>Ga0207929_1000160_pt1 | contig 18845 bp, 17 predicted proteins | sample NGESurdeep072012_FD_184466 | JGI IMG/M metagenome (GOLD analysis project Ga0207929, IMG submission 184466) | Arctic peat soil microbial communities from Barrow, Alaska - NGEE Surface sample 53-1 deep-072012 (SPAdes) | ecosystem: Environmental > Terrestrial > Soil > Wetlands > Peat ... | reverse complement strand
GTGATCGTTGTGTTGGTAGGACGCTGAGCGGCGGAGCGCCTCGAGCTCGGTGTCGATGTTGGTGGTGACGACCGGAATCGAGATGCGGCCCGCCGGGCGCGATCCGGCCAACTCATCGAGAGGGTGGTCTCGCGACATGGTTTAGTTCTCCTTCGGAAGCACGGGCCGGTTGCTGCAGGCGGTCCGTCTTCCCACAAGTGCTGGCCCGCTGACAAAAGACCCTACTCCCGCCGCGCCGCACGGTGACCGGCGCTCGATTTCGGCCAGGCTCGTCGCGTAAGCGGTGTTCAGGTCCGGCCGGTTACGAAGGACGTGTGCGGCGGTGGGCGGGATGGCCGGGCGGACGATCAATATTGTCTGCTCGCGAGCATCAACTGCGGCAGCAACCAACGCCGCTGCCAGACGCGCCCGCTCGCCTGGGGGCAAGGTCTCATCGAGATGGCGCATCGCGGATTGTTGGTGGGTGCACAGACCGCCCAGGGCGATCGCCAGTTGCTGCAACGCCGCCAGGAGGATCGGTTCCCTTTCGGCCGCGCGGCGGGAGCGTCGGTCGAGACCCTCCGCCACCATGGTCAGGCGTTCGATCAATCGGCGGACCTCCCGGTGGTCTTTCCTGAGCGCGTCACCAAGAGCCGGGTCTAGCCCGTCGCACAGTACGAGCTCTTCGGCGGCCATAAGCGGCACCAGGCTCGAGACCAACTCGTCGATCAGGGCCTCGAGCCTTGACGTGAAGGCACGCGCCGGAATTTCGGTGAGGTCGCGAGTGATCTGACGCACGCTGTCGATGGTTCTCTGGGTCGTGAGCACCGGCTGCCCGCATCGTGGGCACTCGATGAACTCGGGGTCAGGCGACGGCTGGATGTCTTGAACGTGCACGGCGGATTCCTCCTCGGGGTCGCGGGATCGCGTTTCTTCGAAGGTGGGCGACGCAGAGCGTCGGCTCCACGAAAGGCTCCAGGCGGGTGGCCTGGAGCGGGGCGCCCATCTCCGCCAGCGCGCCCTTCAACATGCCGAGGTGGACGGCGCACACGACCCTCTGGTTCGACTCGGCCACCTCTCGGAAGGGGCAGTGGTGAAGCAGGATCTTGCGCTCCTCGGATTCCTCCACGGCCTCGGGCATGAACCCGAGCTCATCGAAGAGCTCGACCACCTTCTGCGTGGCTTCGTCGACCGAGAGCTCAGTGAACGGTTGCGGTTTCTCGGTCAGATAGCTGCCCCAAGCCCGGCCTGCGCTCTCGGCGACAACCTGTGGGTGATCGGTGCCGGCGAGATAGCTGGCCAGGATCTGCGCCAGCAGTCGGTAGCCGACTTGCTGCACTGAGGCGGAAGCCGCGATCGCCTCATAAAGGACGCGAGGACGCCCGCGACCGGCAGCCGGCGCCGTCACAGCGCGGACAAGGCCCGCCTCGATGAGCTGGTCGACATGCGAGCGGACGGTGTTGGGGTGGAGCCCGATCAACCTGCCGAGCTCGCGCGAGTCGAGAGGGCCCCGCCCGCGCAGGTCCTCGAGGATCCGGAAGCGGCTGACGTCAGCGAGGGCCTTGTGCGTCTTGACGGAGAGGTCGGCCATCGGCTATTGAATAATACGATCTTAATAGTGAATAATATAGATACCGTGAAAATCGGGGCAGGAGGTTGGAGCCGGTGATCACCTACCTGGCCCTTGGGATCTTCCTGGCCGGCGCGCTGGCCCTCGGTTGCGTTTTCGTAGTGGTTTCGCAGGTGGCGCGCCGTGGTCCGACGCCCTATCCGGAGGTGGCAGGACGGGCTTACCGGCTACGACTGTTCTGGTTTTTCGCACTCGGCGGCATCTTGGCGGCGGTGTTCCTAACCGCGTTGCCTTACGTCCCATACGCGAACTACCGACTCGCCTCGGGACCGGCGGCGATGCACGTCAATGTTGCTGGCAGCCAGTACTCCTGGCGGCTCGACGGCACGGTCGGAACTGGGGGCAAGGTGGATTTCGCGGTCACCAGCCTCGATGTCAATCATGACTTCGGGCTCTACGACCCCTCCGGTCACCTGGTCGGACAAGTGCAAGCAATGCCCGGATACACCAACCACCTGGTTTTGCAGTTGTCCGAGCCGGGTGATTACACCGTCCGTTGCCTCGAGTACTGCGGCCCCGGCCACAGCTCCATGTTCATGGCCCTTCACGTTTCCACATGCAAGACCGGCTGCTGCTGCTGAGGCAGCTCCGCGCCCAGCGGATCACCAGGATCTGGCTGGTGACCAGCGGCTTGGTCTTGCTGGGCTTGGCCCTGGCCGGCGGCTCCATGCGACTAGCTCAAGCCAGCGGCGGCAACCTGTTCAGCGCCGATCTCTTCTACGAGGTGATGAGCGTCCACGGCAGTGGCATGGTGGTTGTGGGCCTGATGGCCGGGGCGGGGGTGCTCTGGTATCTGGTGAGCAATGAGATCGAGCTCAGCGTCACCGTCAACCGAATCGTCTTTCTACTGACTCTGAGCGGCCTGGTCATGATCGTGCTCGCGGTCATGGTTTTCGGCTACTCGTCCGCCTGGACGTTCCTGTACCCGCTGCCCGAGAACCCTGGCTCAGGAATAGCGACCGCGGCGATCGGCGCGGCCGCCTACCTGATCGGCCTGGCGCTGGCGGTCGTCGGTTTCCTGCTCTGGTGCCTCGACTTCTTGCGGGCGGGCCTCAAGCGCTGCGGCAGTCTCCAGCGGCTTCTGGGCTTCTACGTCTTCGGCTCGGCAGGCCACGGTCACTCTGGTGAGAACGATCCGACCACGACCAACCCGAGCCTCATCGCCGGCACCGTGTGTGCGATCCTCGGCCTCAGCGCCTGCGTCATCGGCTCTTTGATCGTGGTGTTAATGCTGACCAGCCTGGTCTTCCCCAGCCTGACCCTGAACGCGCTGGTGGCGAAGAACATGATCTACTTCACCGGCCACACGCTCGCCAACCTCCAGATCTATGTGGCTGCCGGCATCGCCTACAGCGTTCTACCCCTGTACACGAAGCGCCCCTGGCGCTTGAGCCGCGCCCTGGTTGCCGGCTGGCTGGCCACGCTGGCGATCGTCATGCTGGCCTTCTTCCATCACCTGTATCAGGACTTCGCCCAGCCCGAGGCCGTGCAGTGGGTGGGAAACGTCGTCTCCTATGCGGCGGCTATCCCTCCCATGACTGTGACCATCTACGGCGGGCTGGTGCTCGTATGGCGCTCCGGCATCCGATGGAGCGCAGCTCCACTCTTCACGCTAATGGCCATGGCCGGCTGGGCGATCGGGGGGTTCGGGGCTGTGATCGACTCCACCATTTCGCTCAACCAGCTCTTCCACAACACGCTCTGGGTGCCCGCTCACTTTCACACCTACATGGCGTTGGGAGTGATGTTCTTCTTGATCGGCGCCACCTATCACGTCATTCCGAAACTCACCGGCCGGCAGATGAAGGAAAACGTCGGACGCCGTGCGGCGGCTCTGATGGCCTTCGGCGGTTACGGTCTGGTGCTGTGCTGGTACATCTCGGGCAGCATGTCCGCGCCCAGGCGATATTTCTATCCACTGTCCGGCACAGAAGTTCTGGCGTGGGTCGGGGTGGCGTGCGCCGCGGTGGCCCTGACGGGGGCTGTCATGGTCTGCTACGACCTCGTCGACGTCTTCTTGACCTCACCCCACTACAACCTGCCCAAGCTTGCACCCAGCTCTGAGCTTGCACCCAGCGAGGTCTAGATCGGCGTCTGCGGGCGCCCGAGATTGGCTTACCGGGCCGTTGCTGCTGTTGATTCTTGTGTCGCCGACGGTGGCGGGTCTGAGTGCTCAGAGCCTGGTCATGCATCACTTCGCGCATTGGTTGTGGGTTGTCGCCGGAGCCATCGTTGGATACCAGTTCCGGGATCTGGTGACGCTTCCGGGGCGAACACTTGTGGCTTGGGCAGGCCTGTTTGCCGCGTTCTCGTGGCACTTGCCGCCCCTGCTTAGCTGGGCCGAGACCAATCAAGGGGCACACATATTCGCGCACGTGACGCTGCTGGTCGGAGGCGGCGCCATGGGCTGGGCGCTGCCGCAGCTCAGTGGGGCACGGAAAGGAGCGCTGTTCATCGCCGCCAACGTGGTCATGTGGCCCATCGTGCTGGCTGAGCTTGCAAACGCCTTCGTCTATCCGAGCTACCCCGGCCAGGCGACCGCGGCTGGAATCGCGGAGTTGGGGGCGATGCCGCTGGCCTGGCTGGTGCTCGCCTTTTGGGGACCACTTCGCAGGGGGCTTGCGCGACCCGGAGCAACCAACGCAGTCCAGGCGCTGCTTGCTGTGGCGGCGCTGGTGGGCTGGGTCTTGCCGTTCTGATGCCGAAACTGGCGAGGAAACGGCTGTCGGAATCAGTTGATCCCGTGTTCACGGTGAATCGAGGTTACTGCCGCCCGGCCTTCCCGCCGCCGGAATCCCGCCATGCGTGGAGAGATTGGACGAGACCTGGCGTCTGATTCATCTGGTCGCGGCGGCCTTCTGGCTCGGCGGCCTGATCTTCCTTGCGGTGGTCGCTGTGATCGCGGCGCGCACTCTGGACCAGCCGACCTTCCGACGCTTGATGTCACGAACCGGACGTGCCTTCCTGTTCGGGTCCGTCATAGCGTGGGCCCTGATCGCCGTATCGGGGGCTGCGATGGCGTGGCCCCGGCTCGGCTACAGCTTCTCGGCGATCCCAGGAACGGATTTCGGCCGCCTCCTGGAAGCGAAGACCAGCCTCGCAGTATTGGTCGTGGCGCTCACCGGCGTTCACGCAATGGCCGGGCGCCGCACGGATTCTCGTCGGGCGATCGCCGTCTCCCGCGTGGTGTCCACGTTGCTGTTCCTGGTGACGCTGGGGATCTTCTGGCTGGCGGTCAGGATGACCGAAGGCTAGGACCGCCAGACCACGACTTCCGGCCGGTCTGATTCAGACGATCCGCCGGCGGGGACTCAGTCCTCGTTTGACGCCTCAAGCGCATCCTTCCAGAGGCGGCGGACCTCGACCCATTCCCCTTCGCCGAGCATCGACTCCGCCATCGGAAACAGCATGTTCTCCTCCTTATATATATGGGGAGGAATGAGGTGGGCCGCTCCCTTGTTGGGCGCCGCCAAGAGGCGATTTCGTACAGCAACGCCGGCGTTAGGCCATGCCAAATGGTGCTACTCAGCGGCACTCGGCGAATACGAATCGCAATTTCTGAATGTGCCGGGTCGATCTGTTAACCGCAAGGTTCAGGGTTCGAATCCCTGCTCCGGAGCCAAATCGAATTCAAAAATGGCCTTCGCTCGGCCAGGTTTGCCGGACTTACTACAACCGGACTTACTACAACCGCACTACAACCAGTTGTGTCATCCGGACCGATTGCCCTATTCACGATCAAGCAAGGACCGGGCTGCGTCGGCAGCTTGCATTGCACCTTGATATTGGGCGCTGAGCCGCCCGGAAAGTCAGGCGGGCTCAAACCGCGTTAACGCGGAGGTATGTGGTTCGAGTCCACGGCGCCCACCAAAATCCTGAATGCGAATCGCTCGACATAACGTGCAGTCTCGTCGGCCATAGGGCACAGATCGTGCACCAGCCAAGAAGAAGGGTCGGGACCAGGTAGCCGATCGCGGGTGGGCCATCCACCTTCACGCCGGAAACGACACTCGAAACGGTCTGCGATGATGCTTGGATCAATCTTGGCGGGCAGGAGGAGGTCAGATGTCCGGATTCAAGAAGGCCTACTCGATTGTCGGCGTGGTCCTACTGGTCGAGCTGGCGCTGCAGTTCTATCTGATCGCAGCCGCGGCCCTGGCCGTTTGGGGCGCCAAGGACAATGCCACGGATGTCTACTCGGCCTTCAAGGTCGGGGATCAGTTCGCGGGTCTCCATGCGGTGGTGGGCACCTTCCTCATTCCGCTCACAATCCTCATCCTGATCGCCTTGTCCTTCGGCGCGCGATTGCCCGCGCGGACCAAGGGTCAGACGGCCGGATTGTTCGGCCTGATGGTGGTGCAGTTCCTTCTTGGGGTCGTGGGCTCTGGTGGCGGCACGGGTCTGGCCGTCATCGGAGGCCTTCACGGTCTCAACTCATTGGTCATCGTAGGGCTGAGCGGCTCGCTCGTCTTCCGCAACTGGGCGTTGGGCGCCGGCCGCGCAAAGCCGCAGCTCAGCGTCGACCCTCAGTAGCCGCAGCCCGACGGACCATGTCCCCATCCATCACGAAAATGGCGACTATGGTCGATGGGGGCCTTTGATGCGGCTGGTCCCCTGCTTCGCGTGCAGGGCTGGATCGGTGTGGATCGGGAACGCAGTCCTCTCGAAGTCGGCTCCGTTCTTGACGGCCGGCGCGCAGACCAAGTGGTCGAGGCAGGCGGCAAGGTTCCTCTCGACAATGCCGCCTTAACGAGCCAAAAGGTGCAGTTCGCGCGCCGGCAGCTTGCGTCTCACCGCGGTTCATTCCATTCGCTGAGTCTCAAGGCTGGACTGGTAGCACAACTGAGGCGCGTCGGGGCTGTACCAACGTGTCGAGGTCCCAGATTAAAACGGGATCGATCACCCGAGTCGCCAGGGCGACGGGTGGCTGCCTGGTCTGTCAGGCGCGGCTGTAACTCATTCGGGTAGAACCCTTTTGAACCCATCGGGCCCTATTTCGATCAAGGAGACCTGCCATGACAAGTTGGCGCCGGGCTTCATTCGCTGCGGCCATCCTCGGTGGCGGACTCTTGGCGGCGGCACCCTTACCCGCCGCTGCCGCGCATGTCTCAATCGGCGAATCCACCAGACAGGTGGCCTCGGCGATCCCCGCCAACGGTGATCTGAACCCCTACGGTCTGGCGGTAATACCCCGCAGCAACGGTCATCTGAAGGCGGGTGATGCTCTGGTCAGCAACTTCAACAATGCCAGCAACCTGCAGGGAACCGGCACCACCATCGTCGAGATCAGCCCATCCGGAAAGCGACACCTCTTCGCGGCCATTGATCCGAATACGCTTCCTGGAGCCTGCCCCGGCGGCGTGGGCTTGACCACTGCCCTGGTCGCACTGCGCAGCGGATGGGTGATCGTCGGCAGCCTGCCCACCTCGGACGGTACTTCAGCCACGATGCAAGCGGGTTGCCTGCTGGTCCTCAACAGCCGCGGCCGAGTCGTGAAGACGATTTCAGGCGGCGACATCAATGGCCCCTGGGACATGACCGCTGTTGAAGGCCAAGACCGGGTGACACTCTTCGTGACCAACGTCCTCAACGGCACAGTAGCCACCAGCCCCAACGTCGTCGATGGCGGCACGGTGGTTCGCCTGGTCGTCTCGACGGAGAATGGATCGCTGCTATCGAGCACGGTTATCGGCAAGGACTTTCCAGAGAGGACGGACCCGGGTTCGCTCGTGGTCGGACCCACAGGGGTTGGCTTCCGTGACGGAAGCTTGTTCGTTGCCGACAGTGTGAATAGCCGGATTGTCCAGATCCCGAACGCCTTGCACCGGAACACCGCGTCCGGCGGCATCCCGGTATCGGCCGGCGGTGCTTTGAATGATCCACTAGGTCTGGCGATGGCGTCGAATGGAGACATCCTCACTGTGAACGGCGGTGATGGGAACATTGTGGAGACCACTCGAGGCGGCGCGCAGGTCGCCGTCGAAGCCCTGGACTCGACGTCAACTCCTCCTGGCGCGCCAGGCAATGGGGCGCTCTTCGGGGTAGCGATTCCAGCCGACCGGGAGGGGGTCTACTTCGTCGATGACGTGACCAATACGCTGAACATTCTCGATAGCGATTCGCGCCGTTAGTTCTGCGAGGGTGATCTGGGCACAGATCGCCCTCGTGGTTGGGCCAAGAAGGTGAGTGGAAGGAGCGCTCTTCTTACCGTGCTATTTGGCGACACTCGATGGCATCCAGGGAATTCAGCACGCCATTTCCGAAGCAGCGACATCGATCTGTTAAACGTCCGGCCTCGGTCTGGCCTGGTGTCGATAATCGAACCGTATCCATCTGGTTGATACCGTAATACCATGATTCCGAAATGCCAAAGTCAATGACCCTTCGGCGTACTGATGAGCAGGCGGCGGAACTAGAGGCGATCGTTCGCGTTGAAAATGTGCCAATTGCCGAAGAGGTGCGCATCGCACTCGCTGAGCACATTGCGAATAGACGCCGTGATCGCGCCTTCCAGATTCGATTGAAGGCGTCCATCAAGCGCAACCAGGAGATTCTCGACCGCCTGGCCTCCACATAAGGTTGGCCTGGCACTATCTCGACCTCGCCGACTATCTCCTGATTGCGGAGGCGATCACTGGACTGAAGGCAGAAGTGTTGGCCGAGATGCCACGTGCAACCCACGACAGCTATCTCTACATTGAGTTCGGCAAGAGACACCGGATCCGCGCTCACTCCAGCGGCCCGAAGGTCAGCGGGCCGACCGCGGCTGGAGTCCGGATGAGGAAGGCGTCGGGACCGGCCTCCACGTGCAGGCCGCCGACCCTTTCGGTCGACACCTTTCCGCCCAACCGAGCTGTCGCCTCGAGCACGATTAGCTGCGGCTGGTCCGCGCTGGGCCGTTGCGGGGCGGAACCGACTTGAGACGGCATTGGGTTCTGATTGCCATCGCGGTGGTAGCGCTTCTCACTGTCACTGCGACTGTCGGTGCGATCATCTTCTTTTCGCCACAGCGAGTTGATGTCAAGATCGCCGGCCCAGTTCAGCCCGTGGCTTCACGTCTCGGTACCTGGACTTTCGACATCCGAAACTTGGGTGCGAATATCGGCGACGTGGGTCTGCGACTGAACGGTGAGGATGGCTGGACAACTCAGCACAGGATCGTTAACACCAATGCGGACTGTCGACAACCCGCGCAGGATGGCTTGCTCTTGTGCGGCCCGATTCAGGCAGGCGAAACCAGAACAATCTCGGTGACCGCCACGCCCAAAGCCGCGGGTAGTTACTCATATGAGGCAAGCTTCTGCGACTGCAGCCAGGGTCGGCAGATTGCTCTTCTAGGACCAAGCTCACCGCGATTCGCGATTCCGGGCTCGCAGCCGATGCGCTATGCGGAGAACTGGACAGAAGTGGTTCTCCCTCAACCCACCGTCGCGATTACGGTCACTGACATCAACGGGCATCTGTTGAGCGGCGCCAATGTCAACGTTCAAGGTTCCTCGGTCTCCGCGATCACCACCTCAACAGGGATCGCGCGGCTCGGGCTGGGGCCCCTGGGTCCAGGTGTTTACACAGTCGTCGCGACGCACAAGAGTTATCTCGACACAGGGGCCCAGATCACGGTTCCAGATCTTGGTGACGCGCTGGCGGTATCGATACAGATGCCGTGGGCGGCGGGTCATCTGGCCGCCGGGTCGCATCCAAGCGTGTTGCCCGGACCACTCCTGATTGCGGACGAGGACAACAACCGGCTGGTTGAAATCAGCCCCGCCGGCCAGGTGCTCTGGCAGTTCCCACGGCCTGGCGATCTGGCCCCCGGCCAGACTTTCAAGTTGCCGGACGACGCGTTCTTCAGCCCGGATGGCAGGCAGATCATCGCCACGCAGGAGGAGGACTTCGCAGTCACTCTCATCGACGTGGCCACTCACAAGATCGTCTGGCGGTACGGGCAACCCGGCGTGCACGGTTCGGGCCCGAATCGGCTGTGGAACCCCGACGACGCTATGGTGCTGCCCAACGGTGACGTCGTGATCGCGGACATCGTGAACTGCCGGATCATCGTGGTCGCCAAGGGCAAGCATGCGATTACCCGTAGCTACGGCCAGGTCGGCTCCTGCTACCACAATCCGCCATTGCGCTTCGGCAGCCCGAACGGGGCATTCCCCCTGCAGAACGGCAACTGGCTGGTCACCGAGATCAACGGCGACTGGGTGAACGAGATCGCTCCCGGCGGCAAGGTGCTCTGGTCGACGCACCCGCCGGGCGTGGCCTACCCGTCGGACACCAACGAGATCGGCCCCAACCGCTACCTGACCGTGGACTACTCCTACCCGGGCCAGGTGGTCATCTTTGACCGATCCGGCCACGCAATCTGGCGCTACCGCCCCACCGGCGCGGCTGCGCTGAACCATCCCTCGCTCGCAGTCGGGCTGCCCAATGGCGACGTCTTGCTCAACGACGATGCCAACCATCGGGTCATCGTCGTCGACCCCCGGACCAACCAGGTGGTCTGGCAGTACGGCGTAACCGGCCGCCCGGGCAGCGCGCTGGGCTCCCTGAGCAACCCGGACGGGGTTGATCTGGCCCCGCCCTATTCGCTGTTAGGCACGCACGCAGCGGCGTTGCGGCCGCTGTGATCCTTGGAGGTCCGCCATCGCAATCGCAATCAGACGAGGAATCGGCCGTCCTGCATGATGAGCCTGTCGTCCACTGAATTGGTTGCGTGTGAAGCCAGCACGTCGACGTGCGAAGGGCACTCCCAGTCATGAGGCCAACATTCCTGCTAGCACGCTAGTGTTTGATCAACCGCGTGAACGCCCAAGGATGAGTGCGCGGCGGTCTAATCGAGCAGCACCTCCTGGCGGGGTGAGTATTCGCCGCGCCCCGTGGCCAGTCCTGTTGACCGGCGGATACATTGCGGTGTGGTTCGTGGCGGGGTTCCTGCCCATCGTGCCAACCGACCTGGATATCTCTTTCTGGCCCTCGGCGCAGATCGCGTTGTCCGGGCACCCTCTCCTGGTCTATGCCCCGAGCGCCCACCTGCCTTATCCAAACGCGAACGGCCCACTGTCCCTGGTGCCGTTGACAGCCGTCGGCGCACTGCTCCGCGCGTTTGGTTGGTTGGAATCATTTCATCTGCGCCGAGCAGTCACGTTCGCCGTCTTCAGCCTGTTCATCATCGGCATGGCGAGAGAAGGGGTGGCGGCGATCGAGCGACTCCGGGGCAGCCGCCTCCAGGCGCTGCCACGACTCATTGCTTACGGCGCCCTGGCCCTTGGCGGCCCTATCTGGCAGTCAATGGCGGGTTATGGACACATCGAGCAGGCGATGGAGGTGTGGCTTGGCCTGCTCGCGGCTCGCTTGCTCAGCCGCGGCTGGGCGTTGAGGGCCGGGTTCGCCGTGGGGCTGATGGTGCTGGCCCGCAGCTCAGCCGCTCTGCTCTGCCTCCCACTCCTGCTGACCGCGCGGCGTCAGGGTCCTGCCAAGGCTTCGGGTTTCTTTTCGTCGGCGGCCGCCACTGCTGTTGCCGGCCTCCTACCTTTCTTGATCGCGGATCCGGCTGACGTGGTGCATTCGCTGTTCATGTATCGCGGCAGCCTGCAGGTGGGTACAGGGTCGATCTGGAGTCTCACGCACGGCGGCCCCCTCGAGACGGTGGGTCAGCACTTCGACATCGTGTTCGTGTTCGTGTTCGCGGTGGCGCTGAACCTCTGGCTCGCAAGCCGGCCGGGCGGGTTCACTGAGCAGCGCCTGTTCGCCGGGCTGGCCTTGACCGCCTCCTGCCTCGCCCTGCTGGCCAAGACGGTTTGGCCGTACTACTTTATGGAGGCGTACGTGTTCGGGGCGGTTTGGGCGATCGGGCGCTGGCGAGCGGATGATGGTTTGTTCGCTCTATTGCTCGCGCCGGTCGCGATTTCGGCGCTCGGGCTGCTCGCCGAGATCGGGTCGACGCCCGGGCTAAGACCGGCCCCGGTCGCCGTCGAAGGGGTCGCGATGTTCATTCTGCTCGGCGCCTGGATGCTGTGGACGGCGCATCTATTGCGGCCGACCGAGTTCAGGTCGGCTGAAGTCAGTCATCCCTATAACGCCTAGTTGCGTGACTTCAGTGCTCCAATGGATGGATACGGCCAGGGGTGGCGACATGAAGCCCGCCACATGGGTTCAGGGTCACGGAGGTGGCGGTTTGGGGCCTCGCGCCGCCCGCGCGCCGGACACGCGCTCCCGCAATCGCGTCACCGTCGCCTCGGCAGGTAGCGCGGCCGGCTTCTCGCGCTCCAGGGCCGCACGCCACGCCGGTAGGTCTTCGCCACTGAGCACCAACCGCCTCAGCGCGATGTCGATCGGAAACAGCAGGATGGCCAGGATCAGCAACAGCTCGCCGATCGGTTGAGCCGCACGGACCGGTGGCACCGACAGATTGAACACCGACGACAAATCGGTGAGGAGCACGCCCCCGCCGGCCCGTGCGATCGCACTCAAGCTGGCGTTGTCCGTGCCGAGGTTGCGGTATTCCGGCGAGTAGGGGACGACCAGGCCAATGGTGTTCGTGTGCTTGACGACCCCACCAGTGGAATCCGTGACGTGCAGCAGATAGCTCCCGACCTGGTCGGTTGGAAGGTCGCCTTCGAACCGGCCCGGACCTGTCGAGGACAGGGCCAGGTCGACATTTGAAAGGTCGGGTGCCACGGCGCTCACACTGACGGCCGACCCCGATGAGGAGGGGGAGGTGACCAGCAGGTGCGTGTGATCGCCCTGGACCTGAGTCTCAACCTGGAGGGCTGGATCCCCCGCTTGGGGCAGGCTGTATCGGACCAGGTCGCCGAAGAAACGGTTGGCCGAAGGCCAGCTCAGCAGACCGGAGGTCCAGCGACCCTGCGCGTCGCTCGTCCAGGCGACCACCCGGCCCAGCCCGTACTGCCACGTCGCCAGCAAAGGATCGCCCGAAGGGCTCGTCAACACCATGTCCGCGGCGGCCCGGGGCGTGGTCGCCACGTACCCGGTGATGGACGGAAACGCGTCAAGTGGTACGCCAGGCAAGATTTCGGCCAGGGACGAAAGCCGAGGAGAAATGACACCTTCGACTATCCACGGCTTAAGCGCCTCCTGGGTCTCCTTGAGGAAGATCTGCGGCACGTCCTGGATGCTGGTGCTCCGGTAGAAGCGTCCGTGACCCCATCCAGCCATCGCTTGCATGAGCGCTGCGCCGCCGGTATCGGACCCGATGGCCACTGTTGAGACCGTGATGCCGTGTCCGTGGATGCCTTCGATGACAGTCTGGTAGTCACCGAGAGTAGCGTCGCCGTCGCCAAGCAGGATGATGTGCTTGAGCGCCGCGCTCGTGTTGGCCAGCTGATCATTGGCGGCGTTAAGGTCGGGTATGTAGGTAGGTGGATCGCCCAGGTTCATAGCCTCGATCTGCGCCTTGACCTTGGCCTTGTCTGTCAGCGTGGTGAGCGGAATCACGACCGTTCCCATCGTTCCGTTCGTGACTCCGACCTTGTCCTGAGGTGTCAGCTGATCGATCACGGCCTCGGCGGCGCCACGCACGACCTGATCGCCCTGCTGGCTCTCGCTGCTTTCCAGGATCAACATCACCGCGACCGGCGGCTTCTTTGTGTTCTTGGGCAACAGGATCTGCACCGGCAGCGCCGTTTCCAGGGGTGTCCCTGCATAGCCACCGGGGCCGTAGCTGTCGGAGCCTCCGATGACGACCAGGCCGATACCCAGGTCCCGCGTGGCGGCTTGTAACAGCGTCATCCCGTCCGGGCCGAGGCTCAAGGCCGGCACGTTGACAAGCACCACTCCCGAGTACGCCGCCAGGTCGGCCGCGGTGTGCGGCAACAGCGCCGGCGCCACGGTCGTCGTGAGGATGCCGGTGGAGCGAAGCGCGGCTTCCAGGCTCGGGGCGCTGCCGGGCGGGTTCTCGACCAGAAGGACGCGGGGCGGTCCCACGACCTGGATCAACGCCTCGCCGAGATTGTTCTCCGAGTACGTGTCGATGATCGGGTCGATCACCGCCCGCACTGAATGAAATCCCGTCAGCGCCGGCTGGACCGTTTGCGTCAGCGTGGTATCTCCGGCGTGCAGCTGGAGCCGAACCGTGTTGATCAGTGTGTGATCGAGATACCAGCGCACCGTCGCCGCCGTGTCCACATTGCTGACGACTACGGCTGATACGTCAGCTCGCTGGCCCACAGCCAGCAAGCGCGGGGCGTTGAGACCGTCAATCAACACCTCAGCGCCTTGCGGCACGTTGACCGCAACGGTGTCGACCCGCACGCCCTCGGCTTGAAGCAGGCGCGCTTCGCCGATCGCGTCGCCGAGGTTGGCCCTGCCGTCGCTCACGAGCACGACATGCCGGCGCGTGTCGCCTGGGAGGATAGAAGCGGCCAGCTGAAGAGCGGAGGCGATGTCGGTGTAATGAGGATTCGGCTGGCTCTGAAGCCCGCTGAGTTGGGGACTGGTGCTGACGTTCAGCTCGACCTGCGGATCGCGCGCAAAGCTCACCACCCCGGCGCGGTTGTCGCCCTGGCGCAGCGCGAGGATGCGCTGCACCGTGGCGAGCTCCGTGTCCTGCGCGCTTTGAACGCTTGCCGACAGGTCAGCCACAACAATCAGCGATTGCGCCGAGGGTGTGGTCTGGAGCTGGAACCCCGCCAGCGCGCCGGTCAGCAGCACGACGATCAGCACCCGCAGGCCGAGCGATGTTCCCGCGCGTCGCGGGTTCAACGGTGGCTTGAGGCGAAGCCAGATCACAACGATCGCCACCAGCGCCAGGAGACCGGCCCCCAAAAAGAGGGGCCGGGTCAGCTCAAAGCCCACGATGGAACGCCAGCCATTCGACCACGACGATGCCAAGTGCAACCAGCGCGATCCAGGGCCAGATCTCGAGCTGCCCGCGATGAAGCGCGTGAGTCGTCGCTGTTGTGTTGACCGGCGGCAGGGTGAGACGGTCGGCGGGCTTGAGCTGGGAAATCTGCTCGGAAAACAGATTGACGGTGAACCACGACCTGTCGACATTCCCCGAGACGAGCTGCTCGACTGTGTAGAGACCAGTGAGGTCGGTGTCGCCAAAGGTGGCGATCGAGCTCGTCGCCAGCGTTCCGCGGTTGCCGTCAGGTCGGATGACCGTCACTGACGTCGCGCCCGTCTCCGGGACGATAGTGACGGCCTCGTCAGGATGAAAGCTGTGGCTCGGGACGCTGGGCGGCAGCATCCATTCGCTCAGGTTCTCGACGAGGATCGGAAACGCGATCCGCAGCGGCAGATCCGATTCGTGCAGGTCGAAACCAAACAGAGCCTGTCGAAAGGGTTCATCGCGCACCAGCACCAGTGGGGTTTGCAAGCTTGTGATGAGCGGGCGGCCGAATGTGCTGGTTCGGAGATCCTGGCTGCGAGCGATGTGCACGTCCCGCAAATCGACGTTGGTCAGAAGCGGATCACCGGCGTCGGTAGCACTGGTCCGGCCGATGCCGACGGCCGATCCGCCGGCCAGGGGGCTGCCGGCCGGCGGGTCGATCATGATGAATGGACCGTTCGGCAACGACTTTGGTGAAAAGCGATCGAAGATCGTCATCGCGTAAGCCGCTGAGGATTTGTAAGCGGCGGGCGCCACGACATCGAGCTGAAGGTCCGTGCGCACGCGTAGCGCCTGCTCCATGAACACGTTGCCCGGAGTGACCAGAAGCACACGAAACGCACGCGGAGCCCTGGCCACCGCCGTGACCGTGTCGTCCAGCGCGAAGACGTCGCCGGCCGTGATGTGAGCAGACACGAGCGTCGCGCCGGTCGGAACCGGAAGCACGAGATCCTCGGCCTGACCACCTGCAAGCGTCAGCGGGCGCACGTCGACCAACCGGCCGTCCGCGCGCCACTCGAGACTGAACGAGCGCGCCTGCTGGCCGAAATTCTGCAAGTGCAAATACCCTGCACGTGACTGGGCTTCGGTGCGGACGACGAGCGAGGTCAGACCTACGTTTTCGCCCGACACGCCCACACGGTGGTACTCCGCCGGAAAGGGCAAGGCGTTCGTGGAATCGGTGCGGAGCGGACCGACGATGCCGTCGCTGAAGACATAGGCACGCGCGTCGTCACCCGGCCTCACCAGGCCGGCCGCCAGCGTCAGAGCAGCTGAGAGATCGGCCTGGCCGTTGGTGGCATTGGTTGCATCCAGGGCACGGTGCAGCGCCTGGCGATCGCCCACCACCGAAGCGATGATCCGCGGCGTCGAGTCCACGGCGATGAGCGTCATCCGATCCTGGGGACCCAGCTGGTCGATGAGCCCGCCGATCTCATTCTTGGCCTCATCCAGGCGAGATGGCTTTACATCGTGGGCTTGCATGGATGCCGACACGTCCAGGAGGACTACCGAATGGCGCGCGAGGCTGGTCCCGGCCGAAAGGGTCGGCTGGACGGCTGCCGCCACGAGAATCGCGGCACCGAGGAGCTGAAGCAGCAAAAGCCAGCTGAACCGAAGGCGCTGCCATGGCACGTTGGCCTGGCGGTCACGGATCTGGTCGGGCCACAGGTTCAGGGCGGGCACGATCCGGGTCGGTCTCCTGATCCGCAGGAAGTACAGCGCGACGATGGCCGGCAGCGTGAGCGCGAGGAACGCCGCCGCCGGCACCAAGAAGCTCATGACAGGAGGCCGAGCTTTCGCAGCGTTCGCAGCACCATGTCCTCGATCGGCTGATCGGTTGAAAGCCGCGCATAGCGAAGGCCGCGGCGATGAGCTGAGCTCTCGATCTCATGCATACGGTGCGATAGCGCTTCGAGATATGCACCCTGCGTCACCGGGGTGGAGGTGAACTCTCGCTCCACTCCCGTCTCCGAATCTCTCAGACGTGCGTCACCTGTCCAGTCCGGCGCGATCTCCTGCGGGGCCAGGAGCTGCAGGACGGCTCCCTCCTGGCGGGCGCGGCCCAGAGCGGCGATTGCGGAGTCGATGGACGTCTCGCCCAACCCGTCGCTGATTAGGACGGTCATACCGGGCCGCTGCTTCCCGATCGGCCAGACGAGCCGCGCGTAGTCGGTCTGGCCTCCGACAGGAAAGGACTGCAAGCGAGAGAAGAGCTCGGCCACCGCGCGGCGGCCGCGGTATGGCGCGCCACCCGAGGTGGGGCCCTCTGCAAACACCGTGAGGCGTACGCGGTCGAGCGCCGCTAGCGCCACGTAGGCGATCGCCCCGGCCAGTCGCTTGGCGGTCAGCGCCTTGTTCGGATTGCCCCAATCCATCGAGCCGCTCAGGTCCACGAAGATGCTGAGCGGCAGCTCTTGCTCCGCGACGAAGAGACGCAGCATGTAGCGGTCGAGGCGCGCGTAGGCGTTCCAATCGATGAGGCGGAAATCGTCGCCTGGCGTGTAGTTGCGAAAGTCCGCGAATTCCACAGAGCGGCCGCGAGCGTTCGATCGGCGTTCGCCGCCCATCTGTCCGTTGACCGCACGGCGCACCTGCAGCGCGAGAGCTTCGAGCCGGCGCAGAAGCGGGGGATCCAGCAGGGCCGCCATGGCTAAGAGCCGGCGGTTTCTTTGGTCGTGCGCTCCAGGACTTCGTCGATGATCTGGTCGGTCGTGATTCCGTCGGCTTCCGCTTCGAACAGCAAGAAGACGCGGTGCCGCAGTGCCGGACGCGCCACTGCTACTAGGTCCTCGAACGCCACGTTGTAACGGCCTTCGAGCAGAGCACGGACCTTGCCTGCGAGGACCAACGTCTGAAGGCCGCGCGGGCTCGCGCCGTACCTGACGTAACGGCGCACAGAGTCGAGCTCGGTTCGGTTGGGGTGCGTGGCGATGATCAGACGCGCCGCATAACGCAGCACGTGCTCGGCGATCGGAACCTCTCGGGCGACTCGCTGCGCGGCGACGATCGACTCCGCGTCTCCGATCGCGTGCAGCTCTGGCGTCGTTGCACCTGTCGTGCGCCGGGCGATCTCCAGCAGCTCGGTCTCGCTCGGGAATGGCACGAGGGCCTTGAAGAAGAAGCGGTCGAGCTGGGCTTCGGGCAGCGGATAGGTGCCTTCGAGCTCGATAGGGTTCTGAGTGGCGAGCACAAAGAAAGGGACGGGGAGGCTGCGCGTCTCGTTCCCAACGGTGACCGTGCGTTCCTGCATGGCTTCGAGCAGCGCGCTCTGGGTCTTCGGTGTCGCCCGGTTCACCTCGTCGGCGAGGACGAGGCTGGCAAAGATTGGGCCAGGCTGATATTCGAACTCTCGGCGCCCGGAATCCTCGCGGATGATGTTGGTACCGACGATGTCGGCCGGCATCAGGTCAGGTGTGAACTGGATCCGGGAGAAGCTCAGGTCGAGCGCCTGGCCGAGCGAGCGGACGAGCATCGTCTTGCCGAGGCCCGGTACTCCTTCGAGGAGGATATGGCCGCCGCCGATCAGTGCGATGACTGTGTCGCGCAGCAGTTCCTTCTGGCCGACGATCAGCCGACCCAGCTCGGCTTCGAGACTGGTGGCCAGGTCCGTGACTTTCTTCGGGTCGACCCGCGGCTCCTCTGCGATCACGAGGCGCCCAGCGACGAGAAGTACTCGCGAACCAGGTCTTGTTCGCTGCCGGGTATGAGGCTCTGGTTGGTGGCGTCGAGGGCGGCCTGCCGGTAGGCCTGGACCACCTGCGTGTAGGGGGTGAGCGGGACATCCTGGCCAGGCCCCAACGGGGTCGGATCGTTCTCGAGCTGGCCAGGAACCGGCTGGCCGGGTACGAAGAGCTTTTCGCTCGGCTTCGCCCCCTGGCCGCTGCCCGACCCGCTGCCACTGGCGCCGGTGCCACCCGTACCACCAGAACCACCGCTGCCGGTGCCGCTTCCACTGCCGGTGCCGCTCCCGGCGCCCGGGGAGGCGCCCGACGACGCGCCGCCGTTCCCACTCGCCGCGCCCGCCCCGGCCGCGTCGCGATCCGCTTGCGCCGCCAGCCCTTGCCGTGCCGTCTCGAGGCCATTGATCGCCGAGGCAACCTGCTGGTCGGTGTTCTGCTGAGCCTGCAGCGAATCAAGCTGACCCGCCAGGTCGGTCAGCGCCGCGGAGGCGGCGGCGGAGTCTCCAGAGGACAGCGCGCTTGAAGCGCTCTGCAGCGAGGCCGCCATGGCCGGATCCGACGCATGCTGCGCAGCGGTCGCCAGGGCTTGAGCGAGCTGAGCGCGCTCCTGTGGCGTGAGGCTCTGGAGCTGCGACGCAAGCTGACGGAGTGCTTGGGCGCCTTTGGACGGGCTGGCGGTCAGGGCCTGCCCCGCCGCCTT
>Ga0207929_1000157_pt1 | contig 18964 bp, 14 predicted proteins | sample NGESurdeep072012_FD_184466 | JGI IMG/M metagenome (GOLD analysis project Ga0207929, IMG submission 184466) | Arctic peat soil microbial communities from Barrow, Alaska - NGEE Surface sample 53-1 deep-072012 (SPAdes) | ecosystem: Environmental > Terrestrial > Soil > Wetlands > Peat ... | reverse complement strand
CCCCTAAGAGGAGACACCATGCCTACAGTCATCGGCCATCACGACGTGAAGGACACGGCGCATTGGCTTGCCTCGCCGAAACGCGAAGAGGTCTTCGGACCCCTTGGCGTCACCAACATCCGGACGTTCGTCAACCCACAGAACCCGACTCAAGTGGCGGTGCTCATGGACGTTGCCGACATGGATGCTGTCATGGCCCTGATGCAGTCCGAGGCAGGGGCCGAGGCGATGGCGTATGACGGCGTACTGGCCGACACCCTGGTGCTCCTCGTCGAGTCGTAGTCCTTCCTCAGAAGCCGAGCGAGCAGACCGCTTCGCACAGGCTTCGCTCGGTTGGGCATGAGAGCAACGGTATGACGTGCTCGCGTGTCCAGGACCGCGGCAGGACTCTGACTGCGACCAGGGTTGGGCTTCGAGTGAGTGCCGGGCAGCCTCGCGCCTCTGGTCGGCAACTTCCTCGCAGGGCGCTAGGCGTCTCGCGCTGGCCGGTGTCTGCGCAACCCGAGAGACCGGGTTCGATACGAGGCGGTACTTGGCGTGCCCCTGACCATGTGCCGGTTGCGAGCCCAGACACACTTCACGCGCGGCGCCGCAACCGTCACATCGACCATGAATCCCGCCTGGACTGACATCTGCCAGCACTGGCGAGCTCGACAGCATTCTCGACGCCTCCGATGTCGCTGAAATCGAAATTGCCGTGGACGCCCTCACCCGGGAAGACGTTGCGACGACAGTGCTCGTTATCGGATGGACCATTGAGCGCGCGGGGGTCCTCGCGAAACGGCTGATTGCCTGTGAACAGTCTCAACTCGTGTCGCGATAGGCGAACGCCATCTGAAGCGTGCTCGTAGGCGGAACGGTCAGCGGAGCACATGGCCGCTGATCACCGCCGCATTGATCGTCCCGTAGCCCGATCGCCGACCGGACACGGATCGGCGTATGGCACGGTCTGGTTAGGGTGAGGCACGATGACGACTCCCACACCAGCGATTTCGGAACACTTCTCCCCGATGTCTGCCGACAAGGGGGTGCTGGAATCTTCTGTGCGCAATGCGGAGGCATTGTGGCGGGCGTTCGCGGCCGCTCGCGGTCACCGGATCATCGACGAACCGGACTGGTTGGCGGTGGACGCCGGGCAGGACATCGGCGGGACCCGAGTGATCCTGCGCGGCCCAGTGACAAGTGCAGTGCCGCGCGCCTCCCTGAACCGCCTGGTCGAGGGCGCGAGCCGGCCGGTTGTCGTGGAAGATCCCTTCGCGACCATCGATCTGCGTGCCCAAGGTCTTGCCCCCCGCGCCCTGTCGGTCATGGGGGCCGGACCTTACGCTCGAGAGGCAATACCGCCAGATCCCCTGCCGACCGAGGAGCGACCGGGCATCACCGTGCGACGCGTGGAAGGCGACGAAGGACTGTTGTTGGAGGCGGACAGGATTGTGGTGGAAGGATTCCCGCTGACCTCCTACCAGCCCTATCGGCCGGGCCGCTTACTGCCGGCAGGATTGCTCAAGATGCCACACGTCTCGGTCTTCGTTGCCGATCACCTGGGAAAGCCTGGAGGGACGTGTATGACGGTGAAGGACGCGCACGGCGTGGGCGGCGTCTACTGGGTCGCCGTCTTGCCTGAGCATCGAGGCTTGGGCATCGGGCGGGCGCTGATGCTGGCGGCAATGCGGGAGCTGGCAGGGCTGCCGATGGTTCTGTGCGCCACATCGCAGGGGGCGCCGCTCTACCGGAAACTGGGGTTCGAGACCGCACTGGAGTCGACATATTGGCAGGCCAGCAACCCGACCTGTTAGCCCACCAGCGGGTGCCTCGGACCAGTAGGAGGAATCCACGCGGTGTCACTGGAACCACCCTCACACATCTCCGTGTTGCTCAGGGTAGCCTTTGTCCAACGAGCCACGGAGGTTTAGATGAGCGCGCGCGAAGCCTTTCTGTCTTGGCCTGTGGTGCGTCAGATCACGGGCACCGACCCGTTGGGGCGCGGCGCGGCAGCGAAGTCCGCGCATACGTCAGCCCAGATCGCCCGCACAGAGACCGCCGACCGGGTCGTCCAGAGCATCTGCCCCTACTGCGCAGTCGGCTGCGGCCAGCGCGTCTTCGTCAAGGACGGCAAGGTCATCCAGATCGAGGGCGACCCCGACTCGCCCGTCTCGCGGGGCCGGTTGTGCCCCAAGGGATCGGCCAGCGAGCAGCTCGTCAACAGCCCGGGGCGGCAGACCGCCATGCTGTATCGCCGTCCGTACGGCACCGACTGGGAGCCCCTGGATCTCGAGACCGCCACGGACATGATCGCCGACCGGGTGGTCGCGAGCCGCGCCAACACCTGGCAGGACGTCGACAAAGAGGGGCACGCCCTGCGCCGCACGATGGGCATCGCGGCCCTTGGTGGGGCCGTCCTCGACAACGAGGAGAACTACCTGATCAAGAAGCTGTTCACCGCACTGGGCGCGATCCAGATCGAGAACCAGGCACGTGTTTGACACAGCTCCACCGTCCCCAGTCTGGGGACCTCGTTCGGTCGCGGCGGTGCCACGACATTCCAGCAGGACCTGCAGAACTCTGACTGCATCGTCATCCAGGGTTCCAACATGGCCGAGTGCCACCCGGTGGGTTTCCAGTGGGTTATGGAGGCCAAGATGCGCGGTGCCAAGGTCATCCACATCGACCCCCGGTTCACCCGCACGTCGGCCATGGCAGACCAGCACGTTCCGTTGCGAGCCGGCAGCGACATCGTGTTCCTCGGCGGGATCGTGAACTACATCCTGACCAACGAGAGCTACTTCCACGACTACGTCGTCGCCTACACCAACGCGGCCACGCTCGTCAGCGACGACTTCCAGGATGTGGACGACCTCGACGGCGTCTTCTCCGGCTACGACCCGGAGACGGGCGTGTACGACCCGACCTCGTGGGCCTACCAAGGCGCGCCCGAGCACGCTGCGGCCGGGCCGGACCCGGATCCACACGATGAGGAGGACGCCGAGGCCCAGCACGGGCATCGCAGCGGTGATGTGCTGGGCGGTGCGGGCGCCACGCACGAGGGGGCGTCGGAGGTGCGCCGCGACGAGACCTTGCAGGATCCGCGCTGTGTCTTCCAGGTTCTCAAGCGGCATTACGTCCGCTACACCCCCGAGATGGTCGAGCGGATGTGCGGTGTCTCCCAGGAGGACTTCATCGCGGTCTGCGAGGCCGTGAGCGCCAACAGCGGTCGCGACCGCACGACCGCCTGGGTCTACTCGGTCGGCTGGACCCAGCACTCCGTGGGCGTGCAGTACATCCGCGGCGCAGCCATCATCCAGCTGCTGCTGGGCAATATGGGCCGTCCCGGCGGCGGCATCCTCGCCCTGCGCGGGCACGCCAGCATCCAAGGCTCGACCGACATCCCGACGCTGTTCAACATCCTGCCCGGCTACCTGCCGATGCCGAAAGCCGGCGCGCATGACTCGTTGCGGGAGTACCTCTCGACGATCGCCAGCGACACCCAGAAGGGCTTCTGGACCGAGGCAGATGCTTACACCGTCAGCCTGCTCAAGGCGTGGTGGGGTGACGCCGCGACCGCGGACAACGACTTCCACTTCGACTACCTGCCCCGGCTTACCGGCGACCACGGCACCTACCAGACGGTCATGAACATGATCGACGACCTGGTCGAGGGCTACTTCCTGCTCGGCCAGAACCCTGCCGTCGGGTCAGCCCACGGACGCATGCAACGACTCGGTATGTCGCACCTCAAGTGGCTGGTCGTGCGCGACTTCAACCTCATCGAGTCCGCGACGTTCTGGAAGGACAGCCCCGAGATCGCGACCGGTGAGCTGCGCACCCAGGACATCGGCACCGAGGTCTTCTTCTTCCCCGCCGCCTCGCACGTCGAGAAGGACGGCACGTTCACGCAGACCCAGCGGATGCTTCAGTGGCACCACAAGGCGGTTGATCCGCCTGGGGACTGCCGCAGCGAGCTGCAGTTCTTCTATCTGCTCGGCCAGAAGATCCGCGAGCGGCTGGCCGGGTCCACCGACGAGCGTGACCGTCCCGTGCTGGACCTCACCTGGGACTACGGCGTCGAAGGCAGCGACGAGCCCTCGGCCGACGCCGTCCTGCGCGAGATCAACGGCTGGCACCTGACCGGCAAGGACCACGCCGGCAAGGACCACACCGACAAGAACCACAGCGACCATGACCACAGCGAGCGGGGTGAGCTGCTGTCCAGCTTCACCGAGATGAAGCCCGACGGTTCCACGGCCGGAGGCTGCTGGATCTACACCGGCGTCTACGCGGGCGGCACCAACCACGCTGCCTCGCGCAAACCCGGCAGCGAGCAGTCGTGGGTGGCGCCCGAGTGGGGCTGGGCCTGGCCGGCCAACCGGCGCATCCTCTACAACCGCGCCTCGGCCGACCCGCAGGGCCGGCCCTGGAGCGAGCGCAAGGCGTACGTCTGGTGGGACGAGTCGTCCGGGAAGTGGACCGGGCACGACGTCCCCGACTTCCCGGTCAACAAGGATCCGGCATACCGGCCGGAGCCTGGCACCGCGGGACCGGCGGGACTCGCCGGCGATGACCCGTTCATCATGCAGGCCGACGGCAAGGGCTGGCTCTACGCGCCCACGGGTCTGCTCGACGGTCCCATGCCTGCGCACTACGAGCCCCAGGAGTCGCCGGTCCGCAACCCGTTCTACTCCCAGCAGTCCAACCCGACCCGGCAGGTCTTCAAGCGCAAGGACAACCCGTCCAACCCCTCCGGCGGCGCGCCGGGCACGGACGTCTACCCCTTTGTCTTCACCACCTATCGGCTCACCGAGCACCACACCGCCGGCGGCATGAGCCGCTGGTCGCCCTACCTCGCCGAGCTTCAGCCCGAGTTCTTCTGCGAGGTCTCCCCCGAGCTGGCCCGCGAACGCGGTCTGGTCAATGCAGGCTGGGCCACGATCGTCACAGCACGCACCGCCATCGAGGCACGGGTTCTGGTCACCGAACGCATCAGGGCGCTGGTCATCGACGGCCGGGCGGTCCACCAGATCGGACTGCCCTACCACTGGGGCGTGGGCGGCGGCGGAGCGATCGTCAGCGGTGACAGTGCCAACGACCTGCTCGGCGTCACGCTCGACCCCAATGTGCACATCCAGGAGTCCAAGGCGTCCACGTGCGACATCCAGCCGGGTCGGCGCCCGACCGGTCCCGCCCTGCTGCGCTTCGTCGAGGAGTACCGCAGCCGGGCCGGCATCACGGTCGAGACGAGCAACGTCCAGCGCAACGAGCCTGACGCGGCCTCGGACAGCGTGCCTGAGGGAGAGGGCCAATGAGCAACAGACTGTTCGGACCGCTGGATCCGGCGCCCGACGCCGGGTGGGAGGACCCGCCGGCCCGCAAGGGCTTCCTCACCGACACCTCGATCTGCATCGGATGCAAGGCCTGCGAGGTGGCGTGCAAGGAGTGGAACGCGATCCCCGAGGATGGCCTCTCACTGCTCGGCTCGTCCTATGACAACACCGGGAGCCTCGGCGCGAGCACGTGGCGACACGTCGCCTTCATCGAACAGCCCACAGGAGCAACGCGGTCAGGCGCTTCGGTGGATCTCGGTATGCCGTCCGTCGGGCTTCGGGACGCCGGTGCGGGCACTGGGGCCACTGCGGGCACTGGGGCCACTGCGGTTCCAGAGGCCTCCCCCGAGAGGGCGGACTTCCGGTGGCTCATGTCGTCCGACGTGTGCAAGCACTGCACCCACGCGGCGTGCCTCGACGTATGCCCGACCGGCTCGCTGTTCCGGACCGAGTTCGGCACCGTCGTGGTGCAGGACGACATCTGCAACGGCTGCGGATACTGCGTTCCGGCCTGCCCGTTCGGGGTCATCGAGCGACGCACCGACGACGCGGGGCGAGCAGACGGGTCCGGGGCGCCCGCGAAGGTCAAGAAGGCCGAACGAGTGCCGGAGAAGAGAGTGCGCGACAAGAACGTCGGAATCGCCCAGAAGTGCACGCTGTGCTACGACCGGCTCGAGGCCGGCAACACCCCTGCCTGCGCGCAGGCATGTCCCACCCAGTCCATCCAGTTCGGCGATGTCGACGAGCTGCGCGAGCGCGCCCACGCGCGGATGGAGCAGCTGCACGCCCAGGGTGTCCCGGAGGCCCGGCTCTATGGCGCCGACCCCGAGGACGGCATCGGCGGCGCCGGAGCAATGTTCCTCCTGCTGGACGAGCCGGAGGTGTACGGCCTGCCCCCGGACCCGGTCGTCACGACCAGGGACCTCCCGGCCATGTGGAAGAAGGCCGGTTTCGCCGCTCTCGCCCTGCTCGGTGGCGCCGCTGCCAGCTTCATCGGAGGTCGGTCATGAGCACGCCCGGCGAGGCGGAGACCACCTATGGCCGGTGGCCCGACGACGACCGACTCAAGGGCCAAAGGCGCCGAGATGCCCAGTCGGCCGCGGCCCGCGGTCTGCGTCGGGGCAGGGACCAGGTGACCGGACTGGCCGACCTCGTCGAGCGTGGCATCGGCGGTCGCCGCGGAGGTGGCGACGGCGAGCGCGCGATGGTGCCCGAGGCCACCTTCACGTCCTACTACGGCCGGCCCGTGGTCAAGCCGTCGCCGTGGAAAGCCGACATCCCGGCCTACTTCTTCCTCGGCGGCGTCGCGGCGGGCTCCTCCCTGCTGGGAGCGGGCGCCGACCTCACCGATCGGCCGGCACTGCGGCGCGCCAGCCGCCTGGGTGCCCTCGCGGGGATCAGCCTGAGCATGGCTGCTCTCGTCCACGACCTCGGCCGGCCGAGCCGGTTCCTCAACATGCAGCGGGTCGTGAGGCCGACCTCACCCATGTCGGTCGGCACCTGGGTCCTGTCCCTCTACGGGCCACTGGCCGGGCTGGCCGCCATGGCCGAGCTGGGCGGGCTGCTCCCCCATGCGCTGCGCGGCCCGGCCCGGCTCCTGGCGACCACAGGCCGACCGGCCGGTATCGGGGCCGCGTTGGTCGCCCCCGTCGTGGCCTCGTACACCGCGGTCCTGCTGTCCGACACGGCCACCCCCACCTGGCACGACGCCCACCGCCACCTGCCGTTCCTCTTCGTCGGTTCGGCCGCCGCCGCGTCCGGGGGCCTCGCCATGATCACCTCCCCGGTCGGCCAAGCCGGTCCCGCCCGACGGATGGCGGTCGGAGGGGCGCTGTTGGAGTTCGCCGTCGACCAGCGGATGGAGGCCGCCATGGGGTTGACGGCCGAGCCGCTGCACCAGGGCAAGGCCGGCACCTACCTACAGATCGCCAAGGTTCTCAACACCATCGGGGTTGCCGGCGCCGTGCTTCTCGGTCGTCGTAGCCGCACCGCCTCGGTGATCTCCGGGGCCGCTCTCGTGGCCGGGTCGGCCTGCACCCGGTTCGGCATCTTCGAGGCCGGTCAGCAGTCGGCTCGCGACCCGAAGTACACCGTGGTCCCCCAACGCGAGCGCCTCAACCGCGGTGAGGGCACTCATGGCTGACCCGACGACCCAACGACCCGACGCGACGACACGACGACACGACCATCTCCACCCCCGACCGGAAGCTCAGAACACAACCCGACCGTAGGAGCGACATGACGACCGACGACGTGATGGCCCGTACCGAACAGCAGGACAACCCGACGAGGGGACGCTGGTGGCTGGTCGCCGCGGCGTTGCTGCTGCAGTTCTCGATCGGGGCCGTCTACGCCTGGAGCGTGTTCAGCAAGGCGCTGGGCGCCGCCGCGCCCTTCCACCTCAGCAAGGTGGAGGGTGCGCTGCCGTTCGAGGTGACGATCGGCATGATCTTCATCGGCACCTACATCGGCGGTCGGCTACAGGACAAAAGGGGACCGCGCCCGGTGGCTCTCATCGGCGGCGTCATCTACGCCTTCGGCGTCATCCTCGCGTCGTTCTCGCACAACCACGATCAGCTCTGGTTGCTCGTCCTGGGCTATGGCGTCATCGCCGGCTTCGGGCTCGGGCTCGCCTACATCGTCCCCATCGCCATGCTGCAGAAGTGGTTTCCCGACAAGCGGGGGCTCATCACCGGGCTCGCTGTTGGCGGGTTCGGGTTCGGCGCAGTGCTGACATCGCCGATCGCCCAGCGCCTCATCGCCAGCAACAAGGACGTGCCCACCAAGGCCTTCCTGCCGTTGGGCATCGGCTATCTCATCCTGTCGCTGATCGGAGCATCGTTCTTCCGCAACCCGCCGAGTGGCTACCACGTCCCGGGCTTCTCGCCGGCCACCACCGGCCGCGTCGTCGACAGTGGCAAGGACTACACCGAGAAGGAGGCGCTGCGCACCCCACAGTGGTACCTCCTCACCGCCATCCTCACCCTCAACGTCACTGCCGGTATCGCCCTCATCTCCCAGGCCGCGGCCACCGCCACCGACATCGCCGGCTATACCGCGGCGGGGGCCGCCAATCTCGTCGGTGCGCTCGCGATCTTCAATGGCGGCGGCCGGATCGTATGGGCTGTGATCTCGGACCGCACGGGCCGGATGCCGGCGTTCGCAGCGATGCTCGGACTCCAGGGGATCTGCCTGCTGTTGATTCCCCATGCGAGCAGCGCGGCGCTCTTCTTCATCCTCGCCGCCGTCATCTACCTGTGTTACGGAGGCGGGTTCGGCACCATGCCGGCGACCGCCGGCGACTACTTCGGTGTGCGACACGCCGGCGCCATCTACGGTCTGATGATTCTCGGCTGGAGCCTGGGCGGCATCATCGGCCCGCTGGTCATCTCGGCGCTGATCGGCAGCGCCAAGAGCTACACCCTCGGCTACACCGTCATCGCGATCATCGCCCTCGTTGCGATTGTCCTCACCGCGCTCACCCGGATCCCCCGCACGCGACAGAACGCTGGCGAGGGCCTGCTCGGCGACCAGGCCGCCCAGACCACCTGACGGTGATGCGAGTCAGCGGACCTGGAGCGCCCACTCGCATCGCGGCACGATCTCTCCGACGATCGGCGCCCCGGGCACCTCGCCGACCACGAGCAGCCCACCGCTGGTCTGGGCGTCGGCGAGCAGGAGCAGCTCGTCCTCGTCGACCGCCGAGTCGATCTGCGAACGCACCCACTCGAGGTTGCGCCGGGTTCCGCCACTGACGAAGCCGTCCCGCAGTGCCTCGCGCGCCCCCTCGAGGTAAGGCACCGCCGCCGCATCGACGACCGCGCTCACGCCTGAGGCGCGCGCCATCTTGAACAGGTGACCCAGGAGACCGAACCCGGTCACGTCGGTGGCCGCTTCGACACCTGCCTCGAGAGCGTCTCGCGCGGCCGTGTCATTGAGCGCGACCATCGATGCCACCGCCTCTGGGAAGCTCTCGCCCGTCGCCTTGTGGCGGTTGTTCAGCATCCCCACGCCGAGCGGCTTCGTCAGGCTGATCGGCAGCCCGGGCCGTGCCGCGTCGATCCGCAGGATCCGCTCCGGATCGACCACGCCGGTCACCGCAAGCCCGTACTTCGGCTCGGGGTCGTCGATGCTGTGACCGCCCGCGATGGGCGCACCAGCAGCGAGTCCGACGTCGAGCCCGCCGCGCAGCACCTCTCGCAGGAGCTCCAACGGCAGCACGTCGCGGGGCCAGCCCACGAGGTTGATCGCGACGACAGGCCGGCCACCCATCGCATAGACATCGGAGAACGCGTTGGCCGCCGCGATCCGTCCCCAGTCGTAGGCGTCGTCGACGACGGGGGTGAAGAAGTCCGCGGTGCTGATCACCGCCAGCCCGTCCCGTACGCGGAAGACGGCGGCATCATCGCCGTGCTCGAGCCCCACGAGCAGGTCGGGCGACGTCACCGTCGTAAGGCCCGAGAGGATCTGCTCGAGCTCCCCTGGTGGGATCTTGCACGCGCATCCGCCGCCGTGGGCGAACTGCGTGAGCCGGTATGCCGTCGTGTCGATGCCGCTTGTGTCGATGCCGCTCATTGTCGGCATCGTAGACGCGTCTGGGCTAGCGTGTGCTGGATAGTCACATGGAGGCGTACAGGTGCCTGGTGGCCCTCCCGGTCTTCAAAACCGGTGTGACCCGGTATCCGGGTCAGGCGGGTTCGATTCCCGTCCGCCTCCGCCATCCTGACCGAAGCGTCCATCCGGCAGTGCCGGACCGGTGCTCATAGGATCGCGGGATGGGAGAGCTCACGACCGTCGGTATGCCGGATCCACGTCGCGTCGTGCCACGCACCGACACGGTGCTCGGCGACCCCCGGCTGGTTGATGCCGCAGTCCGCATGGGCACCACCACGGTCAAGGAGGCTGTCCGCAGGGCTCAGGAGCGCGCCCGCCAGGGCGAGATCGCACCGGACGCAGTTGCCGACGAGGCGGTGGCCGGGCTCCCCCGCGCCGCGACGTCGCTGCGACCGGTTCTCAACGCCACCGGGGTCGTGCTGCACACCAACATCGGTCGCGCCCCACTGTCGGCGTCGGCGATCGAGGCGATGGTGACGGCCGCGGCATACGTCGACGTGGAGTTCGATGTCGGAACCGGCGCGAGAGCCCGCAGAGGCCGCGGCACCCTGGACGCGCTGCGTGAAGCGGTGCCCGCGGCCGGTGACGTGCTGGTGGTCAACAACGGCGCGGCCGCTCTCGTGCTCGCGACGACCGCCCTCGCGGCCGGGCGGGAGGTCGTCGTCAGCCGCGGTGAGATGGTCGAGATCGGTGACGGTTTCCGCCTGCCCGACCTGATCGCATCGACGGGTGCTCGGCTCCGCGAGGTCGGCACCACCAACCGCACCTCGCTGGGCGACTACGCCGACGCGATCGGACCGGACACGGGCTGTGTCCTCAAGGTGCATCCGAGCAACTTCCGCGTCGAGGGCTTCACCTCCGCGGTGTCCGTCGCCGAGCTCGCCGGTCTCCCTGGTCTCGCTGTGCCGATCGTGGTCGACATCGGCAGCGGCCTCCTGGCGCCGGATCCGCTTCTGCCCCAAGAGCCTGATGCCGCAACGACTTTGACCGACGGTGCCGACCTCGTGACCTGTAGTGGAGACAAGCTGCTCGGCGGTCCCCAGGCAGGTCTGCTCCTTGGGCGCGCCGAGCTCATCGAGCTTCTCCGCCGCCATCCGCTGGCCCGATCGGTCCGCGTGGACAAGCTCACCATCGCGGCGCTCGAGGCCACCCTCCGCGGCCCGGCCACCCCGACCAGCCGGGCCCTGCACGCCGACCCGGCCCGGCTCCGCGCCCGCTGCGATCACCTGTGCGCCGAGATCCTCCTGGACGCCAAGCATGCGGCCTTGCTCGTGCCCGCGGTCGTGCCATCTCCCGGAGCCGTCGGTGGCGGCAGCGCCCCCGGACTGGAGCTGCCGGGCTGGGCCGTGACGCTGCCGGAGGCCTACGCCGCCGAGCTGCGCCGCCACGATCCGTGCGTCGTCTGCCGGGTGGAGCGCGGCCGCACCTTCGTGGACCTGCGCTGCATACCCGAGTCCGCGGACAGCGCGCTCCTCGAGGCGATCAGGTCCGTTGCGCTGCCCGAGGGCACCCACTGACATGCACGTGATCGCCACCGCCGGTCACGTCGACCACGGCAAGTCCACCCTCGTTCGCGCCCTCACCGGCACCGAGCCCGACCGCTGGGCGGAGGAGCGTCGGCGCGGGCTGACCATCGACCTCGGCTACGCCTGGACGACCCTCGACTCCGGCGAACAGGTGGCCTTCGTCGACGTGCCGGGACATCAGCGCTTCATCGGCAACATGCTCGCCGGCCTGGGCCCGGCCCCCGCCGTACTCTTCGTCGTCGCGGCTGACGAAGGCTGGCGGCGACAGTCGGAGGAGCACCTGGCGGCGGTCACCGCACTCGGGCTACGGCACGGCGTCCTCGCGGTGACCCGCAGCGACCTGGCCGACCCGGCGCCCGCCATCGCCGAGGCACGAGCACATCTGGCCGCATCCAGCCTTGGCGACGCGCCGGCCGTGGCCGTCTCGGGCACCACCGGCTCCGGGCTGGACGAGCTCCGGCGACTGCTCGACGATCTCGTGTCCGGTCTGCCAACGCCTGACCCTGCAGCGCGGGTGCGTTTCTGGGTCGACCGCTCGTTCACCATCCGCGGCAGCGGCACGGTGATCACCGGCACCCTTGGCGCTGGGACGATCCGGGTCGGCGACACCCTGGAACTGCGCGGTGCGCCGGTGCGGGTGCGTGCGCTGCAGAGCATGGGTCAAGACCACCAACAGGTCCAGGGAGTCGCCCGGGTCGCGATCAACCTCCGGCAGGTTGCGGCCGAGGACGTCGCCCGCGGCGACGCCATCCTCACGCCGGGGGCGTGGCCGACCACCCGAACCGTCGATGCCCGGCTGATTCCGTCCACGACGGCGGTTGCAAACGCTGGCGGTGGTCATGCCAGCACGGACCAGCGGCCCAACGACGGCCCGGAGAACCGCTGGTCCGATGCGCTGGCCGGTGAGCTGATGCTTCACGTCGGCACGGTTGCTGTCCCGGTCCATGTCCGGCCACTGGGTCCCGACACCGTGCGAATCGCGATGCCCGAGGCGCTGCCCCTCCGAGTGGGCGACCGGGCCATCCTGCGCGACCCCGGCCGCCAACGGGTCGTCGCCGGTGCGCTCGTGCTCGACGCGGACCCTCCTGCCCTGCGCCGTCGCGGAGCCGCCGCCGTCCGCGGCCGCGAGCTCGCCGATGCGAGCGGGACGCCCGACCTGGTCACGGAGGTGAGCCGCCGTGGAGCCGCCCGGGTGGCCGACCTGGTTGCACTCGGCATACCGCAACAGGTCCTCGCGAACGCGGCCGACACGGCGGGGGCTGCGTCAGGTATGCGTCGTGTTGGTGAGTGGCTCGTGGCCCCTCTCCAGTGGGGCCAATGGGTGCTCGACCTCACGGCGGCCGTGGACGCCAACACCGTTGCCAACCCTCTCGATCCAGGGCTCAGTCTCGAAGCAGCCAGGCGCGCCTGCGCTCTGCCCGATGTCCGCCTCGTCGGAGCCGTGGCCAGCGACGCGAGGCTCCAGCTCGATGTCGGGCGCGTTATCCGGCCTGGCGCCGCCCCCTCCTTCGGCCCCACCGAGGCGGGTCTTCAGGCTCTCGAGTCCCGCCTGCGACAGAGGCCGTTCGACGCTCCGGAGCGCCCGGACCTTCAGGGGTGGGGCCTCGGCCATCGCGAGCTCGCGGCGGCCGAGCGGGCCGGGCGGGTCCTTCAGCTCGCCGACGACGTCGTCCTGCTGCCGGTCACTCCGGCCCTCGCGATGCGGGTACTGGCAACGCTGCCACAGCCGTTCACGACCAGCGCGGCGAGGCAGGCGCTGAAGACCACCCGACGGGTCGCCATACCGCTGCTCGAGCACCTCGACGCCCGCGGCTGGACCCGGCGCCTGGACGCTGGCCATCGCGAGGTTCGAAGCGCAGCATCTCCCACGTCGTAGGCCAACGTGGTGCGCGAGGCTCACCGGTCACGCTGCGGTTCGCTGCTCCGTGCCTGTCTTTCGACGATGCGCTCGGCGCCGGCATAGATCACCATCGAGCTCCCGCGCAGGAAGCCCACAAGAGTCATCCCGACCTCGGCGGCCATCTCTGCCGCCAGAGAGGAAGGTGCCGAAACGGCGGCGAGTACCGGAATGCCGGCCATCATGGCCTTCTGGGTCAACTCGAAACTGGCTCGGCCCGACACCATCAGGACCGTTGGGTTTGACGCCGATTTCGCCGCAAGCGTCGCGAGATCGCGCCTTGACACGTTAGCCGCGATGACGCCGCCGAGGGCAGCCGCAGCCCGGGCTTGCAGAGGGTCGAGGACGAAGGGCGAGAGGGTGCCATTGAAGTCGACTGCGACCAGCACCCGTAGCCGTGCCGCGAAGGCGGCAACCGCAGCGGAGCTCTGTGCTTGTCTGAGTCACTGCTCTCCGTTCTGCTCTGACGCGTTGTCCGACGTCCTGAGGTTGGACCTGTTGGCGCGCTCGGCGCCTCGCATCTCCTCATCGCTGGCGCGGGTGGGCCGGTGCGGCTCCTCTGGCGCCGAAGCAAGTGATTCGAGGAAGAGGGAGGCCCATCGCTGCACGTCGTGGTCGGCGACGCGCTGGCGCAGCGCCTTCATCCGGCGCCGTCGCTCGTCCTGCGGGGCGGTGATCGCACGCATGATCGTCTGCTTGACGCCCTCGACGTCGTGCGGGTTGCAGATGAAGGCCTGGTGCAGCTCGTCCCAGGCGCCAGTGAACTCCGACAGCACCAGGGCGCCGCCGAGGTCGTGCCGGCTGGCGACGTACTCCTTGGCGACAAGGTTCATGCCGTCACGTAGCGGGGTCACGATCATGACGTCGGCGGCCAGGAACATCGCGGCCATCTCAGCGTGGGGATAGGACTGGTAGAAGTAGTGGACCGCGGGTGAGCCGATATCGGAGTACTCGCCGTTGATGCTCCCGACCGTGCGCTCGATCTCCTCGCGCAGATGACGATAGGCGTCCACGCGCTCGCGGCTCGGTGTCGAGACCTGCATGAGGGTCACGCCCGGCGGGGCGATCGTCTTGTCCCGCAGCAGCTCCTCATAGGCCTTCAGCCGGTGCCGGATCCCCTTGGTGTAGTCGAGCCGGTCGATGCCCAGCAGGAGGATCCTCGGGTTGCCCAGCGAGGCACGGATCTCCGCCGCGCGGGTGATGACCTCGGGTGTGCGGGACAGCTCGTCGAGGCTGCGGAAGTCCACCGAGATCGGTACAGCGCTGGCCCGGACCGTCCGACTCGTCGAGGGGTCTTCGCCCGGTGGCGTGAACGTAACCGTGTCGCCCTTGGTCGTCATGCTCAGCAGTCGCCGGCAGGCGCGCAGGAAGTTCTCGGCATCGGCGGTGCGCTGGAAGCCCAGGAAGTCCGCGCCCAGCAGACCCTCGATCAGTGCCCTGCGCCACGGCAGCTGCGAGAAGAGCTCGACCGGCGGGAAGGGGATGTGGTTGAACCACCCGATCCGCACATCGGGTCGGATCGCGCGGACCATCGCCGGAACCAGCTGCAGCTGGTAGTCGTGCACCCAGACCGTGGCACCAGGAGCGGCCACCGCTGCGATGGCCATGGCGAAGTGATCGTTGACCCTCCGGTAGGTGTTCCACCAGTTGCGGTGAAAGGTCGCCGGGACGATCACGTCGTGGTAGATCGGCCAGAGCGTGTCGTTGCTGAAACCCTCGTAGTACTCCTGGATGTCGGTGGGCGACAGACCCACCGGATGCAAATACACCCCCTTCTCGCGGAACGGCTCCGGTGCCGGGCCGGGCTCGCCAGCCCATCCCACCCACGCTGCGTCACGGCCGGCCATGACCGGCTCCAAGGCTGTCACCAGCCCCCCCGGACTACGTTGCCAGCCGCTCACCCCATCGGCATCGACAACACGGTCAACGGGGAGACGGTTTGCGGCAACCACCAGATCGAACGTCGTCCCAGCCACGGTCATGAACCGTCACCTCCCTGCTCGAGGGTCCGGGCCAGCCTACGGGCCCGAACTCGTCTCGGCTATGTCTCCGCCAGGCAACGAAGCAATTTCGCGGGCATCCTTGATGAGTCAACGCGCTTCTTGGCCGCGACCCGCGTTGCCGGGTCGCTCGCAATCGGATTCCGATGCCACGGGGACGGACTCCAAGATCGCGTGGACGGGAGTACGAAAAGTGAAGGATCCCAGGGCGGCGGGTGCAGTTGTGCTGGTCCTCCAGATGCTGGCCCTCAGCCGTCGCCGGCTGCGGCCACCCGGGCCTCGCCGCGCACCACGACTACCGGACAGCTGGCGTGCTCCACGCAGTGGGTAGTCACCGAACCCATCAGCATGCCCGAGAAGCGCCCGTGACCATGGCTACCGACGACGAGCAGGTCGGCGTCGCTTGCCGCGTCGAGAAGTACCGGCGCGGGCTGGCCCTCTACGGCCGAGGTCTCCACGGGTATATCCGGAGAATCCCCGAGCGTTGCTGCTACCGAAGTTTCTAGCTGCTGTGTCGCCCAGGCTTCGAAATCCATTCTTGACCAGTCCGGTGCAATGCCGTAGGTCGTCGGGTAGCGCCAGGCCGCCACCGCACGCAGCCTGGCACCGGTGGCGCGGGCGTACTCGGCGGCCCAACGCAGCGCGATCAGGGACTGGCGGGACGCATCGACGCCCACGACGACAAGAGATGTGGATCCTGTTGACATGCCAATTCACCGCTTCCGTGACATCTCACACCACGCTTCCGTGATATCTCATACCACTCTGCTGCGGTTGGCGCGCAACGGTCAAGTCCGAAAGTCCCCGTACTTGTCATGCTCGCGCGGCCTCGAAATGCCCGCGAACCACTTCATCTTTGGTGAGTCAACGCGTGCCGTTGACAGAGGTTGACGACTGTGGTCAAACTTGGAAATCCGCAGAACTTGATAATCCGCAGCGCGAATTGGGTCGAGCGAAGGGGTTGTTGATGGCCAGGTCAGCTAGGTCCGGGCAGCCTAACGAGGAGAGTGTGCTCTCCGGACTGGACTCCGCCGCCACGACAGGCTTCTACTGGTATCTGGCGCTGCTCGCATGCGTCGGTGGGTTTCTGTTCGGGTACGACACCGCCGTCATCGGCTCGGTCCTGGTGTTCATCCCCTACCACCTGGGTAGCTTCGCGACTGGGTACCTCGTCGCCGGAGCGTCGCTCGGGGCGGCTGTGGGAGCCCTGGGGGCTGGGCCTTTGACTGACCGCTACGGGCGGAAGTCCCTGCTGATGGCCGATGCGGCCGTCTACGCGTTGGGAGCGATCCTGTCGGCGGTGACCATCAATGCCGGCATGCTCCTGAGCGCCCGCACCCTCATCGGCGTTGCGGTTGGAGCAGATTCCGCGATTGCCACCGCGTACATCGCAGAGTTTGCGCCGGCCGGCCGGCGCGGGCAGCTCAGCATCATCCAGCAATGGATGATTACCGTGGGGATCCTCGTCTCCTACCTCCTCGCCTTGCTGGTCTTCAAGGTGGCGCCAAGCGCGGCGTACGGGGCCGACTGGAGGATCATCCTCGGCCTGGGCGCGGTCCCGGCAGTGCTCGCGCTCGTGCTGCGGGCTCGGATGCCGGAATCCCCACGATGGTTGATGCTTCAGGGGCGCTTCGCCGATACCCGTAAAGCACTGGGACAGTTGGGGATAGAAGTGTCCGAAGAGCAGGTACGGCAAAGCGCAGAGCAGATGGCCGCGGCGGAGACCAAGGAACGCAAACAACACAAGTCGCAGTGGACCCCGGGGGTGAAGAGGGCGTTGATGGTGGTCTGCGTCTTCTTCATCTTCCAACAGATCACCGGTATCAACATCCCGTTCTACTATGGCCCGCAGCTGCTCACGGGACTGTTCCAAGGCACGACCGCCGGGGCGCTCGCCGCGGCCATTGCCGGACTCCAGGCGGCGGCCATCCTCGGTGCGGTCAACGTGGTCGCGACCTACTTCGGGTTCCGTTGGATCGACAAGTTCGGCCGCCGCCCACTGGCCCTGTGGGGCTACGCGGGCATGGCGGTGTTCATGGTGATCGCGGCGCTGGGCGTGGCGACCCTGACCGGCACGCCGAAGATCGCTGTGGTGATGGTGGGTTTCTCCTTCTTCATCACCTCGTTCGCGATCGGTGTCGGCGGAACGGGCTGGCTGATTCAAGGCGAGGTCTTCCCGACCAATGTTCGCGGTCGCGCGGCGGCGATCGCCGCAAGCGTCGACTGGTTGGCCAACTTCGTGATTATCGAAATCTTCCCGGCCTTGCAGAAGGCGATCGGGCTGGCGTGGGTGATGGTCTTGTTCGCTGGTCTCGCGGTAGTGGCCATCGCGTTCGTCGCCCGGTTCCTGCCCGAAACCAAGGGGCTGTCGGTCGAAGAGGTCGTCACTGTCTTCGAGGGACAGGCTGCCGGCGACAAAGCCGCCTAGCTGAGGCGGGTTGGCCGGTGACTGGTTCTTCACCGCGGGCATACGACCCATACCCCTTCTATGAGCCAGTGGGCGGGGTGGTGCTCAGTGGATGGACCACGCTTGCCGACCACGCAGCGCGTACCCGCCTGCTCGCCGTCGACGGACCGGAAATCGCGCCCTGGAACGAACTGGTCAGTCAGCTGCAGCGCGAGCTGGGTGAGCGCGGCATCGCCGTGCACGCACTGGACGCCCGCGAAGGCATGGCGTCATGGGAGGCGATCGTTGCGTCGACCAGCTCGACCGAGCTTGCCGACGATCCTGACTTCGAGACACTGGCGGTCGCGTCGCTGGCGGACCTGTTCAGACGGCCCGTCCAGGCCGAATGTGATACCGACGCTTTGACGGTCATCTTCGGGCCTGGGGCAGCGTTGTCTCGCCATGACGAGCTGTGGTACTTCGACCAACCCAAGCGGTATGCCGAGGCATCCGTAGGTGCGGGTACCGGTCGCAACCTCGGCCAGCGGGACATGCCGGGCAATCCGACGCTGGACAATCCGACTGCGCGTCGGCTGTTCTACGTCGACTGGCCCATCCTGGACCGGCATCGTGACACCATCGCTCCAAAGGTGCTGCTCTGGATCGATGCCCAGGACGCCGATAGGCCTACCGCGCTGGAGGCTCCGACGTTGGCGGCCACTGCGGCGGCCTTGGTTCGTCGGCCGTTTCGCACTCGTCCCGTGTTCAACACCACCGTCTGGGGCGGTCACTGGGGGCAGCGGCAACTGGGTATGGGCACCGACCAACCGAACAGCGCCGTGGGCTACGAACTGATCGCCCCCGAGAGCGGCGTTCTCATCGGCAGCCAGGCGGAGCTTGCCGTCGAAGTCCCGTTCCAGCTCTTAGTGTGGTTGCACCCGATGGAAGTGCTCGGCGAATCGGTGCACGAACGGTTCGGGACATCATTCCCGATCCGATTTGACTACCTCGACACCGTCGATGGCGGCAACCTGTCGGTGCACTGCCACCCGCAGGCCCAGTACATGCAGGAGGTCTTCGGCTGGCCGTATACCCAGCACGAGAGCTACTACATGATGGTCGCCGGAGCCAGCAGCCACATCTACCTGGGGCTGCGGGAAGATGCGGACATCGACGACTTCCAGGCTGACGCTACGCAAGCCGAAAGAGCAGGCCGCGCGTTC
>Ga0207929_1000156_pt1 | contig 19024 bp, 19 predicted proteins | sample NGESurdeep072012_FD_184466 | JGI IMG/M metagenome (GOLD analysis project Ga0207929, IMG submission 184466) | Arctic peat soil microbial communities from Barrow, Alaska - NGEE Surface sample 53-1 deep-072012 (SPAdes) | ecosystem: Environmental > Terrestrial > Soil > Wetlands > Peat ... | reverse complement strand
AGTTCGATACGGCCACGCCCATCCCACCCTGAATGATCCGCGGCAGCGCGACGACAGTTGTCATGTTTGAGGAGCAGAGTGTCGAAGTGACGAACCTTTCAAATCTAACCATGTCCGGGGCGGCGGTGTCGGGGATGTCGACCCTCAATTGTCGTGAGTCCCCTGAGGGCAGCGTTAGCCGACACAGCCAAAGTTAGTGGCATTCGCGCCGATGTGTCGTTTTGCGCGGGCGGCGACGACGCTAGGAAGGCGGCCGGAACGGCGCCTTGATGCGCAAAGGAACCGCGGTCGTGCCCCAGTGGAGACGTAGCAGGGCTGCGTCGCGAAGCACCATCGGAAAATAGATCGCGAACGAATCCATTTGCGAAGCCTGCTCCGGGGTCACATCCACACGCAGCACATCGAACCTGGCGCCCGGATACGGCTTGTGAAACACGTGCGCGGCGCTGCTGAAGATGACGGTCCACGGGCCGGCCTCGTGCGGGATGAGCCACAGCGAATACTCGCCGGCATGCGGGGCTCTCCCTTCGATCAAAACGTCCCGGTTGAACCTGACGCGCGTCGCTGAATCGGCGCCCGGATGCCAGACACTGTCCCACGGGACGAGCGCGCCGAACAACACGCGTCCGCGCGCCGCCGGGCGTCCATACGCGATAGAGATCTCGGTGAACGCTGGCGGCGGCGGCGCGGACGTAAGCCAACGCGGGTATCATGATCTCTGTTCCCTCGAAATGACGTGGTCTTATGTTACACTGGTTAGGAACTTCTGACATGCGACCGTCGTTCAGCAAACCGCTCGAACAGGAGTAGCAAATGAAAATCGGCATCATCGGCGCTGGCAACATCGGTGGCAACCTCACGCGTCGTCTCCGGGCGCTGGGTCACGATGTCTCCGTCGCCAACTCGCGGGGACCGGAGACACTCGCCGCTTTGGCGAAGGAAACCGGCGCCAGGCCGGTCACAGTCCGTGACGCAGCTCGGGGGAAGGACGTGGTGATAGTGACAATTCCGGTGAAGAATATCCCCGCATTGCCGAAGGATCTGTTCGCGGGCGCTGACGACACCGTCGTTGTCGACACCGGCAACTATTATCCACAACGCCGCGACGGGCGCATCGACGCGATCGAGGCCGGCACGACCGAGAGCCGATGGGTTGCGCAGCAGCTCGGCCGGCCAGTGGTCAAAGCGTTCAACAACATCTACGCGAAACACCTTCTCGAACGCGGACGCCCAAAGGGTGAGCCCGGGCGTATCGCGCTCCCCGTCGCCGGTGACGACGCCAAAGCGAAGGGAGTTGTGTTGCGCCTGCTCGATGAGTTGGGATTCGACGGCGTCGATGCCGGCACGCTCGATGAGTCGTGGCGGCAGCAGCCAGATACTCCAGTCTACGGAACTGATTTCGACGCCGACGGCGTGAGACGCGCATTGTCTGAAGCCCACAAGGAACGATCGCCCGGGTTTCGCGCAGTGGAGGGAAGCCCGGCGTCCGCGACGTGATGCGGAATCACACTCTGAGTCACTTTGCCCCGGGCATGTTCGCTTCAATGCATCGATGGCTGCGTGAGAACGGCGCGAAATCGATGAGAGCTCCAGCGAAGAATTAGTTCAGTCTTTTTCCAAGCTGCGTCGCGAGCGGGAGTCTGACCTCAGCCAGCGGCGGAGAGCCGACGGTCGGCTCCGGTGCTGCGATCGCAGCGCTGCCGGTGAGCGAGTCGATGAGCGCGAAGAGCTCCCTGGCGTTCACCGGCTTCGATAGGTACCCATCCGTCCCCGCGGCGAGGCAGGCCTCGCGATCGCCCTTCATCGCGTGCGCGGTCAGAGCGATGATCGGCACGTGGCCGCCCGTCACTTTCTCGGCTCCGCGAATGAAGCCCGTTGCCTCCAGACCGTCCATCTCCGGCATCTGCACATCCATTAAAACGACGTCGAACGAGCCCTCGGCGACTGCGGCGACGGCTTCGCGTCCATTGCCGACTGTGACCACGCTGTGACCGCGCTTTCCGAGCAGTGCCGTCACGAGCTGCCTGTTCACCGCATTGTCCTCCGCCAGCAGGATGCGCAACGAGCGACGCGTTTCGTTGATGCTGTGGCGCTTAACCAGAGCCCTATGATCAGCGGGGCTATCCATGCCCTCGAGCACCGCGAGGATTGCATTGTGCAAGATGGCTTGCCGCACCGGCTTGGTGAGACAGGAGGCCATTGCTGAGCGTTGCCTCGAGTTCGCGCACGACTGCCAGGTATTCGCTGCGTATTTGCTCGAGTAGTTCAGCGGTCGATTCGAGCTGGCCCACACGACCGGCCGTCTCAGCGTCACTCAGGGCGACGGCAAGAAATGTCGCGTGGATCGTGCCCGCTCCTGATTTGAACGCGTGTGCCGCTGTCTCGACCGCTTTGGCATCTTGATTCTTCGTCGCCTGCTCCAGAGCCGCGAAGCGCACTGGGGCATCTTCCACGAATGTGTCGAGCAGAGTTCCAATCATCTCCTCGACGCCGGCCTCGCGCAGCTCGGCGCGAAAGCGCTCGACATCCACGTGCGGCGGCTGCGCAGCTTTTGAGTCTGGTGAATCCGACTGGGGTCGCGGCTTTGTAAGAATGGCGATGCCGTAATGGTGGGCGTCGCCAGCAGCGCGGAGAGGTGCAGCGGCCGGGCATCTGGTGTGGTATTGCTCGGCTCTTGGTGATGCAAGGACTAATGGATTGTACCTAGCCCAGATGATCGGCGCAACTCGACGAATCGTGTGCGGACGCTACAAGCTCGAGCGGGAAGACGCCCGAAAAAAGAGCCCCCGTTTGCTTTTCGCGCACTCGCGTACTCGGGGTAATTGCCTAACGTGCACGATCGAGTCAGTTCAGGTCTCGTTGGCTTCGCTCGCCCGGGGCAGAGAAAGTGTGAAGCGTGCCCCTTTCCCCTCGGCGCTCTCTACCGTGAGATCTCCGTCCATCGCGCGAGCGAGGTCACGGCTTATCGCCAATCCCAGCCCGACGCCGCTCTCCCGATCGGAGAGCCCCTCCTTCAGCTGAATGAACGGCTCGAAAATGGCTTCATGCTTGTCCGCGGCGATTCCAATCCCCGTGTCGCTGATCCGCAAGGTGACAACGTCCCTCGTGGCTCCGCACTCCGCGCTGACCTCGCCGCCCGCCGGCGTGAACTTGATGGCGTTCGAGAGAAGGTTCACCAGAATCTGAGTCACTCGCTCGGGATCCGCGCGCGCGATGCTGCTCGATTCCCCGCTAATTCCCTTGAACACGAGACCCTTCTGGCCAAAAAGGGGCTCGATCAGCTCAATGGCGTGCCCCAACGCATCGCACCCATTGATATCGCCTACAGCATAATTTACACGACCGCTTCCGACTCTCACGAAGGTCAGGATTTCGGTGATGAGGAGGGCGAGGTGCTGTTGATTGGTTCTCACGCGCGCGAAGTCGGCGTGCTGTTTCTCTGTAACGGGCCCCCGCAGGCCCATGTCGAGAAGATCGATATAGCCGCCAATCGCGTTGAGTGGCGTGCGCAGCTCGTGGCTCATCGCGCCGAGAAACGCCGTCTTCGCCCTGTTCGCCGTCTCGGCGCTCCGTTGGAGCACGAGCGCGAGGTCGTAAACCTGCGCGTTGTCGAGCGCCAGCGCTCCGCGCGCAGCGATGTCCTCAGCCAGATGCACATCCTCAGCGCTGTGCGAGAGTCCGGGTTGCGCGCTGACGAATGTGATGGCACCCAGCAGCCTCTTCCGCGCAACGAGGGGCACCGTCAGGAGCGATCCGATCCCGAGCTGATGCAGGATGTTCAGGTTGTAGGGACTGTGCGCGCTGGCGGCGAGCGTAGCCTCGATGTCGTCGTTGATGGCGAGGGTTCGTGGGACGCTAAGCATCGCGGGCGCGCCGAACGGATCGTCGGGCTCGGGAGACCAGGTTGCTTCCAGCTCGTGCGCCAGCTTCTGTTTTTCCGGATCAGGATGGTAGATGCTGAGTCGGTGAATGGCATCGCCCTCCTCGAGGATGTCCACGATGCACCACGCGCCGAGAGCGGGAAGCGCGAGCTTGGTAAGGGCGACCAGCGTGGTGGACTGATCCACGGATTCGGCAAGTAGGCGACCGGCCTCGGCCAGAAAGGCCGCCCGGCGCCGCGCGGCCTCCGCATCGTCAGCGAGACCGCGCTCGCGCAGCGCACCGAGGAGCATCTGTTCGGCAACCTGCCGCTGAAGCTCCCGCGCACCGTCTCGCGGGCTCGACTCGCGAATCTGGATGCCGAGAGCCTCGACCCGGCGGTCCTCCGTAATCACGGGCCAGACACTGCATTGCCAGCCACTCGCTCTCTCGGTCGAAGTCTGGATGCGCTCATCAAGTATCTCGATCCCCTGGCGGAATGCCCGATCGAGAATCGCGGTCAGCGCTCGTCCTTCAGTCGCGATGAACGGGTCTGCGATTGGCGCGCCGATCGCGCCACCATTGGCCACACCGGCGAGGAGGCAATAGGCGGAATTGCCATAGACGACCGTGTGCTTGGCCCCGCGCGTAATGGCGAATGGCAGCGGGGCTTGCTGCATGCAGCGCCGCAGCGCCTCCTGGAGAGAAAGTTCTGTGGCGCGTTCACCAGGCCGACTTCGAGAGCCCATTCCGCTCTACGTGCTCCGCTTTATCCGCGTTGGCTTCGCCCGCAAAGTGGGCACACCGGTGATTATCCCATCGTACTCGGTCAGCGAATCACCAACGACCACACCCTTGGCACTAACATCGTACAGTCTGAATTCATGGCTGTGGTCGCTTCCGCGCATCTTGATCACCGCCATCACGCGCTTGAGCTCTCCTTCCATCTCGACGTACCGCTGTATGATGATCTCGTCAGTGATGAACGACACCTTCTCCGTTGTAAAGCGTGCCTCGGAGAATGCCTCGGAGACTTCCGCGGTTGTGAATACCGTGACGCCGCTTGCGGTCAACGCCCCAACCAGGCGGTAGAGGGATTCCCGGAAGTCCGCGCGGAAGGTCGGGGCAAGGGCGACCTCGAACCCTGACAGCGAGTCGATGACAACGCGCTTTGCCCCGACACGCTCAACGGCTTCGAGAATTGCCTGGAGGGTCTCATCGACAGAGAGGTCGAGCGGGCGGAGATAGATCACCTCCAACTTCCCCGCCTTGATCATCCTCCCGACCTCGGAGTTTCGCGCGTCGGCGCGGGCAACGTACTCCTCCGGGTACTCTTCGAATACCGCGATTACTCCGGTCTCTCCCTTCGCTAATCCTGCCACCATGAATTGCGTCGCGACCGTCGATTTGCCACTGCCCGCGGGGCCGGTGAGCATCACCGCGTCGCCGGCAATGACCCCGCCGCCCAGCATCTCGTCCATCCCCGGCACACCCGTAGAAAGCCGCTCGCGCTTCGGCAGCGCTCGTTTCCGCGTCTGCTCCGGAATGCGCGGGTAGATTTGCAGCCCGGCATTCGTGATCCGGATTGTGTGCAATCCAGGCATCTGGGCCCGGCCACGCGTCTTGATCACCTGAAGCCTTCGAACGACGGAATTTCGATCAGTAGCCTGCGAGAGCCAAAGTATACCGTCGGCTACAGTGAAGACGGGATTTCGCTGCTCCTGCTCGCTGTACTCACCGAGGAGAAAGGAGGTTACTTCCCAGGTAGTCAGGTGAAGGGCGAGACGCTGAACGAATCGATCGAGGTCAAACGTTGCCCCCCGCTCGGAGCTACCATGCTGCCCGCCGATCGATCGAAATGAATCGACGACGACAATTCCCGGTTTGGCGCGCTCGATCTCGCTAATGATCCGCTTCAGGACTTCGCCCAAGTCCTGATCCATGACCTCTGCGCTTAGATTGATGAATTGGATAGCAGATCCGGCCAGATCAGGATTGAAGAAGGTGAACTGCCGCTGATATCGCAGCATCTTGATTGTCGGCTCGCCGAGCACGGTGAAATACAGCGCGGGTCGCTCGACAGTCGCATTCGTGAACATTATCTGGTGCGCCAGCGTTGTCTTCCCCGAGCCCGGTCCGCCCGCAATCAGATTGAATGAGTATTCCGGCAACCCGCCACCGAGCACGACATCGAGGCCGGGCACTCCGCTGGGAAGACTCCTAATTACCGCTCGCTCTTCCTTCACGCTTCCTCCCTCCTGTCATCTGGAGGTGCATCACCGCGTTCGGATGAGGCCAGACTTCGCTCTATCAGTTTCACTGCCATGTCGTCTCCGATGAGTCGGCCGAGAAGCTCGACCAGGCGCACGAGCACCGACTCGAGCGCCTCGGCGGTCGCGGGATCTCCGTGCGCCATGATGGTTTCCGCGACGCCGTCGATGTAGGGCTCCGAGCGCGCTCGGAGCTGAATCTGCGCCAACGCCGGGTATTCGGTCCGCGTATCCGCGAGCGCGCGCGTAAAGAGAGCGTGACAGCCGTCGGGACCAACCCAACGCGAAAGCTCCCGATACAGAGTGTCGCACGCGGCGGCGGTGCCGCGTGCGGGGGTCTCGCCGGCCTTTCGTTCAGACCGGCTGCTGATCAAGCGCCGCGCGATTTCTCGCGGCGGCGACTGTTTCCCCGACGGCGTTTCCTTAGCGCGGTCGGATGTATTCATAAACACCGGTGCCGGAAACACGGCGATCGTTCGGGCGACCGGCGGACCAGCGGTAAACGGAGTGCGCGCAGAATCCGGCTTCAGTCATGCCAAACAAATTATCCCGCCAATACACCAGTTTTCAACCGTGCGTTTCCGCGCCAGTCGTTTCCCCTAGGGCGTGATAGCCACCTTGAGGACCCCATCCCGCTGATGGGCGAAGAGGTCGTAGGCCTCTTCGATCTGGTCGAGCTTGTAGCGATGCGTGACGAGAGGGCGAAGATCAACCTGCCCTGAGCCGACTACGCCAACAGCCGCCGCATGCGCTCCTTGCCGTCCTGGAGCTCGATCTTTCCTGCTTTGACAAAGACGGCGGCCTTCATCGTTGTCCGCGCCACCGCCCTTGGCGCCGCACGCTCGGCGGCGAGCGTCAACAAGGACCGAGCTTACGTCCGGGAATGCTCTCACCCCTTAGCTGTTCGCGAGTCATGTCGCCCACGAGAACTTCGAACTCCTTGCTCGATAAGTCCGCGCACACACCCTTCAGCCGACGTGTCAGGTCCTTTCTCACACTATCTTCTCTCGTCTCGGCATTCTCTCCTTTGCGCTCAGATTTTTTTTCTTTGCGCTCAGTATTCTTGCCATCGAGTCCACGCGCAGTCGGGCCAGTAGTCGCGGGACGCCGAATCAAATTGCGTGGGAAAAGCATTTTGCCTCACTTGGCCGCAATGGCGTCGTGGGAGCGCCGAGGCAGGTTAAAGTAGGAGCCGTTTGCGGCTGTGCCGCCTCGCCAAATGGTTGCGTGGCAGCGGTGATGTGAATAGCAAGGTTGCATCCAGACCGAGAGCGGTTAAGCCCCAGCCGCCATCGCTGGATACCTTATGAGGGGCTAACCGTTTAGATTTAAGAGACAGTTTCATGCTGATCATGTGCGGGACTTTCCCACCAGCCCGCACTTTCGATCTGCCTCGATCGCGGGGCAGCATCACGGCGCTTCTGGCGACGCCTTCCTTCCGCCAAGGCGCTCAATGAATGACTCACCCATTGCCACCGCCGGGCTGCCGGACGATTTCGTCGCGCCGCACGACGGGGCGTTATCTGCGTTCGTAAACACGCTCCGTCTGTCGGTGCGAGCGAAAGTCGCGGCGGAGCAGAACCGCGGATTGTCACTCGCCGAGATCGTCGTTCAGGTGCGTGAAATGGTGCGGCTCGCGGAGCAAGACCCTCATCACCCCAACCGCTTTCCTCCCCGTGAATTCCGGGCGATGTCCAGACAAGCGGTTGGCTGGTGCGTCGAGTCATATCGGCCGCTTGTCTTTGCCGCTGGAAGAAATGTTTCAGAGCCTGCCAGGCAGCGGGATCCGGAAGCGCTGCCACCCGTTCCCGCTCCCACCGCGGCTACCGTGGCTCGTTTTCCAGCTTCGTCACCAACATATCGAGGATTACCATGAACCATTACAAGGGAATTTCCGCGGACGACAAGCACAAAATAGTCGCCGCTCTGAAATCTCGCGGCGCGGGAAGTTGCCCGCGCTGCCGCGACAGCCAGTGGACGGTGAGCGAGTACTCGAGGATTGAAGTGCAGGCGACGATGGACCGCAACAGCGCCGAAAGAACGACCATCCCCGCCGTCATGATCGTTTGCGAGCACTGCGGGTTCATCTCCCAGCACGCGCTTCAGCCGCTCGGCGTCTGGCCGAATGGCACGGGCGATACGGCCGATACGACGGCCCCGCGTTCAAGCGCGTCGACGGCCTGACGCTCAGGAAACCGTCATGACGACCAACGAAAAATCGGGCCTGGATCGACGTACACCCTCAGCGAGCTTGCCGAGCGTGGGCGAGCCTCTGCTCACAACAGGAGCTCTGCAGAGCGCGATTTTCAACAGCGCCAATTTCTCGAGCATCGCCACCGACGCGAATGGGGTCATTCAGATCTTCAACGTCGGCGCCGAGCGGATGCTCGGCTACGCGGCTGAAGAAGTGATGAACAAGATCACGCCCGCCGACATTTCCGACCCGCAGGAAGTAGTCGCGCGCGCCAAGGCGCTCAGCGTCGAGCTCGGAACCCCCATCGCGCCGGGCTTCGAAGCGCTGGTCTTCAAGGCCTCGCGCGGTATCGAAGACATCTACGAGCTGACCTACATCCGTAAGGATGGCAGCCGCTTTCCGGCGGTTGTGTCGGTCACCGCATTACGCGATGCGCAGGACGCGATCATCGGGTATCTGCTGATCGGCACCGACAACACCGCGCGCAAACAGGCCGAAGACGCGCTGCTCAAGGCTGGCGCGTTGCAGAGCGCGATTTTCAACAGCGCCAATTTCTCGAGCATCGCCACCGACGCGAAGGGTGTCATCCAGATCTTTAACGTCGGCGCCGAACGCATGCTCGGATACACGGCCGCCGAAGTGATGAACCAGATCACGCCGGCCGACATTTCCGATCCGCAGGAAGTCATCTCGCGCGCCAAGGCGTTGAGCGTCGAGCTCGGAACGCCGATCACGCCAGGGTTCGAGGCCCTGGTGTTCAAGGCTTCGCGTGGGATCGAAGACATCTACGAGCTGACTTATATCCGGAAGGACGGAAGCCGTTTTCCGGCGGTTGTGTCCGTTACGGCGCTGCGTGACGCGGAGAGTGCCATCATTGGCTACCTGCTGATCGGGACCGACAACACCGCCCGCAAGCAGGCGGAGGAAGCGCTGCTCAAGGCGGGCGCCCTCCAGAGCGCGATCTTCAGCAGCGCCAACTTCTCGAGCATCGCCACCGACGCCAAGGGCGTCATTCAGATCTTCAACGTCGGCGCTGAGCGGATGCTGGGCTACACGGCCGCCGAGGTAATGAACAAGATCACACCGGCCGACATCTCGGATCCGCAGGAAGTCATCTCGCGCGCCAAGGCGTTGAGCGTCGAACTCGGAACCCCGATCACGCCGGGGTTCGAGGCGCTGGTCTTCAAGGCCTCGCGCGGCATCGAAGATATCTATGAGCTGACCTACATCCGAAAGGATGGAAGCCGGTTTCCGGCCGTGGTTTCGGTCACGGCGCTACGCGATGCGCTGGATTCGATCATCGGGTACCTGCTGATCGGCACTGACAACACCGCCCGCAAGCAAGTAGAAGAAGAGCGAATGAAGCTCGATCAGAGGCTGCGCGATCAACATTTTTACACGCGCTCGCTCATCGAATCCAACATCGATGCGCTGATGACCACCGATCCGCGCGGCATCATCACGGACGTCAACAAGCAGATGGAGGGTTTGACCGGCGCCACTCGCGACGAGCTGATCGGCGCGCCGTTCAAGAACTACTTCACCGATCCGACTCACGCCGAGGCTGGTATCAACCAGGTCCTGAGCGAGGGCAAGGTCACCAACTATGAGCTCACCGCGCGCGCCAGAGATGGCACGCTAACGGTCGTGTCTTACAACGCCAGCACATTCCATGACCGCGACAGGGTCCTTCAGGGCGTATTCGTCGCGGCGCGCGACGTGACCGAGCTCAAACTGTTCGAGCAACGGCTGCAGCAGAAGAACGTCGAGCTGGAAGAGGCGAGCAGAATGAAGTCGGAATTTCTCGCCAACATGTCGCACGAGCTTAGGACGCCGCTGAACGCCATCATCGGCTTCTCCGAGGTGCTCGTGGACGGCCTCGTTGGAGAGATGACCGATCAGCAGCGCGGCTTCCTCACGGACATCTTCAACAGTGGCAAGCATCTCCTGTCGCTGATCAACGACATTCTCGACCTGTCCAAGATCGAAGCAGGAAAAATGACGCTCGATGTGGAGCCTGTGCAGGTGTCTTCGCTCTTTGCGAACAGCCTGTCCATCATCCGGGAGAAAGCCGCGGCTCGCCACATCCATCTCGCCATGGATGCTCCCGAAGAGCTTGGTGCGATTCGCAGCGACGCGCGCAAGGTGAAGCAGATCGTCTACAACCTGCTGTCGAACGCCGTGAAGTTCACCAGCGAGCGGGGCGAGGTAACGTTGCGAGCAGAGCGCGTTCCGCGAGCGGAAGTCGGCCAGCTGTCCGAATCCAGCATTGGCCGGAGCTTCCCACTCGCCGACAGTGAGTTCACGGAGTTTCTCAAGATCACTGTCACCGACAGCGGCATGGGCATCTCGCCGGATGGACTCGAGCTGCTGTACAAACCGTTCAGTCAGATTGACAGCGGCCTCGCGCGCAAGTTCGAGGGCACGGGACTTGGCCTGGCAATGGTCAAGCTCCTTGCAGACCTGCACGCTGGCGCGGTCGCCGTCGAAAGCGAGGTGGGCAAGGGCTCACGGTTCACCGTCTGGCTCCCGTTCCGGCCGGCGGAGGGAAAGCTGCTGACACCGGCCAAGCCCATGCCCGCCCTGACAAACGTGGCGTTGCCGGGATCGCTTACTGCGCTTGTGGTTGAAGACGACTTCAAGTCGGCTGATTTGATTCGCGTGCAACTCGAGGCGGAAGGCTTCGTAGTTCTGCACGCCGCGACCGCCGAGACGGCGCTCGTTCTCGCGGCGCGGCAACCGCTGGCGTTGATCACCCTCGACATCATGCTGCCGAATATGGACGGCTGGGAATTCCTCGGACGAATCAAGCAGACTCCGACCCTCAAACACATTCCCGTCGTGATCATTTCGATCGTTGCGGATCCTGAGAAAGGCTACGCGCTGGGCGCGGCTGGCGTCATGCAAAAGCCAATATCCCGTCAGGAGCTGTATGACGCGCTCGTCGGACTTGGCCTGTTTCCGCTTCCCCAGGGTCACACCCTCAAGATCCTCGTTGTCGACGACGATCCCAAGGCGGTTGAGCTAATCGCGGTTCGGGTTCTCGGCCTGGCCAGCACCGTGCTACGAGCATACGGCGGTCAGGAGGCGATCGATGCCGCGCGCCGCGAAATTCCAGATTTGATCGTGCTCGACTTGATGATGCCAGAGGTGAGCGGCTTCGACGTCGTGGCGGCTCTGCACGAAGACTCGCGGACGGCAAGCATACCGATCCTCGTGGTCACCGCCAAACACATCACCGCGGAGGATCGCGACCGACTCAACGGCCATGTGATGACGATCATGGAAAAGGCGAACTTCGACCGTGACCGCTTTGTCGGCGAAGTTCGCAGGGCTATGGCCGGCCGCCATGCGATAGCCTGACATGGCAACGGTGCTGGTGGTAGAAGACAACCCCGCCAACATGACGTTGGCGACCTTCCTCCTGAAGTCCGCGGGCTACGCGGTGCTCAGCGCTGTGGACGCCGAGGCTGGCCTGGCGCTAGCTCGCACTGAGCAACCGGATCTCGTGTTGATGGATATTCAGCTGCCTGGGATGGACGGCTTGCAGGCGACCGCCGTACTCAAGGGGGACGCGGCAACGCGTGACATACCGGTGATCGCGCTGACCGCTCTGGCGATGAAAGGTGACGAAGAGCGCATTCGCGCAGCGGGCTGTGATGGGTACATCGCCAAGCCCCTCGCGTACCGCGAATTTCTCGCGACCATTGCGGCTCGGCTCCCGAAGGCGACGGTGTAGGATGGCGTCCCAGACTCTGAAATGAACCCAACGACCGACGACACCAGCCAACAACCGGCATGCGTTCTCATTGTGGACGATGAGCGTCACAATCGAGAGCTCCTGGATGTCATGCTCAAGCCGGAAGGCTATCTGCTCCTGAGCGCGGCCAACGGCGAAGAAGCGCTTGCTCTGGTGGCGAGACAACCGCCCGATTTGATCCTGCTCGACGTCATGATGCCCGGCATGAACGGGTATGACTTGGCGGCCACGCTCAAAAGCGATTCCGCCACGAAGAACATTCCCATCGTCATGCTCACCGCTCTGGACGACCGCAACGCAAGGATGCTCGGGCTGAGCGCGGGGGCCGAGGATTTCCTCACCAAGCCTGTGGACCGTGGCGAATTATCCGTTCGGGTGCGAAACCTGTTACGGATCAAGGCCTCCGGGGACAAGTTGCGCGGCGCGCTCGAGACGCTCGAGTCCGTAAACGCGCAGCTGGATCGTCGCACGAAGGAGATCGCTTTGGCCCAGGCGATCGCTGATGGCGCGACCGCGCGACTGGCCCGGCTGCAAAACATCACGGCTGCACTGAGCAACACGGTGACGCAGGACGAAGTCGCTGATTCCGTTCTCCGCGAAGCCATCCTCGCCCTCGAGTGCGATGCCGGCGCAGTGGTGGTCGCGGCCGAACCCGGACAGCATTTGACTCTCCTCCGCGAATCGGGCTCGCTCGATCCGGTCATGCGGTCGTTCGAATATCTGCAGCCCCCGCGGTCACTCGGTCCATACGCCGAAGCAGTTGATAAATGCCACCCCATCTACTTGGAATCGTTCGAGGAGATGGTCGCGCGGTATCCGGAGTTCGAGAACGTCAGCAAGGGCATTTCGCGCGGCGCGTGGATCTTTCTTCCCCTTGGGATCGCCGGCCTTGCGGTCGGGGCGCTGGCGTTTGGATTCGCGGGTCCTCGCAAATTCACGCTGCTCGACAGGCACTTCGCCGACACGGTTGCACGTTATTGCGCGCAGGCGCTCGACCGCGTGAGGCTTCGCATTGCCGCGGCGGCCGCGCTCGCGGAAGCGAGCGACGCGCGCCTGATGGCCGAGCACGCGAACAATGCCAAGACGGTATTCCTGCGCGCGATGAGTCACGAGCTGCGCACTCCGTTGAACGCCATTGCAGGCTACACGGAGATACTTGAGCTCGGAATTCGCGGCGTGGTCAACCCGGAACAGATCAAGGACCTGGGCAGGATCAAGCGGGCGAGCGCGTATCTGCTCCGCCTCATCAACGACGTTCTTACGATTGCCAGACTCGAAGGGGCGAGGCCGCTCAACGTAATCTCGATCCTGGTAGGCCCGGTGCTTGCCGAGGTTGAGGGACTTTGCGCGCTACAGGCGAAGGCGAAAGGCGTGACGCTGACAGTCACGCCATGCGCGCGCGAAATCGTGGTCGCGGCCGACGCCGAGCGATTCCAGCAGATCCTGCTCAATCTCATCACCAACGCCATCAAATTCACGCTCACTGGCGGCAGCGTCGGCGTCACTTGCCAAGGCGATGCCAGCGTCGTGCGAGTGCGTGTGATCGACACGGGTGTCGGCGTCCGTCCGGTTGACATCGACCGCGTCTTCGAGCCGTTCGTCCAGATAGACAGACACCTGACCACGGCAACGCAGCAGGGCGTCGGCCTCGGACTCTCCATCAGCAGGGAGCTCGCCCGCGCGATGCGCGGCGATCTGGCACTTGAAAGCACCGAAGGAGTCGGCTCCATTTTCACGCTGGTGCTTCCGACAATGCCGGAAACTTCGGGCGCGGCCGGGATTACAGCCTGCGCTGTCGGGACGGATGATTCTCCGTATGCCCCGGCGCTGGCCTCCTAGAAGTGCGACGGCGTGGCGGGCGGCTTGCACTGTGAATACCGGCGTAGACCGGGTCGATAAATGGACAAGCTCGCTGGTCGAGCGGGCGCCACACCGCAGCGACAGGATGGGAAAAGGGGAATGTCACTTTCTGTAACGCAGCGCAAGCATCTCGAACGGCGTCTGTTGGACGAACGCTCCCGGGCCCTCCGGACACTCGGCCGCTCTGTCGCCGAAAGCGCGGATGGAGATGAGCAGGACCGCTCCGGCGACCTGACGTCCATGCCGCTTCACATGGCCGATCTCGGCACCGACACCATGCAGCAGGAGCTCGACGCCTCGAACGCGACGCGCGTTTCACGCGAGCTCGCCGAGATCGACGCCGCTCTCGAAAGACTCTATCAGACTCCCAAAAAATTCGGCGTCTGCGAGGACACGGGCAAAGACATCCCGTTTACGCGCCTGGATCTGATCCCGTGGGCGCGCACCTGCGAGCATGCGGAAAAGTGACGCCGTCAGTGCGGGAGCGCCTATGAGTGATCCCAGCGAAGCGACACAAGCCAACCCGCATCCGGTGAGTCAGCACCGCAATCCACGCGAGATTGCCGCCGACGAAGCAGGGCCAATCGGCAAGCCCGACCTCGATGTCGTCGCGAAAGAGGCTTCCGACGCGGGCGCCGAGCGGCACCCAGCTGCAAAGGGCTCGCCCCGCGCCGTCTCCAAAAAACCGCGAAAGCGCCGGTGATGGCTTCTCGCGGGTAACTACCGTTCTACATCGCCGGCTTCTTGGCTGTCGGCGGCAACATCTGGTTCAGGCGAAGGTAGTTCGCGTACTGACTGTAATGGTCAGCCCAATCGCCCGTGGTCAGCGTCATCACGGCCGCGCGCGACATTTTGCGGCCTCCGAAGAAGGGAAGGGCCTCACCGAGATTCGAGTCGTTGAGCGACGCCAGCGCCTGGTCGCAGAACGCGAACGTTTCACGAAGGCGCGCGACCAGCGCGTCCTTGCCGTCGGTCGCGGCAACTTTGGTGCGCGTCGGTGCTTTCATCGCCCCGATGGTCCCGCACAGATAGTCATTCCCCTGCGCGAGATGAGCCGCGATGTCGCCGACGCTCATCTGGGAAGCTGTCGGCTTGTACGAGAACTTGTCGGCCGGAAATTCTTCGGCGGCCGCCATCAGGTTCTTGGCCGACTCGCGCGCGTAGTCACGAAATGCGTCAGCAACCGGGTTGCTCTGTTGTGCGGTGGTCACTCTCGGCAGCAGCACAAGCGCGGCGGCAAGAGCTGCGGAGTAGATGCGGGCCTGCATTTGAGTAGCTCCTGTAAGCGGGAGCTCAATTCTGCCGAGCGCGCCTAGTCCTGTCCAGCCATTTTGGGCGAAGCCAGCCCACGCGCCAGCTACGCCTTGAGCCCGCGCGATCGCGACAGGGTCGCGGTTGCATCCGGCGGGTTGGCTGCCTCGTGAGTCGTGCCCGGAGCCACTAATCTCAGATCGAGCATCCGGCCCTCGCCTAGATACGCCACGGGCTGGACGTCCTGAGTGCCGCGAAGGCGACGCAACGTGAATGCTATGCGACGAGCCGCCTTGAATATCTGGTGCGCAGACTCGCGGATGTCGGTCCTCTTCGACTCCTCGATGATCATCTCTGCATTGAGCATGAGCGGAGTGAGACTGTTACCGATCTCGTGAAACGCGGAAAGCGTCGCATCCCCGAATCGAGCGAGCCAGGCGTCATGGCTGTGATCACCGCCGGTGGAGTCTTGCGCTGCAACGCTCTCGACCTGGGCGATGAAGCAGACGGGCTCTCCGGGGTTTCGCCGCGTCGCGGAAACGGAGAGACGTACCCAGATCGCATCGCCGCCTTTGCGGACGTAGCGCTGCATGAGCTCGTACCGCCCGATATCGGCCGCCGCGAGTCGACGATTCTGCTCGGCTGCTGTCTGGAGGTCGTCCGAATGCGTGATGTCGCGTGAGTTCAGCGCATGGAGCTCATTCTTCGTAAAGCCGAGCATCCGACAAAGCGACCCGTTCGCGTGCATAATGCTACCATCGACCGCGATCAGCGCCATCCCGTAAGGGGCGTTCTCGAAGGCATCCGCGAAGAGCTGCTCGCTGTGCGGCAGGACGGCGGCATCCCGGGGTGGTTGCTCATGGCGATTGGCGGACACGCTGCTCCCTCCCGATTGTGACTGGCAACGGAACTGGCCTCGTAAGAATTAGACTCCCGGGATTCTCGAATCCGTCACAATTGGCGCGTACAAGGGGGCTTCCCGGGGCCTCGGTGCAATCGGCGTCTCCCGACTGTGGGCCTCCCACCATCGTTGCGCCTGCTCCTCGCCCCAGACGTCCGCCGGAATCCAGTCGAGGGCCTCTGCCAGTTGCGCCGCGCCCTGCGGGCGGTCCTTCGCGTCCTTGGCGAGACACTTCAGTATCAGGCGTTCCAGTTCGGGCGATACCGGCCGATCGGTTCGCTGTGATGGAGGTGTCGATGCCGGCACCGGTCCAATGAGATGCTGGTCAGCCATCAGGGCTGCGGCGCGCCCGCGGTGAGTGCCAGCGTCAATCGCTCCGCCTGCGTCGCGTTGTCGGTAAGAAAAACGGCGGCGAGATTTGCGGAGCGCACGAACGTTGGTGAAAAGAAAGGCCACGGGTTTGGCGCCCCGCGCGGCGCCGCTGAGACCGTGTCGATCTTCGCCACATCGGCTGCCAGCGCTGACTCGCTGGGATAAATGAAGACTTCGAGGCGCGATCGCCCGAGGGTGTAGACGGCGGGCATGACGCTGAAACCCGCCCGGCGCGGAGGATCACCGTTGACGCGCTTGACCACGAACCCCGATTGCGCGAGCCGACTCTCGACACTACAGAGCGCCCACTTGCCGGTGCGAGGGCAGCCACCGCCCTTGGGCGCGCTAGCGGTTGCAACCGCGGCGCGAGGTGCAGCCACGCCGTTCGACGTCGTCGCCGTCGAAGAGGCCGTTCCGGCGCTCTCGGAAGAAGATCGTGTGCATGCGGCCAGAACCGCTGAGGCCAGCAGGACCAGGCCTGGGAGGATTTTCATCGAATCCAAAGATAGAGCCGGCAATCAGGCGCCGCGATTACTAATCCTAAGGGGGTCCACAGGAGGGCAAATGTCAACGATTCAAAGAATACGTACGAGCGCCGCGGCCGCGCTCATGATTGCTTCGCTTGGCGCCTGCGCCGGCAACCAGCTCTGAAGCATTCTCGGTGGCGTGCTGGGCGGCGGAGCACAATCGGGCCAACAGTCAGGTCAGCTGAGCGGTACGATTCGCGGAGTCGATACCCGTTCCCAGCAGATCTCGATTCAGCAGTCTAATGGCCAAACCGTCCCCGTCAGCTACGACAATCAGACGCAGGTCGTGTATCAGAATCAGAATTATTCTCCGAACTCGCTGGAGAATGGGGACCAGGTCACGGCCCGCGTTCAGGCCAGCGGCAGCAGCTACTACACGGACTACGTGCAGGTCGACCGGTCCGTTACCACAAATGGCGGCTCTTCATCGAGCTTGCAGCTGCTACAGGGCACCGTCAGGCAGGTCGACAGGCGGAACGGGGTGTTCACCATCGACGCCAACAACAACAACACGTTGACCGTCACGCTCGCGAATAACCTGAGCAGCAATGACCTGAATAGGTTCAACAGCCTCCGAAGCGGGCAGTTCGTCCGATTCTACGGCATGTATCTCAACAACTCACAGGTCCAGCTTCGACAGTTCAATTGATCGAGCACGGCCGTACCGAACGAAAAAAGGGGGAGGGCAATTATAGCCCTCCCCCTTTTTCCTGTTACGCGGCTCAGACTTCGAGCCGACCCGCTTTAGAACATGATTCCGAACGTAACCGGCACGAACTCCATCGCCGATCCACCGCTCACGTTGACGCGATTGTAACGCGCCTCGACGAACGCATGGAATACCGACAGCGGCAGATTGATACCAGCGCCGGCGTTCCAGCCGATGTGGTTGTCAGTCTGGCTGGCAGCGCCAGTAACAGTCGCGGCCGTCGAGTAAAGTCCAGCGCCGCCGATCAGGTACGGCGAGAGGCCGATGCTCGGCAGACGCCACACGACGTTACCCGTCGCGCTCATGACGTGGAGCTTGGCAGGAACACCCGCCTTCTGACCGAACTGGTTGTACGCACCATCGACGCGTAGACCAACCGGGATGAAGGGGAGGTTGATTGCCATCGCAACGGTACCGTTGTAACCGATATCGGTGCTGGTCTTCAGGTCACTCATGGGCTGAGTGGCGCCGCCAGCAATACCAAGGCTGAACGGCTTCAGTACGCCGAGCTGCGCATGCGAAACGCGCGGGGCTGCGACGAGGGCGATCGTTGCGATCGCGAGGAACAGTGAACGCTTCAAAGCTTCTCCTTGTTCAAGAATGCGCCGAACCGGGCCAGTGAGCCTGGCTTGGTTGAACGCTGATCTGGTTTACGGGAGGGTTCTTGCGCCTCGCTGCGGCCTTTTGGACCGCGACACAAGAACGCTATCAACTCTCACCGTCCAAACGACGAGTCAGCCTTTGGCGAGTAACGATTGTGAGGGGTCAAAACCCGCCTCTTGGGGACCGTAGCGGATTTGTGATACTCCGGGCGGCCCGATCGTCAGAAAGCCGAGATGTCGGGCGGATCGAACCGTCCGATGCATTCCAACTCTTTCCCCTCTCTGCATGATGAAAAAATTCTTGATCCTCGGCGCGCTGTCACTGGCGCTGACCGCAGCCGCGGCGGAAGCGCAGCGCGCATCTCACCACGATTCCGGTCCGATCGAGCTCGGAATTGACGGCGGGGTAACCTTTGGACTCGGCAACGGGAGCGGCACCATCGTTTCGCTTCCAACGCAGGTATTCCGTCTCGGCTATTTCCTGAGCGACGACGTCGAGATCGAGCCGCGGGTCAGCATCAATTCCATTAGTGGTGGCGGGGCGTCGATCACGGCGTACTCAATGGAAGCCGGCGTTCTGTTTCAGCCGGCCGGTGATCGCGTCGGCAAAGGTCTCTACTTGCGTCCCTTCCTGGGGGTTTCCGGCGTTAACGTGTCAGGCGGGGGTGGGAACAACAACAGCGGATACGCGGGCGCGGGGTTCGGCCTCAAGCTTCCTTT
>Ga0207929_1000155_pt1 | contig 19036 bp, 18 predicted proteins | sample NGESurdeep072012_FD_184466 | JGI IMG/M metagenome (GOLD analysis project Ga0207929, IMG submission 184466) | Arctic peat soil microbial communities from Barrow, Alaska - NGEE Surface sample 53-1 deep-072012 (SPAdes) | ecosystem: Environmental > Terrestrial > Soil > Wetlands > Peat ... | reverse complement strand
GCCGAACTGGTGCGCGTGCGCGAGCCGGTCTCTACCGTGCTGGAGATGACCGAGATCCAGACGCGGCTGATCGCGTCCGGCGGCCCGGCGGTGTTGTTCGAGAAGCCGGTCAAGGCGGATGGAACCGCGAGCGACATTCCGGTACTGGTCAACCTGTTCGGCACGGTCAAGCGCGTCGCCATGGGCGTGACGATGGACGGCAAGGAGCGGGTCGACGCGAAATCCTTGCGCGAGGTCGGCGAGGTGATGGCGACCTTGCGCCAGCCGCAGCCGCCGCGGTCGCTGGGCGAGGCGTTCGAGCTTCTGCCGCTGGCCCGGACGCTGCTGGCGATGAAGCCCAAGAGCGTGTCGCGCGGGCCAGCCCAAGAGATCGTCTTGCGCGGCGATCAGATCGATCTGAACGCGCTGCCGATCCAGACCTGCTGGCCGGGCGAGCCGGCGCCACTGATCACCTGGCCGCTGGTGGTGACCAAGGGACCGGGCGAAGCGCGCGAGGACAATTACAATCTGGGCATCTATCGCATGCAGGTGCTGAACAAGAACCAGACCATCATGCGCTGGCTGCGGCACCGGGGCGGGGCGCAGCATCATGCGCGCTGGGCGGCGGAGAAAGCCAAGCCCCTGCCCGCCGCGATCGTGCTGGGCGCCGATCCGGGCACCATCCTGGCGGCGGTGACGCCGGTGCCGGAGACGCTGTCGGAATATCAGTTCGCGGGATTGCTGCGCGGCCAGCGCGTGGAGCTGGTCGATTGCGTGTCGCAGCCGCTCAAAGTTCCGGCCGAGGCGGAGATCGTGCTGGAGGGCGAAGTCTCGCTCACCGACTATCGCGACGAAGGACCCTATGGCGATCACACGGGCTATTACAATTCGGTCGAGCAGTTCCCGGTCTTCACGATCACCGCGATCACGATGCGCAAGCAGCCGATCTATCTGTCGACCTATACGGGGCGGCCGCCGGACGAGCCGTCGGTGCTGGGCGAAGCGCTGAACGAAGTGTTCGTGCCGCTGCTGATCCAGCAATTTCCCGAGATCGTGGATTTCTGGCTGCCGCCGGAAGGTTGCTCCTATCGCATCGCGGTCGTGTCGATGAAGAAGGCCTATCCGGGCCATGCCAAGCGCGTGATGCTGGCGGTGTGGTCGTATCTACGCCAGTTCATGTACACCAAATGGGTGATCGTGGTGGACGACGACATCGACGCGCGCGACTGGAAGGACGTGATGTGGGCGGTCTCAACCCGCATGGATCCTAAGCGCGACGTCACGCTGATCGAGAACACGCCGATCGACTATCTGGACTTCGCGTCGCCGCAGAGCGGGCTGGGGTCCAAGATCGGACTCGACGCGACCAACAAGTTGCCGCCGGAAACAACGCGCGAATGGGGCCGCCAGATCCGCATGGACGAGGATGTGATCCGCACGGTGACGGAGAAGTGGCCGCGTCTGGGCCTGCCGGGCGACGGAAAATCCATCTGGCGCGATTAGCGCAATTTTGGCTTCAAAGTTCGCACTGGACAATCGTGCATCCGGGCGTTGAACTGTCTAAGTTGGCCGGGGAGTATCCGATGCGAAGAGCAACCGTTCTTGCCGGTGGCGTTCTGTCCCTGCTCTTGATCGTCGCGCCGGCATTGGCCGACGACTGCACGCCGAAGCTTCTCACCCAGCTGGACATGATCGACGAACCCGACGGCCGCGTCGCCGTCGCGGTGGGCCTTGCCGGCGCGCAGCACCGCATGCTGATCGGCACCAGCAGCATGCACTCCGAACTGTTCGCGCCCGCCGCGGCGGCGGCCGGCTACCGCACGCTGCATCTTTCGGAGCGCCAGTCGTTCGACATTTTCGGCGGCCATGCGAGCGGCTATGCCGAGGTCGACTCCATGACGCTCGGCACGGTGAGGGGCGGCGACGTCAAGATGCTGGTGACGCCGGGACCGTATGACGGCGACGCCGGCGTTGTCGGCGTGCTGGCGTCCGACCTGCTGGGCAATTTCGAGGTCGATCTCGATTTCAAGCAGCACAAGGTCAACCTGTTCGCCAGCAATCCGTGCGACGACAAGCGGGTCTATTGGGCGGCGCAGTATGCGACGCTTGCGATGGATGGCGACGGCGGCCGCATGACGACGACGATGCTGCTGGACGGCAAGCCGGTGCAGGTCGCGCTCGACCCGCTGGCGACCGAGATGCGGCTCAAATTCGACGTCGCCAAGCGGCTGTTCGGTCTCGATCCGACCACGCCGGGCGTCACGCCGATCGGCGAACGCGACGACGGCCGGCCCACCTACCGTTATCCCTTCGCGTCGCTGCGCGCGGACGGGTTCGCCATCGACAAGCCGCCCATCGTGCTGTTCGGCGATCCCAACGCCCTGTCCTGCAACGGCTCGCCGCATCCGCGCCTCGGCGCCGTGCTGGCCGACATATACTCCATCCACACCTGCTGGAGTCCCGGCGACCTGAGCATCGGAAACCGCCGGCTGCGCCTGATGCACCTGTATTTCGCCTACAAGGCGCGCAAGATTTACTTCACCGCCGCGGACGGCCACTGACCGCTTGACCCCGCCGGGAACTGCTCTACTTATGAGCCCGAAATTCCGGGTATTTCGACATCATGGACAATCCCTTCCTGCAGCCGTTCCAGATGGTCGCGTTCTACGCGGCGATCAATGCCCTGATCATGCTGGTGCTCGGCATGCTGGTGGTGCGGGCGCGCGTCAAGACGCGCACCGAAATCGGCGACGGCGGCAATCCGGCCATGGTCGGGCCGCTGCGGGCGCACGCCAACAACACCGAATATGTGCCGATGGCGATCATCATGCTGGTGATCCTCTATTCGCTGGGCGCCAGCATCTACATGCTGCATGCGGTCGGCGCGACGTTGACGCTGGGCCGCCTGCTGCATGCCGTCGGTCTGACGCGCAACGTTGGGACGTCGCTGGCGCGCCTGCTCGGCATGATCCTGACCTGGCTGTCCTATCTCATCGCCATCGCCGTGATGCTGTGGCTCGTCTTCGGGCCGGCCGCGAGCTAGCGCGACATGGCGCGTCCCGCTACGCAGTCGATTCTGGACAGCGCCATTCGCGCGGCAAAAGCGGCGGGCGCCGACGCCGCCGACGCCCTGCTGGTCGAGAACGTCTCGGCCAGCGTCTCCTACCGGCTGGGCAAGCTGGAAGACGTCGAGCGCGCCGAATCCTACGATCTGGGCTTGCGCGTTTTCATCGGGCAGAAGGTCGCGTTCGTGTCGTCGACGGATTTTTCCAAAGAGTCGCTGGCGCAATTGCCGGGCCGCGCCGTGGCGATGGCGAAGCTGGCGCCGGAAGACAAGTTCGCCGGCCTGGCGCCGCGCGAGCGCCTGGCGAAAAATTTTCCGGACCTCGACATCGAGGACAAAAACGAGCCGTCGGCGGAAACGCTGGTGGAATGGGCGCGCACAACGGAAGGCGCCGCGATGGCGGTCAAGGGCGTCACCAATTCGGAAGGCGGCGGCGCCAGCTTCAGCCGCACCGGCGTGGCGCTGGCGACCAGCGAAGGATTTTACGGCGCCTATGCCGGCACCAATAGCGGCATCGGCGTCGCGGTCGTGGCCGGCGAAGGCACCGGCATGGAGCGCGACTACGACCAGGCGAGCGCGCGCCATGTCGCCGACCTGCAAAGCGCCGAGGCCATCGGGCGCAGCGCCGGGATGCGGACGGTCAAGCGCCTCAACCCGCGCAAGGTGAAAAGCCAGGCGGTCCCGATCGTCTACGATCCACGCGTCTCGTCCGGGCTGGTGGGGCGCCTGGCCGGCGCAATATCGGGCAGTTCGATCGCCCGCGGCGTCAGCTTTTTGAAGGACATGCTGGACAAGCCGGTGTTCGGGCCGTCGATCAACATCGTCGACGATCCGCATCGCCGGCGCGGGTTGCGCTCCAAGCCGTTCGACGGCGAAGGCGTCGCCAACAAGCGCTGGCCGCTGATCGAGAACGGCATCCTGAAAACCTGGCTGCTGGATTGCGCCAGCGCCAGGCAGCTCGGCCTTGCGACCACCGGACATGCGGCGCGCGGCACCGGCGGCCCGCCGATGCCGTCCGCGACCAATCTTTACATGGAAGCCGGCACGCTGACGCCAGAGGCGCTGATGGCCGACATCCGCGAGGGCTTCTACGTCACCGAACTGATCGGCATGGGCGTCAACGGCGTGACCGGCGATTACAGCCGCGGCGCCGCCGGCTTCTGGATCGAGAACGGCGAAATCGCCTATCCCGTCTCCGAAATCACCATCGCCGGAAACCTGAAGGACATGTTCGCGCAGCTGACGCCGGCCGACGACCTGGAATTCAAGCACGGCACCAACGCGCCGACCATCCGCATCGAAGGCATGACCGTTGCCGGTGCGTGACGCGGCCGCCGACCTGACGCTGCTCGAGGAGAGCGTGCGCGAGGGCGGCAAGATCGCCCGCGCCTTCTTCGGCGGCGACTACAAGAGATGGGACAAGAGCAAGGGCAATCCCGTCACCGAAGCCGATCTCGCGGTCGACAAGTACCTGCGCGAGACGCTGTGCGCGGCGCGGCCGGGCTATGGCTGGCTGTCGGAAGAGACCGAAGACGATGCGCAGCGCCTGCAAGCCGAATGCGTCTTCGTCGTGGACCCGATCGACGGCACCGTCGCCTTCATGAAGGGACGGCCGCATTTCACGATCTGCGCCGGCATCGTGGTCGATGGAAATCCGGTGGCGGGCGCGGTCTACAATCCGATTGCGGAAGAGTGTTTTACGGCGCGGGTGGGACATGGCGCCTTCCTGAACGGCGCGCCGATCCATGTCAGCGGCCGCGACGGCGTCGAAGGCTGCCGCATGCTGGGCGACAAGGCGATGTTCGCGCATGCCGCGTGGAACACGCCGCCCAACCGGCCCTGGCCGGCCATGGAGATCGAGACCCGCGGCTCCATCGCCTATCGCATCGTGCTGGTCGCCTGCGGCCAGTTCGACGCCATGATGGCGCTGTCGTCCAAGCGCGACTGGGACGTCGCAGCGGCGCAGATCATCGCCACCGAGGCCGGCGGCCAGGTGACGACGCACACCGGCGCGGCGCTGCGCTATAATCGCGAGAGCACGCTGCAGCCGTCGCTGGTCGCGGCCGGACCGACGCTGCAGGCGCAGCTCCTGGAACGGGTGAGCCACATCAACCTGCCGCGCGGATGAGAGGAGAAAAATGGTCGATCACACACCCAAGCAATTGCTCCATCTGGTGTTCGGCGGCGAGTTGACGGCGCCGCACAGCATGGCGTTCCGGGACCTCTCCAAGCTGGACCTGGTGGGCATGTACCCCAATTACGCCGAGGCGTTGAAAGCCTGGCGCGGCAAGGCGCAGGCGACGGTCGACAACGCGCTGGTGCGCTATTTTGTCGTGCATATTCATCGCCTGATGGAGCCCGATGCGGGGTCGTGAGCACACGGCCCGGCCACCCTCGCAACGGCCCGGCGGGCCGTGCTATGCCCCGCCGGCATGACAACCGGCCTTGAAACCCAGGCGCCGCCCAGCGCCGCCGCCAAAGCGACGGCGGCGGCCACTGCGCGCCCGCCCGAGCCGGGAAATATCGCGGTCATCCGGCGCCTGTTCCGCGACTATATCAGCAGCCAGTGGCTGGTGTTCGCGGCCGCCGTCGCTTGCATGATCGTGACCTCGGCGGCGAGCGGCGCCATCCCGCTGGTGGTCAAATACGCCATCAAATATCTCTTCCTCGCCAAGCAGCCCGACATGCTCGCCGTCATCCCGCTCGGCGTCATCGCGCTGATGGTGGTGCGGGCGGTCAGCGGTTACGGCCAGGCGGCGTTGATCGACACGGTCGGCGAGACCGCGATCGCTGCGGCGCAGCGCGACATGTTCGACCACCTGATCGGGCGCGACCTCGCCTCGCTGAACGCGGTGCATTCGGGCCAGTTCGTCTCCACCATGCTGTACGACGCGACGCAGATGCGCGACATCATTACTCGCGGGGTCTCCGCCTTCGGCCTGGAGACGACGCAGCTTCTCGCCTATGGCGCGATGATGCTCTATTTCGACTGGCAGCTGACGCTGATCGCGGTCGTGGTGATGCCGCTGGTCGGCTGGATCATGGAGCGCATCGGCAGCTCGTTGCGCCGCGCCGCGACGCGCGGCATGGAGCAGACCGGCGATCTGGCGACCTCGCTGTCCGAGGCGCTCGACGGGCGGCGCATCGTCAAGGCCTACGGATTGGAAGCGCATGTCGCCGAGCGGGCACGGCAGAGGCTGGCGCAGCGGCTGCACACGATGCTGAAGGTCGTGCGGCGGCGCGCGGCGGCGGTTCCGACCACCGACCTGTTCGCGGCCTTCGTGATGGCGGCGACGATCTTCTACGCCGGCTATCAGGCGCAGCACGGCAAGCTGGCGCTGGGCGATTTCGTCGCCTTTCTCACCGCGATGCTGCTGGCGCTGCAGCCGGTGCGGAACCTCAGCCAGTTGTGGCCGGTGGTGTCGGCCGGCGTCGCCGCCGCCAACCGGGTGTTCGCGGTGATCGACAGCAAGCCGTCCATCGTCGACGTGGCGAACGCGGGGACGCTGCACGTCGCGGCGGCTCCCATGGGCGGCGGCGTGACGTTCGAGAACGTCAATTTCTCCTATCAGGCCGATGCGCCCTCGATCGTCGACGTCTCGCTGGAGATCGCGCCGGGCGCCAAGATCGCGCTGGTCGGACCCTCGGGCGCCGGCAAGAGCACGATCTTCAATCTGATGCTGCGCTTCTACAATGTCGAGACGGGATGCATCCGCGTCGATGGCCAGGACATCCGCGGCGTGACGCTGGCATCGCTGCGCGCGAACATCGCGCTGGTGACGCAGGACGCCATCCTGTTCGACGAGAGCGTGGCGGACAACATCGCGCTGGGGCGGCTGGACGCCAGCCGCGCCGAGATCGAGACCGCGGCGCGCGACGCGGCGGCGCACGATTTCATCACGGCGATGCCGCAAGGCTACGACACGCGGGTCGGCGAAGGCGGACTAAAACTATCCGGCGGCCAGCGCCAGCGCATCGCCATCGCGCGCGCCATGCTGCGCGACGCGCCGATCCTGTTGCTCGACGAGGCGACATCGGCGCTGGACGCGGAAAGCGAGCGGCAGGTGCAGGAGGCGCTAACGCGGCTGATGAAGGACCGCACCACCATCGTCATCGCGCACCGGCTGTCGACGGTGCTGGATGCCGACCGGATCTATGTGCTGGACAAGGGCCGCGTCGTCGAATGGGGCAGCCACGGCAAGCTGATCGCGCAGGGCGGCTTGTATGCGCGGCTGTACAGCCAGGATCTCGCCGACGATTCGGGGCCGGCCTGACCATGGCGCGCGCTCCCCTGGGCATCCTGGCCTACCGCGCCGCGACCGCGTTGCTGGCGCCCGCGGCACCGCTGCTGCTGCGCCAGCGCGGCCGGCAGGGCAAGGAACACCGCGACCGTGCGGCGGAGCGGCTGGGCCAGGCGCGGATGGCGAGGCCGCAAGGAAAATTGGTCTGGGTGCATGGCGCCAGCGTCGGCGAGTGCATCGCGGCGCTGCCGGTGATCGAGCAGCTCGCCGCCAAGGGCGTGCATGTGCTGGTCACCAGCGGCACGGTGACCTCGGCCGAACTGATGGAGGAGCGGCTGCCGAAGGGCGCGTTCCACCAATTCGTGCCGATCGACACGCCGGGCGCGACGGCGCGGTTCCTCGATCACTGGCGGCCCGACGCCGGGCTGTTCGTCGATTCCGATCTGTGGCCGAACCTGATCCTCGGCGCGCACGCGCGCGGCGCCAAGCTGGCGCTGGTCAATGCGCGCATGTCGCAGCGCTCCTTCGAAGGCTGGCGCTGGGCGAAGAAGACGGCGCACGCCATCCTGGCGGCGTTCGATGTCTGCCTGGCGCAGGACGACGAGATCGCGGCCCGCTTCCGCGTCCTGGGCGCGCCGGACGTGCGCGTCATCGGCAGCCTGAAGGAGGACGCGCCGCCCCTGCCCTATGAGCCGGAAAAACTGGCGGAGCTGAAAACCGCGATCGGCGCACGGCCCGTCCTGCTGGCGGCGCAGACCCATCCGGGCGAAGACGAGACGATCCTGCCGGTGCACGACGCGCTGCGTGGCACGCATCCCGGCCTGCTCACCATCGTCGTGCCGCGCCATCCGGCGCGCGGCGCCGACATCGCCATGCTGTGCGACACGCGCAAGGCGCAATTGCGCAGCGCCGGCGGCCCGCTTCTGGCGGACACGGCGGTCTATATCGCCGATACGCTGAACGAGCTGGGACTGTTCTACCGCCTGGCGCCGTTCGCCTTTGTCGGCGGCAGCCTGGTGCCGGTCGGCGGACATAATCCGTTAGAGCCGGCGCGGCTGCACTGCGGCGTGCTGGGCGGGCCGCACACCTACAACTCCGCCACCGCTTTCGCCGCGATCTTCGCCGAGCAGGGCCTGGGGCTGGTGCGTTCGAGCACCGACATCATCGCGCTGGCCGGCCGGCTGCTCGGCGATTCGAGCGAGGCCAAGGCGCTGGGCGACGCAGCGGCACGCGGCGCGGCGGCGCTGGGCGGCGCGGTGGAGAAGACCATCGCGGTGGTCGACGATTTCCTGGCCGATCATGCGCCCGCCTGATTTCTGGACCCGCAAGGACCTGGTCTCGCAGCTCGCGGTGAGCCTGCTGACGCCGTTCGGCTGGCTCTATGGCGCGAGCGTGCAGTATCGCGCCGGACACAGCTCGACCTACCGATCGGTGGCGAAAGTCGTCTGCGTCGGCAATCTCACCGCCGGCGGCACGGGCAAGACGCCGATCGCCATCGCCATCGCCAAGGCGCTGATCGGGCGCGGGCAGCGGCCGGTGTTCCTGACGCGCGGCTATGGTGGCAGCGTGCGCGGCACCGCTTTCGTCGGCCCCGACGACCGCGCCGCGCATGTCGGCGACGAGCCGCTGCTGCTGGCGGCGGTGGCGCCGGTGATCGTCTCGGCCGACCGCGCGGCCGGCGCCCGGCTGGCGGAAGAGCACGGCTTCGACGTTATCGTGATGGACGACGGGCATCAGAACTTTTCGCTCGCCAAGGACCTGTCGCTGGTGGTGGTCGACGCCGAAGCGGGCTTCGGCAACCGGCGCGTGCTGCCGGCGGGCCCGCTGCGCGAGCCCGTGGCGCAGGGCTTGGCGCGGGCCGACGCGGTGATCGTGAGCGGCGACGGCGGACAGAAGCTTGTGGCGGGGTTCGCCAAGCCCGTGCTGCGCGCGCGGCTGATCCAGGACGGCAACATCGTCGCCGCCGGCACACGCGTCGTCGCCTTCGCGGGGATCGGACGGCCGGCGAAATTCTTCGCTTCGCTCGCCGCGCTGGGGGCTGTGATCGTCGAGAGCCGCGCCTATGGCGATCATCATGTCTACACGCAATCGGAGATGGCGCGGCTGAAGTCACGGGCGCGGGCGGAAAACGCATTGCTGGTGACAACGGAAAAAGACTTCGTACGGCTGACACCGGCGGAACGCGAAGGCATCGTGGCGTTGCCGGCGCATTCACAGTTCGAGGACCGCGCCGCACTGGACGCGTTGCTTGACAGGCTGATCCGCCCTGCGCTACCGCCCACGGCATCATGACCGCCAAGACACCGGCACCCCTGCCGCTGACAGCCAGGCTGCGCTACGGCGCGGAAGCGGCGGCGTTCTTCACCGGCATCGGCCTGTTGCGGCTGATCGGATTGAAAGCCTCGTCGGCCGTCGGCGGCTTCGTGGGCCGCCAGATCTTCTATCGCGTGCGCGTCATCATGAATCGGGCGCGCGAGAACCTGCTGGCGGCGTTTCCGGAAAAAAACCAGGCCGAGCGCGAGACCATCATCCGCGAGATGTGCGACAATCTCGGCCGCACGGTGGCGGAGTATGCGCATCTGGGGAAATTCTCCCTGACCGGCGACAATCCGCGCCTGGAAATCGCCAATCGCGAGGGTGGGGACGCGGCCATCGCGCGCGGCAAGGGCGTGATGTTCTTCTCGGGCCATTTCGCCAATTGGGAGATGATGCCGTTCACCGCGGCGCAACTGGGCTTCGAGGGCGGCGAGGTCTATCGGCCGCAGAACAATCCGATCATCGACCGCTGGCTGGTGGCGCAGCGCAGCGCCAACGGCCCCGCCGAACAAGTCCCCAAGGGGCCGGCCGGCACGCGCAAGATCTTCACGCTGCTTCGGCGCGGCAAGTCGGTCTTCCTGCTGGCCGACCAGAAGACCAATGAAGGCATCGCCGCGCCGTTCTTCGGCCGCGACGCGATGACGACACCGTTGCCGGCGATGTTTGCGCTGAAGCTGGGCTCCGTCCTGCTGCCGGCGTCAGGCGAGCGGCTGGACGGTTCGCGCTTTCGCATAACGATACTTCCGCCGCTTGCGTTCGCGCCGAGCGGCGATCAGGACCGCGACGTCTACACGCTGACCTGCCTGATCAACGATGCGGTGGAGAAGATGGTGCGCGCCAATCCGTCGCAATGGCTGTGGATCCACCGCCGCTGGCCCACCACGCGCGACCAGGACCAGCTGCGCGACAGGGGAACGCGGCAGGTCGTGAGTTAACCTCTCCCGCACTTCGCGGGAGAGGACGGCCGCGCAGCGGCCAGGTGAGGGGGTCTCTCGACGTCGGTTCCCCTCATCTAGCAAAATCTAACGCTTAGCTTCGCTGCGCTACGCTAAACGTAAGATTTTGCGTCTTCTCCCGCTCGCGGGAGAAGATAACTACGCTCTCGGCGGCGCCGGCGTTCGCGTCGACCGCGAAGGATCCAATTTCACCTGGAACCAGTTCATGCCCCAGTGCAGGTGCGGGCCGGTGGCGCGGCCGGTCTTGCCGATATGGCCGATGATATCGCCGCGCTTGACCGCATCGCCGGCTTTCACCAGCCGCGCGCTCTGATGCATGTAGTGCGTGAAGACACCGTGGCCGTGATCGAGCAGCGTGAAGCCGCCCTCGAGGAAGAAATCGTCGGTCAGCGCCACCACCGCGTCGGTCGGGGCATGGATCGGCGTGCCTTCGGCGTTCGCCATGTCGACGCCCATATGCGGCGACATCGGCTTGCCGTTGTCGATGCGCTGGCTGCCGAAGACGCCGCTCATGATGCCGGGCGCCGGCCAATCGAACGGATCGGCGAACCAGACGTGCTCGCTGTCGGTCCTGCGCGCTTCGGCGAGGCGGCGATGCTCGTCCTTGATGCGCTCCAGGACATCGGGCGGCGGCGACACCGTGCTGGGCGGCAGGCCGTTGACGTGCTGGACGTTGTACTGGCGCACGATGGGCACGATATCGCGCACGGCCTGATCGACTTCGGTGAAGCCGGCGACGATGCGCGCGGCTTTGGTGCGGTCCCAGTCGAGGCCGCAGGCGAAGATCCCTTCGGGCGAAACATGGAGCGCCTCGCCGTCGAACGTGACATGCGCGCCAGCCATGGTGCGGCCGACGATCAGGCTGCCCTGCTCCAGCGCGCCCGTCAGGGACAGGCGCGGCGTTTCGGCGCGCGCCAGCGCCGGCAGCGCGAAGGTGGCAAGGCCGCTCGCGACCACGAGACGGCGCGAGATCACTTCGGAATCTTTCCCGAGTCCTGCATACGTTTCAAGGCCACCACCGGGTTGGCGTAAGCCTCCTGCATGTCGACGCTCCAATAGCGTAGCGCCTCCACCGGGATGTGGACGCCGGTGACGGCGCAGGGCACGAACGAGCCCGCCTTCACGACGCGAAACTCGCCATCGAGATATTCCAGCACCGCCTGGCCCTCGGGCCGCAGATCGCGTTCCATCTTGTTCATTGCTCTAAACTACTCCCTCTCCCCCTCTTGGGGGAGAGGGTTGGGGTGAGGGAGAACGCCGCAAGCGAAAGGTCGTTCATCGGTAACTTTCATCAGCACCCCCTCACCCTGCCCTCTCCCCCGAAAAGGGGGAGAGGGTAATGTTGTTAGAACAAACTGTCCTGCCCGCCGCCGGATGCTCTGGGCTTGGTTTTTGGCTTGGGCGTGGCGGCGCCGTCAGCCGTGGCGCCCTGCTCGCCGTCGGCGAAGGTCAGGGTCAGCCGCTCGCCGGTGGCGACGGCGGCGGCGCGGCGGCGGATGGCACCGTCCTCGCCGCGCACCAGGGCGAAGCCGCGCTCCAGCGCCGATTTGTAGGACGAGCTCTCCAAAACCCGCCACAGCGTTTCGACATGCCTGTGGCGATCCGCCAAGGCGGTGCGTTGAACCCGGTGGAGGCGCTGGGCGAGCGCCCTGGTGCGCTCGTCGCCCAGCTTGATCTGACGCGCGATCCGGCTGGGCCGCAGCACGGCGCCGGCTTCCGTCAATTCGGCGCGGTGGCTTTGCAGATTTTTGCGCAGCGCCTTGCCGAGATTCTCGCCGGCATAGTCCAGGCGCTGGCGCGGCGATGCGAACAATTGCTCGGCGCGCGGCAAGACGCGGACGAGCTGCGCCAGATGGCGGCGGCGGTCGTCCATGGCCTTGGCATAGGAGCGCAGCAGGCGGCGCTGGTAGTCCAGCGTTTGGCCCAACAGTTCGGTGCGCACCGGCACGGCCAGTTCGGCGGCGGCGGTCGGCGTCGGGGCGCGGACGTCCGAGACGAAGTCGATCAGCGTGGTGTCGGTCTCATGGCCGACGGCGGAGATCAGCGGGATGGCGCTGTCGAACACCGCGCGGACGACGGCTTCCTCGTTGAAGGCCATCAGGTCTTCGATCGAGCCGCCGCCGCGCGCGACGATCAGCAGGTCGGGACGCGGCAACGGGCCGCCAAGCAGAATCGCGTTGAAGCCGCGGATGGCGGCAGCGACTTCGGCCGCCGCGCGCTCGCCCTGCACCGCCACGGGCCAGACGAGGACGCGGCGCGGGAAGCGCGCGTTCAGGCGGTGCATGATGTCGCGCAGCACCGCGCCGGTCGGCGACGTGATGACGCCGATCACCTCGGGCAGGAAGGGCAGCTTCTGCTTGTGGCCGGCGTCGAACAGGCCCTCGGCGGCGAGCTTTTTCTTGCGCTCCTCCAGCAGCGCCATGAGGGCGCCGAGGCCGGCGAGCTCGACCTGCTCGACGATGATCTGATAGCGCGACGAGCCGGCATAGGTGGAGATGCGACCGGTGCAGACGACTTCGAGCCCGGCCTGCGGCTTGACCTTCAGTTTCGACGCGGTGCCACGCCAGATCACGGCGTTGAGGACAGCCTTGTCGTCCTTGAGGTCGAAATAGACATGGCCGGAGGAATGGAATTTCAGCCCCGAAATCTCGCCGCGCACCCGCACGAAGCCGAACGCGTCCTCGACCGTCCGCTTGAGGGCGGCCGAGACTTCGCTGACCGAGAATTCGGGGAGATTGGCGACGGGACGGGTGGGTGCTTCGGACATGACTTGCAGATAGTACAAGAGCAGATGTTACAAGACGAGTGAGGTCGCTTGCCAAACAACGAGCGGACAATGGCGAGCAGCATGAACGAAGTCGCGGTCCGCCGACAACATCACCAAATCGTGCCGGATGCACAATTGCGCCAGCAATGCATCGATGGTTCCGATCTGCACGCCGTTGCGGCGGCAATGATTGCGTAACTCTGCGGCGTTGACGTGATCAGTCCTGTCCGGCACCAGATAGCGAAGCGATGCGAACCGGTCCAATATCCGCTCGTTCATCTTGGGACCTGAAAAACCCTGCAGCAATTCCTGAAGAATTAAGCCCGTCGTGGCGACCGATTCCTCGGCATCAAGCGCGCGCGTAAGAGCTCTCACCTCGTCACCGGATGGATTGTCGCGCCGAAAGGCCAGAGACCAGACGCTCGTGTCAGGAAGCAGGCTCAATCGCGGCTTCGTTCAGCTTTGTAGTCGTAGGCCGGATCCCAATCCATCGTACCGAACAGTTCAAGGATCCGCTTCTGATCCCGGCGCTGGATGAATTCCTGCAGCGCCTTCGTGACCGCAGCCTTCTTGGTCTTTTCGCCGCTGACTTCCAAAGCGCGGTCGAGCAGATCAGGATCGATGGAGAGATTCGTTGCCATGTGTGACTCCCTACACATAGACTTACACATTCCGACGCGACTTACAATATCGCTTTGCCGACACCATGCTTGCTGCATGAGGCGCGCGATTTTCTGTTGGCGGATGGGCGGTGACTTTTGACCATTGAGACAGGCGAAATCATCGTTGGAGGGCTGACGTTCACCACCGATCTCGCGGGCCCGTCGACCGGCGAGCCCGTGCTGCTGCTGCATGGCTTTCCCGAGACGCGGCACATGTGGCGGCATCAGGTGGCGGCGCTGGGGGCGGCGGGCTATCGCGCGGTGGCGCCGGATCAGCGGGGCTATTCGCGCGGCGCGCGGCCGGCCGGCGCCGACGCCTATGCGACGAACCTGCTGACGGGCGACGCGCTGACGCTGATGGACGCGCTCGGGCACGAGAAATTCCATCTGGTGGGACATGATTGGGGCGGCCAGCTTTCGTGGCTAATCGCCGCGCAGCAGCCGGAGCGCCTGCGGAGCCTTTCGATCCTGTCGCGGCCGCATCCGGCGGCGTTTGCGCGTGCCATGGCGGAGGACAAGGAGCAGGCGACGCGGTCGGGACATCATCGCGCCTTTCGCGAGGCGGACGCGGTGGCGCGGATGCGGGAAGCCGGGCTCAAGCCCTTGCGCGATGCGCTGACACGTCAGGGCGTGCCGGCGGCGGCGATCGATGTGTATGTCGGCGCCCTGCTGGAAGACGGCGCCATCGAAGGCGCCATGAACTGGTACCGCGCGACGGGTTTCACGGCGGCGGATGTTCCGCCTGTCCTCGTGCCGACGCTCTATGTCTGGGGCACCGACGACGCGACGGTAGGACGGCGGGCGGCGGAACTGACGGCGGAGTATGTGAGCGGGCCCTATCGCTTCGAGGAGATCGCCGGCGCGGGGCATTTCGTGGTCGACCAGTTTCCCGAACAGGTCAATGCGCTCCTGCTGGCGCATATCCGGTCGGTGGCGCAATGAGAGTGCTGCTCGTCGGTTCCGGCGGACGCGAGCACGCGCTGGCCTGGGCGCTGAGCGCCAGTCCCTTGCTGACCAAGCTCTATTGCGCGCCGGGCAATGCGGGGATCGAGGCGGTGGCGGAATGCGTGCCGATCGCGGCGCTGGATTTCGCTGCGCTGGTCGCGTTCGCCACGGAGAAGCGAATCGACTTCGCGGTGATCGGCGCCGATCCGCCGCTGGTCGGCGGATTGTGGGATGCGTTCGAAGCGGCCGGCATCTGCGCCACCGGACCGAGCAAGGCGGCGGCGGTGCTGGAGGGCTCCAAGGGCTTCGTCAAAGACCTGTGTGCCGAATACGGTATTCCGACGGCGGCGTACCGGCGCTTCCGCGAACCTAAGGCGGCGAAGGCGTTCGCGGATTCGCTGGGACTGCCCGTCGTCATCAAGCCGGACGGGCTGACGGCGGGCAAGGGCGTGATCGTGGCGGAGACGGCCGCGGAGGTGCACAAGGCGGTCGACTTCATGTTCGAAGGCGGCTTCGGGATGAGCGGGCACGATGTCGTGGTCGAGGAATTCATGGCGGGCGAGGAAGCGAGCTTCTTCGCCTTGTCGGACGGCGAGACCACGATCCCGCTGGCCGGCGCACAGGATCACAAGCGCGTCTTCGACGGCGATAAGGGTCCCAACACCGGCGGCATGGGCGCCTATTCTCCCGCGCCGGTGCTGCCGCCGGCGCTGGAGGCGCTGGCCATGGAGCGCTTCATCCAGCCGACCGTGGCGGCGATGCGGGCCAAGGGCATGCCCTATATGGGCGCGATGTATCTGGGGCTGATGATCACGGCGCAGGGGCCCAAGCTGGTCGAATACAATTGCCGCTTCGGCGATCCGGAAACCCAAGTGCTGATGGTGCGGCTGAAAAGCGACCTGCTGACCGCGCTGCTCGCGATGCGCGATCGTGCGCTCAAGGACATCGACCTGCGCTGGAGCGACGACGTGGCGCTGACGGTGGCGATGGCGTCGAAGGGCTATCCGGGCGCCTACGAAAAGGGTCACGTCATCTCGGGATTGGAGGCGGCGGCACGCCTGCCCGGCGTGCAGATATTCCATGCCGGCACGGAGCGGCGCGACGGCCGCATCGTCGCCACGGGCGGACGCGTGCTGAGCGTGACCGCGACGGGCCGCGACGTCGCCGAGGCGCAGGCACGGGCCTATGCCGCGGTGGACCTGATCCATTGGGACGGCTGTTTCGCGCGCCGCGATATCGGCTGGCGCGCGCTGGCGCGCAAGTAGAGGACAGGCTGTGAGACAGACCGTGGAAGCATTGCTGTTCGATGTCGGCGGCGTCATCGTGGATATCGACTTCGCGCGCGTCACCGCGCGCTGGGCGCAGCATGCCGGGTGCGACGCCGCGGCGCTGCAGGAGCGCTACAAACTTGACGATGCCTTCCACAGATACGAGAGCGGGGGAATCGGCGTTGCCGACTATTTCGCAGCCTTGCGCGAAACGCTTGATGTCGACCTGTCCGACGAGCAGTTCCTTGACGGCTGGAACGCCATTTTCGGCGGCGTGATCGCGGGCGCCGAAGACTGGATCGGTCCGGCCTGCGCGCGCCTGCCGGCCTATCTGTTCTCCAACACCAACCCGGCGCATGCCGCCTATGTGACGGCGCGCTACGCCAGTGCGTTCAAGCCGTTCCGCAAGCTGTTCGCGTCGTCCGAGATCGGCCTGGTGAAACCGGACCGGGCCGCCTTCGAGCACGTGACGCGCGAGATCGGCGTCGCGGCGCCGCAAATCCTGTTTTTCGACGATACGCTGGTTAATGTCGAAGGCGCGCGCGCCGCCGGCCTCCAGGCCGTGCATGTGCGCAGCAATGCCGATGTGACGAACGCGCTCGCGTCCCTGGCGCCAAATCTTTACGGCGAGCGCCCGTAGAGGAATTGCCACTGCGGAATGTAGCCCGGCATGTGGACCGTGCTGCCGTGGAAGGGATTGCCGCCGACGTCCTTGCCTTCCGGCAAATCCAGATCGAAGACCAGGACATTGGCCGGCGGGATCTGCAGCAGGCGGTAGGATTGCGCGATCAGCGCGGCGGTCTTCTCGCGCCGGTGCAGCTCGGCGAACCAGCGCTCCGGCGGCGTCACCGACGGCCCGCCGATCCACGGCGCGAGGGTTTGCGGCGGCGCCTGAAAGTCCCACGGACTGGAAAACAGCACCACGCGCGCCACCGGTTTGCGCTTGGCGATATAAGCGGCCATGCCGGCGCCCTGACTGAGGCCGGAGATGACGATGCGGCTCCAGGCCGGCTCGTCGCCAGCCAGATAGCCGGCCCAATGCTCCTCGGGATGCCGGCGGTCGAGATATCTGAGCAGCATGACGAGGCGGTGGACGATCGCTTCCTCGGGCGGGTTCTGCACCGGCGCGTCGGCGCCGCTACCGAAGATGCGCTCCTCGCGGAAATTGGCCGAGCAGTTCGGATTGGGATCGCGCGGGCAGACCTGGACGACCGCCGGCGTGTCGTCATATTCCAGACCGATGACGCGATAGCCCTGGTTGGCGACGACGCCGAGCAGCGGCTGAACGTTTTGCGGCCTGCCGCCCGTGCCCGGCAAGAAAATCGCCAGCTGGGCGTTCGGCCCGGCGCCGCGGTTGAACAGGACGACGCTGGCCTCGTCGAACTGGGTGATGGCACTGTCGGCGTCGGACGGCTTGACCATGTACGCCACGCGGTCCGGGGCGGACGCATCCTGCGCGGCGGCGCCAAGGCCCGTGACGGCGCACAGGCACGCGGCCTGGAACAGCAAACCGGCCTTGCGCATCATTCAGTGCCTCCGTTTTGCTCTCGAACTTAGCATGGGAACCGGCGGCAAGGCTTGTTTCCTGTGGCCGGGCGGGCCAAAACTGCGGCCAATAAGAAATTCGAATGGGGAGTACGGCGATGAGCCAGCCAGTCGCCAGCCGGCAGGAAATGTATGCGGGGACCAAGGAGGTCTCGGCCGCGCACGCGTTCGACGTCAAGAAGCTCGAAGCCTATCTGGAGGACCGCATCGAAGGGTTCCAGACGCCGCTGGAGGTACGCCAGTTCAAGGGCGGGCAATCGAACCCGACCTATCAGCTGGTCACGCCGAACCGCAAATACGTCATGCGCCGCAAGCCGCCGGGCAAGCTCTTGCCCAGCGCGCATGCGGTGGACCGCGAGTTCAAGGTGATCTCGGCGCTCTATCCAACCGGCTTTCCCGTCGCCAAGCCCTATGTGCTGTGCGAAGACGAGAGCATCGCCGGCACGATGTTCTATGTCATGGATTGCGTCGAGGGCCGCGTCTTGTGGGAAGGTGCCCTGCCCGGCATGGATAAGAAGCAGCGCTGGGCGACGTATGACGCGATGAACGAGACGCTGGCGCGCTTACACAATTTCGATCACGTCAAGCTGGGGCTCGAGGACTTCGGCAAGCCGACGGCCTATGTGGCGCGGCAGATCTCGCGCTGGACCAAGCAATACCAGATGTCCGAGACCGAGACGATCGACGAGATGAACAAGCTGATCGAATGGCTGCCCAAGCACCTGCCGGAAGAAGGCAAGCCCTCGATCGTGCACGGCGACTATCGTCTCGACAACATGATCCTGCATCCGACGGAGCCGAAAGTGCTGGCGGTGATCGACTGGGAGCTTTCGACCATCGGCGATCCCCTGGCCGATTTCACCTATCACCTGATGCAGTGGCAGCAGGACGGCGCCAATACGACGGCGGGCTCGGTCATGAACGTCGACAAGGAGGCGCTCGGCATTCCGACCATGGAGCAATACGTCAAGATGTATTGCGAGCGGACGGGGCGGACCTCGACGCCGAACATGGACTACTATGCCGCGTACAATTTCTTCCGGCTGGGCGGCATCCTGCAGGGCATCGTCGGGCGGGTGCGCGATGGCACGGCGGCCAGCGCCAATGCGGCGCAGAACGCGAGCGCCGTGCGGCCGCTGGCGATCCGCGGCTGGCACTATGCCAAGCGCGCGGGGGCGGTGTAGTTTCTTTTTTCCTCCCCCGTTGTTACGGGGGAGGTGGCGAGCGCAGCGAGCCGGAGGGGGCCAGCACCGAAAGATCGCGCCCAGTCCGCCCCCTCCACCGCTTCGCGGT
>Ga0207929_1000154_pt1 | contig 19077 bp, 20 predicted proteins | sample NGESurdeep072012_FD_184466 | JGI IMG/M metagenome (GOLD analysis project Ga0207929, IMG submission 184466) | Arctic peat soil microbial communities from Barrow, Alaska - NGEE Surface sample 53-1 deep-072012 (SPAdes) | ecosystem: Environmental > Terrestrial > Soil > Wetlands > Peat ... | reverse complement strand
TGACGATTCCGCCGATCACGCTCGGCGACACCATTTTTCGCCTCGTGCTGACCATGGCTCCATGGGTCCTCGGTCGGGTCGTGAGGGACCGCCAGGAGCGAGCCCTGAGTATCGAACAGAGGGCCCAGGGGCTCGAGAACGAGCAAGCTGTAAGGATTGCGGCAGCCACTGTGGAGGAACGCGCTCGGATCGCCCGCGAGCTCCACGACATCGTCGCCCATAGCGTCGGAGTGATGGTCATCCAGGCGAGCGGCGCCCAAAAGGTGCTGGACGACAAGCCGCAGCGCGCCCGCGAAGCCCTTCAGTCGATCGAGCTGACCGGCCGGCAGGCCCTTGATGAGCTCCAGCGCGTTCTGGGCATCCTCCGCACGGACACGGAGGGCGAGAGCCTGACCCCGCAACCGAGTCTGCGGCATCTCGACACCTTGCTGGAACAGATTCGGCAGGGAGGGCTGCCGGTCGAGGCCACGATCGAAGGAGATGTGAGGTCGCTCCCGCCCGGCCTAGAGCTGGCCGCATACCGCATCGTCCAGGAGGCGCTGACCAATTCCCTCAAGCACGCGGGCAAGGCCAAAGCCAGGCTGATGATCCGCTACCGAGAGCACGAGTTACAGCTGGAGATTTGCGACGACGGGCAAAGTCCAAAGCGCAACGCTGCGAACGGTAGCGGCCACGGACTGGTGGGCATGAGAGAGCGCGTCGGCCTCTACGGCGGCAGCCTGGCGGCGGGCCCACTTCCGGGAGGCGGCTACTCGGTCAAGGCTGTCCTTCCTCTGGGCGGCTGATGCCCATCCGGCTCCTGCTCGCCGATGACGAGGTTCTCGTCAGGACCGGAATGCGGATGATCCTGGAGGCCGGGCAAGAATTCGAAGTGGTCGGCGAGGCATCCGATGGCCTGGAGGCGGTGGAGTCGGCGCGCCGCCTGCGGCCGGACGTGGTCCTGATGGACATAAGGATGCCGAAGCTGGACGGGCTTATGGCAACCCGCCGCCTCCTGGACGCCACAGCAGGCAAGAGCCGCGTGGTAATACTCACCACCTTCGAGGTCGATGAATACGTCTATGAGGCCTTGCGGGCCGGAGCCAGCGGCTTTTTGCTCAAGACAGCGCCGGCCGACCAGCTGCTGGCGTCCGTGCGGGCAGCGATGGCCGGGGATGCTCTTCTATCGCCTTCGGTGACCCGCAAGCTGGTCGAGGAATTCGTGCGCCGCTCTCCCTCGGCGCGCCCCGCCCCAACAGGACTGGCGCAACTCAGCGACCGCGAACTGGAGGTGCTGAAGCTGGTCGCTAAAGGACTCTCCAATTCAGAGATCGCCAGCAGGCTTCATTTGAGCGAGGCCACCGTCAAGACACATGTCGGTCACGTCCTCGACAAGCTGGAACTCCGCGATCGGGTTCAAGCCGTGGTGCTGGCCTACGAATCCGGGGTCGTGCTGCCCGGGGCTTCCGCTTAACCCGGACCCACTATTTTCTTTCCCGATGAACGCTGGGGACCGTCAGGCCTGGCGCGGCGTGACTGTAAGTGTCCAGGGTCACAGCGGCGTAGCCGCCGTCGAGGACACGAGCGCTGGTCTCGGCCACACCCATGAGTTCGAGTTGATGCACTTTTAGCGAATACGGGGCACCCGGCGTTGGCCGCGTCTCCGGACCTTCGACCTGGGCCAGCGCCGAGGGTCACGAGGCGCGTGCGCCTCAACAGGTCAGTTCGCGATCTACGTCCGCGGAAACTACCGATGCCGCTTTCCGGCACGGGGCACAACGGCCGCTTTATCCGAGGCATTCCCAGACGTCCGCGTGGCGATGAATCCTGCCACAAGTTCCGTCAGAGGCTCACCGATCGCCTTTCTGAAATTGAAGCCCACCAACTGAAGAACGGTGACGGTTTCCACTGACAAGAGCGTTTGCACGACGTCCTGGAAAGCCTTCGCCTGGTCGGGCTGTGCCGATGAAGCCACCAATTGACTGAGGAGCGGGACCAAGTTCGTGGATATGTGCTCAATGTCCTCCTTCGCAAGCCGCTGGGCAACCAACTCATCTTCGTAAGCGTTGGCAATCCGCACCAGCTCACTCTTGTCGGCCACGAGATCGTTAACCATCCCCTCAAGTTCAGCAATCGTCTCTTGGTCTTGCCTTCTGGCCTTTACGGCTCGAATTTTGTCGGCAATTGCGAAGGCAGTGTTTCTGACCACGACCTCGCCAAGCTGAGCGCCGAGCGTCTGAAGTTGAGGGTCCACCACCTATCCGAACCTCCTAAACACCGGTACTCCACGTGGACGCCGGTTGCCGCTTTGAGAGCATCGGAGCCAGTCCGCGCTCATGGCGCGCACTGTTCGCCCGCGTGGGGGAACGTAACGGCTCCCGTCATGCGAGCAGTCTGCGCGCCCCGGGCCTCGCCTCATGGGCAAGGGTCGAGCCGCAGTCGAACGGTTGTCGCCATGCGACCTGCTGGAACCTCGGCGTGGCGAGCCCTGATATTCGTGGTCATCAGAATCGGCGGCCAACCCAAGTTGGCGGGATGGTCGGTAAGTCTGTACGCCTTTAGGAAATACAGGGCACGCGGCTAGGAACTGTTCGTATGGCCTCGGACCGTGCCCGCCATGGTGGAGCTCGATCTCGATGGAGTTATGCCTAGAGGGCCGTCTGCTCGGGCTTCTCGTGCAGCCGACGGAGCAAGTTGGCGAGTTGGATCACCGCGTCGGCGGCGATGCCCGCCTCGCGGCGGGTCGGCGTAGTGCTGTGCTTGACGTGCTGCGCGAACTCGATCGCTGATCGGGCGAGCTTCCGCAGAGCGGCGTTGTCCGACCCCGGCGCCGCGTCCTCGACGAACCGTTCGAGCCGCTGCTTGGTATTCGCCACGGGCGCCTCCTCCTCGCCCTCGAGCATGTGTCGCTCGGGATCGTAGACCTGCCGGCTCAGCGCTTCCGTGACCGCGACGCAGTCGAGCCCGACGTTGCGGTAGTCCTGCGCCGTCCGGGCACTGAGGAAGTGCCGGCGGAGTTCGCTGATCTCGGTATCAACCGCGGACCAGCCTGTCCTCGCGTGCGGACTGATCGGCTCAACGAGCGACGACGTCAGCGCTCGCTGCTCCAAGTCGGCGAGCTGATCGTGGAGCTTGTCGAACACCCCGGCGAGTAGGTCGCGGCGCGCTTGCCAGCCCCCGCTGCCGCGAGCGGCGTTGCGAATCCACCAATTCCTGAAGGTGCTGAAGTCGCGGAATGACACCTCGAAGCCAGCGATGCCGAGGCGATCGACGACGGCGCGTAGAGCGAGCAGCGCGGCACGCATCTGCTGCTCGGTCATCTCCTGACCGCCGTCGGCTCCGTACCGCTCCAGGTCGTCGTGGATCAGGCGCGTCAATGGCACGGCTACCTCTACGTCCTCCCATTCCTTCAGCGGGCCACGCCGGAGATGTTCGAGCAGTGCCACGTTGAGGCTGCGCGTCGACACCCCGAACATGCCGCCCGGGCCGTCATCGACAAAGAAATCGTCAGGGCGCATGAAGCAATCTTCGCAGCCGATTCACGGGATCGACGCAAGCCCGGGCGGGCTGCGCGTGAACTAAGTAGCGTCGCTCCGCGAGACCCCGCCGCGAATCCACGGGACCCCTATTTCATGGGCAACCTGATCTCGAACCTGACCTCGATGGACTTTTGCCGTCCTTCAACCTGATGGCAGCAAGGTTGAAGTGTTCGGGCCGCGTAACCCGGACAACCGGCACTTCATAACGGGTTACGCCAGTCATGATGGTGCTCCCTGGCTGAAATCGAGTTGATGCTGGGACTGTGGCCCTTAAGGTTGGGCTCAGGTCGCATGAGCGGGAGGGATTCTAGTCCGCACTCGTCAAGCTTTTCGACGCGCGCCCGGTTAGGTCGTTTCGTCTCCGGGCGGACTGTTCTAGTCTGCCGCGGTGATCTCCGACTTCGCCGCGCTGTGAAGGCATCTGCGGCCGCGCGGCATTCGGCGGAGATCCCCGCTGATGAACTCCGCACGCCTCCTGGCTAACGTAATTGACGTTCGGCTCGGAAGAGAGTTGGCGGCGATGTCGCCGCCGCTGTATTGGTGCCATTTACGCGGTCACCTTGCGTCGTGAATGGATAGGCCTTACGTTACCAATCAATCTCGAGTGGCTGCAAACTTGTCGGCTAATGTTCGGTGCGAGGTGATCGGCAGCCTGCTGCGGCCGCCTGACCTCGTCGGTGCGCGCGAGCGACATGAGCGTGGCGAGCTCGGCGACAGGGAGTTCAAGCGCATCGAGGATGAAGCGGTCGTTAGCGCCATCCGGCTGCAGGAGGAAGCGGGCATTGACGTCATCACGGACGGCGAGTTGCGCAGGTACGCTTTTTACGGCCACCTTATCGAGTCGTTTGACGGTTTTGACCGCGAGGGCGGTTGGGCGATCCCGTTCCGTGATGAAAGCGGCGAGGAGCTGATTCTCCGCAGGCCGGTGGTGGTCGAGAGACTGCGCTGGCGGCGAAGCATGTGCGCGGAGGAATGGACTTTTGTCCGCTCGACCTCGATGCGGCCCGCCAAGGTCACCATGCTCAGTGCCCAGCAGGCGGCCGCGTATTACGACCCGGACAAGTCCAAAGGCGCGTACCCATCCCTCGATGCCTACCTCGCCGACATCGTTGACGTCTCCCGGCGCGAGGTCGAGGAGCTGGTTCGCCTCGGCTGCACGTACATTCAGATTGACGGACCACAGTACGGCGCACTCCTCGACGCCAGGATGCGGGAGGGCTACCGGCTGCGTGGCAGCGATCCCGAACAGCTGATCGACCGTTGCATCGAAATGGACAACGCAATCATCCAGGGTCATCACGGCGTGGTTTTTGGCCTGCACATCTGCAGAGGCAACAATCAGAGCAAATTCTACGCCGAAGGCGACTACGAGCCGATCGCGCGAATCTTCAGCCGGACGTTGTTCAATCGCTTTCTGCTGGAGTACGACGATGCACGCTCCGGAGGATTCGATCCGCTGCAGCATCTGCCCGAGGATCGGGTCGCCGTGCTTGGCCTTGTCACGACCAAGAAGTCGGCGCTAGAAGACGAGGACGAGCTGAGGGCTCGAGTCCGTGAAGCCGCCCAATTCGTTCCTCTCGAGCGACTGGCGCTGAGTCCGCAGTGCGGGTTTGCTTCCACGATCCAGGGCAACCGGATCACTGCCGATCAGCAGCGCCAGAAGCTCGAGCTCGTCGGTCGCGTCGCGAGGTCGGTCTGGAGCTGAGGCCGTGATCCCGTCTCAGCCCACCATCGACGAGCTCCGTGCGCTTCAGCTCGCCCGCCTGCGCGCCGGCCTCAAAGACGTGCTTCGATCCAATGCCTTCTGGCGCGCCCGGCTCACCGAAGTGCAGGGCTGGGACGACTTCGAGCGGCTGCCCCTGACGACGAAAAGCGATCTCGTCACCGACCAGGCCGCCAAGCCTCCATTCGGCACCAACCTCACCTATCCGATTGACCGCTATATCCGGCTTCACCAAACCTCTGGTGCGAGTGGCGACCACCCGCTGCGATGGCTGGACACACCGGAGTCCTGGGAGTGGTGGCTACGTATATGGTCTGACCATGTCTATCGCGCGGCGGGGGTCACCGCGAGCGATCGGGTCTTCTTCGCATTCTCGTTCGGTCCATTCATCGGTTTCTGGACTGCCTTTGGGGGCGCCGAGAAGCTCGGCGCACTCGCGATCTCGGGCGCAGCGATGACCACCGAGCAGCGAATCCGCAGCATCCTAGAGCTTGGAGCGACGGTCCTCCTGTCGACACCCACATATGCCTTGCGCATGGCTGAGGCGGCCAAGGACATCGGGAAAGACCTCACCACCTCGCAGCTCCGGGTAACGATTCATGCTGGCGAGCCCGGCGCCAGCATTCCAACCACCCGCGCCGCGATCGAGGCTGCGTACACGGCGACCAGCTTCGACCACTCGGGTATGACAGAGTTGGGACCGACCGGCCACAGCTGCGCTCAGCGCGATGGAGTCCACGTCCTGGAGTCCGATTTCATCATCGAAGTGCTGGACGAGAACGGTCGCCCTGCTTCAGAGGGCGAGTTGGTCGCCACCAACCTGGGGCGGTGGGGCATGCCGCTCATCCGATACCGGACCGGCGATCGAGTATTGATCACCCGCGAGCCATGCTCCTGCGGAAGCCCATTCCCCAAGCTGGTGGGCGGCATCCGCGGGCGAATCGACGACATGTTCACGGTCCGTGGAGTCAACCTGTACCCCTCGCAGGTGGAAGACATCGTCCGGGGGCATCCCGATGTGGTCGAGTTCGTCATCGAGCACCGACATGTAAACCAAATGGATGAGGTCACGCTGCTCGTCGAAATTGCGGGCACGAATACCTCCACCGAACGCTTGGAGGCAGACCTTCGTCAGGCTCTCGGCGTGCGCCTGGGGTGCCGGGTGGTCCCGACTGGGACCCTGCCCCAGTCTGATCTTAAGTCGAAGCGGCTGGTGCGAAAGGTCGACTGAACGGTTACGACTTGTCACTCCGAGGCGGCGAGGAGTTCGTTGACCCGGGTCCGAGCCAGCGGTCCCAGACCGTCGTAAACGTCGAGAAAGATCTGGCGGGAGCGGGCGCGCGGCCAATCGGGTGGCAGGAAAGGATGAGGTAGGTCGGGGTCCTGCCTGGGAAAGGCGCGCCAGGCGTCCATAACGAAGGTTCGGTGGACAAGGGCCTCAGCCGGCTGCACCCGGCCGCGCGCCAGCCTCTCGCAGATCGGCTTGAAGCGCTCGATGAAAGCCTGGTATGAATCCCGGACCGAGTCGAGATCCCAGACCACCTCCAGGTTCGGCATGGCGATGGGGAGGATCTCAGCGCGAAGCAGCGTGAAGCGCTTGACGCCCAGATCACAGAAGAGGTCGGCCACCGAGTGGAGGTCAGCCGATGGCGAAATCCAAAGTGCATCGTAGAGGGGCGCAAAGCCCATGAAGCGCAGCGAGTTGCGCATCAGGTGGCGAAGTCGACGATCGGACTCCGAGACGCTGAAGGCGACCACTGACCAACGGCCGTCCCACTCGGGGACCGCGGCGCCGAAGCTCAAGATCCGGGTCGCCCCAGAGTCGATCTGACGGAGGGCGCGGTCGGTGAGATGGTAGTAGGTGCGGCGGCCGAGCCGACTGCGGGTGAGCAGCTGGCGGCTGGTCAAGCGGCTGAGCGCCGCCCGGGCGCCGGCCGAACTGACGCCGAACTCGCCGAGCACGGCCACCAACGTTGCTGATGGGATCGGTTCCTGGCGGCCACGCCAGTAGTCGCCAAGGATGGTGACGAGCAGTCTTTGCGGGCGGGTTCGCGCGTTGTTGCCGGTGGCGATGGACTGCATTATCGAGCTCCGGGGATGATCCTTGACACTTTCCAAGTCGCTCGTCACCATTTAGCCAACGTTCGCGGCTTGAGCGTCGAGCTGCCCTTTGTGATGGCGCGTGTTTGGGCTCGGAGCCCGAAAGGAGTGACGGGGAATGGGGTTCCAGGATCGTCTCGACCAGGAGATCACGCGGCGAACCCTGCTCAAGGCGGCCGGCGCAGGGGCGCTCACCCTCTCCTCCGCCGCCTTGCTTGATGCGTGCGGCATCTTGGGCACCAACACGAGCAGCAACGGCAAGATCACGATCGGCTATGTCAGCCCGCAGACCGGTGAGGCGGCTGGCTTTGCGACCGGCGACAACTACGTCATCAATGGTGTCCGTGCGGCGAGCGCCTACAAGAACGGTTTCAAGGTCGGAGGCAAAACCTACGACGTCCAGATCGTCGTCAAGGACACCCAGTCGGATCAGACGCGCGCCGGTGCGGTGACCCAGGAGCTGATCAACGCCGGAGTGGATATCGTGCTGTGCGCGTCGACGCCCGAGGTGACCAACCCGGTGGCCAACCTCTGCGAAGCCAACGGCGTGCCCTGTGTCGCGACCATCGTGCCCTGGGAGTCCTGGTTCTTTGGTCGCGGGGCAACTCCCACCAAGCCCTTCAAGTACACGACCATGTTCTTCTTCGGCCTGCACGAGTTCGCCGGCTGCTTCTTTCCCATGTGGCAAAAGATGAACACCAACAAGGTGGTCGCCGAGATGTACCCGAACGACTCGGACGGCGGCGCATTCCGCTCCAACTTCATCCCATTGGTCACGGGCGCCGGGTACAAGTCGCTTGACGGCGGCGCCTACGCCGACCTCACCACCGACTACAGCGCGATGATCTCGAAATTCAAGAACGGCAACGCGGAGCTGTTCTCGAACTGCCCGCTCCCGCCCGACTTCAACACCTTCTGGAAGCAGGCGGTGCAACAGGGCTTCAAACCGAAGCTGGCGACCGTGGCCAAGGTCCTCCTGTTCCCAGCCGACACGACCGCCCTAGGCGACCTGGTCATCAACATCGCGACCGACTGCTGGTGGTCGCCGTTTCACCCGTACTCCTCCACGCTGACCGGGCAGACCGCCAAGCAGCTCGCCGACGGCTTCGAGCAATCGAGCGGCCAGCAATGGCTGTCGTCGCTGGGCTCGGTGCATTCGCTCTTCGAGATCGCTCACGAGGCGCTCACCAACGTCAACGACCCACACGACAGGACCGCCGTTGCGGCCAAGCTCAACTCCCTCACGTACAGCGGTATCAGCGGGCCGCTCGACTGGACCAAGGGCCCGGTGCCTGGCGTCGCCATCCAGCAGCCAGTTGGCGTGCAGTGGAGGAAGGGAACCACGTACCCCTACAGCATGGTCGTGGTCGACAACTCGCTCAACCCGAGCGTGCCGCTGAACGGGGAACTCGTACCGACCAACGCGTGACGGCCGGCCCGCTCCTGGAGCTTGCCAACGTCACGAAGCGGTTCGGGAGCATCGTCGTTGCCGATTCGCTGTCGCTGACCCTCCGGGGCGGAGACGCCGTGGGCATGGTCGGGCCCAACGGCGCCGGCAAGACCAGCCTCTTTTCGCTCATCTCGGGCGACCTCTCCCCCAACTCGGGAGAGGTGCGCTTCGAGGGGCGCCCGGTGACCCGGCTGGACCCCGCGGAACGTTGCCGGCTCGGAATCGCTCGCACGTACCAGGTCCCGCGGTCATTCGAGCACATGACGGTCTTCGAGAACGTCCTTGTCGCCGCCCACCGCGGTGCGGGTCTTCGCGGCGGCGAGGCCGCCGATCTCGCCGCCAGCGCGCTCGTAGAAACCCACCTTCGTGAGGAGGCAAACTGGCCGGCATCGCGGCTGGGCCTCTTGCAGCGCAAGCGCCTCGAGCTGGCACGCGCCCTCGGTTCAAGGCCGCGACTACTCCTGCTTGATGAGGTGGCGGCAGGGCTGACGGAGCCGGAGGTGGCGGGGTTGGTCCAGGTGGTGGAGGGCATTCGCGCTCGAGGCATCGGGGTGATCTGGGTCGAGCACGTGGTCCGAGCCCTGGTCGGGCTCGTGGATCGCCTGATCTGTCTGGCCGGTGGTCGTTTCATCGGCGACGGAGAGCCGCTCGCCGTCCTCGCCAGCCCAGCCGTCAGGGAGGTTTTTCTCGGCACGAGCTACGGCGAGGGTAGCTCGCACTGACCAGCTCCACCGGCACGCCGCTGCTGGAGGTCAAGGGCCTCACGGTCCGCTACGGCCTGCTCGAGGCGCTGTCCGCTGTCGACCTGAGGCTGGTCGCGGGCGAGACCGTAGCCATGATCGGCGCGAACGGCGCGGGCAAGTCGACCCTGCTGCGTACGGTCGCCGGGCTCCACCGACCGGTCGCTGGGACGATCCAGCTCGACGGGAGCGACATCACTCACCTGCCTGCCCACCGCAGGGTCGCCGCCGGGATCGTCATGGTCCCGGAGGGCCGCCGTCTTTTCCCTTCGCTTTCCCTTGAGGAGAACCTCAAGCTCGGCTCGACCCGCTCGCGTTCCGGCGCCTGGGACCTTGATCGCGTATACCAACTGTTTCCGTGGATGGCTGAGCGGCGGGGCGGGCCGACAGTCCACCTGTCGGGAGGCGAGCAGCAAGCGGTGGCCATCGGCCGGGCGCTGATGGCGAACCCGCGAATCCTTCTCCTCGATGAGCTCTCCCTAGGTCTGGCGCCAGCGGTCGTCCAGAGGTTGTACGACATGCTTCCCGCCCTGCTCGCGACCGGCATGAGCATTCTCCTGGTCGAGCAGGACGTCACCCAGGCGCTTCGAGTGTCCGATTGGGCGCATTGCCTGCTCGAGGGCAGAATCATGCTGAGCGGCCGGCCGCGTGACCTGGCTTTAACTGAAGTCGAGGCGGCCTACTTCGGCCTGAGCAAGCGTGCCGTCGGCGGAGGCGGATAGGCTCGCCTGTGGTCTGGGTCAACGCGATCGTCCAGGGGATACTGCTCGGCGGCCTCTATGCGCTGTTCGCGTGCGGCCTGTCGCTCATGTTCGGGGTCATGCGGGTCGTCAACCTCGCTCACGGTGACTTCGCCGTACTGGCCGCGTATCTGGCGCTCGCGATCATCACCGGGTTGCACGTGCCCGTGCTCTGGTCCGCCCTTGTGGTCGCGCCGCTCTTCGGCATGGTCGGATATCTGGTCCAGCGGTTCATCATCCAGAGAAGCCTGGACGTCAGCCCCCTGACCACCCTGCTCGTGACCTTCGGGCTATCGATCGTCATCCAGAACGGACTTCTGGAAGGTCTGTCGGCGAACAGCCAATCACTGCCGTCGGGGTCACTCGCGTCCGCCTCCTTCCAGGTCAACAACCAGCTCTCGATTGGGTACGAATCGGTGATCGTCTTCGCGGTCGCGGTGGTGGTCCTCGTCTGCCTGCAACTGTTCCTGTCACGGGCACGCCTCGGCCGGGAGGTGCGTGCGGCGGCCGATGACCAGGAGGCGGCGACCATCGTGGGGGTGAACGTGCGACACGTCTACGGTGTCACGGCCGCGATCGCCTTCGCGACAGTTGCGCTCGCCGGTGTGGCGTTCGGGATGTACTCGTCATTCAACCCGGCGGCGGGGCCGCAGCGGCTGATCTTCGCCTTCGAGGCGGTCGTCATCGGAGGCGTCGGCTCGCTGTGGGGAACGTTGGCGGGTGGGATCATCCTCGGGCTCGCGCAGGTCCTCGGATCGCAGGTCGATGCGAGCTTTGGCGTGCTCGCCGGGCACCTGGTCTTCCTTATGGTGCTAGCGCTCCGACCCAGTGGCCTGATCCCCGCCCGCCTGTCGTGACCGACACCTCTGCGATGGCCGGCCGGCAACGAGTTACGCGCTCAAAGCGCTCGGCGGCGTGGGGCGCCGTGGTTGGCGTGGTCGTCGTGGCGGCCCTTTTTTCGCTGCCCTACCTGGTGTACGCAAACGTCACCGGCGTGCTGGTCAACCTTTTCATCCTCGTCTCGCTGGCTACGATGTGGAACCTGCTTGCGGGATATGCGGGATTGATCTCGGTCGGCCAGCAGGCCTACATCGGCGTCGGAGCGTATGCCGTATTCGTGCTGGCGGGCGATGGAATCTCGCCGTTCCTCGCCATCCCTCTGGCCGCTCTGATCAGCGCGCTGGTCGGGTTGCCTGCCTCGTTCCTGCTGCTGCGGCTGCGCAGGGAGTATTTCGCGATCGCGACGTGGGTCGTGGCGGAGGCGTTCCAGCTGATCGTCGTGAGATTCGACTCGCTGGGTGGGGGTGCCGGCGCACCCTTGCCAGGAATGGTCGGCCTCGATCCGGCACTCCGCCAGGCTTTCACCTACTGGGCAGCGCTCGCCGTCGCGGTGGCGACATTGCTCGGTACCTACCTGCTCCTGCGCAGCCGGCTTGGCCTCGACCTGACCGCCATGCGCGACAACGAGGTAGGGGCGCGGAGTGTCGGCGTGCGCGTGGGGCAGGCCAAACGGATCGTGTTCCTCGTCGCCGCGGCCGGTGCCGGCGCGGCCGGCGCTGTTCTGGTCATCAGCCAGCTGTTCGTCCAGCCCACCGCGGTCTTCACCGTCCAGTGGTCGGCTTACATGATCTTCGTCGCCCTCATCGGGGGGCTGGGCTCGATCGAGGGCCCCATCGTCGGCACGGTCATCTTCTTTTTCCTACAGCAGACCCTGGCCGACCGCGGCGCTTGGTACCTGATCGTTCTCGGCGCAGTGGCCGTCTTGATGGCGATGTGGGTGCCGCGCGGTCTGTGGGGGCTGATCTCCGATCGCTTCGGCATCAGGCTATTCCCCGTCGGATACTGGCTCCATGGGATGAACCCACCGGCGACTGGGCCAGGGCCGAAGACGGAGAGTCCCCAGGCGTGATCCGGTTTCGTCAACCCCTCGCGAGTCAAAAGTAGCTGTGCTCGAGCGCACCCAGGTCGGAATCGTCGGCGCCGGACCGGCTGGACTAATGCTGTCGCATCTGCTGCATCTGGCGGGCATCGAGTCGGTGGTCTTGGAGCGCCGCAGTCGGAAGTACGTCGAGAGCCGGGTGCGCGCCGGCGTGCTGGAGGACGGTGCGGCCGAGATGCTCCGCTCCAGTGGCGTCGGCGAGCGCATGGATCGCGAGGGTCTGGTCCACGGCGGCATCTACTTGCAGTTCGGGGGCGAGCGTCACCGCATCGACTTCATGGACCTGGTCGGCCGCGGGATCATGGTCTACGGGCAGCAGGAGGTGGTCAAAGACCTCATCGAAGCCCGCCTGGCGACTGGCGGCGACGTGCGATTCGAGACAGAGGTCCGACGGCTTGATGGGCTCGGTGGGGAACCTTCCATCAGTTACCTCCATGACGGCGTGGAGCGCCTTCTGGCTTGCGACTTCGTCGCCGGTTGCGACGGCGCCCATGGCGTCGGCCGGATGTCCTTGCCGGCCGGCTCGCACGCAGCTTACGAGCGAGTCTATCCACACGCGTGGCTGGGCATCTTGGCCAGAACCCCGCCCGCGAGCGAAGAGTTGATCTACGCGCGCCACGAACGTGGTTTCGCTCTCCACAGCATGCGGTCGCCCGACATGAGCCGTCTCTACCTGCAGGTTGACGGCGCGGACGACCCAGGCTCCTGGCCACCCAACCGCATCTGGGATGAGCTCCGGCTGCGGCTCAACGAACCGACACTGCAAGAAGGCGAGATCGTCGAGATCGGCGTCACCGAGATGCGCAGCCTGGTGCTCGAGCCGATTCAGTACGGCAAGCTGTTCCTGGCCGGCGACGCTGCCCACATCGTGCCCCCGACGGGAGCCAAGGGGATGAACCTGGCGCTCGCCGATGTGCGGGCACTGGCAGCGGCGGTCGCGAAGTGGTATACGTCAGGCTCGAGCGATGGACTGGATGGCTACAGCGAAAACTGCCTCCAGCGGGCGTGGCGTGCTCAGCACTTCTCGGCGTTCATGACGAGCCTCCTTCACGGCGACGCGGCCAAGGACCCGTTCGAGCACAAACTGCAACTCGCCAACCTGACGTACATCGCCCGCTCGAGGGCGGCCGCGACCGCGCTGGCGGAGAACTACACGAGCGCCGCCACGGGCGTCTGGGGCTCCAGCTGAAGATGACATCACCAGGCGAGGCCGAGGAATTCGAACCCCCCTACCTGTACCCCGACTACAAATCGACGGTGCTGCGCGCGCCGAGCCGGCCGCTGGTCCGGCTCCCCGAGGAGTGGTTCCACAATGCCCGCGGTCCCGCGTTCGGGCGGATCCCGGTGCGCTCCGAGGATGCTGATTTGACCCAGCAGCACCAGGGTGAGCCCCTGGGAGAGCGGATCGCTGTGAGCGGTCGGGTGCTGGACTCGGATGGTGCCCCGGTTCGCAATACGCTGGTCGAGGTCTGGCAGGCCAATGCCGCCGGCCGATACGTCGACCCCGTCGATGACCATCCGGCGCCGCTCGACCCCAATTTCACCGGTGCCGGCCGATGCCTCACGAACTCTGACGGCTGGTACCGATTCGTGACGGTCAAGCCGGGCGCATATCCCTGGCGCAATCACCCCAACGCGTGGCGCCCTGCCCATATCCACTTTTCAGTTTTCGGGCCCGATCTGGGCAGCCGGCTCGTGACGCAGATGTATTTCCCCGGCGACCCGCTGATGGCCTCCGACCCAATCCTGCAGTCGATCGCCGACCCTCGCGGCATCGACCTGTTGGTGGCCGCCTTCGACTGGGAGACAACCACCCCAAACTGGGCGCTCGGCTACCGCTGGGACATTGTCCTGCGCGGCCGGAATGCCACCCCGCGAGGGATCTAATTGGGCGGCCGCCGCGTGCCCACGCCGTCGCAGACCGTTGGGCCATTCTTCGGCTTCGCTCTCCCTTTTCCGGGCGACTCGAGCCCTGCTGTTGGCGGTGAGGCGCTTCGTATCGAGGGGCAGCTGCTGGACGGCGAGGGCGCGCCGGTCGTCGACGGACTGCTCGAGGTCTGGCAAGGCGATCAGTTCGCACGTTGCCGGACCGATGCCGAGGGCGCCTACCACTTCACTGTCCATAAACCCTCGCCGACGCCTGAGTCCGACGGGATTCCGACGGCATCTCACCTCAACGTCTCCGTCTTCGCACGCGGCCTGCTTCGGCATCTTGTCACCCGGCTCTACTTTCCCGACGAACAGGCCGCCAACGCGGCTGACCCGGTGCTGGCTCGCGTCGATCCAGGGCGCCGGGCGACGCTTGTGGCGCGCCGCGACGGAGCAGTCCTGCGCTTCGATGTGCATCTCCAGGGTGCCGACGAGACGGTGTTCTTTGCCCACTGACCGCCTGTTTGGTCCAAGCCTCACCACGCCCGCAATGGCGTCGGCGGTATCGGATGTTGCCTGGCTGTCGGCCATGCTTTCCTTCGAGGCGGCGCTGGCGGATGCGCAGGCCGAGCTTGACCTGATACCCCGCGAAGCGGCGCGCGACATCGTCGCGGCCTGTCAAGTTGAGCGATACGACATCGAGGCGATCGGACGCGAGGCCGCCCACTCAGCGAGTCCGGTCGTCGCGCTTATCGATTCATTGCGAGGCATGGTCGGAAGCCAGGCGGCGAGTTTCGTCCACCGCGACGCCACCAGCCAGGACGTCATTGACAGCGCGATGATGCTCGTCGCTCGCGACGCGCTGGACGTTCTGCTCACCGACCTGGGCGTCCTGATGGCTCGTTGCGCGGCGCTCGCCGAGCAGCACCGGGATACACCCATGGTCGGCCGCACGCTGCTCCAGCACGCGCGGCCGATCACGTTCGGTTTCAAAGCCGCCACGTGGTTGACGGGAGTCCTGGACGCGCGGAATCACCTGGCCGCGATTCGTAAAGGCCGGCTGGCGGTGCAGCTCGGTGGCGCCGTGGGGACGCTGGAGGGGTTCGATGGGCGCGGCCGGGAAGTGCTCGCCGCCATCGCCCGGAACCTGGGCCTGGCCGAGCCCGAGCTGCCCTGGCACTCGAATCGCGGGCGTGTGGCGGAACTGGGCTCGGCGTTGGCGGTCGCCGCTGGCGCTTGCGCCAAGATAGCGCTCGACGTCGCGCTGCTGGCCCAAACAGAGGTGGGGGAGGTGTCGGTCGCAGCCCCGGGCCGCTCGTCCGCGATGTCCCACAAGCGCAATCCGGCCCGGGCGGTCGAAGCACGGGCCGCGTTCGCGGGGGTGACTGGACAGGCTGCGGTATTGCTGGCGGCCATGAGCGGCGAGCATGAACGATCTGCTGGAGCGTGGCAGTCGGAGTGGCCGGCGCTCAGCGAGGCCTTTCGGCTGGCGGCGGGCGCGGTTGCCCGGACGCGGGAGACGCTCACTGGCCTGCAGGTCGACGTCGAGCGGATGCGCATCAATTTGGGTCCGAGCCAAGACCTGGGGATTGGTGCCTCGGCGCTCGTCGACCGGGCGCTGGAAATTTACAGAGGGGAGGTCAAAGACGATGGGTGACGAGGAGAGGGAGCGGGGGAGAGCCATCCGGCGGGCGGTCCTGGGCGACGTCCACGTGGACCAGGCCGAGGCAGCAGAATCACCGTTCACCGAAGACTTCCAGGATCTGTTGACCCGCTATGCCTGGGGCGAGGTTTGGGCACGGCCCGGACTCGATCGACGGACCCGCAGCTGTATCACCGTGGCGATGCTCGTCGCATTGGGTCACTCCGAGGAGCTCCGGCTGCACTTGCGCGCGGCGCTCAACAACGGGGTTGCAGTGGACGAATTGAAGGAAGTGTTGCTGCAGACTGCGATCTACTGCGGCATACCGGCTGCCAATACCGCATTCCGAGTCGCGGCCGAGGTTCTCGCGTGAGCAAAGACATCCGGTCCGGCGATGAAGCTCGACGACCGCGCCTTCCCGCTGCGCAGCGACATCGTCCTCACCAGCAACACTTACGAGTCCTTCGAGGGCGCCTCATGGGATCTGCTGGTCGGGTCGGTGCCGCGGAAAGCCGGAATTTCCGGGAGTTCACCACTCGCCTTACCCCGTATCGACATCGAATGTCGCTAGGAGTGACGGAGAAGTCGAGCTCTGAGCCCGCAGAAAAGGGGTTGCTTCGCCGGCGGTTACTCACGAGAGATTCGGCGCCGCAGACGGTGCCAGAGTAGGCTTTCGCCGGGGTCAGGAGCGTCGAGGAATGTGTCGACGCGACGTACAGCCACTCGGGAGGTCGGCAAGGGGCATGCTCGTATCACGGCGGCGAACTTCGTCCGCTTTACTCGTAAGACCTTGATCGCTGAACCCCAAGACTCCCTGCACGGCGAGGACAACACCCGAAACCCGACGACGATCTCGACCACTACCGTATCTGGTCGGGTTGGTCGCCGCAGGCCTTGTAGGGCCGTCTCCGGCTCGATCTTTATGTCAACTTAGAGTCCACTACGCGCAGAGGCCAGCAGATGATGGTAGTGGCGGTGGCGATAGCCGCCCTCCTTGTGGTCGGCGGCGTAATCGGCGTCGTGGTCCACGATCAACAACTCGACTCCCGTGACCCGGTGTGATCGACTGTTGACTGTTTGCCGAGTGGTCCATCCGATCTACGACAGCCAAGATGACAGCCAAGCCGGCGAACGCCTGCGGACGCTCACGAACGATCATGGATTGACGCTGCGTATGACTGAACGTGTGCGGACCATGCTGCACGTCTGTGGATGGCAGTCCCGCGGTCTTCAAAACCGTCTGCGGGGCGCTGCTGAGGCGTCCTGGGTGGGTTCGATTCCCATCCATCCCCGCCACTTATCGTGGCGGTGATAGCCACGATGACAGTTGAGCCGGACTGCGCGCCGTCCATCGGGAAGAGTCAGAATCGTCGGAGCATCGATCCAGCTTTCGTTTCGACGGGAGGTCGTGATGAGCCAGAGCGCCGCCGTCCCCTACATCGACAACCAAGATCAGCTCGTCAGGGCACATGGGCTGCGCCCGGAATCGCTGGGAGAAAACCGCCAGGGACGGTTGAGCACAGATCAGAAGCAGGACCTTCGACGTAAAGGTGGGCGTGCTCTGCTGATCCTCGTCGCCGCCGGCGCGGTGATGCTCGTGCTTGGCGTTCTTGGACTCATCTCCCCGCGCAGTTTTGTCGGTCAAAGCGGCCGGCTCTCGAGCCCTCTGACCTACGTGTTTCTGATCGTTGTCGGGGCTGGATTGCTAGTTGCCGGCGTACTTGTGCGACGGCAGAGCGCCTCGGCCGAAGATGTCGCCTCGGTGGAAGGATTCGTCACGAAGAGCGTCCGTAATAATCCGCACGGGCGGTCAGCCCCCGGTTACCGGGCAGCAGAGGTTCGGGACTATTTGTACGAGATCGGCGGTCAGCAATTTGCCGTATCAGCCGCCGCGTACCGGACACTCGACCCTGCGTTGCGGTACCGGGTCTACTATGAGCCCAAGTCGCGCACGATCGTCAACCTCGAGGTTCTGGACACAGCGGTTGGCTCGTCGTCGGCGCCCCCGGCGGCCGGGTTCAGTCCCCCCGCAGCGGCTCCCGATCCGAACAATCGACTCGGTGCCTTCGTGACCGCTCAGGAGGTCAGTGCCGCAACCGCCACGCAGATGTTGCCAACTCAGTCCAAATCAGCCGCAGAAGTGCAGGGAATGGTGTCGCAGGAGTTTCAGGATTCGGGACCAACGTGGGTGGTTAACGTTGGATTGATAACCCGTTCGAATACACCGGGTCTCGGCTTGATGGAACGGGCACTCGCAAAGTCAGGGCGTCAACTTACGGGAATCGGCGATGAGGCCTCGTACGCCAACGGCATGCTGTTGGTACGTTGCCAGGGCGCCACTGTGAGCGTGATGGTCCACAATCACGGCTGGCGGCCTGACGATCCTCGGATCGAGGGGGTCGCGCAACAGATCGCAACCCACGTGGTCAGCCGGCTGGCCTCCGTCGCCACCCCACCGTAGGCTGTCCTCCCAGCAAAGCTCTCGAGCTACTTCACCCGAAAACGGCAGCGCTGAACGCGGCCGCCCGACTGTCGACACGCGGTCGATCATCACGCCCCTTGATCTGCCACAGCCACACGTGGCGCCGCAAAACGTCGCGGACTCCTGTTGCCGCCCTACAGGTCGAGGGAATTACGTAACGCGCGCGCGATCATCCCGTAAAGCGGCCGACGACCGCACGGGCCAGGGTAGTCATCGACTGCGCCGGATCGGCGGTGTGCGGTGAACCACCGTTGACAAGCGACAGCTCGACGAGGCTGCCGTGAGTGGCCACGAAGATTTCGACCGAACCCGCTCCCATTTGGGCCGGTGGGCCCAGCGACACCGCAGCATCCCCGAGCCCGCTGATCGGCTTAGCGCCAAGCTGGGTTGGGCCGTACAGCAGACTCGTGGCAGCGATTCCCGAGGGAGCTTTGACCACCACGATCGTGATTCCTTGCACGAAGAGGCTCCCCGCCGGCTTTCCCGAAGCCGCCCAGAAGCACTTGGATGAACCCGGATTCGGGTTGGGCTCCACGACGGGTGGGCCTAGCGACACCCCGAACGCGGCATCGACCTCCGACTGCAGGGCGAGTTGGCAGACGGCGAGGGGGCCCGATTGAACCGGCGAGCTCGTGGCCTGCGGGGGCGTCGGCGAGGACGTGGAACTTGCCGTTCCCGGGCTGGAACCACACGCGGCGAGCCCAATTACCCCGACGGCAAGGGCGGCCCCCAATAAGCCCCAGCGCCTGCGGGAGTTAGGTGCCATGGCCGAGCCCTCTGCCCGCGGTCAGCGGCCCAGAATGACCACCGCTCCGGCCACCTTGTCGGAGCTGGGAGCATCGAACGATCCCAAAACCAATTCCACAAAGCCACC
>Ga0207929_1000153_pt1 | contig 19122 bp, 11 predicted proteins | sample NGESurdeep072012_FD_184466 | JGI IMG/M metagenome (GOLD analysis project Ga0207929, IMG submission 184466) | Arctic peat soil microbial communities from Barrow, Alaska - NGEE Surface sample 53-1 deep-072012 (SPAdes) | ecosystem: Environmental > Terrestrial > Soil > Wetlands > Peat ... | reverse complement strand
GTTGCTGCCGCTATCGCCTTTCACCGGCGAGGGGTTCGAGGTCGCCGCTCATTTCGCGCCGGCTCGGGAGATCAGCGGCGACTTCTACGACTGGTACCCGCTCGATGGGGGGCGGCTGGCGGTGACGCTCGGCGATGTGATGGGCAAGGGGTTGCCCGCCGCCATCCTGATGGCGACTGTTCGAGCAGCGCTCCGCTCCGCTTCCGGCCATGCGGCTTCGGTGGGACAGGGCGTTGAGCAGGCGGCCGGCGTGATGGCGGCTGCGCTCGAGGTGAACCAGGCTTACGTCACGCTGTTCCACTCGATATTCGATGGCGCCACCGGCGAGCTGAATTACATCGATGCCGGGCACGGGCACGCGCGGCTGATGCGGAGCAGCGGTGGTCATGAGCTGTTGGCCCAGCGTGGGGCGCCGATCGGGTTGCTGCCTGACAACACGCTGGTGCCCGGCAAGGTCGTCCTCGAGCGCGGGGACACGCTGGTCGTTTTCTCCGACGGACTGCTCGACCTGCGCCCAGACCTCGCGACCAAGGATGTGCCGCTGCCCCTGGCGGCGCGGCGCGCGCCGACGACTCAGGGGATCGTGGACATCCTCGCCGCGGGCTCGGGCGAGCGGGACCTGCCGGACGACGTAACAGTTCTCGCACTGCGAAGAACCTAGAGTCGTTGGTGCTTTAAGGGACGTCCCCTCCGGCCCTTCGGGCCACCTCCCCGGCGAGCGGGGAGGTCGACTTAGCCGGCTCACCACCGGCTTGCTTGTCTCTCGGGCCCAACCACCTTTCCAGGACCGCTGCCACCACGTGCATCTTGATCGGCTTGGAAATGTAATCGTCCATCCCCGCTGCCAAGCAGCGCTCACGATCGCCTGAAAGCGCGCTCGCGGTCATCGCGATCACGGGCGTGTGCCGCCCTTCGGGCTCGTTCCGCCTGATCTCCCGCGTGGCATCGAATCCATCCATCTCCGGCATGTGACAGTCCATCAAGACCGCGTCGTAGTGCATATCGCCCAGGACGCGCACCGCCTCAGCTCCATTGTTGGCGACGTCGGCGCGGTAGCCCAGCTTCTCCACCATGCGCACCGCGACCTTGAGATTGGCGACGTTGTCCTCGACCACGAGCAGCCGCGCCCAACGATGCGAGGCCTGGTCGGTCGGCGTGCTTTCGTCCATCACACGGCGGTTGGCATGCTCCGGCTTCGCCGCAAGCAATGAGTGGAGAACGTCGAAGAGCAGCGACGGGCGTACTGGCTTCACAAGCTCAACGTCGATTCCCGGCACCGGGTGCTCGGAGTGGCCGGCAGAGGTGAGGAGGATGACGACCATATCCTTTAATGCGGGATCGGAGCGGATCTCCGCGGCGACTGCGGCGCCGTCCATGCCCGGCATCATCATGTCGACGATCGCGACCTCGAACGGATCCTCGCCGCGCGCCGCTGCGCGCAGCTCTTCCAGCGCCTGGCGTCCAGACTCGAACGCTTTATCGCGCATGCCCCACGAGCCCAGGTAGCGCTCGAGGATCGTCCGGTTCGTGCGGTTGTCGTCGACCACGGCGATCGCGGTCCCGCTGAGACTCGCAGTGGGCGGAACCACGGGCGCCTTGCGCTCGCCCTCCCGAAACAGGGCGGTGAACCAGAAACGGCTGCCGGCCGCCGTCTCGCTCTCGACTCCCAGCTCGCCGCCCATCAGCTGGACGAGCATCCGAGAGGTGGCGAGCCCCAAGCCGGTGCCGCCGTGTTTGCGAGTGGTCGAGCTGTCGACCTGCGAATAGGTGGAGAAGACGCGAGCCTGTTCTTCCTCGCTGAGCCCGATCCCGGTGTCCGCAATCTCGAAATGCAGCTGCACTCCCGGACCTGCTGACTCTTTGCGACGCACTCGCACCACGACCTCGCCCGTCTCGGTGAACTTGATCGCGTTGCCGACCAGGTTGATGAGCACCTGCCTCAAGCGGCCGGGATCGCCGATCGCGTTGTGCGGGACGTCGGGCTCGACGTCGAGGACGAGCTCGATGCCCTTGTTCGCGGCGGGCTCGGCGAACAGCTCGACGGCCTCTTCGGTCACATGCTTGGGGCTGAAGTCGATGCGTTCCATGCGCACGCGACCCGCCTCGATCTTCGAGAAATCGAGGATATCGTTGATGATCTCCAGCAGTGTGTCGCCGGAGGCGCGCACCGTCTCCACATAGTCCCGCTGCTCAGGGGTGAGTTCGGTCTCCATGAGGAGCCCTGTCATGCCGATGACGCCGTTCATTGGCGTGCGGATCTCGTGGCTCATCGTGGCCAGGAACTCGGATTTCATGCGCGTCAGCTCCTGCAGCTCCTGGTTGCGCTGGGCGAGGTCGGCCAGCAGCTCCGACCGCGCCGACTCCGCGGCGGCTGCAGCGGTGCGGTGCGCCTCCTGTTCCTGGACGACACGTCGCACGAGGATTCCCAGGGAGACAAGGAGCAGGCCTTCGAGCAGTGCCGCCGCCGGGTCGCCGGTCTGCGGGTTCACTCCGGTGACGAGGATGAGGTCCGCCGCGCCGAGCGCTGCGCCGATTGCGAACTCGACGGTCGTGTAGTACAGCGCGAGGAACATGAGGAGCAGCAGCACGAACGGGAAGGCGCGAATCACGCTCAGCCCGAACTGCACCTCCAGCGCGAAGGTGACGGCGAGGCCACCGATGGGGGAGATCGCGTGCAGGAATCGGGGGATGCGCTCCCAAGGCAGCAGCACGAGCGCTCCGGCGAGCGCGACCAGTACCACCGACGCGAGGATGCCGAAGACGGTCCCCATCTTCCACAGGGGATAGAGGGCAAGCCCGAGACCGACCACCACCGGGATAGCGGCCAGGGGCTGCGGGACTGCAGGAAAGCTGACCGGGGCGAGCGGCGCCAGCGCGAGCAGCATGCCGACCACCATCGCTGCGACCAAAGCGGGCGATGTGGTGAGCTCGGAGTAGCCGTGCAGGCTGACGAGCCCGACGATGGCCAGCCCGATAAAGGGATAGACGCGCCGGCTGAGCCCTTCAGATTGCAGTGGAGTGTTCAATTAGGAACGCCGGCGTACGGCCGGATCGACCTCCCCCTTCCACTGGGACCCCCGCGCCTCCAGGCGCGGGAGGGGTCCCCGCGCATCAGCGCGGGCGGGTGGGGGTGTCCAGGCTGGCATCAACGGCAGAGTACGGCAACGTACCTGCGGTTAAGTGGGGTCTGATCTGACAACCGCGGTCTACACTTTGCCTCTTGCGCACCTCTAGCCCAGCCAGGGGGGGTGAGGGAAAGAAGGTGTTGCCAGGACCTCGTCCGAGGCCCGAATTGAAGCCGAATCGGACCCGAGGCTTGGTCCGTCGCGCCACGCCCATTCTCGCCATCGCCGTGGTGATCGCCCTCCAGACCGGGCTCGGTCTGCCTCCAGTGCTCGTTTTCCCTCTTTACCTTCTGATCGTCCTGCTGACCGCCTTCTACTCGAGCCGGATCGACTCGCTCTTCTGTGCCGTGCTCGCCGCCATCGGCGTCTCAGCGCCGGCGATCCTCGGCGGCACGTCGGGTGACCTGGCCGTCCCTCTTCTCCTGGCCGCCGTCCTGCTCGTCGTCGCGATCGCCGTTCACGAGGTGGTTGGCCGCATCCGCGCCGAGGCCGTCGGCGCAGAACGGATGGCGATGGAGCTGCAGGGTCGCGAGGAGCGGCTTCGCATCACAGTCGAGGCCGCGCAGGTAGGCCTTGCCCTGGTCGGCGCCGACGGTGGCTGGCTCCTCGTCAACGAGCGACTGTGCGTGATTCTCCGTCGCAGCCGCGCCGAGCTTCTGCACCTGACGGTTGTCGATGTCACCTCGGAGCACGACCAGGGCGCGATCTCAGAAGCTCTTTCGATGCTCCGGAGCGGCGACATACTCCGGTGGGAGGCGGAGCTCCACCAGGTCCGTGGTGACGGCGGCCGGGTCCCGGTCGAGATCACCATCGCCGCAGTCAGCGATCATCCCGGCGGCGAGCGCGTGCTCCTTGTCCAGGAGACCGATGTCTCAACCCGCAAGCGTGTCGAGGGTTTGCGCGACGGCTTGGTCGCCGTGCGACACACGATCGTGAGCGCGACGACCTGGGAACAGGCGGCGCCCCAGCTGCTCGGCGCCCTCTGCGCGCATCTCGACTGGGATCTGGCGCAGTACTGGGCCGTCGACACCGACTTGCAGGCCCTGCGCCTGCGGCAGGCCTGGCATCGGGACGGCGCCGCATTCGAAGAGTTCCACAACCAGAGTCGGCGCCTGTCGATCGCCTCCGGCGAGGGGTTGCTGGGTCGGGTGTGGCAATCCGGCATTCCGGCGGCGCAGGAAGACATGTCGGTCGCGACCGACTACGACCGCGTGGCCGTGGCGCTGCAGGCCGGCTTGCGATCGGCGGTCGCCTTCCCGGTAATCACGGGAGGCTCGGTGATCGGCGTTGTCGAGATGCTCACCCACCAGCCGCGCATGATCGAGAACGACCTCGTGACCATGCTGTCGACGGCCGGTGGCGAGATCGGCAACTTCATCCGCCGCGCCGAAACCGCCCAGGCCCTTCGCCGCAGCGAGGCCGACCATCGCGCCATCTTCGAGCGGTCTCCGATCGGGATCGCGCGCATCAGCAGCGAGGGCGAGCTGCTCGAGGCGAACACTGCCCTCCTCACGATGCTCGAGCACGACTTCCAGGTCATGCGGTCGCACTCCTGGCCCGACCTCCTTCGGGCCTATGACCAGGCCGCGGCCCGGGCGCGATTCTCGCCTCTGCTTGCGGGCATCAGCGAAGGCAAGAGCGTCCAGGTCCGGGCCGGCACCGGAGGCGGCAACTGGCTGTGGCTTCAGCTCAGCGCGACGTCGATCCCCGATGCCAGCGGCAGGCCGGAGCACGTCCTCGTCATGGTCGAGGACGTGACAGTCGTGAGGGAGGCGCAGGACAAGCTGGGCGAGGCGCTCGAATCCCAGCGCAGCGCGAACGCGACGCTCGAGAAGCTGGACCGCACCAAGACCGAGTTCCTCTCGATTGTCAGCCACGAGTTCCGGACAGCGCTGACGGGAATCCAGGGGTTCAGCGAGCTGATTCGCGACGGCGGCCTCGAGCCGGACGAGGTGCGTGCCTACGGCGGCTACATATTCAATGATGCGGACCGGGTCAACCGTCTGATCGGAGACCTACTCGACCTCGACCGCATGGAGTCCGGGCGGATGAGCATCAGGACAGCGGACGTGGACATCAACGAGGTACTGAGCGACTCGATCGCCCGTGCCGGCTCGTCACCCTCGGTCGAGTTCAAGGCTGACCTTGACCCGCGGCTGCCGATCGTTGTCGGCGACCGCGACCGGCTGGTCCAGGTGGTGAGCAACCTCGTCAACAACGCGGTCAAGTACTCGCCGGACGGCGGGACGGTCACGCTGTCCAGTCGGGCCGAAGGTGGATTCGCCCTGGTCAGCGTCACCGACACTGGTGTCGGCATACCCCCCGACGAGATCAGCCACGTCTTCGAACGCTTCCGCCGGGTGCGGAGTGGAGCCGCGCAATCAATACCTGGGACTGGCTTGGGCCTCACGATCGTTAAGCAGATCGTGGAGATGCATGCGGGAAAGATCTGGGTTGAGAGCGCGGTCGGGCACGGGTCGGCATTTCATTTCACTCTCCCGCTGGCGGCGGAGAACGTCACGCCACTGCAGCGCAGACATGCATGATCGCGCCGTACCGGGCGCCAAAGGGCTGATCACCGTGCTCGTGGCTGATGACAACGACGTCGCCCAGCGCCTCTGCCGGCGCGTGCTCGAAAAGGCAGGCTACAACGTGCTGATCGCGGTCGATGGCCTGCAGGCGGTGGAAGTCGCGATGAGCCAGCGCCCGGCCATGATCCTCATGGACGTGGCGATGCCGGGCATCGACGGCATCGAGGCGATGAAGCGCATCAAGGCCCAGATCCCGAACCAGCCGATCGTGATCGCCAGCGCCCATTCGATGTCGAGCGATCGGGAACGTTTCCTCGCCGCGGGAGCCGACGACATCCTGAGCAAGCCTTTCCGGCTCTCGGACCTGGTTGCCATCGTCGCGAAGCTGACGGCTCCCAAATGAAAGACCTCACAGGCACACGGGTCGGTCAGTACGAGATCGTCGAGCGTCTTGGTGGCGGCGGCATGGCTGTCGTCTATCGAGCGGTGCAGCAGCCCCTCGGTCGCGAGGTGGCGCTCAAAGCCCTGTCGCCCGAGCTGTTCCAGGACGAGGGTTTCGTCAAGAGGTTCGAGACCGAGGCGAAGACGCTCGCCAAGCTCGACCACCCGAACATCCTGCCGATCTACGACTTCGAGGTCACTGAAGGCGTGACCTTCCTGACCATGCCGCTGATCCGCGGCGGCACACTTCGCGACATCCTCAACCGCGGCCCGCTCGACACCCTCACCGCTTGGCGCTACCTGCGTGAGATCGGGGACGGTCTACAGCACGCCCACGATGCGGGGATCGTTCACCGCGACCTCAAGCCCACCAACGTGCTCATCCACTCCGACGGCCGCGCCATGCTCGCCGACTTCGGCCTGGCCCGCGGCGCCGGTCAGCCGACCCACCTGACCACCATCGGGCTCGCCATCGGCACTCCCGGCTATATGGCGCCCGAGCAGGTGATGGGGCACGAGGTCGACCGCCGCTGTGACATCTACGCGATGGGCGTCCTGACCTTTGAGATGCTGACAGGCCGCCTGCCCTTCATAGGCTCCAATCGGATGGAGGTCGCTTACGCGACGGTCAATGCGCCGGTTCCATCCGCGGCGAAGCTGAACAACGCCCTCCCCGACGAGCTCGATGTGCTGCTGGCCAAGGTGCTCGCCAAAGACCCGGCGCAGCGACCGCAGACGGTGAAGGATCTGCTGGCGCAGATGGCGAAGCTGCCGCAGCGACGCCAGGCTCCTGCAGCAGCCGCGCCCGTGCCATTCGCACGCCCGGCGGCTGCGCAGCCGGCTGAGACGGCTGCGATGCGGATCGTGTCGGCGCCCCCCGCGGTGCATGGGTCGCCCCCTCCTGCCTCGCCCAGCACTGGCTCCGGCTCGGGTGCGGCGTCGGCGCTGAGGACGCTCGAGATGATGGGCGTCAAGCCGTCGCGCGCCCGGGGCCGGTTCATCCTCAACTCGCACGTAGCCAACCTCATCCACGTTGCGCGCGACATCACCGCAGACAGGTGGCCGGAGATCGCGTACTCGGCCGGACTGGCACAGTACCTTGAGGAGGACCCGCCGCACGACGAGCAGCTCGCTACGCCCGTCGAATACTTGAGCAGCCTCAACGAGGCGTTCGAGCGCGTCTACGGGCACGAGGCCGAGGACGCGATTCGCGCGTGGGGGCGGCGCGCGACTGAGCGGTGGCTCGCTGACGGGAGACATGGCATGGGTGGGGCGCGGAGGTTGGTGCCGGGCAGGCAGCGCAAGCTGGCGGGCGTCGTCAAGTCGTTCACCGAGGCGATGGACCAGGTGCGCGGCGAGCACACACACGCGTGGCTGCAGGTTGATGCGCATCAGTTCTGGCTCGTGAACTTCTCCAACATGTTCGCCCTGGGTCGGATCAAGGCGGTCAAGTCCTGCGTTGTATGGACGGCGAGCATCGAGACGATCCTGCGGTGGGCCGGCCTCGCCAACGATTGGTACGTGGAAGAGGTCGAGTGCGGGTGCGTGACGGGCACCTTCGACTGCGTCTTCGCGATCCGGTCGGTGGAGAGCTGAGGGCCGGCGAATAGCCGGACCGTTCGTCCTCCCCGCTCGCCGGGGAGGTCGGCAGCGCCTCAGCGCTGCCGGGAGGGGTTGTTCCGTAAAGCACAACTGCGTTCTCTGCAAGCACTTTGCAATGGGGCGGTTGTTAAGTTCTGGATTAACTGGTACATAAGTGGACCGGGTTGCGATCGCCCTCCCTCCTTTCTGAGGGTCCTCCACCGCAAGGTGGAGGACCTTCTGTCTTTCTAGTCCCCGGCCTAGGTACAGTCCATTCATGGCCAGGTTCGCCATCGACGTCACCGCCTGCTGGCGCCCGCAGCGCGTCGGCATGCTCACGGTCGCCGTCGAGCTGACCAGGTCCCTGGTCGCCGCCCGCGGCGAAGACCAGTTCACCCTCCTCTGCAGCCGTGAACGCCCTCCGGCGCTCGCCGGCCTCGACTGCGAGGCGGTGCTCTCGCCCTATCGGCACGAGCTGGCGCTGAAAACGCGCTGGCTGCCGGCCGTCGAGGCGCAGCTCGATTGCGACGCCATCCTTTATCCGTACTGGCCGAGCCCACCAAAGCGGCGGCGCGACGCGCCTCCCGCGGTGGTTTTCGTCCACGATCTCGCTTTTAAGCTCAGGCCGGGTGAGGTGCCCTGGCAGCAGCGCCTCTACATGGGAGCCGTCCTCGGCCGCTCTCTACGCGATGCGGCGGCGGTCCTGGTGCCGTCAGAGGCGACGCGCCGCGACCTGCTTGCCTGCTATCCGATCACAGGGCTGAAGTCAAAGATCTCCGTGGTGCCGGAAGGCGTGTCGCCTGAGGTGCCGCCTGGACCACTGCCGACACGCCTCGAGCCGGGATTCATCCTCGCGGTGGGAACCATCGAGCCTCGCAAGAACTATTCGCGCCTACTCGCTGCGTACCGCCACCTCCGCCGTGAATCGGTGCCGCTGCTCATGGGCGACCGCCCTGGCGTGCCCGAGCTCGTGATCGCGGGGCGGCCGGGTTGGGCCTATGGCGACACCCTCAAGCGGATCAAAGCGGAGCGTGGAGTCCGCTATCTCGGTCACGTCGACGACGCCACGCTCAGCGCGCTCTACCGTTCGGCAGCGATCCTGGCGTTCCCGAGCCTTTACGAGGGCTTCGGACTGCCGCTCCTGGAGGCGATGGCGCATGGGCTCCCGGCGGTGGTCGGCAACGCGGGTGCGCTGCCCGAGCTGGCCGGCGGCGCCGCGATCGTGGTCGACCCCGAGGACGTGTTGTCGATCGCGGCAGGCCTCGAGAGGTTCCTCTCCGACGCGTCGTTGCGAGAGCAGCTCGGCGCGGCCGGCAAGCAGAGGGCGGCGCAGTTCACGTGGGAGCGGGCTGCGTCAACGACACGCGACGTGCTGCGGCGGATCGCCGGTTCAGGAGCCACGGCGCCGGCTGGTCGTACGATCTCCTGAGTGTCCACTTCACGTAGCCGTGTGTCAGTGCTGGCGTTGCTGGCGGGTGGCACCCACGACTACCTGACGATGGCCCGGCCGCTGTTGCGCTCGCTAGAGGGCACCCAGCACTTCAGCATCGACGTGGCGACGGAGCCCGACCACCTCGCGCTGGAGGGGCGGCAGGTGCTTTTGGTCGCGAGCGATCACCATCTTCAATCCGGACAGGCGGAACTACTCGCCGAATTCGTCCGCCGCGGTGGCGGCGTCGTAGTGCTTCACGGCACGCTTGCGAAGTGGGTTGAGAGCGGCGAGATGGGTGAGCTCGCCGGGTGGGCGCCGACCGGGCCCGCGCCGGTGACCGAGCTCGTGGTGCGCGCGGATCCTTCGCATACGTTGACGCAGCGTCTGGGGCCGGAGATGAAGTTCACGGATGAGCTGTACCTGTCCGAAGGGCCGCCGTCAGATGCGTCGGTGATGCTGCGCACCAGCTGGCATTTCACCGAGCAGGTGGTCGCTTACGAGCGAGTGGTCGGCGCCGGGCGCTTCGTGCATATCGGTCTCGGGCATCAGGCGTCGACATATGAGGACGCTTCTTTCCAGAAGCTGCTGCACCGCGTCCTGTTGTTCGCCGCGGGTAGGGAAGCGGCAGCGCCGGTGGGAGTGGGGCTGATCGGCTATGGCGCCATCGCTGCCGCGCACGCGACTGCCATCAGCGCCACGTCGGGACTTCGCCTCCGCGGGATCTGTGACTTGTCGTCCGAGCGCCGCGAGCTGGCGGCCCGTGAGTGGCAGGTGCCCACGCACTCGAGCGCGGAGGAGCTATTCGACGATTCAGACGTTGAGCTCGTAATCGTCGGCACTCCGCCAAGCGCGCACGCCGACACTGTGCTCGCCGCCCTGGCCGCGGGCAAGCATGTGGTCTGTGAGAAACCATTCGCGCTGCGTGTGCAGGAGGTCGATTGGATGATCGACTCAGCCGCGTCGCGAGATCGCATGCTCACCGTTTATCAGAGTCGGCGATGGGACCCCGACTACGTTGCGATGCGGGACGTCGTGCGATCGGGTCGGATAGGCGACCTGTTTTACATGGAGTCGTTCATCGGCGGTTACTCGCACCCGTGCGATTTCTGGCACAGCCATGAACCGGTGTCTGGCGGGACCATCTACGACTGGGGGTCCCACTACTTCGACTGGGTGCTGCAGCTTTTTCCTGAAGCGGTCAAGACGGTTTCGGCGGTCGGGCACAAGAGGGTATGGCACGACGTGACGAACTCTGACCAGGTGCGCGTCGACCTCACGTTCGAAGGTGGAGCGCAGGCCACGTTCCTCCAGTCCGACATCGCCGCGGCGATGAAGCCGAAGTGGTATCTGCTCGGCACGCGCGGGGCGGTTGTCGGGGAATGGCGCGAGGAGACGGTGACCTCGCGAGGCCCCAGCGGCGACCTGGTCGAGGAGCGGCTGGCGCCCGCTGAGTCGCCGGCCCGGCTCAAGGTGATGCGGCCCGCTGATGACGGTGGCTCGCACGAAGAGGTCCTGGTGCTCGCGCGCCGCGATGAGAACGCGTTCTACCGCAACCTTGCCGACCATCTCGCGTGGGAGGAGCCGCTGGCGGTGCCGCCCGATGAGGCGAGGCGCACGGTGGCCGTGATGGAGGCGGCCTCGCACTCGATCGCGCGAGGTGGCCGGCAGGTCGAGGTCGACATATAGCCCCGCCGCGGCGCTTGGGCTGGGGCGTGCTGGGCGCTGCGGGGATTGCAGACAGCGACGTGATGCCCGCCATCAGCGCATCGAGCAATGGGCGGCTGGTGGCGGTTGCGAGTCGCGATCCTGAGCGGGCGCGCGCTATCGCCTCGCGACATTCGGTGCCTGTGGTCAGTCCCACCTACGAGGCCCTGCTGCAGGAGCCCGACGTCGACGCTGTCTACATTCCGCTGCACCACAGTGCGCATAAGGAGTGGGCGCTTCGCGCCGCCGCCGCCGGCAAGCATGTGTTGTGCGAGAAGCCGCTTGGTATGAATGCCGTGGAGGCGGAGGAGATGGGGGCGGGTGCTGAGAGGGCAGGCGTGCTGCTCATGGAGGCATTCATGTACCGGTTCCACCCGCGGCCTCGCGATTTTGTCGCCGGGCTGCGCGACGCGATGTACGTGAATGCGACGTTTGGGTTCACGCTCCAGGATCCGGCTAACTTTCGATTGAGGAGAGAGCTCGGTGGTGGGGCGCTGCTCGATGTGGGGTGCTACACGGTCAGCGTGGCGCGGTGGATCCTGGGGGAGCCGGTGGCGGTGGCGGCGTCGGCGCGGCGCTCCGATGGGCCGGACGGCGTTGATTTGACAGTTGGGGCCCTTTTGCGTTTTGCGGGTGGGACCACTGCCTCGGTGTGGGCGAGCTTTGAGGGGCCGGAGGAGCAGGAGCTGACGGTGGTGACGAAGGGTGGGCGGGAGCGGTTGGAAAGGCCGTTCAGCAGCATGCAGCCGAACCCATACCAGCTGATGGTGGAGTCGTTTGCGGCGAGCGTGCTGGGGGGGCAGCCGGTGGCGCTGCCAGTCAGCGATTCGGTGGCGAATATGAAGGTGCTGGATTGGATCGCGCGAGAGGCGACCATCTCATAAAGCAATATCTTTGCGCGAGTGCGATCACGTCGCGCGAGGCCCGCACGACGCGTGGTGCGGGTCCAACACAAGACCATGCAAAAAAAGGGCGGCGAGCGAAGCGAAGCCGGAACCAGATCGCGGCTTAAGCCGTCTTGGGCGCTTCCTCTCGAGTTTCCATCGCCGCCGGTTCGGGCGCCGTGTGCGCCTGGACCGCGGCGACCGGGACCAGCTGCCGGAACCTTCGCAGAGCACTGTCCCAATCCGCCAGCATCGCCGCCGCCCGCCCGCTGCCAGTGCGCCACTCGTGCTCTTCCACCAGCTTGTGCAGCTCGTCTGCATCCTCCGCCGGCACTTCTCGCGCCACCACGCTATCGGCGTTGAGCTGGCGCCACTCGGTCAGGTAGGCGACTCCGCCCGTCATGCCAGCGCCCGCATTCCAGCCCACCGGGCCAAGCGCCACCGCGACTCCGCCCGTCATGTACTCGCAGAAGTGGTCGCCCGCTCCTTCAACGACCGCCGTCGCGCCCGAGTTGCGCACGCAGAACCGCTCACCGACTCGGCCCGCGACGAACAGCCGGCCGCCCGTGGCGCCGTAGCCGATCGTGTTGCCGGCGAGGACTGGGTCCTCGCTCGCGTCGTCAGCGTGCGGCCTGATGGCGATGATGCCGCCACCCATTCCCTTGCCCACGTAGTCCTGGGCCTCGCCCTCGAGTGTGAGCTCCACGCCCTCGTCCAGAAAAGCGCCAAAGCTCTGGCCGGCGCTTCCCACATAGCACCGCTTCTCGCCCGGGCTGAAGGCCGCGCCGACTGTTCGGTTCGAGTTGTCGATGCGCCCGCTGACAGGTGCTGCCGCGGTGGGGTCGCCGTTGCGCGCCCACCCCCTGCGTCGCGGCAACGCCTCGTCCGAGGCACCGAGGATAAATGAGAGATCGAGCGTGGCGTCTGGGACGGCCTCGAGCAGCTCCGCACGGCCGACTACCTCATCGATCGATCGCGCGCCGACGCGTGCAAGGTGCTCCCGTGCCTCCTCGGCGATCAAGAACAGATAGTTGACGACGTGCTCCGGCCGGCCCTCGAACTTCGCTCGCAGGTCCTCGCGCTGCGTCGCGATTCCGGTGGGACAGGTGTTGAGGTGGCACTGCCGCGCCATGTCGCAGCCCAGCGCCACTAGAAGTCCGGTGCCGAATCCGAACTCCTCTGCGCCGAGCATGGCCGCGATCACGATGTCGCGTCCGTTGCGCAAGCCGCCGTCGGTGCGGAGGCTGACGCGTTCGCGCAGCCGGTTGCTCACCAGCACACGTTGCGTCTCCGCCAGGCCCAGCTCCCATGGCGCGCCTGCGTTCTTGATGGACGACAGCGGCGACGCTCCGGTACCCCCGTCGTGACCGGAGATGAGGATGTAGTCGGCACGGGCTTTTGCCACTCCGGCGGCGATCGTGCCTACGCCTGCCTCCGAGACCAGCTTCACGCCCACCCGCGCACGAGGGTTGACGGTCTTCAGGTCGTGGATCAGCTGCGCCAGGTCCTCGATCGAGTAGATGTCGTGATGCGGCGGCGGCGATATGAGCTGCATCCCCGGCTGCGCGTGGCGCAGCCGCGCAATGAGGCTCGTCACCTTGATCCCAGGCAGCTGCCCGCCCTCGCCGGGCTTCGAGCCCTGCGCGATCTTGATCTCCAGCTCATCGGCGCGCTTCAAGTAGCGCGGCGTCACGCCGAAACGTGCTGACGCGACCTGCTTGACCCTGTTGTCACGACGGGCGCCATCGCTGTCGTCGTAGGTGATTGGGTCCTCGCCGCCCTCGCCCGAGTTCGAGCGAGCCCCGATCTGATTCATCGCAATCGCGAGCGCCTCATGCGCTTCAGGTGACAGCGCGCCGAGCGACATCGCGGTGCTGACGAAACGCTTGACTATCTCCGACGCGGGCTCGACATCCTCCAATGGAACGGGTGTGTTCGATTCATTGATGCGCAGAAGCTCCCTGAGCGATTGGGGATGGTCAGCGCTCGATAGGCGCCGCCACTCGCGGTATGCGTCCGGGTCTCGCGTCTGAGCCGCCTTCTGCGCCGCGCGCACTGCCAGTGGGTTGTAAGCATGGTGCTCTCCTGCCTTGCGGAATCGGACCCGGCCGTGATCGGGAAGTGCCTCCGAGATGGAAGCCACCCGTTGACGCGCAAGCTGCTCGATGTCTGCCAGGTCGGCGCCTCCAATGCGCGACGGCACCGCCGGGAAGCATCGCTCCATCACCTCAGCGCCGAGGCCCAGCGCCTCGATCACCTGCGCCCCCCGATAGCTGGCGACGCACGAGATGCCCATCTTCGCCATCACCTTGAGAAGACCAGCTTCCAACGCCTTGCGGTAACGAACCTCGCCTTCGTTGTCTGGCGCGCCCGGCTCCGCGGCGGCGCCGGCCGTGGCCAGGGCGAGGTAGGGGTGGACGGCAGTGGCGCCGATGGTGATGAGGCATGCGACATCGTGGACGTCGACGACGTCGCCGGCGATCGCCACCACATCCTTGGCCATGCGCTCGCCATGGAGCAGAAGGTGCTCGTGAATCGCGCCCACCGCAAGCGCCATCGGAATCGGCAGTCGCTGAGGCCCTGCGCGCCGGTCGCTCAGCGCGATGATCCCATCGACCTCATCAGCATCGCGGCACAGCCTGCTCAGCGCATCGCCGAGGGCCTCCTCCGGTGCGCACGTTGCATCGAGTACCGTCGCCTCTTCCAGCACGCGGGCCAACTCGCCCGCGCCAAGCACTGGCGACTCGAGCTCGAGCAGTCGCTTGGTGCCGGGCACCGCGGGGTGGTGTCGCCGACGAAGCTCGAGCTCAGCACCGCCCTCAGGTTCCAGCGTGTCGCGCCGCGCGCCGATGAGCACGCGCAGCGACATGACGGCCTTCTCGCGTAGCGGGTCGATGGCGGGATTCGTCACCTGCGCGAAGCGCTGGCGCAGGTAGCCGTAGATGCGGCGAGGCGTGCGGCCGAGCGAGGCGATAGGGATGTCGTCTCCCATTGAGTACACAGGCTCGGCTCCGGTTTCGGCCATCGCAGCGACGACGAACTTCACGTCCTCGGCGCCCCAGCCATGAAGCCTGTGCTGCGCGGGAATGTCGTCGGGTGCCTCGACGTCGATGTGATGTCTCTCGACCGGGACCAGCACGCGGTCGGCGAGGAGGCCGTAATCGTGACGGCTCGCTGCGCGAGCCTTGGCATCCGCGTCGCGCAGGATAGATCCGTCTCGCGTGTCGACCAGCAGCATCTGGCCCGGGCCGAGCCGTCCTCGTTCGACCACATCGCCCGGCGCCATCGTCACGACGCCGGCTTCAGAAGCCGCGACCACGAGGCCGGCCCTGGTGCGCTGCCACCGCAGCGGCCGCAAGCCGTTGCGGTCGAGCGCCGCGCCGACGACCACGCCATCGCTGAACGCAAGCGCGGCGGGCCCATCCCATGGCTCGAACCGGATCGACTGGTACCGGTAGAAGTCGCGAACAGTCGCCGCCAGGTCGCCGCGACCCTCCCACGCATCGGGGACCAGGCTCATCAGCGCCTCGGAAACTTCCCAGCCTCGCCGCACCAGCAGCTCGAGCACGTTGTCGAGCGAGGCGGAGTCGGAGCCCTCGGGCCAAACGATGCCTCGCATCTCGGGCTCGAGCTCGGCTTCGCGAGCCCGCATCCACGCGCGGTTTCCGGTGATCGTGTTGATCTCGCCGTTGTGCGCGAGCATCCGGAACGGCTGCGCCAGGCGCCAATCGGGCATCGTGTTGGTCGAGTAGCGCTGGTGGAAGACCGAGAGCCGGCTCTCGGTGTCAGGGTCTCGAAGGTCAAGGTAGAAGTCGGCGAGTCGGGTGCCGGCCATCAATCCCTTGTAGACGACAGTCCTGCTCGAGCACGACGGCAGGTACATCGACACTGCCTCCTCCTGGGCTCGCGCCTCGGCGCGGCGCCGCACCAGGTAAAGGCGGCGCTCCCACTCGTCGGGGTCGAGGTCGGGCTTGGCGATGAGGCCGTGCCAGATGGTGGGTCGCGTGCCGAGCGCTCGCTCCCCGAGGCTTCGAGGGTCGACGGGGACGGCCCGCCACGAAAGAAGCTCGAGGCCGGCGCTTGCCACCGCGTCAGCGACGACTCGGCGCGCGCGCTTGTCCCACTCGAACAGGACCGCGACACCGACGTCTCCGCCGAGCAGCCGCTGCGGCACCTGGATCAGAAGGCCCGCGCCATCTCCACTCTTGCCGTCCGCATCGAGGCCGCCGCGATGGGCGAGGCGCGCGAGAGCCTGCGCGCCGAGCGACACGGCTTCGTGACCCAGCTCTGGGGTGGCCACAAAGCCCATTCCACAGGCTGCCCGGGCCGCGGGTAGGTCCCCCGGCCAGGCAAGGCGCGATCGACGAAGCGCTGGGGGCACTGGTGTGAAGGTACCGGTAACCGGGGCGACCGCCTAGTGAGCTAAGGACAAATCCTTGCCGGCGTCGTTATTGGAGCAGCACATGCGTCAGGAACCGAGAAGCGCCTGTACGCGCAGGGCCACTGCCATGTTCAGGCGCGTCTCCGGGTCCTCGAGATCGACGCCGCTGATCTCCCTGATGCGATCGAGGCGATAGCGCAGCGTGTTGGGGTGGACGCGAAGGCGCTTCGCGGCCTCCTGCTGTTCACCTGTCTCCAGGTAGGCGCGAAGGGTGGGGACCAGGCTTCCCTTGCGGGCCGCGTCGTGCTCGACCAGCGGGCCAAGGTGCCGGCGGGTGTAATCGACGAGGCGTTCGTCGGTGACAGCGGCCAGCAGCCCCGTGAGCCCAAGCTCGGGCACCGCCACGACCTGGCCCCATCGCTTGAACCTCGCAAGAGAGTCCATCACCGAGATGACCTCGCGCTGGGCGGCAGCCAGGCCGGCAGGCGCCTCCGCCGGACCGCTGAAGCCGACCGAGACGGTGAACCCCGGCTTCCAATCAGCGATGTTCTGTCTGATCTGTAGGCCCAGGGCATGCCCACGTGCCTGGTAGTCGCCCGGTTCGGTGCCCAAGGGCAGGAGCGCGGCCACGCTGTCCGATCGACCCTGTACCAGAGCCCGTGCATAGCTAGCGCGCACCACGCCTGTGACGCGGCGTAGGAATTCGCGCTTCAGGGCCTGAATCGCGTCCTCGGAGACCTGACGCGAGCCGATGAAGCCGCGAAAGTCGTCGATGTCGACCAGCATCACGATGTGGTTGCCGTGCAGGGGATAGCCGAGGTGGCGGGCCCGGCGCTGGGCTGCCGACTCCTCGCCATACGTGCCGTGCAGCAGGTCTTCGAGGAACTCACCGCGCACCCGCCCTTCGACCTCTGACAGCTCCCGCTCCTTGGCCACCGCGAGCGCCAACACGAGGGCGGCTTGTTCGATGGCCATGAAGGCCAGCTCCTCGTTGTGGGGCGGGTGATCGAGGACCGAGATGTAGCCCAGCACCTGGTTGGCGGCGAGGATCGGGGCGATGAGTCGCTCGCGGGACATGCCGACGTGGGGGAACGCCGGCACCTTGACGGGCCCGCGGCTCGCCTCGACCTCGCGCAGCATGCGCTGGATCTGGGGGTCGAACAGGATCCGCTGTGGGGTGCCCTGGCGCTGGATCGTCTCCTTGCGGTGGGGGTCGCCGGCGCCGCCGGCGTGGGCCAGCAGGTGGAAGCTGGCATCCTCGATGGTGACCGCGCTCTCGAGCAGCTCGGCCAGGGTGGCACAGATCTCCTTGACGCCCTTGCCGTCCAGGACGAGCTCGGTGAAGCGGCGGTGGATCTCCAGCGACCGCTTCAAGCGCCAGTGCTCGGCGTTGATGATCCGCTCGAGCAGCGGCGCCATGAGGTCGACCATCTGGATGTCCTGCGCCACTGTGAACAGAGGCACGTTCAACCGGTCGGCCTCGCTCAGCATCTCTGGGGGCAGCTTGCGCATGTAGGGATACGGCCTGACCACAAGGCCGGCGCCATCGGAGTCGGCGATCTTGGCGATCAGGCGGATCTGGCCCTGCGGGTCGTCCTTGATCGGGAAGCCGGTGGTGAAGATCAAGTCCCCGGCTCTGGGCTGGACCTCGGGCGTCTCCATGGCGCGCACCCACTCGATCGGCCGGTCGAGGCCGCCGGCGCCGGCCACCAGCTTGGCGGTGGCGAACTGACCGAACCGCATCGCTTCGCGCACGGTGGGCTTGGGCTCGGCGAGGGCGTCAGGCAGGACCTTGCGGACGGTCATAAGTGGAGCTTAGTGTGTGGGCGGGGGACAGGCAACTCGCTTACAACGTTGTGTAGTGGGCACTAGGCGGGTTACAACGCAGCGCGTAATCTCATGTCAATGACTTACGAAGAAGCGCCGGCGTGCGACCGTCACGAGTCGGTGGTGCCGATGAAGCTGCGTACCATGCACTCGGACTCTTCACAGCCGGACACGGTGGTCGGCCTTTACGAGTGTCCGGAGTGCGGGCACGAAAGGCGCTTCCCGATCCGATCAGGCGAGGCCGCTTAGACCTAGTTCGGATCGACGGGGTCCGGCTCGCGCCATGCCCAGATGACCGTCGGGAGCGTTGACGCGAGCACGGCAACCGCGAAATAGATCACGAATGCATCGACAAAACCCTGGTGGCCCGGCTGCGCCAGCATGACTGCGATAGACAATGGCCAGGCCAGTAGGACCAGCCCTGTGAAGATTTGAAAGGCCTGGCGGAAAGCTTGGTTTCTGTTCTGCACTAAACGTTCATCGAGCCCCTTATCCGACGAGAGCACTTCTCGGCTGATGTAGGTTCTGCGGAAGAACCAGACACCCAGGACGACGCCGTTGGCGATCACCAGAATAGGGAGAGCCTCAAGCGAGATGATCGAACCGGGAAGGGCCATTGACGTCATCAGCAAGATCGCAGCGAGCAAAAACCAGCTGGTATAGGTCGCGAGCACCAATCGCCGGCGGAAGCGACGGCTACCTATGCGGTTGTAGGTTGGGGGCTTCGGGAACCAAGCGTCATTGATCTGTTCCTTCGACATGCCACGCCGCTTCTGCTCGGCGAGGATCTTGTCCGATGTCATGCCTCGCAGCCTGAGCTCGGTCACCGACAGCTTGTCGAAGTCATCAATCACGCCGAGTCCTCCTTCCGATAGAGCTGGCTGCTCATCGGCGCAAACGGTTGGCGCGAGAAGACGGCCTCTAGCGGGAGTCCGAAATATTCGGCGATGCGGAACGCCAGCTCAAGGCTTGGGTTGTAGTCGCCGCGCTCGAGGTAGCCGATCGTCTGATAGTTGACCCCCAACGCGTCCGCGAACCGCTGCCTGGAAAGGTCCCGCTCGGCGCGTAGCACCGCAATCCTATTCTGGATCGGGGGAGCCATACGGCGAATTATTGCATATATACAACAGAATGGAGCAGTTTCGCACTACTCAGTTTGGTGAAGCGACGTGAATTAAGGCTTGGTGTCGGGGGCGCGATCCGGCAGGGTCAGCTT
>Ga0207929_1000152_pt1 | contig 19123 bp, 15 predicted proteins | sample NGESurdeep072012_FD_184466 | JGI IMG/M metagenome (GOLD analysis project Ga0207929, IMG submission 184466) | Arctic peat soil microbial communities from Barrow, Alaska - NGEE Surface sample 53-1 deep-072012 (SPAdes) | ecosystem: Environmental > Terrestrial > Soil > Wetlands > Peat ... | reverse complement strand
GGAGTACTCGGCGGCCAACTCGATCGAGACTCCGGCTGTCGGCGTGTTCTCCTCGGCACTCGATGATCAGGTCGAAGAGTTCGTCGCTGAAGTCGAGGCGTTCTCGGCGGAAAACGGCGGCCCGCCGATGCCTGCCGACGGAAGCGCGGGAGCATTCGGCTCGAACGGCAGCGCTGCATCCGCCGCGGGTGGCGGTGACCCGAACGCGACCGCCTTCGAAGCCGGCGGTTCCTCTAGTGCCGCTGCCGCGAGCGCCAAGGCAAAGCGCAGCGGCGCCGGCAACAGGCTTGGAAAGCTCCAGGCGCTGCTCGACATGATCGGAACGACGATGCCCGATTTCCTGGGGCGGTATCGCAATCTGAATCTGTTGTTCGAGGGTGCGCGCACTACAGCGGGATTGCCGACCTTTTTACAAACCGTCAAAGGCGGGCTCGCGTCGTTCAAGTCCTCAACCGACAAGGGCTCGGCGGCCGCGGCGTTGGCGCAGCTCGTCGCAGCTGCCAGCGGCCTCAAGGATCAGACGCGCGTCGCGTTCATGCAGAGCTCCTTTACGCCGGGGCCTGAGGATTCGGGAGCCGGTTTCTCCTCGTCATCGCCGGTGGGTGTGAGCCCGGCGGGAGCTGGTGCTGCACCCGCTGGATCAGTTGCGGATTCCGCCGCGGCCGGAGTGAAATCGGCCGTTGCTGATTCCATCGCGAAGGCGGCGAAGGAAGCGGCGAAGAAGGGATTGGGTGGTCTGCTGAAGAATCCGTTCGGCAAGCACTAGGAAAAGCTGATTCGGGAACACGCAGCCAACCAGTCAATCAAGGGCAACAGCCATGATGAAAAAACACTTTGCTCCAGCCGCGGTGATCGTCTCGATCTTTCTTTTCACGGCGGCCAGCGTTGAGGCCCAAGGGCCGCCCAATCCTTGCTGTGCGATCGTTGCCGTCGATGCTGCTACTGGCGTCGCCACGGCGAAGATCACCGCCGACGGACGCGTCTTTCAGTTCAAAGCGAAGAATCCGGCGATCACGACGCTGCAACTTGGTCAGTCGGTATACGCCAATTTCGCCAAGAATCAGGTGTCGGTCGACGGTCGAACGGTTTGCTGCGTCATGACGAGTGGGCCTCAGTCGGCGACAGCGGCCGCCGACGCCACAACTCCCGCGCCTCAACCGACCACTGCACCGGCCGCATCTGTCGCACCTCCTTCATCTCCGGAACGTGCACCAGCCGTGCGCCCGGGAGCGTGCTGTGGCATCGTCGGCGTCGATGCGAACACGGGGATTGTCACAGCGAAGGTCAACGCGAACGGAAATGTCTTCGGGTTCAAGCCGAGCAATCCGGCGATTCTAGCGAGTCTGCAACCAGGTCAGCCGGTCTACGTCAATTTCTCGAGCCATCAGGTTTCGCTCGACGGCCGAACGCTTTGTTGTCTAATGATCGGTGACCCGCAACCGACAACGGTGGGGACTACAGGCAGACAAGCGCCTGCAGCTGTCCCGGTCTCACCCGTTGCAACGACGTCCGGTTCGGCTCCAGGCTCGGGGGCAGGGAAGAATTCTCTCGGAGCGATTGCGACGCGAGCAGTTAACGTCCAGGCGTATAGCATGCCGACCATAACCTATGGTACTCCCCGCCCCGCTCAGGGGGCACCTGAAGGTGGAATGACCCACCTGGGCGCAAAGGTTAGTCGCCTCGAAGGAGGCGACGCTACGAACAACGTCGTGCGGCTGCGTGGAGTCGAGGGCATCGATCAGGCACAGGATCTCCCCGACGGAGCCAAACGGCTGCTTCAAATTCACGTCCGCACTCTTGGTGCGGACGAGCCCCACGACTACATCGTCAACACAACGCTCGCTGCGCAGTGGATGGCGACTCACCACGTGCCCGACGATGTGAAACCGCCCGCGTCGGGAAATAGTCATTCGAACTGCAATTCGTGGTCGATCCATTGTGCAGGAGAAGTCGAGAAACACGCCGTCGATCAGGGTTCAAAGGAATGGGAGAAGCTTCGGAAAGAGGCTCAGGGTGTCTGGGACCACGCCTCCGACGAGCTCACACACGACTGGAACATGGCGCAGGATTGCTTTGCGGATCACACGCTTCCGCTTAACGGCATCCCCGTCAAATTCGCGATCCAGCCGAACGTGACGATCTCCCTCCCCTCCAATGCGTTCGGCCACAGCTCGTCGTTCGTGAATGCCAACTCCACCGGCAAAGTCGACGGCAGCGTCGGCATCGGCTTCCCGATGGAAGGCGATTTCGTCGCGCAGCTCAAGCTGTTCTACATCCCCTGCCTCCCGTTTGTAGTTCGACCCAAGTCCATCGCGGCAGACGGAACGATGGGTGTAGGTGAAAAGCTGACGGCCAGCGTCATTGCCACTGGGAGCTTCGATAAGACCTTCAAGATTCCGCCGACTGGTGGGCCGAAGATTCCGATCCAGGTGATTCCGATCGTTATCGGCGGAGTGCCGGTCGCGGAGATGGATGTCAGCGCGTACATAGAGGGGAACATCGAGGTCGGTGGAACCGGCAAGGCGGACGCGCACTTTGAGCTGAGCGATCCCCACAAGGTGCAGTTCAAGTTCGACTGCAATGGAGGTGGGTGCTCATCGGTAATGCAGCCCGTTTCCGACACGGCAATGGCAATGGAGTCAGCCGAGATCAAGGGACAGGTATGGGTCAAACCGTCGGTATACACGGCGTTGCAACTCGATTTCGACTACGACCTGTTGAGCGCGCGCGCCGGTCCACAGCCGTTCCTGAAGGGCATGGCGTCGGGATGCGCGGAAACATCGGCGAGGCAAACTAGCGACGGGAAATCGACGTCAGAGGAGAACCATGCACTGATGGCTGATCTCGACTGGGGAATCGAGTTGAGGGCGGAAGCGTTGGTGGCCGACCAAATCGTCGGACAGCCGTGGACGCACAAAGTTACCGGCGACCACATCTGGTTTCGCGACCTGGCGCCGGGCGGCTCGAACGCGCTCGTGGCGAACGTGCAGAGCGTAGGAACCGCGCAGGTGGCAAAGCCGAAGTCCTACAGCGTGAAGATGCCTTCGTGCTATCCGTATACGGACAAGGTTAAGTACCGCGTGAGTTGGACCGGCGGAGCCACACCCGCCGCAAACACCCTCTGTCAGTGGCAGCCCGGCAAGGGCAACGGTACCTGTCAGGGCGATCCTGCGAAGGACCTGGTGATCAATTTGACCTGGCCAACTACCGGCGTGTATTCGCTGACGGTCGTCACGGTCGGCGATGACCATCACCGTTCGTTCTCGTCGGCGCCGCAGGTGACAACTGTGACAGTTGCCGCGGCGCCCGGCGGAGGGTGAGTCGAATGCTACTCAGGATCTGGCTGATTTTCGTTGTTGCGCTGGCATCCACGGCGGGATTGTCGAGGGCGCAACCCGTACAGTGGCCTCCGAATGGAAAGGTCACGGCTGTTAACGCAAACACCGGAATAATTACGGCGCAGCCCGTGGGAGCGGGGCCGACTTTCTACTTCAAATGGGAGCTCGGAGCCGTGCCTGCCACGGTTACAGTCGATCACCTGGTATGGCGGCGCAATGAAAAAGTGTCGCTCAACGCGTACGTTTCCTTCTGCTGCACCATAGTCCCGTCGCAAGCGATCGGCATCCTTCCACTGCGCACGAACGTTTCGACCATTCGCGCGACTTCCTATGCGGCGGAATCCACGGCGCGTGCGCGCGAGTGTGACGCGGTCGCCCAGAAAGGCTTTACCCGCGGCGGGCATAGATGCACGCCCAGTGGAGCCTTGATGTCCAGCGGTAAGAAACCCGACGGATCCGGTGCCACCTATAGCTGGACGTGTGCGTGTAGCTAACGGAGCAACGGGCAATCCGTCTCGTTCAACGGTAACTGACAGCCGCCACGAATTTCACGCAGCTCACCAATCAGGCGCAGCCTTCGGCGTGGTTAACGGCATCCTCTACGTAATCGGGGGAAGCGTTTCCGGCGGTGAAGTGGCAGCACTTGAGGCGTACCACCCTTAGACATCCTACGGAGAAGCGCAATGGACATCGATACAAAAGAAAACACTGCGACACGGTCACGTGCGACGCCGAAACTCGTCATCGTCGCTGGGCTGATTTCGTTGTTCGCTGTCGCCAGCCAAGTCGGCGCACAGGGCGGACTGCCAACCACCCACTCCGCTAAACCCGCGGACAAGCCGAAGGTTACGCCGAAGAAGCCGGCGACCCTGGATGGATTGAATCTCAAATTCACTGCTACGGTATCGGAGGGCTCGACGGCGCAGGCGATGCGCGGCATTATGTCGTCCCCCAACGAGAACCCGGGAGGCGAAAACGACGCTCCCTTCGTGCCCCAGAAGCGCAGCGCGGCCGTGGCTGGATTGGGGGTCGCAAGAGCTGACATCACGAGCATCAAGGTCGGCGAAATCAAGGGCAATCCTAAGGCTCAGGACTACCTGAACGCGATCAAATCCGCGCTCGGAGGATTTGAGGTCAAGACAGAACTGCTCGCCGGACACAAGTACATGCTCGCCGACTGTGTCGGCATCAAAGTGAGTGCTGGCGAATTCTCTCTCAAAGTGCCGGATCCGGATGTGCGCATCGAGAATACCGGCATCGTCGTAACGTTCGCTGTTCCCCACGTGGAGATGTCAGCAGTCAAGTTTCGTTTTCGCCCTGACGTGACCGATGTCATGCAGCCGTGCCACTTCAGCGGGAGGTACGGGATCGGCGCGAGTGCGGATGACGTGCGCCTCGAGCTCCACTTCGATCCGATTCTCGATGCCGAGAAATGCAAGATCGGCAGCATAGGTCACGTCGAAACCATCTGGAGGATTGGCCATCTCCGCATGTCTCCGCTGCCCCCCGACGTTGTGGACCTTGGCGCGAGCATCGTGGAGGACGCGCTGAATCTTGGAAGTAATTTCTACATAGTGGACCGCATTGTCGCCGGCTTGAATGGATTTGCGGGGACGCAGTGTCACAAGTGATGCGCGCGATCTGCGGCAATATCGCGCGGAGAGACTAAAACCGCGCCTCGACGTATAGGTTGGTCCGGATCGCCTTCTCGGGATATATCCCCTTCGCGACGTCGATCCGGATCAAACCGTCCATGAACGACGCGCCGACGCCAGCGCCGCTCAGCGGACGTCCCGGGTGCGCGAAGTCCGAGCGACTCCCAGCCCAGCCGAGATCTCCGAACACGATCTTGCGGAACCCCGCCGAGCGCGAGCCGATCTCCGCGCTGGTCATCCAGAACGAGTCTCCAATCGCCGCACCAGCTTTCTGACCGCGCACCGTCTGAACTCCGCCGAGGAAGAACTGCTTCTGTATCGGCAGATGTCCGCCCGACGTGCCACCGCCGAGCGTCAAAGCTCCGTCGATCGCGCGACCCAGTCCGTGCGACAGCGTCGTCTGCAGCGATCCGCGCGAATAATCGAACGTCCCTGCCGCGCCGTCGAGCTTGATGTCGGTCAGCGCGCGGAACCCGTGGGGATCCAGCCCGAACGAGGAGTGATGTCCGACCGCGAGTCCGATGATCGTTCCGTTCACCGCATCGATGTTCGTGAGACTGCCCTTCACGCCACCGGGATGCGCGATCGAGAATTCCGTCTGCACCGTCGCATCGAACTGCTGCTCGGCGAAGAGCCGCCAGCTGTTGAAGAGCCCATAATCCTTCTCACCCTTCAGCTCCGCGCCCCACGTCCGGTAGTAGAATCCTTCGTCGCGCCCGAAGAAGAGCGCCGACAGCGAGCTGCTGAAGCCAAGCGGGTCACCCCAGTCGTTGGATGCCACGAGTCGGCGGTAGATGCCGACACCGATCGTGCGCCGGCCATCGGTGCGGTCCAGCGACAGCTCTCCGTTGGGAGAGAGATCAGCCGCCCCCAGGCGAAAGAGCGCGTGCGCGGAGTATCCGCCGCCCAACACCTGATCCGCCGCGACGGCGGTGGAAAATCCTTCTATCCGATTGAACCGGCTATACGGCAAGCCATAGGAGAAAGCCGGATGCTGCGGCGCGAACCCCGGCTGCGCGCCGAGCGTCAGCGCTTCGGACACGAGCGCATCCCGCTCCGCGGTTCCAAACAGCGCTTCGCCCTCATCGTAGATCGACTTCGGAAGCTCAGGCGACCGCGCGAGGGCGATCGAGTCGCAGGGAGTCTCCACGCGAATGCGCAACGCTTCGTCCGATCTGTATTCGGTGCGAACCCGCTCCGCTCCCACCTTGCACTCCGCGCGACGCCGCTCTCTTCGCGCCGCGCGGGAGACGGAATCTCTCGCGGTGTCGCCGGCTGCAATCGTCACGTCCGGTATCGGATCGGTCCCATTCACGCTCGCATAAGTGAACCGCTGCTCGAGCTTGAACGGGATGCGCATGAAGCTCACCTGGGCCTCGCCTTCGAGCGTCTGCGAGCGCGGCAGCCAGAACCGTCCCTCGTGCAGTCCGTATTCGACGGTTATCGCGCTCACCATCGCCTTCATCGGCGTAATCATCGGCTTGACCCAGCGCGGTATGTCGTCGTCGGGGTCGTGATCCTGTTCGTTCGCCTCCTTGGCGACGGCCATGATGTCCATTTCCTGCGCCATCCGGTACACGGCGCGCACGAGATGCGCGCTCGATGCGTCGAACCAGAGAGAGCCAACCGCGACATTCCACTTCGGCTGGCGAGGACGGATCAGCAGCTCGCGCAGCTCGATGCGCTGTCCGCCCGGCAATTGAAAGCTCACCGAGTCGCCCGACGCGTAGGTGTAGTACGCCTCCGCGCCCGTGGCGAGCGGATGAATCATCTCGTCTTCACTGACATCAGCCTTGGCGAGTCCTGAGCCTATCCAGAGCGTTTCACGCCCGGGGAAATACGGAATGTCGCCGACGGTGCCGAGGTTGATGTCTCCATGTCCGACTCCGTCGATCATCGGGAAGGCGCTGCGCTGGCCTTTGACTTCGATCACTGCGCCCTTGTTGCGCTGCCACATGACGTGCGTCGCGCGCTCGGCGCGCATCAGCAACCGGTCGCGGCCAATCCGCTTGAATCCCATTCCGACCGACATGCGCTCGTAGGCGCTCGCATCGTACCCGGTGAGCGATGAATCCTGGGTGAGTCTCGCTTCACGCGCGCGAAGGAGGAGGTCTCTGGCACGCGGATCCTTGAACGCAGATGCAAGGATGGCCGGCGTAACCGGGGGACGCTTCGCGAGTCGGATCGCTTTCCGCACCGAGTCGCGCACCCGCGCTTTCACCATTATCGAATCCCGTCGCTCCTCGCGCCTGACAGCTATCGAATCGCGTTTGGCCCGGGCGACACTATCCTCTTTGGTCTTGCCGATTTGCAGTGTGACGCTCGACTGCGCGAAGACGATGGCGGCGAGAAGCGCTAGCATGATCTAGTGCCCTGTTCCCCGTGGGATCACCAGCTCTATCGACTGGAATTGTCCGAAAGGATCTGTCAGCGTCGAAGTGGTGGAAAAATCGGTGTAGGCAATCGCGGCGTTTGTATAAGGCCGGAAGGGACCGTCAGGAATCATGATCTGAGGTCCGATAGCCCCCCAGGCGATGTTGTTCGTCAGTACCGACACGGCCTTGAACCGCATACTTTCTCCCTCTGGGTTGGAACCAGTGTTGGCAGGTCCGGTGCCCCGTGATGCCGCCAACGCTATATCATTTTACGGTAACGGGTTATGGGGAGTTTCAGAAAACCCGAGCTCCATTCTGCCCTCTTTCCGTGACACCCTACGTCCCTCGATGATGACAGCAGCAGAGCCCTCCACCTCCGCGTTACGCGTTCAGGGACTTCGCAAAGCATACAGCGACGTCGTTGCCGTGGATGGCCTCGACCTCCAGGTCCACGCCGGAGAATGCTTTGGGCTGCTCGGTCCCAATGGCGCCGGAAAAACGACAACCATCGAGATCTGTGAGGGGTTGCTCGCTGCCGACTCAGGCGATGTCGAGGTACTCGGCAGGCGCTGGGAGACCGACGCGAAGGATTTGCGCGAGCTCCTCGGAATCCAGCTCCAGGACACGCAGCTCTCGGAGAAGCTGACCGTCGACGAGACGCTCATTCTCTTCCAGAGCTTCTACCGTGAGGCCCGGGATGTCGGCGAGGTAATTGATCAGGTCGAGCTGGGAGAGAAGCGCTATTCGCGGGTGGGCGGATTGTCGGGCGGGCAGAAGCAGCGTCTCGCGATCGCTTGCGCGCTCGTGGGCGATCCGCAGCTTCTCTTTCTCGACGAGCCAACGACGGGACTCGACCCCGTCTCGCGACGTCATCTCTGGGAGCTGATCTCAAAGTTCCAGGCGGAAGGAAAGACGATCGTTCTCACCACCCACTACATGGAAGAGGCGGAGCGGCTGTGCGACCGGGTGGCGATAGTTGATCACGGTCACGTGATAGCGCAGGGCACTCCACGCGACCTGATAGAGTCGGTGGACCTCTCGCACCTGCCGCCACGCGAGCCGAGGCAGACTTCGGCGACGCTGGAGGACGTGTTCGTATCGCTCACGGGCAGGACTTTGCGCGATGAGTGAGCGAGTTCCATTCCCGATCACCGAGGCAATGGCGCGAGCATTGCGAACGCCTCTCCGCAGACGCGGCTTCATGAAGCGCTCGATGGTGCAGCTCACCCTCGTCCGGTTCCGCGAATTCATTCGTGAGCCCGAGGCTGTTTTCTGGACGTTCATCTTCCCGATCCTCCTCGCGGCGGGATTGGGAATCGCGTTCAGGCAGCGAGGGCCGGACAAGGTACAGATCGGCGTCGTCAGCAGTGCCGCCGGCAGCGCCGCGTTAATCCAATCTCTCTCGAAGGATTCGACTCTCGTAGTGACGCCTTACGACGACAGTGCCGCGGCGCGCGCGCTTCGCACCGGGAAGGTTGCGCTCATCGTCATCCCCGGATCGGCGAAGGACAGCGTCGGCTATGTCTATGATCGCGGAAGAAGCGACGCGGTGAACGCACGCGTGCTGGTCGACCGCGCGGTACAGGCCGGTGCGGGGAGAGTCGATCCGGTGCGCGTCGCCGACACTTATGTCACCGAAGCCGGCTCGCGCTACATCGATTTCCTCATTCCCGGGCTGCTGGGCATGAATCTCATGGGGAGCAGCATATGGGGACTGGGATTTTCCATCGTCACGGCGCGGAGCAAGAAGCTGCTCAAGCGTCTGATGGCGACGCCCATGTCGCGAGCGCAGTATCTCCTTTCGTATCTGTGCTCGCGACTCGTTTTTTTGATTCTGGAAGTCGTTACTCTCGTTGGCTTCGGACACTTGGCATTCGGAGTTCCGCTCCGCGGCTCACTCGCGACGCTGTTTCTGATCTGTCTGCTCGCGGCGGTCTCCTTTGGTGGATTGGGACTGCTCACCGCGTCGCGTGCACGCACGACGGAGGCAGTATCGGGAATCATGAACTTCATCATGCTGCCGATGTGGATCTTCTCGGGCGTGTTCTTCTCGTCAGCGAACTTCCCGCGCGCGGTGCAGCCCTACATCAAGGTGTTGCCGCTCACCGCGGTGAATGATGCGCTGCGCGCCAACATGCTCGAGGGAGCATCGTTCGCCGCGGTCACTCCCCAAATGCTAGTCATACTCGTCTGGGGAGTGGTCACGTTCTTTGCCGCGCTAAAGTTGTTCCGCTGGCGCTGATGAGCGAATCCGCTCCTGTCGCCGCCGAGAATCTCCTTAAGGTCAACGACGCTCTTTCGATTCCCCGCAACGAGCTTGACGTGCGCGTTTCGCGCTCTTCCGGCGCCGGCGGGCAGCACGTCAACAAGACATCGTCGCGCGTGGAGATCTTCTGGAATGTTCGGGGGTCACGCGCTCTGACGGAGGAGCAGCGCGCGCGGCTGCTCGAACGGCTTGCTTCACGACTCACTACCGAAGGAAGCATACGCGTGGTCGCCAGCGACATGCGGAGCCAGAGCAGGAACCGCGACATCGCGGAGGAGCGTCTCGCGGACATGGTGCGTCGTGCGCTGTTGATTCCGAAAAAAAGACGACCAACACGACCCACAAGGGCTTCAAAGGAGGCACGACTCGAGGGAAAGAAACGGCGGTCGCACACAAAGCGCGAGCGGCAGAAGAAGTCCTTCGATTAAATGTCCCGGCATTCCCTCCAGATCTCTTTCCAGCCAGGCGTGACCGAGAAAGGCGCCTCGCGCGCGCAGATCACTGCTGCGTTCGCTTCGATCTACATCATCTGGGGCTCGACGTATCTCGCGATCCGATATGCGATCGAGACGATCCCGCCGTTCATCATGGGTGGAACGCGCTTCCTCGTCTCCGGCGCGCTGCTGTATGTCTGGGCACGGCACCGAGGCGCGCCCACACCAACGAAACTGCACTGGCGCAACGCGATCATCGCCGGCGGCCTTTTGTTGCTCGGCGGAAACGGCGCTGTAGTCTGGGCCGAACAGTTCGTTCCATCGGGACTCACGGCTCTGCTCGTCTCGATCCTTCCCTTCTGGCTCGTGATCATCGAGTGGGTGAGGCCCCCAAGGAAGCGTCCGCGCGGTGCGGTGCTCGTAGGGCTGGTACTGGGGTTCATCGGGATCCTCGTCCTCGTCGGTCAGGGCAACATCGGCGGGCAGGACGATGTCAGACCGCTTGGCGCGCTCGTCCTGATACTCGGCTCGCTCTCCTGGGCGATAGGATCATTCTGGTCGCGCGATGCGGAGCTGCCAAATTCCGGGCTTCTGACCACCGGGATTGAAATGCTCGGCGGTGGCGCGCTGCTGATAATAGTCGGAGTGCTGAGCGGCGAGCTATCCCATCTCGACATTCACCACGTGTCGCGAGCCTCCGCCATCGGTCTCGCGTATCTGATCACGTTCGGATCGCTCCTTGGATTCACGTCGTACATCTGGCTGCTCGACAAAATCTCTCCGGCGCGTCTCGGGACGTACGCTTACGTGAATCCAATTGTCGCGGTGCTGCTCGGCTGGGCGATCGCGGGTGAGAGACTATCGGTTCGCACGGCCGTCGCCGCGGCGATCGTGATCTGCGCGGTAGCTCTCATTACGTCCGCGCGTAGCGCAATCTCAGGCTCTTACACTAAACGGTGACTGATCATGTCTGCCAACGCCCCGTGCGCTCACATCCGATCGATAACCACCGTCAAGCCGCCGACGCGGCGGGAATGTGAGGAGTGCGTCAAGATCGGCTCAAGCTGGGTTCATTTGCGAACCTGCCAGGAGTGCGGCAAGACACTCTGCTGCGATGACTCTCCGAACAAGCACGCTACGAAGCACGCGCGGGCGAGTGGTCATCCGGTGATTGCGTCCGCCGAGCCCGGTGAGCGGTGGCTGTACTGCTATCCGGACGACGCATTTGCCGACTACTGAGCACGGATAGCTGCGATCGGCGCGAAGCGATTTCTCGTGCAGCAGAACTGGGCCCTCACCAAGCCTCAGGGCTACCTCAAAGGTTATCCGCCGAACCGATGAGCAGCTATTTCGCGATCGGTTGATTGGAGGGATCGCCGGCTCAGATCCAGAAGCCTGCTGACGTCTAGTAGATCCGCTCCCACGGTCTATCGACGTGCGACCAAGGAACGAGATCGGGGTGGAACAGATGGGCAAGCAATTCCACACCCTCTACAACCCGCGGACCCGGCCGCGCGAAGTACGCGTTCGCATCTACAGCGTAGAGCGCTGCGCCTGGCACACGCCGTATCCGCCGCGCGAGCTCTACGGATCGCTCGAGCCGGTAGCCGCACGGCGACACGATGATGATCTCGGGCTGGGCGCCGGCGACATCGTCCCAGTCCATGCGAACCGAATCTTCACCAGGCCGACCGAGCGGGTCTTCACCACCCGCGTGCGAGATCATCTCCGGCACCCAGTGGCCGCCGCAGAAGAACGGGTCAGTCCACTCCAGGAAAACGACACGTCGTCGCGCCGCGCTTGCAACTGCTGCGCGCACGCTCGATAGTCTCTCCTGATTGGAGCGGACGAGCGCTTCCGCTTCCTGTACACGGCCGATCGCGCGTCCCACATCCACAATGTTGTCTTGGATCTCCCCGATGCTTCGCGGAGTAAGAAAAAGAACTTCCGGTTGCGGGCTGAACTTCCTTACTGCGCGAGTCAGCTCGTCACCAGACGGAGCACACACCCGACAGAGATTCTGCGTGAGTATCACGTCGGGACGCAGGTCGCGGAGGAGTACTTCGTCGATTCTGTAGAGGGTTTCGCCGCTGTCCATCCGCTGCGCGACGGCAAGATCGATCGCCTCCGGCGACGCGTCGTCGAGATCGAGTGCCGGCCGGCTTACGACCGGCAGGCTCGTGACACTCGGGGGATAATCGCATTCATGCGATCGGCCCACGAGCTCGCTCCCCGCACCAAGTGCATGCACCATCTCCGTGCCAGCCGGCAGGAAAGAAACGATCCGCGGCATTGTCACTCGCGCTTACGCGAGTTTTTCCAATCGCTCGCTGGCTTTAACCGGTCTTGGCCCCGTGGGGTGCTCCGCACGCCCGGCCTCGGTGTGCTTCACGAGGCCAAACTTGCCTAGCATCCACTCTCGCCACTCGTCGAGAATCTCGTAGAACGTCGGAATCACGACGAGCGTCAACAGCGTTGACGTGATCACGCCGCCGATCACCGCGCGTCCCAACGGCGCACGGAACTCGGCGCCTTCGCCGATGCCGAGAGCAACCGGAAGCATGCCCGCGATCAGCGCCAGCGTCGTCATCATGATCGGGCGCAGACGAATCGCGCCAGCCTGAATAATCGCGTCACGTCTCGACAGTCCGTCCCTCTCGCGTGCCCATTTCGCGAAGTCGATGAGAAGAATGGCGTTCTTAGCCACGATTCCCATCAACAGGATCACTCCGATCAGGCTCATGATGTTGATCGTCGTGCCGGTGATCATGAGCGCTAGCATGACGCCGATGAGGGACAGCGGCAGCGAGATCATGATCGCCAGCGGCTCGAGGAAGGAGCCGAACTGCATGACGAGAATCAGGTACATGAGCATCACCGCGATGCCGAGCGCGGAGAAGATGCGGCCGAACACCTCGTTCTGGCTGTCGACTTCACCGCCTTGCGTGATGTGAACACCGGGCGGAAGCGTGATCTTCGCGATCCGGGCGTTGATGTCCTTCATCACTTCGGTGAGTGGACGCCCGGACGTGTTCGCCTGGACTGTTACCACCAGATCCGCATCGAGGTGGCTGATCTGGGCCGGGCCGAGTGATTCCGTGATCGTTGCAATCTGACCAAGCGGCAGCGTGCGGGGCTGACCATCGGGACCAGTGACCACCAGCGGCAGTTGCTCGAGATCCGCTGCACGCTGTCTGGCTGCGGGTGCAAGACGCACGTTTACTTCTCGTGTCTGATCGGTCGGATCAACCCAGTCGCCAGCCTTGATTCCGGCGAATGCAGGACGCAGTGCCTGCGCGACTTGGCCGACCGTAACTCCGAGAGTTCCAGCGAGCCCACGATTCAGCTCGACGTTGAGCTCTGGCTTCTGGCCTTTCGTCGACAGCCCAACATCTACTGCGCCCTTCACCTGCTTTACCTGCTCCCCGATTGCTTCAGCAACTGCTCCGAGCTGTTGCGCCGTGCCGCCACGCAGCTCGATCTGTATCTGCTTCTGCGCGCCCCCGAAGTCGCTGGTGAAGACGGACATCGTGGCCCCAGCGATGTGGCCGACTTCCTCGCGGAGCTGTCGTCCGAAATCCTCGGCGCCGATGCTGCGATCGGCCTTGGGTATGAGTCGAACGTAGATGTTGCCGACGTTCACGTCCCCGGTAGTTCCGCCGAGTGTTGTGTAGGTGAACTTGACTTCCTTGGTGTGCGCTCGCGCGATTCGCGCTGCTTCTTCAGCCTTGATGCGCGTGTAGGCGAGGTTCGAGCCTGGAGGAGTCTCAATCGCAATATTGACCTCTGACTGGTCCTCCGTTCCGAACAAGCTCGCGCCGACGAGCCCAACGGCGGGGAGCGCCAGTGCGCCGATGAACGATCCGATCGCGATCAGAACCATTGCCACCCTGTGATCGAGCGCCCAAGCGATCAGCCCCTTGTAGCGCTGGGCCATACGGTTGAACCAGTTGTTGAACTTCTCGAGCGCGTGAGCAATCGGATTGCGCCTCTCGCCAGACTCGACCTGCGGATCGGCCCAGTAGGCCGAAAGCATCGGATCGAGCGAGAAGGAGACGAACAGCGACACAAGCACTGACGCGGCGATCGTAAGCGCGAACGGCTTGAACCACTGCCCAGCCACTCCGTACATGAACGCAACCGGAACGAACACCGCGACGATCGAAAACGTGGTCGCCGCCACGGCGAGGCCGATCTCGTCGGTGCCCTCGTGCGACGCCGTCATGTGATCCTTACCCATCTCGATGTGGCGCACGATGTTCTCGCGCACCACGATGGCGTCGTCGATCAGAATTCCGATCGCGAGCGACAATCCGAGCAACGACATCGTGTTGAGCGTGAATCCGAAGGCCCAAACCGCGATGAACGACGCCAGCACGGAGACCGGCAGCGCCAGTCCGGTGATTACCGTGGATCTCCACGAGTTTAGGAACACGAACACGACCAGCACCGTGAGCATGGCTCCGATGAGCAGCGCCTCCTCGACGTTGCGGACCGACGCCTTTACCCGTTGACCGGCGTCTTTCACGATGTCGATCTTCACTCCGGCAGGGAGCGTTGATTGGATATCGCTAACTTTCTGGCGAACCTTGGCGCTGACATCGGTCGTGCTGTAGCCCTTCGACTTCACAATGTTGATGCCAACCGCCTCGACACCGTTGTACAAAGCGAGCGACCGCTGCTCCTGGGTCCCATCGATTGCATCAGCGACCTGACCCAGCCGCACGATCTGACCGTTCCGCTCGGCGACTACCAGGTTCGTGAAATCCTCCGGACCTTCGAGGCGCCCCTGAAGACGAATGGTGCGCTCGTCGAGGTTTCCGTTGAGGCGTCCTACCGGTGCGGCAAGGTTCTGAGCCTGCAGCGCCTGTACGACCTGACCGACGCCGATCCCGGCCGCCTGCAGCTCCTGGGGCTTGAGCTGAATCGTCATCTCGCGTTTCACGCCGCCGACCAGCTGAACCTGTGCGATGCCGGGAATGCCTCTCAGCTTGCTCATGATGTCTGGATCAGCGAGCCGGGTGAGCTGCGCCGGAGTCATCGTCGTAGAAGCGATCGTCATCGAGACGATCGGCAGATCTGACGGGTCGAATCTCTGTAGAACCGGTTCTTTCATCTCGACAGGAAGGTCCGCCCGGATCCCGGAGATCGCATCGCGAATGTCCTGAGTGCCGACCTGCGGATCCTTCTCGAACACGAAGAGCGTGATGATCTGCGCGTAACCGTCTCCGGCGGTGCCGAAGATCTTGTCGACACCGGAGATTCCCTTGATCGCATCCTCGACCGGCTTGAGAATCTCTCTCTCAACGCCCTCGGGAGATGCACCCGGATAAGGAATAAGAGTCAGCACGACGGGCTGCTGAATGTCCGGGAACTCGTCGGTCTGCAGACGCCAGAGCGCGAACAATCCGAACACCACCAGCGCCACCATAGTGACGACGGTGATCATTGGACGCTTGATGGCAAAATCTGAAATGACCATAGATCAGCTTCCCCGACCGCTATTCACCGCCGGCTGCGTCGCCGGCGCCGTGATGCGTATGAGAGTCCCCGGAGTAATTCCCTGCGCCGCGCCCAGTAGCAGCGTGTCGCCCGCCTGCAGACCTGACAATACCTCGATCGTCTCCGAAGTCTTGTCCGTCAGGCCGATCTGCACCTGAACTTTCTCCACCTTCCCCTGCTTCACCCGCATCACGGACGGAGTCGTTCCGCGCACATCGACCGTCGACGCGGGAACCACCAGTCCCATCTTCGTCGCGGTGGACATCCTCCCGTTCGCAAACAGCCCGCCGACGAGCGCGCGACCCTCGTTCGGAATCGAGACGTAGATGCGCACCTGGCGTGTCGTCGGATCAGCGGTCGGGTTGATGCGAGTGATACGTCCCACAAATTGGCGGCCGGGATAACCGCTGACGGTGAAATTGACCGGAACACCAATGCGGATCGATGCGAGCTGTTCAGCCGGCACCGACGCTTCGAGCCTCATGCTCGACGGATCGACGACGGTGAACAGAGCAGAACCCGGCTGAACGACATCACCCGCCGAGACAGGACGCTCGCTCACGACTCCGCTGAAGGGCGCCGTGACGGTCGTGCTGCGGTACGCCTTCTCGGCACTCGCCAGCCTGGAGTTCGCATCTTCGAGAGCCGCCTGCGCAGCGATTGACGTCCGACGCGACTGGTCGATGTCCCGTTCGGCGATCGCGCCGGCGGCGAGGAGTTTCTCGTTTCGGTCGAGATCCTTTGCCGCGACGTCCGCCGCGTTGCGCGCCGAGACGAGGCCGGCGCGCGCCGAGGCGTACGCGTCCTGGATTCCCGTCGCGTCTATTCGCGCGAGCACGGTACCGGCGTTCACGGCCTGACCTTGATCCGCGTAGGTCTGGAGAACGCTGCCGGAGACCTGCGCGCGAAGCACGGCTTCGCGGTCAGGCTCGAGCGTTCCGGAGATCGATGGCCCGGTCATGATCGATCCGTTGGCGGCCACTGCGATGTTCTCGGGCCCCACTACCATCGTTTCCGCCTTCGCCGTCTCCGCCGCGGAAGCCTTGTCGCCTTTGCTGCACGCGTTGACGCCGGCGAGAGCAGAAAGACTCAGCAGAACAGCGCCGCTCTTTCTCAAAATACTCCGATCTAGCTTCATATATGACTCTCTCTTCTAAATGCTTACTGGGGTGGAATGACGGTCTGCTGCTGTCCCTGCACCTGCTGTTGCGCTGCTTGTGCCGGCTGACTGCTCTGCTGCGCTGCCGTTGCCTGGGTCTGCGCCTGGGCCTGCGTGGCTCCGGTACTCTGGAGTGGAAGATCAGCCAGGAGCGCCAGCTTCACGCGCGCGACCTGCACATTCCTCGCTGCCAAAGCACGATTCGTGACTGCCTGCTCGAGCAGAATTCTCGAGTCGTTCAGCTCGATCTGCGTCGAGATGCCCTCCTTGTAACGAACTTCGGCGATTGAGTACGCGCGCGCTGCCTGCTCGGCCGTGCCCAGACTTGCCTGCCACGCCGCGCGAGCCTGGAGGAGATTGTTGATCGTCACCCGGGAATCGAGCGCGGCGAATTCGCGCAGCTGGTCGTACCGCGCCTGCGCTTCACGCACGTTGGCTTCCGCCACCAGCTGATCGCCCTTGATACGGCCCCCGGTGAAGAGCGGGACCTGCGATGCCACGCCGATCGTCCAGTTTGTCCGGAAACTGCCCGACTGGGGAAGCCCGGTCAACGGAAACGCGACTTTACCATACTGCGACGTCAGCGAGAGCGTGGGAAGCCTCTGCGCTTTCGCGACTTTGAGAAGTCCCCGCTGCGCGTCGATCGCCTCGGCCGCCTGCTTGACAGTTGCCCGATCGATTGCAGCCGTGTCGCTGGTGATTCCGATGCTCTCGAGAGCGACATTTGTCGCCGCGGAATCATCGACGGCGGTCGTCAGCTCCACCGGAGAATCGAGCGGAAGATTCAGGAGCTGCTTGAGCCTCAGATACGCGACTTCGCGATCGCTCTGACGCTGGATTACGATCGGTCGTTGATTCGCGCTCGAAACCTGGGCGCGCAGCAGCTCGAACTCGGAAACATTGCCCACTGTGCGGGCCAGCTTGGTCTGCTTCAGAACGTTGTCCGTCTGAACGGCGGACGACTCGGCGAGCGCGACCAGCCTGTCGGCGAGCGCCGCATCGAAGTACGCCTGCGTCACGTCGAGACGGAGTTGCGCGCGCTGTGCGGTCAGCTCGATGTCGGCCGAGCGACGCCCCGCATTCGCGACCGCGTTCTGCGCCGAAATGCGTCCGCCCGCAAACAGGTTCTGCGAGAAGGCGAGGCCCACGTTGTACTGGTTCTTCGCGCCGAATCCGAGGCTTCCGAACGACGAGAACGGGTTCCCGCCGATTGCGCAGCGAGACGCGTCCTCGAGCCCCGCCAGCCGGTCGGCGGTGGTGGCCGTCGCGTCGAGAAGGTATTGGTCGCACGGAGCCGGGGGCGGCACTGGCTTCGTCGTATCGACCGCCGGCCCGGCAGCGACGGAGAACTGCGACGCCAGGGTGCGGGTGTAGCTGGCCGATCCCGCGAGCTGCGGCAGCCTCTGGCTGCGCGCCTGATACTGCTGGCCTTCGGCGCGCTGCACTCCGGCGCGCGCGATGCGGACCGCCTCGCTCTGCGATTCAGCGATGCGAACGGCTTCGTCGAGCGAGAGAGTGCGAGGGGCCGTCGCTGTCATCGTGACGGCGGGCGGAGTGGTCACCTGCGCCGGTGCGATCGCCGGTGTGAGTAGAGCCGCGGCGGCGAGGGACACCTTCAGGATTCTGCCGAGCCTGCGGGCGCGGAGTTGGGCTTTTCTGGAAGACACTTTTCAGGAGGAAAGTTGTTTCGATCGTTTGGTGCGCTTACTTGTCGTTTTGCGCGAGCCGTTTTTGACACCCAGAGCGCGAAGCAGGAACTGTGTGTACATGTGCGCCGCCTTCTCCTTTGGTTGCGGATAGACCTCGGGCATCATTTCGCGTCCCATAGCGTCGGCGAAGATCGCCCCCATGAGCATTGCGGCAGCTGTCCTCGGCTCGACTTTTCCAGTGACCCTCCCCTGCCGCTTCAGCGCGGCGAGGTAGTGGCATAGATCGTTCGACGCCCGTCTAGGGACATCGCTGGCGCACTCGCCCATTTCCGGTCGCTCCTCGATCTCGCTCATCGTCTTACGGATAATCGAGCTCCGAAGTCTCAAATGCTGGATGAACGACTCGCTCCACACCGTCAGCTCCCGCTCGGGGTCGGACGGGATGTCCGGCAGGACCGCAAGTCCAGCCGATTGCGTCAGGTGTTGCATTGCAGCGCGAATCAGCACTTCCTTTGACCCGAACTGGCGGAAGATCGTGATCTCGTTTACCCCCGCGGCATCCGCGATGCGACGGGTGGTAGAGCCGCGGAAGCCATGCTGCGCGAAGACTCCGGCAGCGGCGGCGAGGATTGCGTCTCGGTGATTCATGGCCAGGGAAATCAAAAATAGCGATCGAGAAAATGCAAGTATCCACTTACTTACACAGTCGTTTCCACAATTCGATGCCCGAGAAATAGCGTTGGCC
>Ga0207929_1000149_pt1 | contig 19292 bp, 19 predicted proteins | sample NGESurdeep072012_FD_184466 | JGI IMG/M metagenome (GOLD analysis project Ga0207929, IMG submission 184466) | Arctic peat soil microbial communities from Barrow, Alaska - NGEE Surface sample 53-1 deep-072012 (SPAdes) | ecosystem: Environmental > Terrestrial > Soil > Wetlands > Peat ... | reverse complement strand
CGGTCTGTTAAGGACGCAGCTGGGATTTCAGGGCGTGATCATGACGGACTCGCTGAGCATGGGCGGCGTCGGCGCTCGCTACTCATTGCCGCAAGCGGCAGTTCTCGCTGTCGCGGCCGGCAACGACCTGATCCTGCTGAGCAACGGCGACCCCGTTTATGAGGGCAAAGCGATGTCGGCAATTCAGGCGGCGGTCAAGTCAGGTCGACTCGATCGAGCAAAGCTGCACCAGTCCGCCGCGCGAGTGAATCAGCTGCGTGACAGGTGGGGCTTGCCGCTGACGCCGTGCGTGCCAAGCCCGGGGGCGTGACGTAGTTCGCGAGCACGCCCGTAGGCTCAACTCTCTCGCCCGATAGACTCGTTTGGTGAGTCCCCGAACGGTTGCACTGCTCATTGCCTCCATCGTCGCTATAAGCGCGTGCTCGCGCGGCGGTCCAACCGCAACTGCAACTCCGTCGCCAGTGCCAACACCAGTAGCGGGCCAGATCGCATGGACGAGCTGCGGTGGTGGCTTCCAGTGCGGCACGGTCCAGGTGCCTCTCGATTACGCACATCCCAGCGCAGGGACCATCGACATCGCGTTGAACCGCAAGCCCGCCACAGTTCCGTCCCAACGCATCGGCTCTCTCCTCATCAACCCTGGCGGGCCAGGTGCGTCGGGAATCGACTTTGTCGTCGCTGCCGCACCCGCGTTTTCTTATCTCAACCGGACATTTGATCTGGTCGGATTTGATCCACGCGGCATCGGGCGCAGCGCACCCGTGCGCTGCCTGGACGGTCCCCACATGGATACATTCGTCGCCCTCGACGGGGTCCTCGACGACCCGCAAGAAAAGGCGGCTGCAATCCAGGCCGACAAAGACTTTGCTGCCGGCTGCGAGCAGCTCAGCGGGAGGGTGCTTCCGTTTGTCGACACCGTCAGCGCCGCCCGAGACATGGACGTGATGCGTGCGGCCCTCGGCGACGACAAGCTCACGTACCTCGGCTTTTCCTATGGCACTTACCTTGGCGAGCACTATGCCCATCTGTTTCCCACTCACATCCGAGCGCTGGTCCTGGACGCGGTGCTCGACCCTTCGCTTTCGGCCAATGACCTCGTCATCTCCCAGGCTGCCAGCTTCGATCAGAACCTCAAGGCCTTCTTGTCCAATTGCAGTGCGCACATCTCAGTCGCTCCCAGGTGCGCCTTTGCGCAGGCAGGTGACCCCACCTCGAAACTCGACGCCATGATGCAGCGGTTCGATACCACCCCACTTGCCGTCGGCCACCGGGCGCTCACGCGAGCGCTCGCTGAGACAGCAGTTGCCGCCGAGCTGTATGACCAGAGCACCTGGCCCGACCTCGACCAGGGGCTCACCCAGGCGGATAAGGGCAATGGGAGCCTGCTCATGGGCTTCGCCGACTCGTACTCCAAGCGCCACCCCAACGGCACCTACGACAACGAGATCGAGGCCAACTACGCCGTCAACTGCCTGGACCACCCTGCCCCGACGGATATCTCCGCCTACGACAAGCTGGGGTCTGCCTACGCACAGGCCGCGCCCTTCTTCGGACCGTCATTTCAATACTCGAATCTTCCGTGCGCGTACTGGCCTGCGCGGCCGACCGGCCAGGCGGGTCCATTGACCGCCGACGGCGCGCCTCCGATCCTGATGGTCGGGGGGACGAATGATCCGGCCACGCCCTACGCGTGGGCGGTCGCGGCACACAAGCAGATCGCCGGCTCGATCCTTCTGACACGCAATGGCAACGGCCACGGGTCTTACGGGGTGAGCGTTTGCGCCACGGTTGCCGAGATCCTCTACCTCGTCAATCTGACGCTGCCGGCGGATGGAACCGTCTGCACCAGCTGATCGCCCGGTGACGGCAATCGACCGCCGAAAAGAGCCTGCTTAGGCGCCGTATCTTGGCTGCATGCCCGAGCTACCTGAGTTGGAGGCGCTGCGAATCCGACTCGCACCACGCCTCGAGGGGAAGCTGATAACCGCGGCGACCGTCAACCCGAAGAAGGCCCACATGCTTCGGTACCCGGTGGACAACTTTGCGAATGAGCTGCCCGCTCGTCGCATCGTCTCACTCATCAGGCGTGGCAAACACCTTGTTTTTGGCACCGAGCTTGCCGCCGGCGGATCCGAAAGGTGGCTGGTGATCAACCCGATGCTGGGCGGCCGGTTCCAGATGGCCGATGGGTCGACACCGGTGCCCGCGACAGAGGTGTTCACGATCCGAGTCGAGGGCAAGCAGGAGATGCGCTACCTCGACTTCCGCGACATGGGCAGGATCTACTGGGTCAGCGACCTGGATCGGGAGGTGCCGGGCTGGTCACTGGTCGGGCCCGAGGCCGACTCGGTAACTGAGATGGGCCTCGAAGTTTTCCGCAAGCGGCTGCGGCGGTTCCGGGATGAGCTGAAGGACCTGCTGCGAAACCAGGAATTTCTGGCTGGGATCGGCAATGCCTACTCGGACGAGATCTTGTTCGAGGCGCGGCTGCTGCCACTGCGCCGGCGGGCGTCGCTGAAGCCGGCGGACGAGGAGGCTCTGTTCGAGGCGATCCCCAAAGTGCTGGCGCGGGCGGTCGAGGCGATCCTAGCCAACCCCAAATACGAGGAGTCCAAGCAGGACCGCTCCTTCATGGCCGTCCATATGAACGGAGGCAAGACCTGCCCGCGGTGCGGGCATAGGATCAGCCAGCTCGGCTCAAACCGAGAGCCGCTCAACTTCTGCCGAGGCTGCCAGGTCTAAACCGCAACCCAGCCGGTTAAGCGGTGCGGCGGGCCAGGTTTCCTGAGATCGTTTCGAGAAGGCGCTGCGATGCGACCGCGATCTCGTCGACCGCTCCCTCGAACGCCACCTGGTGCTTGCCCGTGGGCTCCCTGAACCCGCTCACCTTCCGCACGAACTGGCGCGCGGCGGCGCGGATCTCTTCGTCAGTGGCGACGACATCGGCATGGCGCAGCGTCTTGATGCTCCGGCACATGGCGACAACGATACCGACAGCCGGTCCCTAATCGCCACGATGCGCAGGCAGCTCCGGAAGATCTGTCGGCGCCAGCCGGGTCGGATCAAGGCCCGCCCGGATCAGCATCGCGTTCGCGAGCCGGTCGTAACGGCGCTCGGCAATGTCCCCAACCGGATCGGCGCTCGCCGACATCAGCTGGCGAAAGCTCAGCGTGGACACGGCCCTGTAAGCGAGCACGGCCCGCGCCTGGTCAGCTCGTCCGGTCAGAGACGCGATGCGCACGAACGCCAACGCTGCCCCGACCTCCCTCATGTCGCGCCACCGCCAGGTGCCGTACGGCACCAGCACGAGCAGGATCGGGGGCAGGGCCACGAGCACGGCAAGCACGATCGCGAGCTGGAATATCGCCTGGTGGACCTGGTGACCGGCCGACACCAGCTGATCACCCGAGTACCTTTGCAGCGTCGTCGCCGTGTCGAGCAGGAACTGGCTCAGGAATGGGATTCCGGTCGGCACAGCATTGCGGAACGACGCGATCCAAGCATTGAACGTGGCCCCCGTGCTCGTGATGCCGTCGGCGATGACCTGCAGGCCCAGCACGGTCTGGTAGATCAGCCAGCCCAGCGCAGCCCAGGCGACGGTCCAGGCGATGGTGAGCAGATCGCCCAGGACGCGCATAAAGGCGGGTAACGTTCGGTCGGGATACGCCTTGATCACCCCGCGACCATAAGTCACAACGCAAAGAACGTCACGTCTTTGCGTTCAGATAATCGCGAAGTCCACCTCCACCGTCACCTGGACGTCGAGCTCGCCCACAGGGATCTGTGTGGGGACCGGCGCGGCGGCAGCCCTGGCATCGAACCCCAACACCGGCGTGCTTCCGTACGCGGAGGTGTCACTGACCCGCATCACCTGGCCGAGCCTCACACCTGCCGCGTCAGCCATGGCCTGGGCTTTGGTCTTCGCGTCGGCGATCGCCAGCGCACGAGCCTGGGCTTGCGCCGCCTTCGGGTTCGCAAGGCCAAACCCGACGCTCACATTCGTGGCTCCGCCGGATTGAACGAGCGCGTCGAGCGCGTTGCCCGCGGTGTCGACGTTGTGCCATTTGAGCGAGATCTGCTCCGAAGCGCTGTAGCCGTCGATGGTGGTGTTGGACCCGACGTAGTTGGGATTGACGGAGTAGCCGGATGTGCTGATGTCCTTGTCAGCGATCCCAATCGCCTTGGCCTTTGCAATCAGCTTGGCCGCCTTGCTCGCGAGGTCCGACTGGGCCGAGGCGGCAGTCGGCTTGGACGACTGAACACCGACCATCAGGAAAGCGATATCCGGTTTGGTCGACACAGTCGCATCTCCGCCTGCGAAAACACCAGGCGTAAATGTCGAGGTCGACTGGGGTAAGGCGGCAGGCGCTGCCACCACGACCTGAGGCCGGTTGCCCGCGGTGACTACGAGCGCGACTGCCAGCGCACAAACGGTCGCGATGGCCCCAGAGAACAGGACGGGACGAGCGGACGGCGTCATATCTTTTAAGTCCATGAAGCGCAAACGACCGCTTCCGCCTGCGGGTAACAAGAAGCAAAGCGCCGCGCCCGCCAGGCGGATCACGCGTGAGCGTGCACGCCAGATCGCAGTGATGGCGCAGATGCTCGACGCCCGCCGGCCGAAGAGCATCGTCGAGGTCGTGCGGCAGCTGGGATTCCTACAGCTCGATCCCACAGCTGCTGTGGCGCGAACCGAGCATCTCGTGCTGTGGAGCAGGCTTGGCAACAGCTTCCGCCCCGCAGACCTTGCGCGCCTGGTGTACGCGAAGCGCTCTCTGTTCGAACACCGCGCTTTCATCTACCCGGCCGCCGACTTCCCGGTGTACCGAGCCGTCATGGCGGTCTGGCCGCCTGGCCCCTCTGTCTGGTCGGGCCGTATCCGCGAATGGATGACGGCCAACGACCAGTTCCGCACCTATCTGCTCGCCGAGCTGGAAACGCGTGGGCCGCTGCGCTCCCGCCAGCTCGAGGACCGCGCCGCCGTGGCCTCCTGGCCGTCGTCGGGCTGGAACGACGGGCGCACCACGGGACAGATGCTCGAGTTCCTGTCCGCCCGCGGGGAAGTCGCGATCTCCGGCCGCGAAGGCAACGATCGAGTCTGGGACCTCGCGCACCGAGTGCACCCAAAGAATCAAGCCGAGATCACCACCGAGGACGCGATGCGAATCCGCGCTGAGAATCGCTTGCGCTCGCTCGGGATCGCGCGAGCGGCCTCTCTCGGCCGTAATACGTCGACGGCGGATTACCTCGGAACATCGAACTACGGCCCGGCGCGGGCGGTCGAGGGCATCGGCGTGCCCGTCGAGGTTGATGGCGTCGCCGGGCGATGGGTCGCAGACCCGCGCCTGCTGCGACGCGAGTTCGAAGGACGCACAGCCACCCTGTCTCCGTTCGACAGGCTGATCCACGACCGGCAGCGTCTGCTCGACCTGTTCGGCTTCGACTACCGCCTGGAGATCTACGTACCTCCGGCAAGGCGCCGCTGGGGCTACTACGTGCTGCCGGTGCTCGACGGTGACAAGTTCATCGGCAGGTTCGACGCCAAGGCGGACCGGGAATCGTCGACGCTGCGCGTGCCCGTGATCCACATGGAGCCTGGTACGAGCGCGAAGGATGTCAGAACAGTCGAAGGCCAGCTGCACGTGCTCGCGGACTGGCTCCGCCTCGATAAGGTCGTGATGCAACGTAGGGTTAAGTAGGTGGACGAATCCGAGGCTCGCGTCTTAGAAAACTTTGTCGATACGGCGGGCCGGCTGCTCGCAATTCCCGCGCAGCACAAGAAGCGACTCTCGGTGCTGCGCTGGCTGGTGGAGGATTTCGAGCCCGGACGGCGCTACCCGGAGTCCGAGGTCAACCAGATCATCGGTCGCAGACATTGGGATTTCGCCGCCCTCCGTCGGTTCCTCGTGGACGAGGAGCTAATGCAGAGACGCAACTCCATCTACTGGCGAACTGGGAGCGTGCCCAACACCGGCCACGATCCATCGGCATGGCCTCAGCCCTAGCTCACCTTGGGGAGGGCAGCTCGCCGCGGAAGATCGCGGCGTTTCGTGTCGCGAACTCGTCGAATCTGGTCGGCGCCCACCCGAAGACCTCTTGGATGGTTGGCCAGACCGTCGATTCCTTGCCTTTCCGTCGCTCGGCAAAAAGCTCGTCCAAACCTTCCGCGAGGTAGGGCGGCATTCCTGCCGCGAGCCGAGCTTGCCTTGCATCCTCCGGTGGGACATCGACATAACGGACAGGTTTTCCAATCGCAGCTGACAACTTGGCGGCGATTTCGGCCATGGTCAAAGATTCCGGGCCCGTCAGCGGATAAGTCTTGCCCTCATGTCCGGAGGTGGTCAGGACCGCAATCGCAACCTTGGCGATGTCGCCGATGTCGATGGAGGCGATCCGGGCATCCGCCATCGGCAGCGCCATGACGCCCCTGGCCACGATCGACGGGACCTGGCGAAAGTACGAGGGCATGAACTCGCCGGCGCGCAGATGGGTGTAGGCAACCCCGGAGGCCTCGAGCCTCTTCTCGATCTCTGCATGCATCCGGGCGAAGCGAAAAGGAGAGTCGAGCTCGGGAATGATTCCTGACAGCTTGACTATGTGCTGGACACCAGCTCGGCGGGCCGCGTCGATGAAGCTCGACTGAACCTCGACCATCGTCTGGTCCGAAGACGAGATGAGCATGGCGCGCTCAACGCCCTGAAGCGCGTCGGTGAGCGAGTCCGGACGGGCCATGTCGCCCTCCACGACCTCGACGTTGGGTAGCGACGCGAGAGGCTGTGCCTTCGCAGGGTTTCGAACCAGAGCGCGAGATGGGATGCCCTTCGCGGAGAGCCGCCGCACGAGCTCGGATCCGTTTAATCCGGTAGCGCCGGTGACTAGAATCATGCCGCCCTCAATTCTGCGGCGCGTGGGATCACCTCACGACCCATGACCTCAAGTGGCGTGATGTGCTCGACACCGACCACCCACCCAAAGACAGATTCGATGCCCATGCTGGCCAGCCAACGAAGCTTGTCGATCACCTCGTCGACTTTCGAACCATCCGCGCCGACGTCGAACCCGAAGGGCGCTGTTTTCTCGATCGCGTCATAATCGCGGCCTTCCTTCTCGCAGAGGCGGCGCAGCAACTCTAGTTGGCGGGGTATCCCTGGCGAGGGCCGCAGGTTGCAAGCGTCGCCGTAGCGGGCGACCAGGGGCAGCGTACGTCGCTCCCCGCTCCCCGCAATCAGGATCGGCGGATGCGGCCGGCTGAGACTCTGGGGCACGTTCAACGGCCGTTCGATTCGGACGTGCTTTCCAATAAACGGCTCGTCGGCGCCGTGATCCCCCTCCCACATCCGTAGGCAAGCCTGAAGTGTTTCCTCCAGGAGATCGAATCGATCGCCCAGTGACGGAAACGGCAACCCGAGGCCATCCGCCTCCTCGGGATAGTCGCCGGCCCCGATACCCAGCATCGCCCGACCGCCGGACAGCACATCGAGGGTGGTCACCATCTTGGCGAGAAGGCCGGCATGCCGGTATGAAACGGCGGTGGCGAGTGCAAGAAGACGAACGCGATGCGTGTGCGCAGCGATGAAGCCGAGCGTCGTGTACGCCTCGATCTGGCCCGCTTCCGCTCCGCCCGTGGCCGGGTGCCCCCAGACGTGATCAGCCACGTCGATTGTGTCGAAACCGGCCGACTCCGCGGCTTCAACGACCTCTGCGAGGGTGGACCCGAGTCGGCTTGCGCCGCCCTCCCAGGTTGTCGACGGGATGTGCAGACCGAGCTTCATGTCGTCTCCTTGATGAAAGCCAGAACATTCATGAGTTGATCGGATTGGCGGAGGGGCAGGGATTTGAACCCTGGATAGGCTTGCACCTATAACAGTTTTCAAGACTGTCGCCATCAACCGGACTCGGCCACCCCTCCGTGGGCACCACGGATTCTAGGAACTCAGCGCGCCCCGATAACTTCCAGCCCGCCCATGTATTGCCGCAGAGGCTCGGGCACCGTAATCGTTCCGTCGGACCGCTGGTACGTCTCCATGATGGCGTCGATGGTCCTTGTGATGGCCAGACCGCTGCCGTTGATGGTGTGCGCAAACCGAGGCGGCGTACCTCGAGCCGGCCTGTAGCGGATATTGGCTCGCATCGCCTGGAAGTCGTTGAAAACCGAGCAGGACGACACCTCGAGGAATCGATCCAGACCCGGACACCATGCCTCGAGGTCGTACTTCTTGTACTGCGCAAACCCCATGTCACCGGTGCACATCAGCAGCGTGTGGTAGTGGAGCCCGAGGCGCTTGAGGATGTCCTCCGCGTCCGCGGTCAGCTTCTCGAACTCTTCCATCGACGTTTCGGCTGTCGTGACCTTGACGAGCTCCACCTTCGAGAACTGATGGAGCCGGATGAACCCGCGCGTGTCCTTCCCGGCCGCTCCGGCCTCAGTGCGGAAGCATGGCGAGTACGCGACGTAGTTCAGTGGCAAGCTCTCGCCGTCAAGGATCTCGTCGCGATGAAAATTGGTTAGGGGCACCTCGGCCGTCGGGACCAGCCACAGGTCCTCCCCTTCGACCCGGTACGCGACGTCCGCAAACTTGGGCAGGTTGGCGGTGCCTATCATCGAGGCGCTGTTGACGAGGAACGGCGGCAGCACCTCGGTATAGCCGTGGTCGCGGGTGTGCACGTCGAGCATGAACTGCACCAACGCGCGCTCGAGGCGCGCCCCTTCCCCCAGAAGAAAAGCGAAGCGCGAACCAGCAACGCGAGCAGCGTGCTCGAAGTCCATGATGCCGAGCGCCTCGCCAAGGTCGTAGTGCGTGCGCGGCGAAAAACCAAGATCGGGTTTCGCGCCCCACTCGCGCAAAACAACGTTGTCAGCTTCGCTATCCCCCAGCGGCACCGATTCGTCAAAGATGTTCGGCACCCGCAGCAAAAGGTCGTCCAGCTTTGCCTTGATCGCGTCCGCCTCTGCCAGCTCTGCCTTCGCGTGCTCGGCCATCTCGCGCAACCTCTCCTTGAGCTGCTCGTCACGCGTCTTGGCGAACTCCTTGGAAAGGCGGTTCTGCTCGGCCTTGATCGTCTCCGCTGCGTTCTGGTGGGAACGCCATTCACGATCCAGCTCCAGGATCTCGTCGATCGGCGCGCTCTCCTTCTTCAGCGCCGCGGCGCGGCGAACGCGCTCCGGGTCTTTGCGAATCAGCTCGAGAGGCAGCACGCTAAGCCTCCGGCTTCATGACGGGAAACAGGATCACGTCCCGGATCGATGGCTGGTCCGTCAGCAGCATCACTAACCTATCGATGCCGACCCCAAGACCACCACATGGCGGGAGGCCGTACTCCACAGCGCGGAGAAAATCCTCATCCATCGGATGCGCCTCGACATCGCCCGCGGCGCGCTTGGCGGCCTGCCCCTCGAATCGCGCACGCTGATCGACCGGATCGGTCAGCTCAGTGAATGCGTTCGCGTACTCCCGCCCAAGGATGATCAGCTCGAATCGCTCTACGAACCGAGGATCATCAGCCCGCGGGCGGGCAAGAGGCGAGATCTCGATCGGGTAGTCGATTACAAACGTCGGCTGCCGAAGTTTTGCCTCCACGTGCTCTTCGAACAGGTCGTTGAGCTCATTGCCGGCAGCCTGCTGTCCGGTGTGCTCCAGCACGAGGTCGGCCATCCGCGCTCGCCGGTAAGGCGGCGTGAGATCTACCTCCTCACCCTGGTACGTAGTCGCGAGCGGGCGGCCGGCGGACTTCGCGGAGGCGACCATGAGGTCTTCGACCAGCTTCATTACGTCGTCGTAGTCCGCGTATGCCTCGTAGCACTCGAGCATCGTGAACTCCGGGTTATGGCGCGGCGAGAGCCCTTCGTTGCGAAACACTCGACCGACCTCGTAGACCCGCTCGAACCCACCCACCAGCAATCGCTTCAGGTGGAGCTCGAGCGCGATCCGCAGATAGAGGTCGCGGTCCAGTGAGTTGTGATGCGTGAGAAATGGCCGCGCGTGGCCGCCACCAGGCACCTCCTGGAGCACCGGGGTCTCCACCTCGACGAATCGACGCTCGTCGAGCAGGGTCCGCAGCCCGGTGATGATCCGCGTCCGCGCTCGAAACACTTCGCGCACCTCAGGGTTCGCTATCAGGTCGACGTAGCGCTGGCGGTAACGGATCTCGATGTCCTTGAGGCCGTGCCACTTCTCGGGCAGCGGCCGCAAGGCCTTGGTCAGAAGCTGCAGCGAGTGCACCTCGACGGTTGGCTCCCCGCGCCGTGTACGGAACATCGGTCCCTTCACGCCGATCACGTCGCCTGGGTCCAGATCGGCGAACAGCTCGAAAGCGGCGGGGCCGAGGATGTCGCGGCCGGCGAACAGCTGGATGCGCCCGGCGCCGTCCTGCAGATCGGCGAAGGCCGAGCCGCCGTGGAGGCGCTTCACCATCATCCGACCCGCGAGCGCAACTTCCTCGGTTGTCCTATCGCCCTCCCCGAGCAGGGCGCGCGCCTCGACAGTGGTGTGGGTGGGCTTGAACCCGCGCGAATACGGATCGATGCCGGCCGCGCGAAGCCGCTCCAGCTTCTCGCGGCGGTCGACCATCTCCTCGGGGAGATCGGCGTCTTTCTGTTCCGTCACGATCGGAAAGCGTAAGGGCTAGAGGGCCAGCTCCTGCTCCTCGGCCGCCGGGAAGGCGTCGATGTTGGCGCCGCCCGCGACGCGGTGGTTGCCGAGCGCCTCCTCGATGAGACCGTCGATATCGGTGTCCGAGTGCACGGGATCGTGGTGAAAGAAGGCGAGCTGCTTGACCCCGGCCTGCTCCGCCAACGCCAGCGCCTCCTCGTAGGTCGAATGCCCGAAACCGGCGTGCGTCTTGTACTCCTCCCGGCTGTACTGGGCGTCGTGGACGAGCAGGTCCGCGTCCTTGCACCAGTTGGCGAGGTCCTTCAGCGATCCGTTCTCGTTGTTCGCGAAAAGCGCGATCTCGTTGTCGGTCGCGAACGCGAACCGCGTGTCACCCTCATCGATCCGATAGCCAAACGTGGGAATCGGGTGCATCAGCAGGTGAGGCGTGATCCGCAAGCCCCCCACCTCGAACGTCTCGCCTGGGTTGCGCTCGATGAACTCCATCTCGGCCGGCATGTGATCCAGGCGCACTGGAAAGTAGGCGGGATCCATCTGGTCGGCGAAGGCCGCCTGCAGCGACTTCGCTGAGCCCGACGGCCCGACGATCGTCAGGTGCGTGCCGGGAACGAACGCGGGCAGGAAGAAGGGGAACCCCTGGATGTGGTCGAGATGCGTGTGCGTGATCAGGAGGTGGGCCTGCAGCGGCTCTGATTGATTGAGCCCGCTCCCGAGCTCTGCGATGCCGGAACCGGAGTCGACGATGATGAGGTTGTTGTCCTTGTCTCGCACTTCGAGGCAGGTGGTGTTGCCGCCGTATCTGAGGGTCTTTCGCCCGGGCGTTGGCCTGGTGCCACGAGTGCCCCAGAACCTGATCCTCAACTGGACGCCGTCACGTCATAGACGCGCTTGGCGATGAACACGTCCAGCAGGTCGGGGTCGAGCTTGCCTTCGCCGGCCTCGCTCTTGAGAATGTCGATCGCCTTTGCGGGAGGGACCGCGCGCTTGTAGGGCCGGTCCCGCGCAGTGAGCGCATCGTAGATGTCCGAGATAGTCATCATGCGGGTCTGCATTGGGATCTCATTCCCTCTCAGGCCGCGTGGGTATCCCGAACCATCGAGCTTCTCGTGGTGCCCCCACGCGAAGTCCGGAATGTTTCCCATCAGTGGCGAAAGTTTCGTCCACTGGATCTTGCTCAGGAAGTCGTGGCTCTTGGCGACGTGCGATTCAATCTCTATTCGCTCCTCGTCCGTCAGTGTGCCCTTCTGGATGCTCAGGAAATGGAACTCCTGCGGGGCGATCAGGGGATGCAGCCGGCCCGACACGTCGGGGAAGTCGTGCCCTTTCAAGTCCAACAGCATCGATGCTTTGTCCTCGGGCAGGACGCTCGGTTCATTGGCCACGGCGATGGCCTCGAACCACATGCGGTACTTGTCCAGCTCGGCGCCGAGGCGCCGTTCGATCTCAGTGACCGTGGCGGCGTCGACACCATCCCGCCGCTTGGCCTCCAACTCTGCCCTGAGCTGGGCCAAACGCTCGACCGAGTCGAAGCGCCATCGGATCCCGTCCAACTGGAAGGGAAACAGTTTCTTTTCCTTGACCAGGATGTCCTCTCGCACGCCAATCTTCCCGAAGTCGTGCAGCAGGCACGCGTAACGCAGCTCCTTGAGCTGGTCTTTACTGAAAATGACGTCGCGGTACTTGCCCGCCTCGATCCTGGTCACCTCGTCTGCCAGCTTCGTGGTGAGGGCTTCGACCCGGCCCGAATGACCGGCGGTGCTCGGGTCTCTTTGCTCAATCGCATAGACGCTTGCCGTCACGAATTGGTCGAACAGCTCCTCGATGTCCTTGAGGAGGGTCTTGTTGTCGATGGCGACCGCGGCCTGGCTGGCGACGGACTCGACCATCTCCAGGTCCTCTTGCCGGAAGCTGACCACCTCGCCCGGGACGTTGGCGACGGTTAGCTTGGTCTCGAAGCTTCGCTTGGCGTTGATCAGCTGGACCGCCCCGACGACCTCGTCGTTGTAGTTCCGCATCGGCACGGTGAGCATCGACTTCGTCCTGTAGCCGTACTGCGCATCGAATCCCTTGCCGCCCTGCGGCTTGTTCGGAGGCGGATTGTAGGCGTCGTCGTAGATCTGGCTCTTTTTCGTCGTGACCGCGTAGCCGACCACGCTCTTCTCGTCCACCGGCACCTTGAAGTCCTGGTAAGTGCTCTGGTCGATGGAGGCGTTCTGGCTCGCTCGCAACGAGAGCTTGGGCTGACCGTCCTCACCGACCGTCTTCCACCACAGGCTTGCGCCGTCGGCGTTGGTGAGCTGCCGCATCGTGGTGAGAATGAAGGTCTGGAGCTTGCCGATGTCCCGCTCCGCCGACAGCGCGATACCAATGCGGTTGAGCTCCTCGAACTGGCGGTGCTGGCGGCGAGCCTGCTCCTCGTGCTGGCGGACCGACTGCTTCAGCGCCACGTTCTCCATCGCCAGGTGCAAGAGATGGCGGAGTGCGTCGAGCGAGGCGTCGGCCGGGAAGGCGATCGAGATGTCGGCGAGGCCCTGGGGAGCGCTTTGCCCAGTGCCCAGCACGATTAGAGCCGGGGAGACGATGGTGGTCGTGTCCTCCAGCCGGGTCCCCTCGAGGCCGAGCTCGGCCAGGACCTCTTGCACCCCGGCGTGGTCGAAGCTGCCCAGCAGGTAGATGTTGAAGACGGGTGCGTTGGTCATACCTTGTCTATCTAACGCTGCCGTCGGAGTTTTGGAGGTAGATAAGCCGCAAGCCCTCAAGAGTAAGGAGTGGGTCGCTGCTTTCGATAACTGGGGTCAGCCCGGCGACGAGGGCCGCCTGCCCCCCTGTCGCAATCACCTTGGCCGAACCCCCGAGCTCGGCCGTCATGCGCTGGACCATTCCCTCGACCTGGGATACGAACCCCCATACGAGGCCCGACTGGATCGAAGCGACCGTGTTGCGTCCGATCACTGCGTCAGGTGCCACCGCCTCCACGCGCCGGAGCATCGCGGTTTGCGAAATAAGGGCGTCCAGGGAGATCTCCACGCCCGGGGCGATCGCCCCGCCCAGGTAGTCGCCTTGCGCGTTGATGGCGTCATAGGTGACTGCAGTGCCGAAGTCGATGACTATGATCGGCCCGCCGTGCTTGGTGAAGGCGGCCAGGGCGTTGGCGATCCGGTCGGCACCCACATCCTTCGGGTTGTCATACCTCACCTTCACGCTTGTCTTGGTGCCCGGTCCCACCATCACTGGGTCGCACTTCAAGTAGCGCCTGGACACCTCGATCAGGGCTGGGTTGAGATTGGGGACGACGCTGGCGATCACGACGCCATCCACTACCGCCATGTCGAGGCCTCGCAGGTGGAAGAGCTGGCCGAGCTCCACAGCGAGCTCGTCGGCGGTGCGCTCGTGATGGGAGGTGATCCTCCAGTCGGCGACCAGCCGCTCGCCGTCGAACAGGGCGAGCGTCACGTTCGTATTGCCGACGTCCACGGCGAGCAGCATCAGGGAGGACTCTAGAGGACAGGAACGCCGACTGCCGCCAACCTAGCGCGGGAGAGGGGGCGGGTGCGCCTGGCTCCATCCCAGCAGCGCCGCCGCCTGGCGACGCACCTCGACTGCGCGCGCGGCCACGCGCCGCGGGTGGGGAGCTCCGACGAGGTCCCTTTTCAGCAGTGACGTTTCAGCGTTCCAGGGCGCCTTCATGGTTCCGCCCCGTACCTGCCGCCCCACCTCCTGGTGGGCCTTTCGGAAGGGTTTGCCCGATCCGACCAGCGCCTCGGCGACGTCGGTGGCGAGCAGACCCGGGTCGGCGGCGGCAGCCGCCAGCCGGGCCTGGTCGAACTCGAGGTGCTGCACCAGCAGGGTGGCCGCCCGCAGGGAGTCGAGGGCGTTGTCCACGGCTGCGAACAGGGCCGGCTTGTCCTCCTGGAGGTCGCGATCGTAGGCGAGCGGCAGACCCTTCAAGACAGTGGCGAGCGCGACGAGGCTGCCGATCGCCCTTCCTGATCGCCCTCTCAAGAGCTCGGCAATGTCTGGATTCTTCTTCTGGGGCATCAGGCTCGACCCGGTTGCGATCTCGTCAGCCAGCCTGACGAAGCCGAACTCGGCGCTCGCCCACAGCACCACGTCCTCACCGAGCCGGCTCAGGTGGAGTGCTGCGCTTGTGCAGGCAAATACGAGATCAAGGGCAAAGTCGCGGTCTGAAACCGCGTCAATGCTGTTGGCGGTGAGGCGAGGGAGTCCGAGCTGCTTGGCCACGACTTTGCGCTGCAACGGCAAGGTGGTTCCAGCCAACGCGCCAGAGCCGAGAGGCAGCTCGTCGGCTGAGTCATAAGCGTGGCGAACCCGCGCGGCATCGCGCAGCAGCGGCTCGGCATGGGCGAGGAGGTGGTGCCCCACCGTGACCGGCTGCGCGCGCTGCAGGTGCGTGTAACCCGGCATGGCCCAGCCCGCGTGGCGGTCGGCTTGGGCACCCAGGGCTTCAACCACCGCAGCGATCTCTGCTGTCAGCTCACTGGCGGCGGCGCGGCAGTAGAGACGGAGGTCCAGCGCGACCTGGTCATTTCGCGACCTGGCCGCGTGCAGGGCGGCACCGGCCGATGTGATCTCGGTCAGCCGCCGCTCGATCGCGGAGTGAATGTCCTCGTCGGTATCGAGGAATGCGAAGGTGCGGGCATCGAGCTCTTTGCTCACCCGCCGCAGCCCTCGCTCGATGGCTGTCAGCTGGCCGGCGGAAATGATGCCGGCCGCAGCGAGCCCGCGCGCATGGGCGATGCTGCCGGCTATGTCGAAGGGGTACAGCTCGTAGTCGGCGTCGAGGGACGATGAGAAGCGTTCGAGCTCGGGCAGAAGGCGCCGCTCGAAGCGACCGCCCCAAAGCTTGCCGCCGCCGGCTACTTTCCTAGCCGTTTTACTTTACCCAAGAGATTGCCCAGGTCGCGCCCGTGCAGCCGGCCCTGTACCTGCGCCGACGTGCGCACCCCCATCCCCCACAGCTTGATGAAGCCTGCCGCGGCCGATTGATCGAACACGTCGCCCTTGCCATAGGTCGCCAGTGACAGCTGATAGAGCTGTATCGGGCTCTTGCGGCCCACCACGTGCGAAGAGCCCTTGAACAGCTTCAGGCGCACGTCGCCGGTGACGTGGCGCTGCGTCTCGACCACGAACGCGTAGAGCGCGTCCCTGAGCGGGCTGAACCAAAGTCCGTCGTAGACCATCTGCGCCCATTGCTGCGCGACCAGGTCCTTGAAACGCGCCACCTCCTTGGGCAGCGTGATGTCTTCGAGCGCCTGATGGGCCTGCAGCAGCAGCACGGCGGCAGGCGCCTCATAAATCTCGCGCGATTTGATGCCGATGAGCCGGTTCTCGATGTGGTCGATGCGCCCAACGCCGCTCTCGCCCCCAATCTTGTTGAGCGCCGTCACCAGGTCCAGCGCTCCGATCGCCTTGCCGTCGAGCGAAACCGGCAGACCCTCTTTGAAGCCGACCTCTACATAGGCAGGCTCATCGGGACACTGCCGCGGGTCGCGCGTCCACGTGTAGACCTCGGCGGGAGGCTCGGCCCACGGGTCCTCGAGCACGCCGGCTTCGATGGAGCGGCCCCACAGGTTCTCGTCCGTGGAGTACGGGGAGCGCGTGGTGGCCGGCACCTCGATGCCGTGCTTGTTCGCGTACTCGATCTCGTCGTCGCGGTTCATCCCCCACTCGCGCACCGGTGCGACCACCTCGAGCTCGGGCGCGAGGGCCGCGGTGGTGACGTCGAATCGCACCTGGTCGTTGCCCTTGCCGGTGCAGCCATGAGCGATCGCGCTGGCGCCTTCGCGGCGCGCGACCTCGATCATCATCGCCGCGATCAACGGCCTGCCCAGCGCAGTGGCCAGCGGGTACTCCTTCTCGTAAACGGCGCCGGCCTGCAGCGAGGGCCACACAAACAGCTCGAGAAATGGGATGCGGCCGTCGGCGACGTAGGCTGCCGAAGCGCCGACCTTCAGCGCCCGCGCCTGGATGGCGTCGAGGTCCTTCTTCTCGCCGAGGTCGACGGTGAACGCAATGACGTCCCAGCCCTTGTCCTTGAGCCAGCGGATCGCCACCGAGGTATCGAGACCGCCCGAGTAGGCGAGTACGAGTTTCTTGACTACTGGCGGGGGACTCCCCCCGCTGCGGCGGCCAGGCAAAGCCCGGCCCCCGCCCCCCCTATTCGACATGGGCCAGGAGGTCTTTCAGCGCTTTGCCCGCCCCCCGCTTGCTCAGCACCGCAATGATCGTGTCGTCGCCCGCGACAGTGCCGGCGATGCCGGGCAGCGCAGCCTCGTCGATGCGCCGCGCGACGAGGTTTGCGGTGCCAGGAGGAGTCCTGATCACGGCCATCGGCTCGACGAGCTCGACCGACAGCACCAGCTCGCGGACGAGGGACGCGGAGCTGCGGTAGCCGCTCACAGAACGGACGAGGCCGAGCTCCTGAATGTCACGCGAGATGGTCGCCTGCGTCGTCCGCAAGCCACGTCGCGCGAGCGCCTCAGCCAGCTCCTGCTGGGTGTGGACCCCGCCGCGGTTAACGAGCGCAAGGATCGCCTGGTGGCGCTGTCCCTTGGTCGCGGTCACCCGACGCCGAGGACCTTGTGCATGATCCCCTGCGCCCGATCGATCTCTTCCGCAGTGATGATCAGCGGCGGCACCAGGCGGATCGAGTTCTCGTCGACCGCATTGATGATCAGCCCAGCCTCGAGGCAGTGCTCCTGAAAAGCCTTGGCGTGAGGCTCGGCGAACTCGGCGGCCTGCATGAGACCCAGTCCTCGCACCTCTTTGGCGCCGAGCCCTTGCAGGACTCCGTTCAGCAGCTCGCCCATCTCGGCGGCGTGGCCCACGAGGCCGTCGCGCTCGATCACCGCGAGCACTGAGAGGGCGACGGTGCAAGCCAGCGGGTTGCCGCCGAAAGTGGATCCGTGGTCGCCCGGCTCGAAAACGTCGGCCTTAGGCGATGCGAGGCACGCGCCGATCGGGACGCCGCCGCCGAGTCCTTTCGCGAGGGTCATCACGTCGGGTGTGATCCCGTGGTGCTGGTACGCGAACCACTTGCCGGTGCGCGCAATCCCGGTCTGTACCTCGTCGAGGATCAGCAGCACGTTCTTCTCGTCGCACCACTTTCGCACGCCCTCGAGGTAGCCCTTGGCCGCGGGGATGATGCCGATCTCGCCCATCACGGGCTCGAGCATCACAGCGACGGTCTTGTCCGTGGTCGCCGCCTTGATTGCCTCGAGGTCGTTGTACGGCACATGCACGAAACCGTCGGGCAGCGGCTTGAAGGGGTCAGAGTATTTGTGCTGCCCGCCGGCGGTGACAGTTGCCAGCGTGCGGCCGTGGAAGGAGCCGACGCTCGTGATGATCTCGAAAGCTCCATCGCGGTTTTGCGTGCCCCACTTGCGCGCAATCTTTATCGCGGCCTCATTGGCCTCTGCGCCAGAGTTGCAGAGGAAGACGCGGGAAGGAAACGACAGCTCGACGAGGCGTCGCGCGAGCTCGACCTGTGGGCGCGTGAAGTAGAGGTTGGAGGTGTGGATCAGGGTCCGCGCCTGGCCACTCAACGCGTGGGCGATGTCAGGATGCGCGTGGCCAAGGACGTTGACCGCGATACCGGCCACGAGATCGAGGTACTCCTTGCCTTCCTCGTCGAATAGCAAACAGCCCTCACCGCGAACAAACGTGACCGGCAGACGCCGGCCCGTGTGCATCAGGTACTGCTCGGCGAGCTCAGGGGTGTTTGGCATAGCCCTAGGGAGTCACCATCGTGCCGATGCCGGCCTCGGTGAAGAGCTCGAGCAGAAGGGCATGTGGCGTGCGGCCGTCGACGATATGGGCGAGGGGCACACCGTCCAGCGCTCGAAGGGCGGCTTCGAGCTTGGGAATCATTCCGCCGGTGACCTCTCCGGCATCGATCCTCTGTCGGGCGTCGGCCTTGGAAAGCACTGCGACAACTTTGCCGTCCACGCCGAGGACTCCAGGGACATCGGTGAGGAGGATCAGCTTGTGTGCCTCGAGTGAGACCGCGAGCTCCGCGGCGACGGTGTCTGCGTTGATGTTGTAGGCGTGGCCGTCGTAACCCAGGCCGATCGAGGCGATGACCGGGATGTAACCCCGCCCCAGGAGCGCCGTGATCGGCTCCTTGTTGACCTGGGTGACACGTCCGACGAAGCCCATCGCTTCATTGAGTGGCTCGGCGATGATGCACGGCCCGTCCTCGCCGCTCATGCCAACCGCTTGGCCGCCGAGCCGGTTGATGCTCGCCACGATGTCCGGGCTGACCTTCCCCGTGAGCACCATCTTCACGACTTCCATGGTCTTTTCGTCGGTGACCCGGAGCCCCTTCTTGAAGGTTGCCTTGATGCCGAGGCGTTCGCTCATCGCTGTGATCTCGGGCCCGCCGCCGTGCACAAGCACGGGCTGCATGCCGACGTAGCGGAGCAGCACGATGTCGAGCAGCGTCTCGTCCCGAGCCTGCTCGATGGCGTTGCCGCCGACCTTCACCACCACGATCTGGCCGTGGAATCGCTTGATGTAGGGCAGGGCCTCAACCAGGACCTTCGCGCGCTCCTCGACGGTCAACGTCATGTCGTGTAGTCCGCGTTAATTCGCACGTATTCCTCCGAAAGGTCACAGCCCCAGGCTTCGGCGCGGCCGTCCGCCAGCCCAAGGGTGGCCACT
>Ga0207929_1000148_pt1 | contig 19355 bp, 16 predicted proteins | sample NGESurdeep072012_FD_184466 | JGI IMG/M metagenome (GOLD analysis project Ga0207929, IMG submission 184466) | Arctic peat soil microbial communities from Barrow, Alaska - NGEE Surface sample 53-1 deep-072012 (SPAdes) | ecosystem: Environmental > Terrestrial > Soil > Wetlands > Peat ... | reverse complement strand
TCCCAGTAACCGCCGCTTTCATGGTCGACGACGTTGATCGAATCGAGCCATTTGGGCCCCTTCATCCCATAGTGCCCCGGGATCAGCATGCGAGCCGGAAAGCCATGCGCCTCGGGCAGCGGCGCGCCGTCCAGCTCGTACGCGACGACGATCTCGGGCGCGCCCTGGACGAGGCTCATGGGCAAGCTCTCCGCATAGCCGTCGCGGGCCTTGAATGCGACCCACGTCCCGGCGGCCTGCGGGCCGGCCATGGCGAGCAGGTCGCGCAGGCTCACGCCAATGAATTCGCCGGTGCTCATCTGCGCCCCCCCGACAGGGTTGCTGATGCATTCCAGGGTCACGTACTCGGTGGCTTTGGTCAGATCCTGAAGGTCTGAAAGGGACAGCGCCAATGGTTTGTCGACCATGCCGCCGACGCGCAGGCGCCAGCCCCCGGCCGAGATTGAGGGATCGACGAAGTTCTTAGAAACGACGTAGAAGTCCTGGACCGGTGTGATCTCCGGCGAGATTCCGGCCACGCCCGACCCCGGAGCATTGAAGATCGCGTTGTACCAGCCTGGGACGAGGCGGAACGCCAGCACGCCAAGGCTGAGCACGCCGATCGTCACCGGCAGCACGCCAAGCAGGCGCCTGCGCCCGAGGTCGGTGGCTGCGTCGGGGCCGGCCGGATCCGCCCCCAGCTGAAGCACCACCCCATAAATTGCGAACAGCGCTGCCCAGATCAACGGCGTGGTCAGACCATCCGCGAGCCCGAGAAAGCCGATACCCGAGATCGGCAACAGGATCGCGACGACCACGACCCAGCCGATCGCGGCAAAGGCAAGAGCCGAATGTTGCGAATGCCAGATGCGGCTCGTCCAGCCCCAGGTTGCGCCCAGCACGCCCAGGCCCACCACCATCGCGATGATCAGCCCAAGCTCCTCCACGACCTTGCCGGCGTGCTGGAGCGTGTCGATGAGGAGTCCGAAAACGAATCCCGGCATGACTTTCAGAAGAGGCTGGCTGAGTAGCTGTGGCAGCGGCTTCAATCCCAGGAGGAGGTTCGCCAGGTACATCAGGGTCACGAGCACCACGCCGGCGAGCACTCCCCAGCCGAAGCCGCGAAGCGCTGCCTGGCGGCCGCTGGTCCGGAGGTTCATCTCGACTGGTTTACCATCTGGGGATACTTCGACGCCGATCACGAACTCGACTGGGGGGCCGGTAAGTGGTCAGGGGCAATACAATCGATTGACGCCGTGCCCGCACCTATTGGCGCTGATGATCTGTACCGCTTCCGCTGGATCGACCACGTCCGTCTCAGCCCAGATGGCGAGCGTGTTGCCTACCAGCTGAGCTGGCCTGACGCCGAGTCGCGCCAGACCAGGAGCCGGATCGTGATCAGGCGCCTGCTCGACCAGGAGCCGGTCGACGCGACAGGTGCAGCGCGCCGCGATCACTCCCCTGAGTGGTCACCCGACGGCAGGAGGATCGCTTTCGTCAGCCGTCGTGGCGCCGCGGACCAGGTTTTCGTGCTCGACGTCGCGACCGGCGGCGAAGCCATGCAGCTCACCTCGCTGCCGGAGGGAGCTTCAAGCCCGGCGTGGTCGCCGGACGGCAAGAACGTCGCGTTCATCGGCGTGGTGTTGTCGGATCCTGACTCGATCGTGGACGACCCAAGGCCGCCGGACAGCAAGGAACAGGTAAGGCGATCGCCGGTGGTCAGGATCGCTCGCCGCCTCGACTATAAACATGACGGTCAGGGCTTCGTCGACGGGCGCAACCACCATCTATTTGTGGTGCCCGCAGAGGGCGGCGAGGCGAAGCAGCTCACGAGCGGCGTGTGGGACGTCACAGGTTTTGACTGGTCGCCGGACAGTGCCAGGTTTGCAGTCACCGGCAACGCGGACCCAAACTCGGACCTGCAGCGCGAGCTCGACCTCTACGTGGTCGACCTGGCCGGCGAGCGAACCAAAATCGCGGGCGGGATGTACCTGAGCTCGCCATCGTGGTCGCCTCGCGGCGATGCCATCGCGTTTGTGGCTCCAAACGGTCTGGCCGCAGGCCTCATCGAGAGGCTGTGGATGGTGCCTTCGACCGGCGGCGTCCCACGCTGCCTGACGCTCTCGCTCGACCAATCGGTAGGCGACAGCCTCATCACCGACATGCGCGGGGGCCACGGCGTCCGCGTCCGCTGGTCCAAAGATGGCAATCGCCTTTACTTTCTCTCCAGCGGGCCCGGCGTCACCGCCCTTTACTCCTGCGACCTCGACGGCAACGTGTGGCCGGAGGCGGGCGGTGCGCGACGAATCTTCGACTTCGACGTGGCCGCAGGGATCTTTGCGTTCTGCGCATCCGACCCGAGCAACCCTGGGGAGCTTCACATCGTCGCCAATGGCGCTGAGGCCCGGCTGACCGACCTCAATCCGTGGCTTCGTGAGCGCTACGTCGCGCAACCGGAGCGCCACCAGTTCACAGCGCCTGATGGATGGGGGATCGAGGGATGGCTCCTCAAGCCGGAGAACTTCGATCCGGGCCGTCTGCATCCGCTGGTCCTGGAGGTCCACGGAGGACCTCACGGGCAATACGGATGGGCTTTCTTCCACGAGCTGCAGGTGCTTGCCGGCATGGGCTACCTGGTGCTTTATGTGAATCCTCGCGGCTCTGACGGATACGGCGAGCGCTTCAGGGGCGAGGTGGTTCGGGACTGGGGCGGCAAGGACTTCGTCGACCTCATGACTGCGGTCGACCAGCTGATCGAACGTTCAGGCGCCGTGGACACCAGCCGCATGGGCATCGGCGGCGGATCTTATGGCGGCTACATGACGAACTGGGCGATCGGCCAGACCGATCGCTTTGCGGCAGCTGTCTCCATGCGCTCGATATCCAACCTGGTCAGCGAGTACGCGCAGCACGACATAGTCATCTGGGGCTCGCTCGAGCTGGGCCCGCCGCCGTGGCCCGACCTCGACGAGCTATGGCGGCGTTCGCCGATTCGCAACGTCCAGAACATCAAGACGCCACTGCTCCTGACCTGCGGCGAGATGGACCTTCGCTGCGCCATCTCCCAGTCGGAAGAGATGTTTGGCGCGATGCGGCTACTTGGCAAGACCGTCGAGCTAGTGCGCTTCCCCGAGGAGTCGCACGACCTCTCTCGAAGCGGCCGGCCGGATCGCCGGGTGGAACGCCTGCGGCGGATCGCTGGCTGGTTTGAGCGATTCCTGGGCACTGCGGCCGCCGACCGGCCGATGGAAGCTCCGGTCGAGGCTGCGCAGACGGTGGCCGAGCCTGCCGAAGCGTCCGCTCCGGCGGTCGAAGTGGCGGCCCAATCTGTCGAAGCCGCGCCCCAGCCGGTCGCTACTGAAGCCGACACGCAGGTCCTCGCCACCCGGAGCCTTGACACCCTGGAGCTTTTGACGACTGCGCCTTCCGTGCCGGCCGCCGACGAATCCCGGGTTGTCGAGTCGGAGGAGGCGGTGGCTGCGGCTGCCGATGCTGAGGTGGAAGCCCAAGCGGAACAGGTCGAGCCGGCTCCCGAGCCGGTCGCCGCGGTCGAACCTGTAGTTGAATCTGCCGCGCCCGTCATGTCCGAGGCGGGCGCGCCCGTGGCGGCGGCTGAGCCAGAGGTCGAGCCTGAGCTACAGACCGTGCCCACTGTCGCCGACCTGTGGCAGCAGGCCGTTCCGGCGCCGTCCGCCCCCGTCGACGAGTGGAAGGCAACCGTGCCGCCGCCGGTCGAAGAGCTCGCACCGGTCTTTCCGGAGCCTGAGCCTGTGTTCCCGGCCGCCGAGCCCGTCGCGGCTGCCGAGCCCGCCCCCGTCGCACCGGAGCCCGCCCCGGTGGCGCCGCAACCCGAGCCTCAGGAGGCGGAGGTTGTGGCATCCGCGCCCGCTCAGACCCAGGATCCGGTGGCCCAGACGATCGTCGCGTGGCCGCACGGCACTGGCGCGGAATCGCCGAGCAATGGCGCGCCTGCGTCCCAATCCGAATTTGGCGAGGAAGCCACTTCGATCATCCCGGCGTGGCAGCCGTCGGACGCCGCGCCTGAATCGAAGCGAACAGTTTCGCTGCAGGCAGTGCCGCCTGAGGTGATCGCATCAGGCGGCGGCTTTCCGGCCAAGCTGACTTTCGAGTCAGGCCCATTCGCCGGCCGGATCGTTGCGCTGCCCAACCAGACGGTCACGTTCGGTCGAGCCCCTGACAACGACGTGGTCGTCGGCGACGCCGCCACGTCAGGCCGTCATGGGCGGATCGAGGTTCGCAGCGGCGCGTTCTGGATCAGCGACCTGGGCAGCACCAACGGCACGCTCGTCAACGGCGAACCGGTCATCGAAAGGCAACTCGCCCACGGCGACCTCATCGCGGTCGGCCAGAACACGATTCGTTTTACTTTGGAGAGCTAGACCCGGCCGCCAGCGCCGCGCATTCGTCGGCAGCTTCCCGGAGCATCGCGGTGAATTGCTCAACATCCGGGACGATGCCTGGATCAGCCGTAAGGCCGAAGTAAGCCTCGCCGTTGTATGAAACGATGGCGATGCCCAGCCCCATCGAAGGGTAGAGGGGAGCGAACGGCCACACCTCGAGGAGTTGAGCCCCACCCGAATAAAGGGGAAACTGCGGCCCGGGTACGTTGGTGACATTGATGTTGGCGCCGCCCTGCGGGTTGGACATCAGGCGTCCCGCCAGCACCAGGAGCGACGCCGGGGCCCAGTCGGCAAGGCCTGCAAGCTTGTCTGCGGCCACCGCTTGCCGCGTCCGTTTGAGATCCCCAGTCGTGACCTTGATCTGTCGCAATCGCTGCTCGATCGTGAGGTCGCCGGTCGGCAGCTCGAGCACCATTCCGCTTATCTGGTTTCCAATCCGTCCCGGCCCATCCCCCCTGACGCTTACGGGACAGAACACGCGCACTTTCTCGGGCACACGCTCGCCACGCGCCTTGAACCATCTGTGCAATCCGTCCGACACCACGGCCAGCACCGCGTCGTTCACCGTGCAGCCGAATTGTTGCTTGAGCGCTTTGAATGCCGATAGGGGTATCTTCAGGCCGCGTCCGCTCCGCTGGGTTCCGATCCTTTGGTTGAAGAAGAGATCGGGTCGGGGGCTGATCATCTTGCCGCTCAGCGAAAAAAGACTCTTCCACGGGATCCGCGTTGTACTCCAGACCGCCGGAACCATGGACCTCTCGTCTTTGCGCTGAGGGCCCACGTTCCACAACACCGGTCTTATGAGCTGCCATGGGGTCGGTGCCGGGCGTGGTTCCCATTCCGACTCGGGTGGCTCAGGCGTGTAGATCTCCTCCGTCATGTCGAGAAGGAGGGTCAGGATGTCGACTGATGAGACTCCGTCGACCATGGCGTGGTGGGCGCGGTTCACGATGACGACCCGATCGTTGCGGAGACCGGTCACGATCGTCACCTCCCACAAAGGCCGGCGCATGTCGAGCGGCCGCGACAGGATTCGCATCACCAGCTTGCGCAGGGCGGCGCCGTCTCCGGGTGGCGGCAGCACCTCTCTGCGCACATGCGCGCCGAGGTCGAAATGGGGATCGTCGACCCACACCGGGTGTGCGATGTTCATCGGCGTCCGCTGGATGCGCTGGCGGTAGCGGGGGACAAGGTGAATGCGTTCCCTGATCGTCTGTTCGATCCCGAGGGCCCCGCGCCCACCGGGTACACGCGAACCGCCCTCAAACACGTACACGGTGCCCAGGTCGAGCGGAGTCGACGGCCGCTCGGCATAGAGAAACCAGGCGTCCCGTGCGGACAAGGGCTCGTAGAAAGGGGAGCCGTTTGCCTTCACGAGGTGATCCTATAGCCGGCCGGTACTCTTTCATTCGATGGTTGGGACTGTCACCCAGATCTGGCGCTATCCGGTCAAGTCGATGGCCGGCGAGACCCTGGATTCCGCGGCGCTGACCGACACGGGCTTTGAGGGCGACCGTCGCTGGGCGCTTGTCGACGGCACCGCGAACCGCGCTGGGAAGCTTCTGACCGGCACCGAGGACAAGCGCCTCATGTTGTACCGCGCCCGATTGAAAGGCGGCGATGTCGAGGTGGTCCTCCCTGGTGGCCAGACTCGACGCCTTGACGATGCGCTGGTGTGGGATGTCGGGCGCGAGAGCGGGCGGCCGTTGACCCTCCGCGATCTCGCCGGGGCCAATTTCGACGACTCGCCCGTGCTGGTCGTGAATCTCGCGACCATAGCCGCGTTCGCCCTTGCAGCCGGCGTGGCGGTCGACCATCGCCGCTTCCGCGCCAACCTCTACATCGATGGCCTGGAACACGAGGAGGAGTTGCGATGGGTCGGCCGCCGTCTTCAGGCCGGCTCAGCCGAGCTCGAAGTGGTCAAGCGCTGCGAACGGTGCGTGGTCATCACGCTGGACCCCGACAGCACTGAGGCGACTCCGGCACTGCTTCGGGTTTTGACCCAGACCTCCGACACTTGCATGGGCGTCTACTGTCGTGTCGTCCGCCCAGGCCAGGTGTCCGTGGGCGATCGCTGTGGGCCGGTGTAGCGTAGCCTCTCAAACAACGCGTTCCGGGGTTACTAGGAGGAAGACATGACGGTCAAGGCTTTCACGGCCGAGTGGGCTGACGCTTTCAAGGACGAGGTCAACAAATCCGCTGCGTACAAGGCCGCCGGCAAGGGCTGGAAATGGACGGTGGGCCTCGTGGTGGAAGCCGAGCCCGACAAGCATTTTGCCGAGGCAAGAGGAATCGTCATGGACCTGTTCGACGGCGAGGCGCGCGACGTCAAAGTCGGTCCGGCAACCGATGCGCAGAAATGCGATTTCGTGATCACGGCCCCTTACTCACGTTGGAAGCAGGTGGCCACAAAAGAGCTCGACGCCACGAAAGGCATGCTCCAGGGCAAGCTCAAGTTGAAGGGAGATCTCCCCACGATCGTTCGCTACACGAAAGCGTCGCAGGAGATGACCGAGTGCACGACTCGGATCCCGGTCGAATGGCCCGACGAAACGACAAGGTGAAATCGGAGCCCAAGAAGGAGGGGCTCGTCGACTACGCCGATGACGAGCCCAGCGCCTTCGCCTCGATGCTGGGAGGTTTGATCAAGGCCAACGTCGAGAGCCGTATCGAGAAACGGAAGGACTTCACAACGCTCATCGCACGCGTTGGGATCTGGGTCAATGACATCGACGAGGGCGTCACCCTGGATTTTAAGGGCAGAGGCGGATGGCTGACAGTCCACAACGGTCTCGAGCCAAACCGAACGCTCACCATCCGCACAGACGCGGAGACCGTGATGAGCCTGAGCAACTTGAAGATAGGCCTATTCGGTTTGCCGATCTACTACGACGAGGTTGGCCGCGGCGTGGCGGCCAAGCTGCTCAGCGGCAAGCTCAAGATCGACGGCCTGCTGACCAACGTGATGACGCTGAACGCGGTGACGCGGATCTTCTCAGTCCAGTGACGTGCTGACCCGGATCCACCACGTCGGCGTCGCGGTCGCCGACCTCGAGGAATCAATTCGTCTCTACCGAGCCGCGCTTGGTGCGGAGCTCGTTCACCGCCAGGTCAACGAGAAAGAGGGCCTCGAGGCCGCGTTCTTGCGCACCGGCGACGGCGAGGTCGAGCTGATGAGCGCAACCCGGCCGGATTCTCCGGTCGGCAAGTTCCTGGCGAAGCGTGGACCGGGGCTGCATCACGTGGCCTATGGCGTTACCGATATTGGGAAGGCGCTGGCAGATGCGCGAGCCGCCGGCCTGGAGCTCATCGACGCCGAGCCGCGAATGGGTATGCATGGCTCGCTCATCGCCTTCGTCCATCCCAAGAGCCTTGGCGGTGTCCTGACCGAGTTCGTCGAGACATGACCGAGGTCGTCCAGGGGGGTAGCGACGGGGGAAGGGCTTTGCCCGGCCCTCGCGATAGGGGGGAGTCCCCCCTTCTAAATGACAGTGGGCTTCCGCTAAAGCCCGTTTACTCGGCCGAAGATCGCCAGGCCGAGGAGCCGTTGCCAGGAACGTTTCCGTTCACGCGGGGAATCCACAAAGACATGTACCGCGGGCGGCTATGGACCATGCGGCAGTACGCCGGGTTCGGCACCGCCGCGGAGTCCAACAAGCGCTACAAGTTCCTGCTGAAGCGGGGCCAGACGGGGCTGTCCGTCGCCTTCGACCTGCCGACGCAGATCGGATACGACTCGGACGACCCGATGGCGAATGGCGAGGTGGGAAAGGTGGGGGTCGCCATCGACTCCCTCGAGGACATGGAGACGCTCCTCGATGGAATTCCGCTCGACAAGGTCTCGACCTCTATGACCATCAACGCCACGGCGACGATGTTGCTGCTCCTGTACCAGCTCGTCGCCGAGAAGCAGCGGTGCCCGCCCGAAAAGATCACGGGGACCGTGCAGAACGACATCCTCAAGGAGTACGCGGCGCGCGGCACCTACATCTTTCCGCCCAAGCCGTCGATGAGGCTGGTGACCGACCTCTTCGCGTACTGCCAGGCGAACCTTCCCAGCTGGAACACGATCTCGATCTCCGGGTATCACATCAGGGAGGCGGGCTCGACGGCCGCCGAGGAGATCGCCCTCACGCTCAGCCATGCGATCGCATATGTGGAAGCGGCCCAGGAGGCGGGGCTCGCGGTTGACGATTTCGGTCCGCGGCTGTCCTTCTTCTTCGCCTCGCACATGGACTTCTTCGAGGAGGTCGCGAAGTTTCGCGCCGCCCGGCGCATCTGGGCGCGGATCATGCGGGACCGTTTCAAAGCGAAGGACCAGCGATCGCAGGCTCTTCGTTTCCACACGCAGACCGGCGGCGTCACCCTGACCGCGCAGCAGCCGCTGAACAACGTGGTCCGGACGGCACTCGAAGCGCTGAGCGCGGTGTTTGGCGGCACCCAATCGCTACACACCAACGCGTTCGACGAGGCCCTCGGCCTGCCATCACAGGGTGCGGCCGAGGTGGCGCTCAGAACGCAGCAGGTCATCGGCTACGAGACCGCGGTACCGCTGGTGGCCGACCCGCTCGGCGGCTCCTATTACGTGGAGAGCCTCACCGACAAGGTGGAGGAGGAGGCGCTGGCGATCATGGCCGAGATGGACGAGGGCGGCGGCGCGGTGGCCTGCATCGAATCAGGGTGGACTCAGCGGCGCATCGCCGAGAGTGCCTACCGGCTGCAGAAGAGGATCGAATCGGGCGAGCGGGTGGTGGTGGGCGTCAACCGTTTCGAGAGCTCGGACTCCGACGCGGTGGAGATCATGAAGATCAGCCCGCGCCACCAGGCGGCGCAGGCCCGCGCGCTCGAGCGCCTTCGCGCCGGGCGACCCAAGGGGACGCTGGAACGTCATCAGAAAGCCATTGAAAAAGCAGCCCGAGGCACGGAGAACTTGCTGCCACCACTCAAGGCAGCGTTGGCCGACTACATCACGATCGGCGAGTGTTGCAACGTGCTTCGAGGTGTGTTCGGCGAATACCAACCGTCACAGGTCACCTGAAGAAAGAGGAGACGGCGGCATGATTTTTGTGGTCCCGATGAGCGCCTATGAGGACGGGAACGCGGCCATGGACTGGTTGGTCGACCAGTGACCGAACCCAAAGCCAGGAAGGTCGATCCGCTCAACCAGCTGCGGCAGCGCAAGTACGAAGCCGGACACGGCGATGCCGAGGCGTTCAACCGGCAGCACGCGAAAGGCAAGCTGACCGCGCGTGAGCGCATAGCGCGTCTGGTCGACCGCAACTCTTTCGAGGAGCTCGACATCTTCGCCACGCATCGGGCGCAAGACTCAGGCATGGAGGCGAAGCGCGTTCCTGGAGATGGTGTCGTCACCGGAATGGGAAAGATCGACGGCCGCGACGTGATGCTCTTCAGCCACGACGCTTCGGTGTTCGGCGGGTCCCTCGGTGAGGTCTTCGCGGAGAAGGTGATCAAGGTGATGGACCTCGCGCTTCGCAACCGGATCCCGATCATCGGCATCAACGACTCGGGCGGCGCGCGCATCCAGGAAGGCGTGGTCTCGCTGGCGGGCTATGCCGAGATCTTCTGGCGCAATGTCGAGTCGAGCGGGCTGATCCCGCAGCTGAGCCTGATCCTCGGCCCTTGCACCGGAGGCGCCGTCTACTCACCCGCCATGACGGATTTCACGTTCATGGTCCATGGGGTCGGCTACATGTTCATCACCGGGCCGGAGGTGATACGCGTCACGACCGGTGAGGAGGTGACATTCGACTCGCTGGGCGGAGCCGAAGTCCACAACGTCAAGTCAGGCGTCGCGCACTTTCTCGCCGAAACCGAGGACGAATGCTTCGCCCAGGTGCGGCGAATGTTCAAGTACATCCCGCAGAACTGCGACGAGCAGGCGCCGACTGTGCCTGCCACCGACGACCCGGAGCGCGCCGCGCCCGGTCTGGCCACTGTGATTCCGGACAACCCGAAAGAGCCCTACGACATCAAGGATGTCATCGGCATGGTCGTCGACCATGGCGAGTTCTTCGAGGTCCAGCCGTACTTCGCTATGAACATCGTTGTGGGCTTCGCCCACCTGGACGGCCACTCGGTCGGCGTGGTCGCCAACCAACCCAAGGTCATGGCGGGCGCGCTGGACATCAACGCATCCGTGAAAGCGGCCCGGTTCGTGCGCTTCTGCGACGCGTTCAACATCCCGCTCGTCACGTTCGTCGACGTACCGGGGTTCCTGCCCGGCACCGCGCAGGAGTACGGCGGCATCATCAGGCACGGCGCCAAGCTCCTCTACGCGTACAGCGAGGCGACCGTGCCCAAGCTCACCGTGATCACGCGCAAGGCATACGGCGGCGCCTATTGCGTCATGTGTTCCAAGCACATCCGCGCGGATTTCAACGTTGCCTGGCCGACCGCCGAGATCGCCGTGATGGGGCCGGAGGGCGCCGTGAACATTGTCTCCCACCGCGAGCTGGCCGCAGCCGCCGACCCGGTGGCGCACCGGCGCGGGCTCGTCGCCGACTACACCGAGCGGTTTGCCAATCCATACATCGCGGCGGAACGCGGATACATCGACGACGTCATCGAGCCGGGCCGCACGCGCGGCGAGCTCATCCGCGCGCTGAAGATGGCGCTGCGCAAGGAGCGCCGCCGAAGTCCACGTTGGCACGGCAACATCCCCTTGTGAGCAGCGCATACGGCGTAATCGGTCTGGCTCTGCTCGTAGTCGCCGCCATGGCAATGGTCCAGGGAGCGTGGATGGCGATCACGGCGCACCGGCCGCCCTGGGTGTCTTCGCGACGCCTGGCAGCCGGACGGGAGAGAGGGTTTGGAACCGCGCTGATCGTGACGGGGCTGGGCGCGGTGCTGGAGGGCGCTTCATTAATCGAGGCCGTTGCGTTTTCGAGTCTGCGCGTTGTGGGGATTGGCCTCTTTCTATTTGGCGCTCTATTCGTGGTCGTGGCTTTCCGGCCGCGGCCGTCGCAATAGCCTGAGCCGCTACTCTTGACCTATCGATGAAGCTCCTCGAATACCAGGCCAAAGAGGTGCTTGCATCGCTGGGCATCGCCATCCCGCCGGGCAAGGTCGCGCGCACTCCTGACGAGGCGGCGCAGGCCTGCGCCGAGCTTGGGCCGGTCGCGGTCAAAGCCCAGGTTCCGGTTGGCGGCCGCGGCAAGGCCGGCGGCATCAAGCTCGTAAAAACGCCCGACGAAGCTCGCAAGGCGGCAGCGCAGATCATCGGCATGGACATCAAGGGCTTCAAGGTGCCCCTGGTCTACTGCGAGACCGCGCTGGATATCCAGCGCGAGATCTACCTGGGCTTCACCGTCGATCGCGACGCCCGCAACAACATCCTGATGCTCTCCGCCAAAGGCGGCATGGACATCGAGCAGGTGGCGGAGGAGGCGCCCGAATCGATTGCCCGGTTGCATCCAAATCCATGGAGAGGGCCGCTCGACTTCGAGCTCAACCAGCTCGCTTTCGATGCCGGCCTGGGCGAGCTGGCGCGACCGCTGAGCGCCCTCATCAAGAAGTTGTATCGAGCGATCCCGGAGCTCGACGCGCTGACCGCGGAGATCAATCCGCTCGTAGTCACCACGAAGGGCGAGATCATCGCGGGTGACGCGAAGCTGGAGACAGACGAGAGTGCCGCCTGGCGGCACACGGACCTCGAGGACCGTTATGGCTCCGTGCTGGAAGGCGATCCGTACGAGGTCGAGGCCAAGAAGCGTGGACTCACTTACGTCTCGCTCGACGGCGACATCGGCATCATCGGAAATGGCGCCGGGCTTTGCATGAACACTCTCGACCTCGTCGCTCGCGCCGGTGGCAAGGCTGCCAACTTCTGTGACATCGGCGGCGGCGCCAAAGCCGAGGTGGTGGAGAACGCGCTGGCAGTGATCCTTATGAACCCGCGAGTCAGGGGCGTCCTGATGAACGTCTTCGGCGGCATCACGCGCGGCGACGAGGTTGCAAGGGGCTTGGTGAAGGCACGCGACAACCTGAAGATGCAGCTTCCCCTCGTGGTGCGAATGAGCGGCACCAACGAGGAGGAGGGCCGCGCGATTCTCAAACAGAATGGGATCGAGCCAGGCGCCAGCGCCTGGGAAGCCGCGCAAAAGATCGTCGAGCTCACGAAGGCTGCGGCGCCGCGATGAGCATCCTGCTCGACGCTTCCACGCGGGTGATCGTCCAGGGCATCACCGGCCGGGAAGGCACGTTCCATGCGGGTCAGATGCTCGAGATGGGCACCAAGGTCGTGGGCGGGACCAGCCCCGGAAAGGGCGGGACGATGCACATCGGGCTCCCCGTGTTCAACACGGTGGCCGACGCTGTCAAGGCGACAGGGGCCAACGCTTCCGGCATTTTCGTGCCTCCGCCGTTTGCCGCCGACGCGATCATGGAAGCGGCCGCCGGCGGCATCTCGTTGATCGTGTGCATCACCGAAGGGATTCCGATCCAGGAGATGGTCAACGTCAAGGATTTCCTGCGCGGCTATCCGTCCGCGCGACTGATCGGAGCCAACTGCCCCGGACTGATCACGCCGGGCGTGGGCAAGATCGGCATCATTCCGCAACGCATTACCCGCGCCGGGCCGGTTGGGCTGGTTTCACGCAGCGGCACGCTGACTTACGAGGTCGCTTCTGCTCTGACGGCCGCCGGCCTGGGGCAGTCCACCATCGTCGGCATCGGCGGCGATCCCGTCCTGGGGCTGACGTTCAAGGACGTCGTCGAGCTGTTCGAAAAGGACCCTGCGACGACGCACCTGGTGGTGATCGGCGAGATCGGGGGCACCGACGAGGAGCGCGCCGCCGAGCTGCTGGCCGCAGGCTCGAGGCTGAAGACCGTGGCCTTCATCTCGGGGCGCACGGCGCCGGAGGGCAAGCGGATGGGTCACGCGGGCGCGATCGTGTCGGGTAACCGTGGCACCGCCAAGAGCAAGGTGGAGGCGTTCAAGAAGGCCGGAGTCGCCGTCGCGGAGACCACCGACGACATCGTCGGCCTGCTGAGGTAGATGCTCCGATGGTGAGCCCGTTCAGCCGCATGGCGATCCCGATCTCGATCAGCAGGCCCGGTCCCGGCGACCGGATCCGCGATATCTCGTTGATCGGGGGCCTGCTGCTGTGGCTGGCCTACACCCGTATCTATTGGGCTCTACATGTCGGCCACTGGGTGCTCCCGCCTTGCCCATTCTTTTACATCACGGGCCACCCGTGTCCCTTCTGTGGCGGCACCCGATCCTTCGCCTATATGTGGCAGGGCGATGTGGCCGACGCCGTGCGCCTGTACCCGTTGGGTCCCGCGCTGTTCGCGGGCAGCGTGGTCGGGGTGGTCGGCCTGACCGCAGGCATGGTGAGCGGACGCAGCTGGTCGCTCAATCTAAGCTCGCGCCAGTGGCGGATCCTCACCATCTGGATGGTGTCCCTGGTGGCCCTCACCTGGGCGCTGAAAGTTTTCGTTCTCGGTAACTGAGTTCGTCGCTGCGCGCCGCGGCCGGGCCGTGTAACGATTGGCGGGTTGGACTTTCAACTGACCTCCGAGCAGCAGGCGATTCGCGACGTGTGTCGCGACTTCGCTCGCGAAGTTGTGGCTCCAGCCGCAGAGGAGCTGGACCGCGACCACAAGTTCGGGTACGACATCGTGCGGCAGATGGGGGAGCTTGGGCTGTTCGGCCTCCCGTTCTCCGAGGAGTACGGCGGGGCGGGTGGCGACTTTCTGTCCCTGTGCCTGGCGATCGAGGAGATATCTCGCGCTGATACGGGCGTGGGAATCACGCTCGAGGCGGCCGTGTGCCTCGGCGCTGCGCCGATCCACGATTTCGGCAGCAAGGAGCAGAAGGAGAAGTGGCTTCCGGATCTGCTCGCAGGCCGGACGCTCTGGTCTTTCGGGCTGACCGAGCCAGAGGCTGGTTCAGACGCGGGTGCGACGAAGACGCGTGCCGAGCTGCGCGATGGGCAGTGGGTCGTCAACGGCGCGAAGCAATTCATCACCAACTGCGGGACGGATATCTCCGCGGGAGTGACGGTCACAGCGGTCACTGCCAAGGCGAACGGCGGCCGGCCCGAGATCAGCGCGATCATGGTTCCGACCGGCACAACGGGCTATCACGTGCTCGAGTCGTACCGCAAGCTCGGGTGGCACTCGTCCGACACGCATCCGCTCAGCTTCGAAGACTGCGCGGTTCCGGAGGGGAACCTTCTGGGTGAGCGAGGCGGCGGCTACCGTCAGTTCCTCCACACGCTGCTGGGCGGACGCATCGCTATCGCAGCCCTGTCGGTCGGTCTGGCCCAGGCGTGCCTCGACGCATCGCTTTCGTACGCCAAGGAGCGCAGGTCGTTTGGCGTTCCCATCTCCAAGCACCAGGCCATCCAGTTCAAGCTCGCCGACATGGCGATGGAAACCGAGATCGCCCGCACGATGGTGTATCGCGCCGCAGTGACGTACATGAACACGGACGGCGAGACCACCGACGAGGCAAGGATGCTGGCCGCGATGTGCAAGCTGTACGCCTCCGAGACTTCTAAGCGAGCCGCCGACCAGGCCGTGCAGATCCACGGTGGTTACGGCTTCATGGAGGACTATCCGGTCGCGCGCTACTGGCGCGATGTCAAGATCAACGAGATCGGCGAAGGCACCTCAGAGGTGCAACGAATGCTGATCGCGCGCCTGCTCGGCTGCTAATAAATCGGACCCACTAGCGCGGCAGGGTTGGCCGGGAGCAGGGTTTCGAGGCGCTAGCGTGGCAGGGTTGGCCGGGGTTCCCCCGGCCATGACTTTGTCTTATTCACTCCAAATCGTGGCGTGGAGAGATCAATTCGTCATAAATCCCAACCAATACCGGATTAAGAGCAGCCGCGCGCGAAGCGCCCGGCGATGAGAGAAGACCGTCTGGGTCTTCTCTCATAATCGCGCTAGCGATAAACGCCGTTGTGGCCCAGGCTGTGCAGGCCCACGTTCGGGAAGTAGGTCAAGCCGTGGTCTTCCGAGCCGACCGGGATCTTCGCCAGCAGCTTGCCCGTGACGGTGCTCATCACATAAACCGTGGCGTTGTAGCGGCCTGACGCCCACAGTTGCGTGCCGGCCGGGTTGAGCTGCAGCATGTCCGGGCTGCCACCTCCGGGTATGAACCACTTGGCGACAACTTTTCGAGTGGCGAAGTCGATGACCGAGAACGACCCCTCGAGCCGGTTCGACACGTACAGGGACTTGGCGTCGCGAGAAATCTGGAAACCGTGCGCGCCCTTTCCGGTGGGTATGAACTGGATCTCTTTCATCGCGATCGGGTCGACGACCGACACTCCCATGCGACCCTGGTTGCTCACGTAGAAGACGGTGCCGTCGGGTGACAGCTTCACGTCGATCGGCAGCCCGCCGACATGAACGGCGCCGACGAGCTTCATGTGAATGACGTCGACCTTGGCGAGCATCCCCGTGTACTCGGTCGAGATCATCAGATAGCTGCCGTCCGCGCTGAAGTCGAGGTGGTCGGCGCCGGCCCATGGAATCGAAACTGAGCCCAACAACCTCCACCCGTGGCGCGGGTCGCGGAACTCGATGCGTTGCAGGCGTTCGACGACGTCGATCGCCTTGGTGCCGTCAGGGGTGAAGTAGAGGTTGTACGGAAACGGAATCGAGATCGTGCCGGTGGGCTTGCCGGTGTGGATGTCGATCTTCGTCAGGCTGCTCGAGCCCTCGTTGTCGACGTACAGCGCGCTCATGTCCCATGCGGGCGCGACGTGGTGGGGAATCGAACCGACAGCGAAGTGGTCGATAACTTTGAAGGTCAGCGGGTTGATGACGTCCACGGTGCCGGCTCCGCTGTTGGGGACGTAAACGCGCGGCGGGAGTTTGCAGAGCGGGCAAGGCACGACGCCCGACATGATGTTGGCGTAGACGTTGACCGGTGTCGCCGGCAGGCTGCCGGGCTGGACGTCTGGCGCCGGGAGGACCCGTATCGGTCCCGTCGGAGCCGCTTCCTCGGCAGGCGCCGGAGCGCTCAGGTAAGGGGTCGTCCACACCACCGCGAAGACCACTCCGGCGGGGCTGAGAATCACGAGAGTGAAGATTGCCGCGACCAGCACGCGCATCGGCCGCGACCGCAGGGCTGAGACCAGGCGATTATTCGTCAGGGAGATCTTCCAGCTTGGGGGCAAGCTCGCAAACCCAGCGACCGTCATCGAGCCGCCGGATGAAACGACCGTAACCCTGGTTGCGTGCCACGTTGAAGAACTGCTCCTGAGTAATCAACGTACGCAGGCGGGCAAGGTCCGCATACGTGTTGTCTCGCATGATGCCGCCCACGACCCCGGCCAGCTCGCGCCACTGGCCTTCTGACAAAGGCTCGCCATAGCCTGCGATGGTGACCAGCAGCGCCGCAGTGGCGCCGGTGATCGTGTCCGGTAGCAGCTTCTCAGCCTTCGCCCTCGAGATGATCTCGCGACCCGTGCCGATGATGTCTGCGATGCGGTCTCGCCGCACCCCAATGATGTCGCGCCCGCTCCCTACCGTGGTTCCTTCGAGGTATCTAGGTCCTGCTTCCATGCCAGATTGCCTATTCTAGTTTGCCGTCAGTGGACCTGGATCTGGCGCCCCAGCACGCGAACTTCCGAGACACCGTCCGCGAAGTGGCGCAGGAGGTGGTTCGACCTCATGCCGTCGAGGTCGATCGCGACCATCGATTCCCCGATGAAGCCATCGATGCAGCGAAGGCCGCGGGGCTTCTCGGCGTGCTCATCCCTCGCGAGTACGGCGGGGCGGGCCTGGATGCGATCGCCTTCGCCGTCTGCATCGAAGAGCTGGCTCAGGCGTGCGCCTCGACGTCGGTCATCGTCGACGTCCACACGAGCGTCGGTAGCGAACCGATCCTGCTGTTCGGCACCGAGGAGCAGAAACGCCGGTGGCTGCCGCCCCTCGCCTCGGGCGAGCTGCTCGGGGCATTTGCCCTGACAGAGCCGGCATCCGGCTCGGATGCGGCCTCGCTGAAGATGAGCGCCCGTCGAGATGGCGACCGGTACGTCCTCAACGGCACGAAGGTCTTCATCACCACAATCGGCCGCGCCGGCCTGTACATAGTGTTTGCGCGCACTGGTCCCGATGAGAGGGCGGCTGGGGTCAGCGCGTTCGTGGTGCCGGCCGACGCTCCCGGCGTTCGAGTCGGGCAGCTGTTCAAGAAGATGGGGCTTCGCGGTTCGCCCACTGGCGAGCTCGTCCTAGAGGATGTGGTGGTGCCGGCCGCCAACCGCCTGGCGGCTGAAGGACAGGGTTTCACCGTGGCGATGCGGGCGCTCGACTCTGGCCGGATCGGCATCTCAGGGCAAGCGCTCGGGATTGCGCAGGCAGCAGTCGATGAGTCGCGCGCATTGCTTCAGGGGCGAGGTCGGGAGCAGGGTGACGAGTTCATGCTCGCGGACATGGCGACGCGGTTGGAGTCAGCGCGCTTGCTCGCCTACCACGCCGCGTGGCTGTGCAGCCGCGGTCGGCCTTTCACGCGCCAGGCGTCGATGGCCAAGCTGCACTGCACCGACACCGCCATGGCGATCGCCCTCGACGGAGTGCAGCTTGCGGGCGAGGAAGGCACTGTCGGGGGCAGCCCGTTCGAGCGACACGTGCGCGACGCCAAAGCGCTCCAGATCTACGAGGGTTCAAACCAGGTCCAGCGCATCGTCATCGCCCGCGACTTGCTCAGCTAAGCTCACCCCGTGGATTTCGAGTTCTCGGAGGAGCAGATTGCGATCAGGGACACGATCCGGGAGCTAGTCCAGGACAAGGTCGCCCCCCGGGCCGCGGAAATCGACGAGAAGTCTGAATACCCGAAGGACATCGAGAAGCTGTTCGCCGAGAACGGCATCCTGGGCATCCCCTTCCCGGAGCAATACGGCGGGATCTCCGGCTCAAGCGTGTCGATCTGCATGGGTATCGAGGAGATCGCAAAGGCGTGCGCGACCTCATCGCTGATCCTCGCCGTCCAGGCACTCGGCGCCTATCCCATCCTGGTCGCGGGCTCGGAGGAGCAGAAGAAGCGCCTGTGCCCGCCGCTGGCGTCTGGAGAGAAGGTCGCCGCTTACGCCCTGTCGGAAACGGGAAGTGGCTCCGATGCCGCCGCGATGAAGACGCGCGCCGTGCGTCACGGCAACGAGTACGTGCTGAATGGCACCAAGCAGTTCATCAGTGGAGGCAGCATTGCCGGAACTCTCGTCGTTTTCGCGCAGACCGATCCTGAGGCGAACCAACGTGGCATTTCCGCCTTCGTGCTCGAGCGCGAGACCAGCCCTTGGAAGGCGGACAAGCTCGAGCACAAGCTCGGCATTCGCGGCTTTCCGACAGCGCAGCTGGTTTTCGAAGACGTCAAGGTGCCGGTTGCTAACCGGCTCGGCGAAGAAGGCACGGGCTTCAAGCTCGCGCTGGCTGTGCTCGACCGATCGCGGCCCGGCATCGGAGCGCAGGCTCTAGGCATCGCCGAGGGCGCGTTCGACTACGCGCTGAACTACGTCAAGGAAAGGAAACAGTTCGGTCAGGCGATTGCCAGCTTCCAGGGCATCCAGTTCATGCTCGCCGACATCGCCACCCAGATCGAAGCGGCCCGGCATCTCGTTTATCGAGCGGCGACCAAGGTGGATGCCAAGGCTACGGATCTGACCAAAGTCGCGGCGATGGCCAAGCTGTTCGCATCGGACATGGCGATGAGGGTGACCACCGACTGCGTGCAGCTGCTCGGTGGCTATGGCTACATCAGCGACTACCCCGTAGAACGAATGATGCGTGACGCGAAAATCACGCAGATTTACGAAGGGACCAATCAGATCCAACGCGTCGTAATTGCCAGGTCGCTGTTGCGTTGAGCCTGGCGTGGCTCGTGCGGCTGCTGGCTGCGATCTCGGCCATGCCGACCCTCGGGTAGAAGCCGTGGACCGAATCACCGAGGCCTTCACCTGGCCTTTTCGAGATCCCGAATGG
>Ga0207929_1000147_pt1 | contig 19433 bp, 20 predicted proteins | sample NGESurdeep072012_FD_184466 | JGI IMG/M metagenome (GOLD analysis project Ga0207929, IMG submission 184466) | Arctic peat soil microbial communities from Barrow, Alaska - NGEE Surface sample 53-1 deep-072012 (SPAdes) | ecosystem: Environmental > Terrestrial > Soil > Wetlands > Peat ... | reverse complement strand
GCGACGATGGCCCCGCTCCGATTCTGGCTGAGCGCTTTCAGAACGATCGCCGAGCGCACCACACCCGGCCGGTACGTGCCCTCCAGGCTGACCTGAGCCGACCATCCCTGCCACCACTTGATCGTCTCGTCAAGGCGGCTGTCGAGGTCCTGTGGTTTGGGCGACTCTAAATGCGTGGAAGTGAGCCGCGTCGGGGTCATATATTCGATGGAGAGACGGATCCGCTCTTGGGCTCGCACCGAGAACCGGCGCGTGAGATCGTGGCGGCCGCGTCTGTCGAGTTCGACGTCGGAGGCAATCAGGAGACCGTTGCTACCGCCGAGAGCGCTGTACAGGTGTTGGCCGTGGTAACGCAGCCACGGTTTGACCTCGCCGTAGTCGAAGCGGATCTCCAGGTCGAGCTGGAAATCGACTTTTCCTCGCACTCCCTCCACCACCCTGAGCAACTGGCAACGCGGATTCGAAGCCGCGTCCTCTGCAATCACCAGGCAGTCGATCAACCTCGCCTCACCGCCTCGCGACGAGAAGATCGTTGACAGCACCATGGTGCCCTCTATGTACGAGCGGACAGACGAGTGTCGTTCGACCGGCGCAATCGAGCAGTAGCCACCGTGCTCCCAGTCAACCAGCCGGCCGAAACAGCTTGCCGAGTCCACGCGTGGCATACAACACCAGTCGATGGAGCCATTGCGTTCGACCAGCGCCATCGAGTGGCAATCGCTGATCAGCGCGTAGTTGGCGATGGGTGGGTACTCCGAGCCACTACTGGCCATCCGGGTACTCACCGAGGAGTTGCGAGGGTCGGCCGCCTGTCGCAGTTTTGCATGCGGTCCACGTCGGTCCTGGCCGATCCGGCTCGGCTTGAGTTTCCTAGGAGCCTTACGTGCTTTTGTCATGTGGCCGCCCTAAATCGACTCGGCGTAACGCACCATGCCGCCGTCGACGTAATAGGTCGAGCCGGTCACGTAGCGGGAGCGGTCCGAGGCTAGGAAGAGAGCGACCTCGGCCACATCCTCGGGCTTGCCCATTTCGCCCAACGGGATGATCCTGTGCAACTCCGCCATCTTTTTAGGGTCGTGCAGGGTCGCCTCGTTGATCGGGGTGGCGATCGCGCCCGGAGCGATGTTGTTGACCCGGATCCGGTACTGGGACAGCTCGAGCGCCGCGTTGCGCATCATCATCCTCATCCCACCCTTGGCGGCGCAGTAGGGCGTGAAGCCGGGGAAGGTGTGATCCTCGTGAATCGAGGAGATGTTGATTATCGATCCGCCCTGCTCCTTCATTGCGCGACCACAGGCCTGAGCGCAAAGAAAAGCTCCTTTGAGGTCCACGTTGAGCATTTTGTCCCAGCTCTGCTCGGTGATCTCCAAGAATGGGGCCGAACTCTCGACTCCCGCGTTGCATACCAGCACGTCGATCCGGCCCAACTCCTTCAATACCCGCTCAACCATGTGCTGCACCTGATCTGGGTCGGAAACGTCTGCCTTCACCGCAATCGACTTCCGCGCTGTCCTCGAAATGCTGTCAGCGAGTTCCTCCGCCTGACCCTCGTACCCGAAGTAGTTGACCCCGACCGCGGCCCCTTCTCTCCCAAATCGCTCCCCAATTGCGTGGCCAATGCCGCTGCCGGCTCCGGTAACGATCGCCACTTTGCCGTTCAACTCACCACCCATTGATCAACCTCCTCTTCTGACCGTAACGCGAGGGCCTGCCCACCCCGCTCGGGACGGGGGGTCTGCACCGCCAACCACTCATGGCGTATTACTCCCGGAGCGCTGGAGGCCGGCTGCGTTCAAAGCGTTGTCATGTGGCCAGACAGACCCGACCTGGGACTCGATCGGGTGATGGGCGGCCTGGTCGCCGGTGTCCGGAGCCCCCTGCCATTAACGAGCCGGTTGCACATCTAAGCTAGATCCCCACCACTCGACTGTAGTAGGCGTAATCCTCCCGCCAACCGCCGAATCCCAGGCCGATGTTGCGGTAGTCCTCTTGGAAGCTGATCGCCCGGATCCACTTGACCATCTTGAAACCAAGCTGTGTTTCAACCCGAAGCCGGAGCGGCGCGCCGTGCTCGATGGGTAACGGCTTGCCGTTGAACTCGTAGGCCAGCATGGCCTGAGGCGCGTCGGCCAGTTTGAGGTCAAGCGTCTCGTAGTAGAGGCCCTTGGAGTCAACCTGAGTCAATGCCTTGTCGTCGTAGGCGTAGAAGACCAGGTAGCGAGCGTTGGCGTGCGGCCGGCAACGCTTAATGAAGTCCGTCAGTGGCACGCCCGTCCACTGGGCGACGCCGGTCCAACCCTGGATGCAGTTGTGCTTAGTGATCTGCGTTTGGCTTGGCATGTGGCGTAGGTCGTCCAGGGAGAGTCGGAGCTCGCGCTCGATCTGGCCTCCGACCAGCAGAGTCCAGTCCCGAAATCCGTTAGCAGCCAGGTCCTTATAGACAGGGTCGGGAGGTGGGTATCCGTTGACCCAGAAGTACGAGGTTATGTCGGACGACTTGTAGTGCTGCCGGGATTGAAGGTGAGACGAGATCCAGTGCTGCAAGGGGTCAACCGCGCGTCCGAGAACCCTCTGCGCACTTCTTGGGTCGCGTCTACCGAGCATGGTCACAAAAACGTTCGTACCCACCACTACCAGCAGGCCTAGGATTCCAACAACGACTGCAAGCTCTTGGTTGGCGTGGTCGGACGAGAGGACTATGCGCGCCCACTCCCGAGGGAGGCCGTGGACGACGACCATGAACGTGTGCCCGATCACAAAGGCCGCGAATGCGATCAGCCCCATGAAGTGAATCGTTCGCGCGGTTTGTCGGTTCCCAAACAGGCGCGGATACCACGGGAAACGGCCGATGATCGCGGGCGACATTGCGGCGCCGGTGGCGATCTGAAGCGGCGCCAGTACGAAGACGACGAGGAAGTACGTCAGCTGCTGAAGCGGATCGTATGGATATCCCGGTGTCGGCGGCGCCAGGTGGAAGTGGAGGTATGCGTCCGCCGACTGGATCGCGCCCGGAATGATCGACCACGATGTCGGCACAAGCCGTCGCCACTGATCGGTAGCGAAGAGCAAGACAACGTAGACGATTCCGGTGGCGATCCATGCCACAAGGACCAAGAAGTGCCAGTGGCGGCCTACTCCCAAGGCGCCGTTGGCGCCCTTGCCGCCCGGGAGCGCCAGCCAGGGAGATACGTCGGCCTCCTCGTCAAGCGACTGATGAATGCGGTCGGTCGGCACCTTTTTCTTCGTGAACTTGATGATCTCGTGCCCGGGCGCGCAGTCGTCCTTCAGGTAAAGCCGCGGGAAAGACGCCAGGATCTGGATCCCGCTTCGCGCGAGGAAGGCCATGAACAGGAGGTTCAGGAAGTGGGTGGCGCTGATCCAGACCGGGTATCCGAATTGATTCATGCGGCTCGGTACGCCTCAGCGTCAGCGCGCTTCAGCTCGAGGCCGAGGCCGACACGGTCAGCCGCCGGCGATAGATGGCCGCCTTTCGGTTGCGGCGCACCCTCGAAGAGCATGCTCTCGATCCGCGCATGGTCGTGGAAGTACTCGACGTGAGCGATCTGAGGTGCCGCGCACCCGGCATGAGCATGGATGGTGGGCGAGCAGTGGGCGGAGAACGGGATGCCGGCTGAGTAGGCGATTTCGGCAGCCATCAAAAAGCCAGTCACCCCCAGGCAGCGGGTGGCGTCGGCCTGCAAGATGTCGACTGCGCCTGCGTCGAGCATGGCCCTGAAATACCAGGGATCCCAACCGTATTCGCCAGCCGCCACGTCCTGCTTGATCTCACGCCGGATCAGGGCGAGCTGGTCCAGCTGGTCGGAGGAGACCGGCTCCTCGAAATAGCTCGCGATTCCGTCCAGGTCGCCGGCAAGCCGAATCGCCTGCTTTGCCGTGTAGGCTCCATTGGCGTCGACGAAAAGCTCTGGTCCCGGACCGATTGCGTCCCGCACAGCAAGGATTCGTTCGCGGTCGACTTCCAGCTGGGTGCCCCACGCGGTCCCGATCTTCATCTTCACCCGTGGTATCCCGGCTGCCACCCAGCCGCCGAGTTGCATGGTCAGCTCGTCCAGCGTGTATGAGGTGAAACCACCGCTCCCGTAGATCGGAACCGAGTCACGGTGAGCTCCTAGCAGCCGGAAGAGTGGCAATTCCTGCGCACGAGCCTTGAGATCCCACAACGCCACATCGACGGCCGAGATCGCAGTCGCCGCGATCCCCTGGCGTCCGATGTTGCGAACCGCCGCCACCATCGCAGACCACGCGCCGCCGACATCCACCAGGTCCAGCTCTGCGATGGCAGGCCGCAGAACGTCCTGCACCACGGCGGCCGCCGCGCCGCTCGCATAGCTCCAGCCGATCCCGGAGGTCCCGTCCTCAGCCACCAACTGAACCAGGACCATCGTTGTCGAGTCCCAGGCGAAGGTGCCATCTGCCTCGGGCCGGTCGGTCGGAATTCGAAAGACACTCGTCTCCATTCGAGCGAGCCTCATCGGAGGCGCAACCTGGGCACACTGGGGCCCGCCAGCACCCGGATGCTCCAGTCAGAAACGACGTGCAGCCGATCACGCCAATCGCCGAGCTTGTACAGATAGACTCCCCGCCAGAGCAGATGACCAGCCCAGCCGGAAAGCCGAGCACCAAACACCTGGCTCACCGCGAACCGACCTCCCAGCGTGACAAGCTGGCCCATGAAGCGGTATTGGAAGGCTTCCGGTTCGCCGCCGGTCACCTCTGCAGCCAGGTTGTTTGCGACGGCAGCCGCCTCTTGCACCGCAGCCTGCGCAGTTGGGGCGACCGGCTTGCCTGCGAAGGTGACGGCGGCGATGTCGCCCAGGGCATAGACACCCGACTGACCGCTGACGCGGAGGCACGCGTCGACCTTGAGCCGCCCTCGCTTGTCGAGCCGAGCACCCTTGAGCCGGCGGGCGATCGGGCTCGGTTCGACTCCTGCTGTCCAGACGACAGTGGAGGCGTCCAACCGGTCGCCGCTATCGAGCACCACGCCTCGCTCATCGACCGACTTGACGGTCGAGTCGGTTCGCAGCTCGATCCCGTCCTTGCGCAGGCGGCTTGCGGCCGCCTGCCGGAGCGGCTTCTCCATATCGGGTAAGAGGTCGGGCTTTGCCTGGGCAACGGTCAGGTTTACATCGTCTGCGGAGAGGCCGGGGTATTGGGGAATCAGGATGTCGATCAGCTCCGATATTCCGGCCACGACCTCGACCCCTGTCGAACCTCCACCGACGACGACGAAACGGAGGTCATGCCGGCATCCAGCCGCGGCTGCCTCGAATTGGTCCACGATCCGGGCCCTGACGGAGACCGCGTCGGTCAGAGACTGCATGGTCAAGCAGTGCTCGGCGGCGCCAGGCGTGCCGAAGAACGACGTCTGCCAACCCATGGCGACCACCAACTTGTCGTATGCCATGTCACCGACGCCCGTTTGGACGGTACATCGATTCAGGTCGGCGCTGATGACGGGCGTTCGTACGAATTCGACTCCAATCGGAGCCAATTCCTCTCGCAATGAACGGACAATGTGCGCGGCTTGAATGGCCCCCGGGATGACCTCCGGGACCATTGGCCAGAAGGTGAGCGAATCCCCTCGATCGACGAGGCGGATGGCGACATCTCGCCTGGCAGCGAGGCGGCGAGCCAGCACCCGGGCGGTGGTGAAACCTCCGAAACCGCCGCCAAGTACGAGCACCCGAACACCCGCTGAGTCGTAGGACGGTGCAGGAAGAGGTCGCTTGCCGGGCCGCGAGCGCGCCATCGCGATCCCGACCCCTGCGCACGCAAATCCGGCGGCTAGACCCATCCACAGGCGAGATCCCATCAGGCCGTTCCCGCCAGGTGGTCGGCCAGCCGTGCCGCCAGCGCCATGATTGTGAGCGCAGGATTTGCGCTGCCCTGGGTGGGTGTCACGCTGCCATCGCAGATGTAGAGGTTCTGCACCGCGTGGGTCCGGAGGTTGCCGTCGACTACTCCGTTCTTGGGGTCCGGAGCCATTCGAGCGCCGCCCATCAGGTGTGCGTACCGGTCGATGGTCACCGTCTCCTGGGCGCCGGCGGCCTGAAGGATGTCGACCATGACCGATGTCGCCGCACGCATCAGCTTGCGGTCGTTTTCTCCTTGGGCGTAACTGAAATGAGCCACCGGCAGCCCATGGCAATCCTTCTCATCGGCCAGGGTCACGCGGTTGTCGGGGAGGGGCAGGAACTCGCAAAGGCTGCCCAGGCTCACCCAGTGGACGTAGTCGCGCATGTACTCCCGCAGCACCTCGCCCCAGTGGCCCTGCGCGACAATGTGCTCTGACCACGTGATTGGCAGGGGCGAGACTGTCTGTATCGAAAAGCCGCGCTTGTAGTCCTTGCTCGGGTCGGTTTCGTAAAAGGCCTCGGTCGACACTTCGGGCGGCGGAGCCTTGTACATCCGCACCTCCTCGGTAAACCGGCCGGCTGTCTGGGCCGCCCCCTGCACCATCAGGTAGCGGCCGACCTGGTCATGGTCGTTGCACAGACCCTCTGGAAAGCGTTCGGATGCCGAGTTCAGGAGAAGCCGCGGCGTCTCGATTGAGTAGCAGGACAGGACAACCAGCCGCGCCCGCTGGCGGTGCTCGATGCCATCTCTTCGGTAGACGACGCCGGTCGCTCGACCATCGTCGCCGACCTCCACCCGCGTCACCATGCAGCCGTCACGAATCTCGGCCCCACGCGCGAGCGCGTCGGGGATGTGGGTGATCAGCGTTGATGCTTTGGCATTGACCTTGCAGCCCTGCAGGCAGAAACCGCGGTAAATGCAGTGCGGGCGGTTTCCCATCACCCCGTTGGTGATGGCGACCGGACCGACGAGAGCCTTGATACCAAGTTGCTGACATCCCCGCAGAAAGATGTCGCCGCCGCCGCTGACCGGGTGCGGCCCGTGCGGGTATCGATGGGGATGGCCCCAGGGCCAGTCCTGGCCCGCCACCGGCAGCTCTTCCTCCATCGTCTCGTAGTACGGCCGCAGTTCTTCGTAGCTGAGCGGCCAGTCAGCCCCCACCCCGTCGGCGGAACGCGTACGGAAATCGGAGGGGTGGAAGCGCGGCGCATACCCGGCGTAGTGGACGGTCGAGCCACCCACGCCGCGGCCGGAGTTGTTGGAGCCGAGCGGGACCGGATCGGCTCCGCCGATCACGCGCGGCTCGTTCCAGTACAGGTGATGCGAACCCGCCTCATCGGATACCCAGTCGTTATCTGGATCCCAGAAGGGGCCCGCCTCGAGCGCGACCACTTTCCAACCGCGACGCGCCAGGCGCTGCGCCAGAACTCCGCCTCCCGCACCGCACCCGACGATCAGCGCGTCCACCGCCTCGTCGTTCCGGAACCGCCGCATGCGTTCACGAAGTGACCAGGGCGTTCGGCTCTGAGTGAGCGGGTCCGGCAGCAGCCAGGCCGACTCATTGCGGGCGCGGACGTTGTCGGTGCTCACCCTTTGCTCTTTGCAACTACGCGGTTCCGGGCAGCCTCGACGCGCTCAGCCCAAGGGATCGGGTCGCGCGAGTCAACCTCCTCGACCTCCCACGGCTCACGCTTGCCGACCCCGATGTTCTTGTAGCCGCGAGGGTAGGCGGGGCCCCCGAAACCGATCTCGCTCCAGGCCCACGGATGCGAGTAGTAGGCGGTGCAGGCGTAGCGCATCCAGAGGCCCCAGAGCCTGGTCGCCGGCATGTCGGCGAAGCGCTCCGATGTCCGGATTGATTCCAGCAAATGCTCCTGGGCCGCGGCCGTCATGGCTGCGAACGACCGCCGCTGCAGTTCTACCAGCGAGACCCTCCAAACATCGGCGTCCGGTGGCATGTCCTCGTAGCGCCAGCCGTCAGTCCAACCCTCCGTCAGGCGGGCGTCGATCAACTCGAAGAGCGGGATCTTGTCCGGGCCCTCGTCAGCGGCGAGGAGGCGGTCAAGCAGCGGCCGGCAGGTCTGCTCCTCGTCCTCTGTGAAAAAGGAGCGCTCGTGCCGCGGCGCAAGACGTCCCAACACGATGTCGCGGGTCTGCTGATCCCAATGATCACGTTGGGTCAAGACGTCATAGCCAGGAAATCGGTTTCGGGATGCCGGGACGGTCAACCCCTAGGCTCCGCGACGCAATATCGCGGCCAACAGACCCATCCCGCCGACCACGGTGACCAACAAAGGCGCGAATAGCGGCGGTCCCATCTCGATGTTGTAAATCGCCTGCGACCATCCGCCCGGCTTGCGTAGCATGCCGCGGGCATGTAGGTAGGTCCCCTGCAAGCCGTTGGCGACTACAAACGCTGAGACGAGGGGAAGCGCAGTCTTGGCCGTGCGCCGGCTGAAGACACCTGCAATGCCAGCCAGCATCATCGGCGGCGTGAGCGCCACCGGGAGCCACATCCACCTGTTGCCAAAGCTGGCGCGGTCGTGTTCGAAGTAGATCTCCAGACCGGTCACCAGGGCAGCCACCGCAGAGAGGCCGGACAGCAGGCGCTCGAAACGCCCCTGCTCGATGTTTTTGATCAGGTGGTCGATTCCGTGGGTGGGTTGCATCCCGCTCACGCCTTGAGCTCGTTGATCTTGTCCTTGAACAGCGTGCTCGCGATGGTGGCCCGGTGCGGCTGTCCGTGCAGGAAGGCCTTGGCAAAGCCTTTCGCCATCTCGTAGGTCACCTTCGCCGGCATCGGAGGCTCATCAGGATTGGTCAGGCAGTCGACCAGCGCCGGACCGGGATGCTCCAATGCGCCTTTGACTGCCGCCTCAAGATCCTCTGGGTGTTCGACACGAAACGCCTTGGCGCCGTTGGCCTCTGCAAAGGCCGCGTAGTTGGCAATGCCGTTGTGCCGCACGCCAAACTCGGGATAACCCAGCACCATCTGCTCCCAAAGGATTTGGCCGTAGCAGTGGTTGTTGTTGATGAAGACCTTGACCGGCAGCTCGTGCCGGATGGCGGTCAGGAGCTCGGCCATCAGCATCGCGAATCCGCCGTCGCCGACAAAGGCGATGCACTGCCGTCCCGGAAAGGCGTGCTGGGCGGCGATCGTGTAGGGCAGGCCCGGCGCCATGGTGGCGAGGTTGCCCGAGAGCATGAAGCGGCGATCACCGCGGATGATCCAGTGGCGGGCAGACCAGGTCGCGATCGTGCCCGAGTCGGAGGAAAGGATGGCGTCGTCCGACGCATGCTTGTCGATCAGGCTCATCAGGTACTGGGGCTGAATCGGGTCTCGGGCGTCGTCGGCGATCGCAGCCATCCGCCCCCACCAGTCCTTCATCTCCTTCTGCCGGTCTTCAAGGAAGTCACGCTCGGTCTTCTGGACGAGCATCGGGATGAGGGCGGCGAGGGTCTCCTTGGCGTCGCCGACCAGCGGGACTTCGGTCGGCACCCGGTTCCCAGCGCGGACCGGGCTGATCTCGATTTGCACGGTACGCGCGCTCTCGGGCAGGTATTTCGTATAGGGAAAGTTGGTGCCGACCATGAAGAGCGTGTCGCACTCCTCCATCGACTTTTCCCCGGGCAACGTCCCCAGCAGGCCGAGGCCGCCGACAGAGAGCGGGTCGTCGTCCGGAAAGCTGCCCTTGCCGGAAAGCGTCTTGACAATCGGCGCCCCTAGAAGCTCAGCTGCCTGGCGCAGTTCATCGGCCGCGCCGATTGCTCCGGCGCCAGCGAGGATCACGACCTTCTTGCCCTCGTTGAGCACGGTCGCAGCGCGCCTGATGTCAGCATCCCTCGGCAGCGCGGGGGCCATGATGAAGATGGGTGAGGTGCTGGGGGCTCGGGCAGGTGCGGGACCACCCGGCGCGGCCGTATCAGCGTCGAGGAGCTGGACGTCGTTAGGAAAGGTGATGTGGGACACGGTGCGATGTGCCAGGGCATGCCTCACGGCGAGATCGACCAGGGTCAGGATCTGGACAGGGGTGTGGACCATCACGTCGTACTGGGCGACATCCTCGAATAGTTTTTCAAGATGGACCTCCTGCTGATAGCCGGTGCCGAGCACCTGGAGCTCCTGCATACCGGTCAGCGCGAGAACCGGTTGGTGGTCGAGCTTGGCATCGTAGAGGCCGTTCAGCAGGTGGATGCCGCCCGGTCCTGAGGTCGCGAGACAGACACCCAGGCGCCCGGTGCTCTTGGCATAGCCGGTGGCCATGAAGGCCGCCGCCTCCTCGTGGTGGACGAGGAGGAACTTGATCCTATCCTGGTGCCGGCGCAGTGCCTCCGTCAAACCGTTGATTCCATCGCCGGGGAGGCCGAAGACCGTGTCGACGCCCCAATCAATTAGTCGCTCTACCAGAAGTTCGGCCGCGATCTTCTTCAATGCGCTTCTCCTGACTAAATGGATTCGGTCGTGATCGACGTTGCCGCCCTACTTGAATATGCGCAAGCCTCCACTTGGGAAGCGACGTACCCAAAGCTGAGCCGGGCGTGCCCCAAACGAGGTATCCCCTTACTGGTCCTGGGGATCGCAGGTTTCCAACCCGTGCCAGCCGACGCGAGCGTTCTATTCGGCCACTGGCGGCTCGGCGGCGAGCTGCCCCGCTGCTTCCAAGCGGGCGAGCAGCAGATGGAAGTAGACCATCCCGGCGTAGGGCTGCCAGCGGGCGACCGCGCGCGCGACGGCGCTGTAGTCGAGCGGCGGCTCGAGCCGGAGCCAGCGCGCGAGGTTGTTCCTCGCGCCCACATCGTCCCCGGGGAAGACATGCAAGCGTCCTAGACCCCGCAGGAGTACGTACTCCGCACTCCAGCGTCCGATCCCGCTCAGGCTGGTCAATCGGGCAACGACTTCGTCGTCGGCGAGGCGTTCGAAGCCCTCTAAGTCGAGGCGACCGGCGACCACCGACTGGGCAAGCTCGATGATGGTCGCCGACTTGCGGCGACTGAAGCCCAGATTGTGCAGTGCCTGCGGCTCCAGCCCAGCGAGGTCCTGGGGGCGAGGAAAGGCATGGAGCGAAGTCCGACCCGTGGAGGTAGTTCTGCCGTGGATCGCCCCTAGACGATTGAGCAGACTTAGCCCGGACTCGAGCGACAATTGCTGATTCGCGACCGCGTTCAGCAGGCTCTCGAAGACGGTTGGAAAGCGCGGTGGCTTCACGCCTCGGAACCGCGCGACGAGTGGGCCGATCACGTTATCGGCGGCGGCCATCTTGTAGAAGCTCGACAGGTCGACTTTCAGCCCGAGCATCCGCTCGAGGCCGGCGACGACCTTCACCTCGACGTCGCGCCCGACGCGATCGCCAACGAGAGCGATGTCGAGACATGGAGCTTCCGCGCCACCGGCCTGTGTGACGGAGAGCTCAACTTCCCCATCGATGAACGTCAGGACGCGCCGGTATGACTTTCCATCCCAGCGGTCGAGGGCATTCACTCGGCGCCTTCGCAGTGCCCAGACGCTGAGGTCAAGTCGAAATGGCGGAGCGGCTTTGATTGAGAAGGCGCCGTGACGTCGGTCGCTCGGCGCTTCACCCTCCTTCGCTCCGCCTTCGTTCTCCCAGCGAGCTTCAGCGGCCCCCAGTTTGTGGCGGCGGTACTGGACGATTCTTGCGGGGAATGGTTTCTGCCTCGCCTTCCGTTGAGGCACGGAGTCAGACCGCTGCCGCACTCGTTGTCGCCGCGGAGTGGGCGAGTTCCTTGTCAGTCGCTGTTGCCTTCGGGGAGTGAACGACGACGACAGGACATGGCGCGTAATGGACGCACTGCTGACTGACAGAACCGAGCAGGAGGCCGACAAAACCTCCATGCCCACGAGATCCCACCACCAGGAGATCGGCGCCGACAGCCGCACCAATGAGGACTTGGGCGGCGGCGCCCTCGACGACCTTGCGCTCGACTTCGACGCCTTCGACCCCACCAACAACGTCAGCGATGGCCTTCTCGAGCACGTCCTCTGCCGCCTGCTGTAGATCTTCGGACTCAGTGCCCAAAGCGGTGTTGGAACCGAACGAGCCCATGTAGCCAAAGCCACCGGACGGCATACCCACGTAGCCGTAGATCCACGCGTGGACTATCCGGAGCCGGGCCTTGCGAAGGCGCGCCTCGGCGACCGCCCAGCGCAATGCTTCGGCCGCCCCGGGAGAGCCATCGACCCCGACGACGAGGGCGGCGGCTTTCTTCGGCTTGTTATCTTCGCTCATGTCTTTGCTCCTTTCCAGGCATCCGATTTGGGTGTGCCACGGCGATCCGGACTTCGAGTCGTCTCCAAGCCAGTGGTACGGTCACGCGAGCTTCTCGGCTTTTGCAGTCCGCGGCGCAAGATCCCGGCGAGGACGAGGGCGTCGTTGTGCTCAGAGTCCCTGGCCGAATAGACGAGAGTGAGTGGGCCGCTGCGGGCCCGCCGCCGGAGTTCCGCGAGCCGGGGCCGCTCGCAACTAAGTTCATCCATATAGCGTTGGCGAAACTGCTCGAAGCGACTTGGCTGGTGACCGAACCACTGCCGGAGTTCGGTGCTCGGCGCGAGTTCACGCTCCCACGTATTGAGCTTGACGGCCGCGCGCGAAACGCGGCGTGGCCAGAGACGGTCGATCGGGACCCTATAACCGTCCGACGATGCTGCCGGCTCATAGGCACGTTTCAAGCGGACGTCCATTGGTGAACTACCCTGTTCCGGGCCCGATCTGAGCCTCAATCAAAGGGGAAGTCGAGTCTGTCGTTGCTCCGTGACCAGAGGGGGTCGCACGCTGGGCAACGGAACCCTGCATGACTTGCTCTATTTCGATCTCGCTGGATCCGCACCTATACACTGTGGCCGCTTCAACCTGAGGCGTCGTCACACCCACGAGTCAACGTGAGCTGCCGCATCTGAGGCATGGAATCAGATAGGCAGGCAAAGCTGCTGGTGTGGGTCAGGAAACGCAGCTGGGCACAATCGAGCGCGACCACTGCCTCATTTGTGGCAGGCCCGGGTTGCTCGCCTGTACGGCGACAGACATGCTCATTGCTTCTCATGCTTCTCGCTATGAGCAGCTTGGCCCGGGTCTCCGCCGAATCTGTCGGGGGCATCGCCAGGGCAGTCGAAGAAATAAGGATCGCCGAGGAGGCCTCCAGATTGCGCAACCTGCGTCGCATGCGCCTGCGCACGGCGGTGATCACCATCGACCAGCTGCTGGAGCAGCTCGAGGTGCTCAACCTCCAGGGGCGCTCTCGTTCGCTGTCCGCCTGGCACCGCCGCCTCTTCTCGCTTGGACGGCTGGACCCCAAAGCGACCAGCCTGGAGCTCACCAGCGAGACGTCGGCCCACCATCTGATGGATGAGTTGTTCGAACTGCAGGAGCGCTTGTTGAGGGACTTGGCCGGTCCACGATGGGACCCATCTCTCAACGGCGACCATGAAGGGATGCCCAGGTCAAGTGTCAGCGTGGAGAAACTGAGACTGATCGTCGCCGGGTAGATCTGGATCTTGCGGCTGGAAACGACAACCCGACCGTCATGGCCAGATCTCCCGCGTTGGGGTGTGGGTCTGAATTTCTGCGCCACCAAACGTAATCGCACCGATTTCTTCTTGGCATGCTTGAGGCGACCGATGGCTACGACGGTGATCTCGACTTGATCACGGGGGGGTCCGCAGGCGGATAGAAAACTCGACTTGCCCTGACGCACGCAAAGGACGTCATCGAGTGAAGCCGCGGCTGCCCCCGTCCTATGATCTCCAAGACCTCGACTCCCCGTGCGGTGAGGGCGTCTGCAATCAGCGATCGGTGGCAGCGCCAGGGGACGGCCTCGGCACACATGATCGCGGCTGTGTGCCGATCAGCCAGCGCAATCAAGTGCTCCAGTCCCGCTTCAAAATCGTCTGTCTGCATGTAATCGGCAAAGCCGCGGAAACTCACGTTGCGCCAACCGATGTTGATCGAGTCGCTTCTCGCTTTCCGGAGTCCGCCCAGCTCGGGCAGGTGGACGTACTCAATCCCTACCAGTGGCAGCTCAGCCGCCAGGGCAGCCTTGGCGAAATGCGGTACCCAACGAGATCCCGGCGCCGTGCGCACGTCGGCCACCAGGTCGACGTTGTTTGCCTGCAGCAGCCGGACGAACTCGTCCAGGGCACGGGTGGAGTGGCCGATGGTGTACAGCCTCAAGGTCTAGCTCAAGGCGAAGTCAGAACCGCTCCGATCGTGAGTAGGAAGGCACTGTCCTCGACACCGAGAACTCTGTGTGGCAGGCTCTCGGCCACACCGACAAGGTGCCCCGGCTGCAACTCAAGGGTCTGACCGCCGACGTCGAATCGAATGCGTCCCTGCAGGACCTGGACAGTTATCGGTGAGCCCGCATGGTGCTCGTGCATCTGACCTCCGGCTTTTAGGGCGACGAGCACAACGCGAATCCCAGGGCGCTTCAAGATCGTCGTCGCCGCGTGGTCCGCCACGCCGTAGGAGTCGCTCGTTCGGAGCAACTCGAGTTCGTCGTCGAGTTCAATGTGAATGATGGGGGCACCAAGACGCTCCGCCGGGCGGAGGTCAGGGGGTGTCTCGCCGGCTTGTAGTTCCATTTCTCAACGTCCTTTATCAGGTTCCTGACAGGTTCGACATTCGGTCCTGGCTTCGGTGCCGATCATTTCCAGGTGCCAGTTTCGTTCGGCCCAGTCACCCGCTGGACATCGTCCCGATCAGCAGCTTGTGGCACCTGAGTACCGAATATGCGCGCACGACCTGCAAATCGCAAGGAACAGTTGTGCATCGGATCTCTACCTCAAATGAAAGGGGAAGACGTCGACCCGCCGTACGGTGATTGCGGAGGCCTCGCGGCCCATGCTCGACTTCAGCCGTCGGGATGAAGTCGCGAGGATTGAGATAACCACTTGCTAACAAAGCCAGCTGAGACCGAGGACGAGGCTCCCGACTGGGAGGGCCTTCACCATCGCCAGATCCCGCCCGCGGATTGGCTCCGCTACGAGGCGAACATGGCAGAGATCTTCAAAGCCATGGGTATGGAGCTCGAGACTCCTGGTACCACAAGTACGCCGGCCCGCTTTCTGAGGAATTCCGCAGGGCGACAAGAACGGCGACTGTGAGCGCGCCCCTTTCTCCAGCTCATCCCACGTGGGGCCAAACGCGATCCGCCGGTACGGCCAACGTTCAGCCACGACTCGCACACGGTGGCGTGAGCGAACTACCGGTACTCGGTAGTTAGATAAGGCGGCCGTGGGGCTTTCCGAGCCAGTCACGAAGCCGGCAAACCGTAATGGGAATTCGGAGGCGTTGCGCCGGGCGCGGCGAGCGGCAATCGGCGTTGCTGCGAGCCTTGTGATCGCAGGACTGCTCGTCAGCTGCGGCGCACAAGGGCCTGGGGTTGACCTCCAGATTACCGGCGGGATGAGCGCTGACGTGGTTGGGGATCAAGGGTCGTGCTCTCCGGCGCCAGCAGCCGGCCCGGCCGGCATGATCGCTTCGTTCGCCGTGGTTCCCAACGGCCTGTACTACAACTTGCGGTTTTTGACCAATCGAGTCGGAGCTGGCGAATACAACGTCTCGACTGCTGGGACATTTGTGGCCTTCAATGGGCAGGGGCCTGGCTGGTCCACCCTTAACGACCATTCCGGCAAACTAGTCGTCAACTCAGATGGCCGGTCGGGGACCATCAACGTCACGTTGTCGCCGGTACCCGGCTCCCCCCAGGCGCCGATTCAAATTTCGGGCAGCTGGCGCTGCCCAGCTTGAAACGAGCGAGAGCACCAGCGGATATCCGAGTCAGTCGCCCTTTCAGCCCCCGCATGACCGAACCTACTACCTTTTTGGCCTGCGAGCGAGTATCCAAGCTCGCGAGTTCCATGATCCTCGCGTAGAAACGGTCAGCGTTCGCTTTGCCTCGCTCCAACAGGGCTTACCCCTTCTCGGCCGGCTGAGACCGTCGCCGCGACTGCCGCTCGATCTCGGCCAGGCTCATCGCGTAGGCGGCGGTCAGGTCGGGTCGGTGACGAAGGACGGTGGACGCAGTGGGCGGTATTTCCGGCCGGACGATCAACATCGTCCGCTCGCGTGCGTCGATGGCGGCCGCTTCCAGCGTCGCTGCGAGGCGCGCCTGCTCGTCAACGGGCAGACTCTCGCCGAGATGGCGCAGCGCAGCATTTTGGTGGGTGCAGAGGTCGGCCAAGGCGCTCATCATCTGCCGCAGGGCCGTGCGCACCGGCCCGGTTGCGGGCGCGGAGCGCATGCGACGTTGGAGACTCTCCGCCAGCATGCTCAGGCGTTCGATCAACCGCCGCACCTCCCGGTGGTCCTCTCTGAGTGCTTCGGCAAGATGGGAGTCCAGGTCGGGGCATAGGGCGCGTTCCTCGGCGGCCATGAGTGGCACCAGACTGGAGACCAACTCGTCGATCAAAGTCTCCAGCCTTGACGTGAAGACACGCGCCGGAGTGTCGGTAAGATCCCGAGCAATCTGCTGCACGGTGTCGAGGATTCTCTGAGTCGTAGCAGGCAGACGTTGCAGGTCGGAAATTGGCCCTGGAACGGGCTCGTCAAAGACATGGCAGCCAGCCTCGAAGGAGCCGCATGACTCACACCAACAGACCTGACCCCACTCGTTCCATTGCCGTGACAGGTTGTCCTTGAGCACGGGCTGCCCACATCGTGGGCACTCGACGAACTCGGGCTCAGGCGACGGCTGGATGTCGTGAACTTGCACGGCGGACACCTCCTGACCTTCGCGGAGCGGCGCTTGCTCTTAGGTGGACGATGCAGAGCGTAGGCTTGACGAAGGGCTCAAGTCGGGTTGCCTGCAGCGGTGCGCCCATCTCCGCCAGCGCGCCCTTCAACATGCCCAGGTGGACGGCGCACACGACCTTCTGATTCGACTCCGCCACCTCTCGGAAGGGGCAGCGGTGCAGCAGGATCTTGCGCTCGGCGGATTCCTCCATGGCCTCAGGCCTGAATCCGAGCTCATCGAAGAGTTCGACCACCTTCTGCGTGGCTTCATCGGCCGAGATGCCACTGAACGGCTGCGGTTTTTCGGTCAGGTAGCTGCCCCAGGCGCGGCCTGCGCTCTCGGCGACGGCCTGCGGCTGGTCGGTGGTGGCGAGATAGCTGGCGAGGATCTGGGCCAGCAGCCGGTAGCCGCCTTGCTGCACTGAGGCGGAATCGGCGATCGCTTCATAAAGGACGCGAGGGCGCCCGCGGCCGGCAGCCGGCGCGGTCACGGCGCGGACCAGGCCGGCCTCGATGAGCTGGTCGACATGCGAGCGGACGGTGTTGGGGTGGAGCCCGACCAAACTCCCGAGCTCGCGCGAGTCGAGAGCGCCCTGCCCACGCAGCTCCTCGAGGATCCGGAAGCGGCTGACGTCGGCAAGGGCCTTATGCGTCTTGATCGAGGAGTCGATCATCGCTTGAATTATACGATAGAGATAGTGAATAATAGAAACATCGTGAAAAAGGAGAGCGCGGCGGTGATGACCATCAAGCCGAAGCGCTCACCCGGGCCTGACCTGCCGGGCCGCTACCTGGTGACGGGGCTGGTGGGTTTCATGATCTTCGCCTTCGGGGTGCCGTTGCTGGCTCCCGAGCTCGTGCGGACCAACGACGACCTCAGGGTCTTCGCTCTTACCCACCTGGCCGTCCTCGGCTGGATCACGATGACGATGTTCGGAGCTCTCTACCAGCTATTCCCGGTGGCCCTGGGCGGCACGGTGCGATCGCCGCGCCTTGGGCGCTGGAACTACTGGTTGCTGGCGACCGGCATCGCCGGCTTCGTGCCCAGCTTTTATCGGGGCTGGACAGCAGGAGTCGCCATCTTCGGGTCGCTGACCGTGGGTGGCATCCTGCACTTCGCCTTCCAGTTGCTGCGCAGCTACCCGAGCGTTCGCGACTGGCATCCGATGGCTTACTACGTGCTGGCGGCGCTGGTTTGGCTGATCGCGACCATCGGCTTCGGCTTCGTCTACGCGCTGAACTGGCACTTCGCCTGGTTCAGGGTCACCGACACCATGCTTGCGGCGCACGTCCAGATGGGGCTTGCCGGCTGGTTGGGGCTCACATTGATGGGCGTCTCGTACAAGCTCACCGAGCTCTTCGCGCTGGCGCATGGGCACAGTCGTGCGCTCACTTTCGCGAACCTGGGAGTCTGGAACGTGGCGTTGCTCGGCCTCACCCTGAGCTTGTTGTTCGAGCCGGGGGGTTGGCTCGTGACAGGCTTCGCCGGTCTGCTCGCGATTGCCGCCCTGCTTCACGTGGTCGACATCGCACTGCTGCTCAGGACTCGGCGGCGCCGAAAGCTGACAGTCGAGCAGTGGCATACGTTCGTGTCGCTCGGATCGCTGTTGGCAGCGGCCGCGCTCGGCCTGCTGCTCGTGTCGGGTCACGCCCCTGGCCGCAACTGGGTGGTCGCGTACGGCTACGCTGCGCTGGCCGGCTGGTTTGGCTTCGCCATCGTCGGCAAGTCCTACAAGATCCTGCCCTTTTTGAGCTGGCTGCACCGTTTCAGCGGGGTGGCCGGGAGGCAGCCGGTGCCGCTGCTCAGTGAGCTGGTGGACCAGCGCCTCGCTTGGTCGTCGTTCGGGCTGCTCGCAGTCGGCTTCACCGGCGTGCTGGTCGGCTTGCTCCTCGGCGACGCCACGGTGGTTCGGACGGCAGGCGCGCTCTACGCCGCTGGCGCCCTATTGTTCGCCCTCAATGCTGCCCGGCTGGTCCTTCCGCTCGCGTTTTTGCGGCGCAGTCAGCTGGTTTCGCAGGAGATGACGGCGTGACCGAGCCTCGCCTCCAGCTGCCCGACGATCTGCTGGCCGCGGAAGCCTGGCAGCAGCTCGAGTGCGTCTACGACCCCGAGCTGGGCGTCAACCTCGTCGATCTCGGCCTGATCTATCGACTGGACGTGAAGGACGGCAAGGTCCAGGTCGAGATGACCCTCACCACTCCCGGCTGTCCGATGAGCGACAGCATGCCGGACGCTGTGGAGAGGGCTCTGCTGACTATCCCGGGCGTCGCCCATGCCTCCGTTGAGGTGGTCTGGGAACCGCGATGGGTGCCGGAAATGATGTCCGAGCGCGCCACGCGCGAGCTCGGGTGGGTGTGATGGAGGTGTGAGATGGCGACACTTGATGTGCGGCCGATGATGGCCGCTGGGAAGGAGCCCTTCGACGCGATCATGGGCGCGGTTAGCGGCCTGAAGCCGGAGGAGGAGTTCGAGCTTCTCGCGCCGCTTGACCCTGTACCTCTCTACCAGGTCCTGGGCGCGCAGGGCTTCGGCCACGAGACTGAGGCGCTGGGCGGTGGCGATTTTCGGGTCGTTTTCCGTCGTAAGGGGATCTGAGATGGCGATCAGGCAGTCGGAACCACTGGTCGGCCGGGCGGCCGAGCTGGCCGAGTTCTCGACCGAAGAATTCGGCCGCAGAGTGCTCGCCGAAACCGACCGTTTTCGGGTGGTGATCGCCGCACTGGAAGACGACCAGGAGATCCCCCTCCACGCGCCGCCGCTGGACATGGTGATGACTATCGTGGAGGGGATCGGCCAGGTGATGGCAG
>Ga0207929_1000145_pt1 | contig 19750 bp, 16 predicted proteins | sample NGESurdeep072012_FD_184466 | JGI IMG/M metagenome (GOLD analysis project Ga0207929, IMG submission 184466) | Arctic peat soil microbial communities from Barrow, Alaska - NGEE Surface sample 53-1 deep-072012 (SPAdes) | ecosystem: Environmental > Terrestrial > Soil > Wetlands > Peat ... | reverse complement strand
TTGCGCACGCCCGCGCTCAGATAGAGCTGGTTGTACAGATTCAGCTCGCCCTGCCCGAAGTAGCTCTCGATATGGCGCAGCGACTTGAACTCGAGTCCCGTCTGCGAGACCGTGTTCTCGATCGCCAGTGGAACGGGCGCGATGAGTCCTTCGCCCTGCGACGAGAGCGAGCGATAACGTCGTGAGTTGAGATTCTGACCGACGGTGAGCGTGCCGTTCAGATTCTCGCCGCGCGAGCCGGTTGCCGACGCGATCAGGTTGTGATCGATCACGAGGTTCGTCTGCTCGGCGCGAATGACACTGCCGGCCGCATCGTTGGCGGACGTAAGTGGAAGCGCCTGCAGGCGCGAGTCACTGTAGTAATCGCCGCCTAGCGTCTCCTTCACGCTCAGCCACGTGAGTGGGCGCCAGTCGGCATTGAAGTTTGAGATCGTGCGCCCCAGCTCGCTGCGGTTGCCAGGGCTGTTGATGACGAAGAACGGGTTGTCGTAATAGGCGCAGCATCCGAATGCTTCGACGCTGGTTGGATTCGGGAACCTGTAGGGACGCTGGAGCCCCCGGTCCGTCAAGTATTGCAGATTGTCGAACGCGGGCGGAGTACGCAGCGCGCCGAGGAGCAGGCCGGAGACGTCGTTGCCGTGCTGCACGAAGTTTCCGCGCGAATCCACGTAGTTGAAGTTCCCGCTGAGGGTGATTTTACTGCCCACCTCCTGCGAGCCCTTCAGACGGAAGCTTGCCCGGTTGTACTTGTTGTTCGGCCCTTTCACCACACCGAGCTGGTTGGTTAGACCGATCGACGAATAGAAGCTCGTACGGTCGTTGCCGCCGGAGACCTGAATGTTGTTGTCAGCGGTCGTACCCGTTCGGAACAACTCGTCCATGTGGTCGAAGGTTGGAGTTCCCGCCGGCAGCTTGGCGCCCCAGGATGTTCTCCCGGCACGTGGCGAGCAGTCGGGTGTGGCACCGCAGGTTATGGCAGCGTCGGGAACTCCTGCTGCTACCGATCCCTGCGCGTAGTCGTGCTGGAGGAAGTCGACCAGCCGCGCATTGTCGAAGTTTACCTGTGACGAGACACTGGTCCGCGTCGGACCGGAGTGACCACGCTTGGTCGTGATCAGGATCACCCCGTTTGCGGCGCGCGCTCCGTAGATCGCGGATGCGGCCGAGCCCTTGAGGATCTCGATTGCCTCGATGTCGGACGGATTGATATCGGCGGCGCGGTTGGGCGTCGCTGTTCCTCCCTGGCGATCTCCGAGCGATCCTCCATTTACGGCGAGGAACGCTGTGGAGACCGTCTGGTTGTCGATCGGCTGTCCGTCGACGACGAAGAGCGGCTGGTTGGTGCCGGTGAGCGATGCGGCGCCGCGAATCAGCACTGACGCGCCCGCGCCCGGCTCACCCGACTGCGTGCGAACCACGACATTCGGAGCTTTTCCAGCCAGAGCCGAAATGATGTTTTGCGGTTCCGCCGCGCGCCGAATCAGAGAGCTGTCGACAGAGTTGATCGTGACTCCGAGCTTCTCGCGGGTGGTCGACGTTCCCGCGCCCGTCACCACCACTTCGCCGAGGCGGAATGGGTTGATGGCGAGACTGAAGTTCTGATTGACAGTGGAGCCCACTGTCAGAGTGATTGGCACCGAACGGGCTGTATACCCAATGACGCGCGCAGTGAGCGTCGATGTCGCGCCGGTCGCCCTGCCGGCGGGAACGACGAACGTGTAGCTACCGTCGTCGTTTGTTTGCGTGCCGAGATTCATCCCGGGGATGAACACGCTCGCGCCCCCGAGGGGCACGCCCGCATCGCTCGTTACCCGGCCTGTCACAGTCGTTCCACTCTGGGCGAACGCTGTCGATGCCGTCAACACGCATGCGGTGATGGCTGACAAGAGTAGTTTTCTCATACAGCTCGACTCTCCTTGGATGGTGTGTGTTCGCAATGTGAGAGTGAGCGCAGATGCGTGAAAGAGATTTTGCGGTGCCGAAGGTGTGAAGGATTTGTAGCGAATTTGTATACATATTGTTGGAGTGCGAGCGGCGATCGGCGCGGCGAGACGACAGCGCCCGGCTCGCTCGCTCGTTAGGGCGCCGAGGACGCAATCGCGGCTGCTTCGCGGCAATGTTTACAATTCGCATACATCGCCCACGGCGCGGAACCGTGGCGGGCGGCGTATAGTATCCCGCTGGTGCACCCGTCCAATACGATGTCTATCTCGAGTCACATGCGAGCCTACGGAGCCCGGCCACTGCTGCTTGGCGCCGCGCTTCTCGGCGTTGTCGTCGTATCCGCTCTGGCCGTTCGGGAGTCGATGCGCAACACGCGGGAGCGCAGGGCCGCCGCGGAGCGCACCGTCAGGGATTATGCGATGTTCGCGAGCTACCTCTATACGACTCGCGCCTATCTCTTCGCTCGGGAGCGGTCCAGGGCGTTCGACCCCATCCATCCGGGCGAACCGTGGGTGCGGAGCGCGCTGCCGCCGGTGACAGTTCTGGCCGCCATCCCCGATACCATGGAGCGCTGTGGCCCGCGCGAAAAGTTTCCGATCTACAGATTCCGCCTTGATCTGCCTTCGCGCGCGATCACCTACGCGGGAACACGCCCCGCGCCGGCGATCGAGAAGATCATTCGAGACTCCATTCCGAGCCTCGCAAATCGACCATGGGTGAAGAACTCTGGCTTCGCCTATCTCTTCGTCGACCCTCCGGGGGGAAGAGAAACCATCGCGTACTCGGCAGCGGTCGATTCCGCCAAGACGGTCCTTGCGGTCTACGGCTATCGCTCCTGCTATGGAGTGCGCGATACCGCGGACTACGCCCTCATGTATCGGGTCGTGAAAGTGCTGCCGCCGATGGTGCCCGGCTATGTCGAGGATACAACTCGATCAGCCTCGGATAGTGCGCATCGAGTGGCCGACACCGGCTCGGGGATGATGATGGGCGGCAAATGGCCTGCCGGCATGCCCGCCGAGTCGTTGCTGACGCTCACCATCACCGACGAGGCGCATAGAACGATTTACCAGGCGCCCAAGGGTGGCGCGCGGTCCTCCAATTTCTACGGCGTAGCTCCGTTGCAGTTCGTAGGAGGCACAACTTTCCTGGTCTCACTTCGTCCGGATGTGGCCCGGTTCCTCGTTGCCGGCGGAATTCCCGAATCGCGCCTCCCGGCGTCCCTGCTCCTGCTCGCGGGAAGCATCGTGCTCGCCATCGCGGGGTTTGCGTCACTGCGCAGCGAGATTCGCCTGGTCAACTCGCGAGAACGGTTTCTGGCGAACGTGTCACACGAGCTCCGCACGCCGCTGCAGCAGATCCTGATCTTCGTCCAGCTGCTCCGACTCGGTCGCACGCGAACGGATGCGGAGCGCGAGCGATCGCTCGAGATCATAGAAAGGGAAACACACCGGTTGATCGCGCTGTCCAATTCCGTACTGGCGGCGGCCAAGCCTGAGATGCAGCTCACGTCCGGCCCGGTGGATGTCGCGAGTGTGGTGCAAACGGCGGCAGACTTTTTCACGCCGCTGGCGGAGGCGCGCAAGATGCGCATCGAGCTCGACGTCGTGGAACCGTCAATCGCGCGCGGCGATCCGGGCGCGGTTCGCCAGATTCTCATCAACGTCCTGGACAACGCGGCGAAGTACGGACCGACCGGACAGACAATCACGATCGGCGTGCGCAGCGAGGGGAAAATCGTTCGGCTCTGGGTCGATGACTGCGGCCCGGGAATCGCCGCATCAGAGCGAGACAACGTCTGGAAGCCATTCTTCCGGGTGGGGGGCACGCTGGACGACAGCACCGGCGGCGCGGGCCTCGGGCTTTCGATCGTCCGCGATCTGGCGACCGCAATGGACGCCAAGGCGGATCTTTCGGAGACGCCCGGCGGAGGGACTCGCTTCACCCTCGCGCTTCACAGCAATGGGAACGGCGGGGCGTCATGACGAACGCCTGGCAGCCACCCGGAAGCAGCGATGTCGCGGTCGACCGCTCAATTCTGATTCTCGAGGATAACGAGACGCTTGCGCTCGGTCTTCGAACCAGTCTCGAGGTCGAGGGCTACAAGGTCGAGTGCGTCACCGACGGGAACGAGGGACTCGCCTGGCTGAGCCAGAACAACCCCGATCTGATCGTGCTCGACCTGATGCTGCCCGGTTTGAATGGCTTCGAGGTGCTTCGACGCTACCGCGCGCACGGCGGAGCCGCGGCGGTGCTCATTCTCTCCGCGCGCGACCAGGAAGTGGACAAGGTACAGGGGTTCCGCATAGGAGCCGACGATTACGTCGTCAAGCCTATTGGCGTGCTCGAATTTCTGGCCCGTGTGGAGGCGATCATACGCCGCCTGGCGCCTGCCGCGAGAGGATCAGCGGGCGACGTCGCCGCGCGAGTCTCGCTGCACCGATTCTCCGACGTCGTCGTGGATCTGAAAACGAGGACGGTCCTGCGCGGAGGAAAGCAGGTCGACTTGAGCCCGATGGAGTTCGACTTCCTGTCGTTTCTCATCGAGTCCGGCGGGGGCATCGTCTCCCGCGAAACACTCATGCGGCAGGTTTGGCGCTACAGTCTTGGCGTGACCTCACGCACCGTGGATCAACACGTCGCCAGGCTTCGGAACAAACTGGAGCCTGACCCGGCGCAGCCTCGCCACCTCATCACCGTGCGGAAAGCGGGCTACCGTTTTCAGAGATAACGGTCCGCGTGCGCGGCCGTGCTAACCGATTTTCGCTCAGGTTGATTGGGTGACTCGCAGACATAGGCATCGGTTAGCACGGCTCAAACGCACACTTGGGTTTTCACATCCGTGGAAAGTAGGGTGGCACGACGGCCATGTTGACGGCGGTGCGCCAGGCAAGCCAGAGATCACGCAGGAACGTCTTCTCCATCTTGCGAAGCGCCGTAAGATGGCAGCGCTTCGGGGTCCATCCCGGTCGCGAAACGGCGAGCTTCGCGCGTGCCGAATCGTAGAATGTCCGGTACTCACTCTTGCATCTGAGCATGGACAAGCCAATCAGATAACACGATATGCGCGCCTGCGCGTCATAGCCGGCTCGCCCTCCCAGAGTGCCGCGCCGTGGAGCGACACGCGTCGCCTGATTGTCGGCAACCGCCTCGAGCTCGCCTGGACATTCTCGCCTCCCAGCCAGCGCCCGATGCGTCGCGGGAATCTGATAGCCGAGAGGATACGCAAGTTCCAGCCTGCATCGCGCGCACCGATAAGCAGCGCCCGGTATCGTTCCCAGCCCGCAGTACGCCCAGAAAGCGGATGGTGTTTCCGCGCGAGCGACATCGAGCCTGGACAGCAGCCTGGCCGCGAGCAGATGCCCAATGCCCCTGATGTTCGACAGCCATGGCCAGGCCGGATGCTGCTCGACCGTTTCGCCTAGCGCGGCCGCGGCGGATGCCTCGTCGTCGACGGCGCGTGAATAGGCCCTTTCCAGGATCCTGGGCGCTCCGGCTGTCTCCCCCTGCCCGATCGCCTTTAGAAGAGGATCGGCGTCTCCTATGCTGCCGACGAGACGGGAAAAGGATCTCCCCTGGAGGATCGCGCGTAGTCGCTCGCCGTGCGCGATGCGGGATCTCTGCGCTTCCTCGAACAGCTGATACAGGAGTCGCAGCTCCGAGGCAGCGTACGTCTCGTGAGGAGTCGCGGGAAATTCGTTGAGCGCGATTGCCATGCTGACGGGCAGTTGGGGTTCAGACGGGAAACGTCAGAACGCTACAATCGTGCGCCGCCGCACATTGTCTACGTCAGGTATCGGAGTTGTGGGCCGCGTTTACGCGAGCCAATCCCGGAAAAATGACGTCCAGGCGTCACACGGAGGTCTGACGAAAACGTCACGGCGGATTCACGAAACCGCAATCGTCACTGCCAATAGCCGCCTTTTCGGTAGTTCCCCGGACAAAATTGATCAGGCGTTGTAACATTTTGATCATCGTGATCCCCGAGTTGTCAGAGGCACAATTCTTGGCAGAAAATCGCAACTTCGCGCGTTGAAATGCTGTTGCCGAGTGGACGATTCCCGCGTCTTTTGAGTGTAGCGTGCGCTCTAGGAAAAAGACGCAGTTCGACGCCACCAAGATGTGCCGAGATGGCCTCGAGCACCCACCCTTCCGATGGAGCCTGGCTCCAGTGCTACGCAACTATCGGCTGTGCGCGTCGACTAACCAAATCACAGGACCTCCAAAATGATGACCAACAAGAAAGGCTTCACACTTATCGAGCTTCTGATCGTCGTCGTCATCATCGGCATTCTTGCCGCGATTGCGATCCCGAAATTCGCCAATACGAAGGACAAGGCTTACGTCGCGGCAATGAAATCGGATCTTCGCAACCTGGCGACGTATGAAGAGCAGTACGCTGCAGACAACAACGGCGCCTACTTCGCCGGAACCGCCACGAGCCCGACCACGATTCAGGGCTTCACTCCGTCGCAGAACGTGACGATCACTGCCGTGCTCGTTGCTGGTCCGCCCATGGGCTGGACCGCCACCGCGACCCACTCGCAGTCCGCAAAGACCTGCGACAACTCCACTGGCGCGATCGTCTGCACCTGATGAAGTGCTGAGAATGATGAAAAAAGCCCCGCTCGAATCGAGCGGGGCTTTTTTCATGTGCCCCTGAGCGAGGCATATTTCCCGGATGACGGACCGCATGATCAGGCTGCTCATTCAGGCAGGGCTGGTTCTGGCAGTGATCGCCGCCCTCCCGTACAAGGTGTTCGAGCTCGATCGGTACTTCGTGCCGAAGGAGCTCGTGCTGCACGTGGCTGCGCTGATCATCGCATTGATGCTCGTGGCGCGGCGACGGTCGCTCTCCTTCGATCTCGTAGATGGCCTGCTCGCGCTCTTCCTGCTGTGGAGCGTCGCTTCAGCGATCTTCGCCACCAACCACTGGGCGGCCCAGCGCTCCGTCGCCATAAGCATCTCCGGCGCAATCGTCTTCTGGGGAGCGCGCTCTGTGGCCGAGCGCGGCTCATACCGACCGATTCTTGTTGCCGCGGCGATCGCGGCTGTGTGCGCGGCCGCGCTTTCGCTGGCGCAGGCATACGGACTCGAGATGGAATATTTCAGCGCCAACCGGGCGCCGGGCGGCACACTCGGCAACCGGAATTTCGTAGCGCACATGGCCGTGATTGGATTGCCGTCGCTGGTTTGGTGCACTGTCACCGCGCGGCGACCATTTGGCGCTCTGCTCGGCTCGCTTGGTGGCGCGGTGCTGGGCGCGGCTCTGGTGCTATCGCGATCGAGAGCAGCATGGCTCGCCGTTGCCGCCTTCGGGATAGTGCTTCTGGTGCCGATGATCGCATCCAGGAAATACTGGCGCGACGGCAAGATCGGTGGCCGCTTCGCGCGCCTCACTCTCGCGGCGACAATCGGGGGAATGGCGGCGATTGCGCTGCCGAATACCCTCAACTGGAACAGCGAGTCACCATATCTGGATTCGGCGCGCGGCGTGGTGGACTACAAGAGTGGAAGCGGGCGCGGGCGCCTGGCGCAGTACCAGAACTCGCTTCGCATGGCGGCGTCCAATCCCGTATTTGGAGTCGGTCCCGGCAACTGGCCGGTAGAGTACGTTCGCTTTGCGCCTTCGAATGACCGGTCGCTAGCCGATGACGGCATGACGGCGAACCCGTGGCCGAGCAGCGACTGGGTCGCATTCGTGTCCGAGCGCGGGTTCGTTCCCACTGTGGCGTTGTTGGGGGCGTTTGTAATTCTTTTCTTCAGCGCGCTGAGGCGATGGAGTGATCTGCCGGACGCTGATGCTGTACTCGCCCAATGCGTGCTGGCTGGAACGATCGTGACGACGATGGTGGTCAGTGCTTTCGACGTTGTGCTCGTCCTCGCCGCTCCATCCTTCATGGTATGGAGCATCCTCGGCGCCACGAGCGGAATTCGTCGAAATGGGCGTGAGGTGAAGGTCTCCTCCACGTCGTTGGGAATCGCGGCAACGGCGCTGCTCTTGTTGTCTTTGCTTTCGACCGCCCGAAGCGTTACGCAGACCATGGCAATGACCGCTGTTGGTCGCGGGGCATACACGGCCGGCTGGGTGACGGGCGCGCTGTGGGATCCCGGGAGCTACCGCATCAATCTTCGCGTGGCGGAGCTTTATTCGCGCCGGGGACACTGCCAGGTCGCTCGCGGTTACGCCCAGCAGGCATTGTCGCTCTTCCCCCACTCCCCGGCGGCGAGGCGTATCGCTCGGGGCTGCGGCTAGGCCATTGCGAGGGGAATAGTTCGAAGTCCGCCGGCCGATATCAACCGCGCCGGAACAGCGACCCGAGCACGCCTCCCGATACGCCGCGCGAACTGTTCACGCGCCGAAGCTGATCGAGCTCACCCTTGTCGAGCCAGATTCCGCCGCACTCGGGACACTCGTCGATCCTCACTTGCTCAGCGTGTTGCTCCTTGAGGTCGGCACCACAGCGGGGGCATTTGTTGTGGTGCGCTTTGCGCTCGGTCTTCCTGCGCTCGGCGTCCAGCTTCAATCGCATCTCGTGGATGATCTCGAGGTTTTTCTTGCCGAAATACTCGTCTTCGTTCTTGCTCGGTTTTTCATCCATCGGCATCGTGGCTCCAAGGTTACTAATCACAAATATATGTGACGATTCAATGGGCAGCCGTGTAGATCTCACAAAGAAAAATCCCGGCGCCATTCGGGGCGCCGGGATCCCTCACCTTTCGCGCGGGAGTCGCGCGACGAGCTCACCGCATCAGGGAGTGACGCTCGCGAAGAAAATCTCGAGATTCGTCGGAAGGGTTCCGAACGTTTTTCCGGCACCGGTCCAGGTCATCCCGGCAGTGCTCGCCAGCGACACGATTCCGTTGTAGTCCCCGATGAACGGAACGATGGTCGATCCTGAAGGGACGCCGTAGGTGGATGGGTCAAAGCTCGATTTCGAGACGCGCACCGAGCGCCAAGTCGCGCCACCATCGCCAGAGGTCGCATAGGTCAGGTCCACCATTGTATTCAGCGTGTAGCTACGATCATAGAACGCGACATCGATCCGCCCACTCGGTGCGATTCCCAGCTCCGCCGCGAAACGATCGCCGCTCGGCACGGTGGCCACGACGGTACGCGGCGTCCAGTTGGAGAGATCATTCGCCGAAGCGGAGGTGATGAAGATCTTCGCAACTCCGTCGATATCTATGTCGGCGTAGGCCACGTAGAGGCGATTATTCGCTGGATTGTATGCTGGAGCCGGGTAGGAGCCCGGACCACGGTACTGGCCGCCGGTGATGTTGAAGCAGTACGGCGGGAAGAGACACACAGGGTTCGTGAACACCGCGAACTGAAACGGAGTGCTCCAGGTCTGACCGTGATCCGTTGACCTGCTGACGAACATCGCGGTCCCCTTTCCGCCCTGAACCGCGTTGTCGAAGGTGACGTACGCGACGCTCCCATCAGCGTTCGTGACTATGCGCTGGTCCTGGTCGCTCCGCACGTTGCCGCTCGAGACCTTCACCGGGCGAGAGAACGAGCGTCCGGCGTCCCGCGATGTCGATATCCAAACGGGTGAGTTGGAGCCGAAGCCGTGAAACTGCGCCCACGTCACGTAAATCGTTCCATCCGACCCGACAAACATTGCGTCATGGTCCGGGAACTGTCCGTTCGAGCCCTTGGATATTCCCTGCCCGTTGAACACGCTGACCAGTGCCAGGGGATCGCTCGGAATGGCGTGCGCCCCCGCCTGCCATGTAACACCGCCATCGGTTGAGCGGCTGAGGAAGAGCATTGTGCTCAGGCCGTTATAGCTGAAGCACGCAAAGTACGCCGTGCCGTCGGGACCGAACGCCGCGGCGGGGTCGCCTCCGAAGTCGCCGTCACCCGTGCCGGGCACATCGGGATCGTTCGTGAAGCGAGTGATTCCCGGAATGAAGCCATTCGGCAGAGTTTTCGTCCACGTCTTTCCGCCGTTGAACGACGCATTCACACCGCAACCGTCGTTGTAGTTCCAGTCGTTGTTGCCGGTGAGCAGGTTTTGGGCGTTGCGCGGGTTCACCGCCAACGGTGTCTCGTTCTGCGCGGTCGTGTCGTTGGTGACGTTCACGACGGAATTCACCGTCGGGCCGCCCGAGATCGCCTTTGCCAGACGCACGTCAGCCGGAGCGTTGAGGGCGTCGGACGGCGCTGGATTGTCGGAGCAAGCCGCAAACACAGACAAACTGAGAAGCATGGAGCCACAGAATTGCAGGCGCATGGGCGGGACCCGGTGACCGGTGAGTGAAAACGGGGTGACCAAATAATTCACCCCGTTTCCATTTCCGCAATGTCGACGCGACGCGGCCGCCGGTCAGCCACATCGCCTCGACGCTATTCTTTCTTCGGGGCGGTCGTCGCTTTGCCAGCGATAACCGGGGCAGCGTCCTCGGACAACTCCTGAGTCATCTTTTTCGCGAGAGCTGCCGCGAGCGCTGCAGGGGTGACACGGCACGCGGCCGCCGGATCCTCCTCGAAAACCGCAATGAGATTTCTGGACTTCGCGACCTCCGAGGCGTTGCCTCGCACCGTGATGGCCGAGATGCCAGAGCTGGGAACGTAATAAGTGCTGCCGCGCGAGCGGACGTAGGGTTTGATGATGTCCGCCGCCTGCTGTGGCGAAAGGCACCGAAGCGAAATCGTTTCGGTGCGCAGAGTCGAGCTCGTGGTCGCGTCCGCGCGGTTGAGGGCAGGAATAATCGTAGTCGCCGCGGCGATCCAGATCGTAACCACGAGCGCGGCACCGCTCAGCATCACCACCACTCGACCGACGCGCCGGCGGTGCGCCGTGCGTACAGACGTCTCCGCCACGGTGATGGGACTGCTCATCGGCGGAAGGTTGTTGAGCACGTTCGCGGCGTTGTACTCCCTGTCGCGGAGAAGTGTCGTGAGCCGCGAACAGTCGGGACAGGTCGCGCAGTGGAGCATTACCGAGGAGTCGGCGGGCATCTCCCTCAGCGAGCCGGTAGCGAGCTCTGATAGGCATTCTTCGCACGTCATCGGGACAGGTCTCGATAGCTCGGGTGAGTGGCGAGCAGGGCCTCTCGGATAGCCTTGCGCGCCTTGAAAAGACTGGCCCTCACCGAGACCGGCTTCATACCGGTCCGCTCGGCAGCTTCAGACGGGGAAAATCCCTGGAGGTCGACCAGGTCGAATATCTCCCGCTGCCGGCGCGGGAGCTCGGAGAAGAGCTCGTGAATCACGCCGGCTGCCCGCTCGCGGTCCACGCGTCCGCCGGGGTCGGTTGTGTACACATCGCGCAGGGGCTCGGCGCCGGGCGAGAGCGCGAGGCGATCGCGACGTCTCCGCGTCCGGCGCATCTGAGTCGCCGCTCTTCGCGTAATCCTGTACAGCCACGCCTCGAGCGAACCGTCGGACCGGTACGTACCGAGCTCGCGATACGTCCGAACGAAGACTTCCTGGGTGATGTCCTCCGCCTCGTCGGGGTCGTGCGCGAACATCAGCGCCCACCGGAACACCGCCGGCTGAAAGCGCGTGACGAGAGTCGTGAACGCGGAATCGTCCCCGGAGGAAGCGAGCGACGCCAACTGTGCGTCGCGCGCGCACGACGCGCGATCGCGGTACGACACGCTCGAAGGTGGATCCGCGTCGCTACGCCCTTTTTTGTCGAAGCGGCTCATGGCGAGGCTAATATATGGTTGCATGGGCAGTGCGCCCGGATGCAGTGACAAGCGATTTCTCCATTGTATCGTCTCCAATAGAGATGTCACCATTTGTCAGAGCGTTTACTCGCTCTCTGGATTTACTGAAGACTACACGAGAGAGCGGATCCAGCCTCCGTCGACCGCGATCGAGCTGCCGGTGATGTAGCTCGCGCGCTCCGAGACGAGAAATGCGGCGAGGGCGGCGAACTCGCGGGGCTCGCCGAGCCGGCCCATTGGAATCTCCTTTTCCCATTTAGCGAACGTGTCCTTCGCTGAAGTGCCGGATCTTTCGCCGGCGGCACGAGCCAGCTCCTCGACACGATCCGTGCGGGTGTAGCCTGGCAAAATGCAGTTCACCGTGACCTTGAATGGGGCTACTTCATTGGCGAGTGTGCGCGCGAATCCTGTGACCGCCGCGCGCAAGCTGTTCGAGAGCATCAGTCCCTCGATCGGCTGCTTGACCGCGATCGAAGTCACGTTGAGAATCCTTCCCCAGCGCCTCTCCTTCATTCCGGGGAGGAGAGCGCGCACGAGCCCGACGGCGCTGGTCAGGAGCAGCCTCGTAGCCGCGTCCCACATCTCTGGCGTCAGCCTCTCGAACGGTCCGCTCGGCGGCCCTCCCGAGTTCGTGACGAGGATGTCGACCTTGCCGAATTTGTCGAGCGCCGCTTTCGCTACGCGATCTATTCCCGACTGTTCGGAAACGTCGGCCGCGACGTCTACGACAGTGACACCCGAGCTCTTGCGGATCGATTCCGCGATCTGGCGCAGCGCCTCCTCCCCGCGCGCGCACACGACGAGATTCGCTCCTTCAGCCGCCAGCTCTTCGGCGATCGCGCGGCCCAGACCTTTGCTGCTGGCGGATACGAGCGCGACCTTGCCGCGAAGACCGAGGTCCAAGGGTTAGCGCCTCAGGTAATCGTCTTTCTTGTCCAGCCAGTCCTGACGCGGGGGACTGAAGATGTCGACATCGAGAGTCTCCTCGAGCGCCTCGGCCTTGTGCGGCACCTGCGAAGGGATGAGCAACACTTCGCCGGCGCGAACGACGATCTCCTCGGCTCCGTCGTCGCCAATCCAGAACCTCAGCGCGCCCTCGAGGATGTAGGTGAGCTGCTCGTTATCGTGCGAGTGCTTGGGCACGATGCACCCTTTCTTGAGATACACCTGCGCGAGCATCATGCGATCGCCCGTGATCAGCCGGCGCTCGAGCATGTCTGAGACGCGCTCCTTCTTCATCGAGTCCCAGCGGTAGAAAGTACATTCGCTCTTTGCAGCCATTCAGGGCTCCTTCGTGTCAACCATCCGCCGTTCACGCCGACAACCGGCGGCGCAATCGTGATGCGGCGTTCGTTGGTGATGGACCGCGCGTCTGCGATCCTGTGATCAGCTTCGCGTCGATTGAGACGCACGCCAAAACTAGCGAAATACTTTCCGAATGGGCGAGCTCTTCGCTGGAGAGCTTGTGTCCGTCCGGGTCGATTCGAGGGCGCTGTCCGGGTTAGTCATGACACCTCATTTCATCCAAAGCTCTGCCGTCGCTTCGGCTCGGTACCGGAATTGAGTTTCCGCGTTTCCGGCCGCGCGTCCTACTTAGAGGATTCACGCGCGAACCGCGCGTCATGAGTCGAAGGGACTACAAACCGAGAGATGAACATGAGACTTAAAACACATCAGAATGCGTTTATCGCGCTTGCAACCATCGCGGGTCTAACGACTTTTGCCCAACCGGCGGAGGCGCAGAGATCCGTATCGGATTTCCACCCATCGTTCTACGGCTCGACCGAGCTCGATACGCGCCATAGCGATTTCTATCTGCTCGGGATGTATGTCGGCGTCGGTGGGCTGGGCTGGACTCCATACTTCAACGTCAACGGCTACTACCTCGACTATGTTTTCTCGCCCACGATACCCAATTCGAACAGAACGCTGAGCGCGTGGTCACCAACGCTCGGACTCGCGTACGCAGGCCGCAGGAGCGGTGTCTCATTCGGTGCCGGCTACGCATTCGTCAACAACGAAGATCCCGGCGCGCCCGGAGCCGAAGGTGGTGGCGCGAGCGGCGCGACGGCGAGCTTCGGCGCGTATCACAGTGGATCGGGCACCCGTCCGTTCCACACGCAGCTCCTGTCCAACTACAATTTCGGCAGCCAGTACGTATGGGCGCGCGGGCGCGCCTCAGTTCCGTTCGGTCACTCAGTCAGGCATCCGGCGCGCATTGGCGCCGAGCTCGTTGGGCAGGGCGGCGGCAAGGATCTGCGAAAGAGCAATTCCTTCCAGGCCGGGCCCACTCTCGAATATTCGTGGACTCCGCACTTCAGGACCACGGGCGCCATCGGCTACAAGTCGGTCGGCGGTCCCATCTACGCGAGCCGCGAGTCGGCAACGTACTTGAAGCTCGAGTTTTCGTTCTCGCCGTGATCGGCCGATAGAACACGCACATAGAGAAACCCCCGAGAGATTTCGGGGGTTTGTTTTATCCAGGGTTGGGGCAAACCAGTCTCGATTCGCATCGAAAAGCTCAATCGCCTGCGGCGCCTGCACCAGGTCGGCGCACGAGCATTTTCTCGAGCTGTTCTTTCACCTGCGGCCACTCCTCGTCGAGTATGCTGTAGTAGATGCTGTCCCGGTACCGCCCGGTCCACATCAGCGTGTGCTTGCGAAGAACTCCCTCCTCTGTCGCGCCGATGCGCAGCATTGCCTTGCGTGACGGCGAGTTCAGCACGTCGGTCTTGAACTCGACTCTGACGCAGCCGAGCTTCTCGAACGCGTGAGACAGCATCAGATACTTTGCTTCGGTGTTGACCGCGGTCCGCTGCCACGGACGCGCGAGCCAGGTCCAGCCGATTTCGATGCGGCGATTTGCGGGATCGTAGTTGCCGAAACGAGTGCTGCCGACGACGCGTCCCGATGATCGCTCGATCGTGACGAACGGCAGACTCGTTCCTTCACGCTGGAGGCGGAGTGCCGATTCCATGTAGCTGCGCATCTCTTCAGGCGTTCGCACCACGGCGACCGTGAGACGCCAGACCTCCGGATCGAGCCCGATTTCAGTGAGCCCGGCGTGGTGGTCCAGCGTCATCGGCTCGAGACGCACGAAGCTTCCTTCGAGGACTACGGGCTCGAGGGCGGGGCTCCCTCGCTTCACTCAGGCCGCCGGCGGAGGTGCAGCGGGCGGAGCGGGCGGAGTCAGGGGAACGACCGGATGCTTCAGATGGAATCCGGTCGCCTCCTGATACGCCCGCGCTACCGCCAGCAGCTTCGATTCCTCGAACAGTCCGCCCAGGAAAGTCAGTGAGACGGGAGTGCCATCTTCGCGGAATCCGTTCGGAAGGATCACGGCTGGATGTCCGGTGAGATTCGTCGCGACCAGCTGGGAGAGATTCGCAGCACCGGTGGGCGTCACGATCACATCGACAGTGCGCATGAGGTCGTCCCATTTCTGGATAGCGATCGACCGCAGACGATTGGCGTTTACATAATCGACGGCGGGAATGAAGCGCGACGTCCGGAAGGTGTTCGGCCAATCGAACTTCCCCTGCTGTACGAGCTCATTGTCGCGATTCGATCTCGTGAGGTCGTCGAACGCCGCGGCGGCTTCGGCGGTCAGGATGATGCGCATCGCGTCGTAAGGGACATCGGGCAGATCGACGGGAATAAGGTTGATCCCGAGCCGCTTGAACACATCGAGCGCCGCGTCGTCGAACTGTTTTGTCGCGTGCATCGTCCGCTTGGCGTCGCTCGGATCCGTCAGCGGCGTGTCGAACGCGGACTTCACATATCCGATGCGCAGCTGCTTCGGCGAGAGCTGTGCATCCCAGTGATATCCCGCCGGAATGACGCTGTTGTCCTGACCGTCTGGTCCGTAGATGGCATCGAGCACGATCGCGCAGTCTTCAACGCTCCGGCAGAGCGGACCGAGCTTGTCCATCGTCCACGAGAGAGCCATCGCGCCGGTGCGCGGCACCCGGCCGAACGTTGGCCGGAGCCCGGTGGTCCCGCAGCGCGTCGAGGGCGAGGAGATCGATCCGAGCGTCTCGCTTCCAATCGCGAAACCGACGAGGCCCGCGGCCGTCGCTGACGCGGGGCCGGCGGACGATCCGCTCGACCCCTGGTCCACCTTCCACGGATTTTTCGTGGTGGCACCAAACCAGATGTCACCCTGCGCGAGCTCGCCGAGTGTCAGCTTCGCGACGAGCACGGCGCCGGCTGCGTCGAGCCGCTGCACGACTGTGGCGTCGGCGTCAATAACCTGCTCCTTGAACGGGCCGGCGCCCCATGTCGTCTTGTAACCGCGGACGGCGAGAAGATCTTTCGCGCCCCACGGAATCCCGTGCAGCGGCCCGCGATAGTTGCCGCGCGCAATCTCGGCGTCGGCGGCATGGGCCTGCCTAAGCGCACGGTCATCCGTAAGGGTGATCACACACTTGAGAACCGGGTCGTATTTCTTCAGCCGCGCGAGGTACATCTGCGTCAGCTGAACGGATGTGACGCGCTTGCGACGCACCAGCTCCGACAATTCTGTCACCGGGAGAAACGCCAGCTCGTCCAGATTGGCCGGTACGGCGCGGAGCGCGACCTTACTTCTGACCATTGGTCGGCGCGCTTCGGGCGAAATCTTCTTTCCCGGCGGCAGAGGATCGAACACGATGGCGGGGCTCACAGAATTTGGAAGGGCGACTTTGTGCAGAGCCTCGATTCGCTGCTCCTGCTGCTTGAGGCCATCGAGCATCAGCTCGCGCTCGGCTGCATCCAAATGGATCCCGGCTACTTCCTCCGCGCTGGCAATCGTATCGACGGTGATGTCCGCCCCGGCGGCGATCTTCGCCCACAACACGCCCGGAAAGAGCGTCGAGCCGAGCCCGACACCCGCGAAGTAGCCCATGAAGTGACGGCGGTCGACTGTCGGTTCCATGCTTAGAGGTCCTCGTTTGGGATACGACTCAAACTGCAAAAGAACGGGGCGGGAGGCGTCAGTAGCGTAGTTGCCAGTCTTCAGTTCACTACGCCCTTCACTAACTGGCATTCAAGGCAAACCCTTTTGTGAGAAATGCATGTTACTACACCTGCGATCTGGAGAATGCGGGCTCGCCGTCGAACTCCTGTAGCTTCTCGATGTGCATCCACCGGTGCTGTGGGCCGACGGTACCGAGCAGCGAGAGAATCTCGGAATCTCCAAACTTCGCTGCTGCCTCCCTGAGCACGAACCTGCACCGGAAGTGATCGACGAGGGATACGCGGCGGCCGCTCGCCGGAAAAACCATCGCGCCGCGATTCGTGATCATTTGCAGCTTGAACGGCGAGCTCCGGGTCAGCTTCTCCAGATCCTCCGCCAATTTCGCGGGATCTAAGTCCGACTCGATATAGATGTCGAGCCCCGTCAGGCGCCGGCTCTTTGCGGGGACCACGTTGACTCCGAGCTGCGGCGGGGGCAGCTCCACCTTCTTGTATTCCTTGGGCTGGCTGACGTTCGAGCGCTTCCCAAGGTTGGCGATCACGGCCTGCGTGAATTCCGTCGTCGTCGCCGGCTTGTCCACGCCCATCATGTCGCTGGTGCGCATTCCACCCTCGAGCGTCACCAGAACTGCTTGCTCGACATCGTTCGCCGCCTTGCCTTCGCCGATCTGGCGCAGCATCATCGCCCCGCTCAGGATGAGCGCGGTCGGGTTTGCCTTGTTCTTTCCGGCGATATCGGGCGCGGAGCCATGCACCGCCTCGAAGATGGAAACGTCGTTGCCGATGTTCGCTGAGGGTGCGAAGCCGAGCCCACCGGTGAGGCCGGAGGTGAGATCGCTCAGGATGTCGCCGTTCATGTTCGTCGTGACGATGACATCGAACTGCTCTGGACGCATGGCGAGCTGGTGGGCGCAGTTGTCGATCAGGATGTGCCTGGATTCGATGGCGGGATACTTCGGAGCGAACTCCTCGAACGTGTGCTGGAGCAGTCCTTCGGTGAGCTTCATGATGTTCGCCTTGGTCGCGCAGTGGACGCGCTTGCGTCCCTCGGCGATCGCGAACGCGAACGCGAGCTTGACGATCTTCTCGCATCCTTCGCGCGAGATCAACTTGAGGCTCTCGGCCACGCCGGGCGTCTGCATGTACTCGATGCCGGCGTAGAGATCCTCGATGTTCTCGCGGACGATCACGATATCGAGCTTGCGTCCGGTGAAGGCCGTTTGAACCCCGGGGAGCTCGCGAACCGGGCGGATGTTGCCATACGTCTCGAACAGGGTGCGAAGGGTGACGTTGGCGCTTCTGCTGCCATAGCCGATTGGGGTCTCGAGAGGGCCCTTGAGCACGACGCGGGTGCGCTCGATCGACTCGATCGTTTCCTTGGGGATTCCGGTGACGACTCCGTTCTGGAATGCGCGCGCGCCCGCCTCACATTTCTCGAACTCGACGGAGGCGCCGATAGCCTTTATGATCTCGAGGGCTGATTCAACGACCTCCGGGCCGATACCATCGCCTGGCAGGACGGTTATCTTTCGTTTTGCAGGTGGCATCGGAGGAAGTTAATCCCTCTGGGCAGTCGTTACACTGCGCGCGTAGCTCAGTTGGATAGAGCGTCGGCCTCCGGAGCCGAAGGTCGTGGGTTCGAGTCCCGCCGCGCGCATTTGATCCCACCCTCTTCTCTGCGACTTTTGCATCGATGCCAAATCAGTCGGCAGAACGTCCCCTCAGCAGGATATGCGATCCTCCAAATCGCGGATCATCGTCGACGATCGCGCGCGTAGCATAACGAGCACTCTCAAAACCCAGGCAGTGGTCTTGGGCGGCACGCTCGCGGTGTTCTGGGCGGTCTTCGTCGTGAACACGCTCCTTGGCGGCGCGCTCCTGGTGCTGGGCGTCATCCCCCGCACGACGATTGGACTCCGCGGCATTCTGTTCGCGCCGTTCCTGCACGCCAATCTCAATCACATCGTCGCCAACAGCATCCCGTTCCTGGCGCTGGGGTGGATGGTGATGCTTCGGGACGAGCGACACTTCATCCCGGTGACGGTCGCGGGAATGCTCGGATCCGGACTGGCCGCGTGGTTGCTCGGCGCTTCCGGCTCGGTGCACATCGGAGCGAGCGGCGTGATCTTCGGCTATCTCGGATTTCTGATGCTGGCAGGTTGGTACGCGCGTAGCGTCAGTAGCATACTTCTCAGCGTGGCCGTCACCGTGGTGTGGGGTGGTCTCGTCCTCGGCATGATGCCGGGCACGCCGGGGATCAGCTGGCAGGAGCACATCGGCGGTTTTCTTGGCGGCGTCTTAGCCGCGCGGAGTTTCAGGATCGCTCGGCGCTGAAATCAAGGATGGCGCGAGCTACTACAGACAAACGCGGGTTGTGGCTCAGGAAGAACATGCTGACGTTGCGCCATCCTCCTCGGCCGGATTAATTGGCAGTTGATGTGCATTGTTTTCTCTACGAAGCTCTATAAAACGTGTCGACAGGAGCCGGCGTTACCATTATCACGGGTGGTAACGCCGGCTGGCTGCGCTACGTCGGCGTCAGGGTGCTCCATAGTGAGACATCGTTTAGCGCGGCATGAGAGCTTGTTTTCAACGAGGGCTTCCGGTTGAGAGATCCTCTACGAAGGGCGCCGTTGCGCGACGACGGACTTGCCATTCCGTTTACATTTCTCATCCTGTGCGTCTTCGGCGCATGCAACTTTATCGCTGCGCCGTTGCCGCCCAACGCGAAGGCCTTTGACCCACCTTCGGTCTTCGCGCGCTGGTGGTCGATGACCGAGGCGTGCTCGGGGCACTCAGGTGACCTGAGAAGCGTCCAGTGGTACCGAGTGCCGGGCATGGGGCTCTTGCACGAAGGCCAAGCGGTTAGTGGTTTCTGGGCTAGCCGTACGAATCGCATCGTGCTCGGCGACGAAGTGATTGACCAAGGCGCGGTAGTGCGGCACGAAATGCTCCATGCGTTGCTCCAAAAGACTGGACATCCGCGCTCACAGTTTCTAGGTGCATGCGCCTCAGTCGTGACGTGTCCTAGTGCGTGCGTGGAAGACGCCGGGCGGTGGCACCCTCCCCAGGAGAACTATGTCGTTGTCCCTTCTGAGTCGCTCGAGGTTGCTTCCGGCATCGAACTGAGGCCGCCCGAGGCAGATGGCCAACGTTGGCTCGCGCTGGA
>Ga0207929_1000143_pt1 | contig 19883 bp, 18 predicted proteins | sample NGESurdeep072012_FD_184466 | JGI IMG/M metagenome (GOLD analysis project Ga0207929, IMG submission 184466) | Arctic peat soil microbial communities from Barrow, Alaska - NGEE Surface sample 53-1 deep-072012 (SPAdes) | ecosystem: Environmental > Terrestrial > Soil > Wetlands > Peat ... | reverse complement strand
GACCACGAGGTCATCGGCCGGGGTCTGATCACCGGACGGCTCGCCGGCCTGATTGCTTCGTTGGGCGCCTCACCGAATGCCGACTTCGAGGCGGGGGAGCGCGTCGATCCGCGATGGGTCGCGTACCTCATCTCGCCCGCCGAGCTGGCGGGCTTTCAAGCCCCCGCATGGGTGGCGGCGTTGAAGCCGGCGCTCGTGGGCGCCTATTCGGCCGACAACATGGACTACGTGCCTCGCGATTCCTATATATGTGGCGTCGCGAGCGGCCCGGTCGACGTGCAGAGGATCATCCATTACTCGTTCATCTCGGAGCGCGGCCTGACGCTGCACTCACACGCGGCCGAGGCCCTCTACATGTTTCTCAGCGCCCGCCTGTATCTCTATTCACAGGTCTACTTCCACCGCACCGTGCGCAGGATCGACCTCCAGCTGCGCGAGGTGTTCCGTCCGACGGTTGAGCTCCTCCTGGGAGGCAATCCCCTGGAGCTGCTGGACCGCTACGAGGTGCTCACCGAGTGGTCACTGCTCTCGGAGGTGGACCGGTGGGCTCACGGGCATGGTGATGCACGGCAGCGTGAGCTGGGAGAGGCATGGGGCGATGTGGTCGCGCGAAGGCTCAAGTGGAAGCTGATCTACCAGGGCCACACGGACGCCAAGGAGATTCCGACGGGTGCGTTGAGCGTCACGCGCGAACAGTTCGCGCGCGAGCTGAGAGAGCGGCTGCCGAAGGCGCTGCGGGACATCGTCTTCGAAGTCGACGTCGCGGCCCAGGAGTCAAGGGCGTTCAATCCGATGACCGAGACCGCCGACATCCTCATCTACGAACCGCTCGAGAACCGCTTCCAGCAGAGCCGGGTGCTCGACCTGTTCAAGCGCCTACCGGTGCGGATGTCCCTGTTCAGGATCTTTGCGCACGACGAGGCCCACCGCGACGTGCTGATCCGCGCCGCCAACGACGTGCTCGGACTGACCGCTACCTAGAAGTCGTCGTCACCACCGAAATCCCCTCCGCCGAAGTCGTCGTCACCGCCGAGGTCGTCGCCGCCGCCCCCTTCATCGAAATCGTCGCCGCCGTCGCTGTCGCCCGAGCTGACCGTGGCGAAGGTCGAGACCAGGCGGCGGAGGGCAGGTTTCCCACAGTGAGGGCACGGCGGATCGGGCGACGAGTAGCTCGGCAGCAGCGATGTGGAACGCTTGCCGCATGCTTCGCACCGGTACTCGTAGATCGGCATCCCTACGATTATCTATCCAATGTCAGCAATGATCGGCATCGATCGGATCCGGGCGGCCGCCGAGCGGGCGAGGCCGCACGTGATGCGGACGCCGTTGATCCCGATCGAAGGCGCCCTCCTGAAGCTCGAGTGCCTCCAGCCGACCGGCAGCTTCAAGGTCCGCGGGTTCTTCGCCGCCGCTCTGGCACTCGATCCGGCGCAGCTTCGCCGCGGTCTCATCACCGTCAGCGCCGGGAACGCCGCGCAGGCCTGCGCGTACGTTGCCAAGACGCTCGGCGTCCAGTGCCGCGTGGTCATGTACGACACCGCTCCGCCGCTGAAGATCGACGGCGTGAAGAGATGGGGCGCGACTCCCATCCTGATGCCGCGCGACGAGATGCTCCGGTGGCTGGCCGAAGAGAAATGGCGAAGTGAACCCGAAACATTCGTTCATCCCTTCGCCGACCCGCAGGTCATGGCGGGCCACGGCGGTCTCGCTCTCGAGCTTCTCGAAGACGTACCGGACCTGGCGCGCGTCCTGGTTCCGGTCGGTGGTGGTGGCCTTGTCGGCGGCATCGCATCCGCTCTCAAAGGCGTCCGCCCCCAGATCGAGGTGATCGGCGTTCAGTCGGACGGCTACCCACTCTGGACTCGTAGCCTTGCTGCGGGCGGACCGGTGTCGATCAAACCCGACACGATTGCGGACGGGACCACTGCGCCCTTCGACCCGAGGATGTTCGAGCTGCTGAAAGAGTGCGTGGACCGGTGGCTCACAGTTCCAGAACCTCGGTTGCGCTCGGCGGTCCCCGAGCTTGCGTCCACCGCCAAGGTCGTGGCGGAAGGAGCCGGCGCGCTCGCGTACGCCGCGCTGGAACAGTTGGAGCCCGGGCCGCTGACAGTGGCAGTCGTCAGCGGGGGAAACATCGACCCCCACCTGCTCGCGAGCCTGCTCAGCTGACCTGAGGCGTCACCTTGCGCATCGCCCATGGGCCCCGCTGGGCCAGCGCGACCAGCATCCAGACGAACAGCGCGGTGCCCGGGATCGAGACAATCAGGCCAAGCCAGTAGGTCCACGACGGAAGGCTGAAACCTGAAGCGGACGAGATGGCGGAGCCGCCGAGGGCGTTGACGAGGTCCAGCGGAAGCGAGATCGCCCCAAAGCCGAGGAGGACGAGGACGGCGTAGTACATCCAGGTCCATCGCTTGAGCGCTCCGATCACGACGACGGCTGCGATGGCCACACCGATGACCGCGCCGACCCACAAAATTCCGGTCACGAACGACGTGATCGCATTCAGGAAGTCGGCAGGCGGCGGGCTCGCGGTCGGGCTCAGAGCCTCCTGGCGCTGGATGGCCTGGTTGACCACCTGGGTGATCGATCCGCCCATCCAGAATGGCAGCGTGAGGGAATACAACCCTTGCACGACGTACCAGCCCGCGACCGCCAGCTGGAGCGGCCGTGTCCACGAAGTCGGTTCACGCCGGACGCGGCCGGGGGCCTGGTATGCGGGCGCTCCGGCCTGGGCCGTTGGAACCCACGCGGTTCCGTTCCACCGAGACCGGCCGTCGTGCGCGAGAGTGCTGACCCATTGGGTGCCGTCCCAGTAGTACATGCCATCCGGTGAGAGTCGGATGCTCATGCGCTCAGCACCTCCTCGCAGATCTTCAGCGTCGATTGGATGTCGTCCGCCGTGATTCCGTAGTGGGTGACGAAACGGACCCGATTGGGGCCGGTCGCTCCACCCAGCAAGCCACGTTTGCCGCACTCCGCCTCGAAGTTGGCGCCGGTCATCCGCTCCAGGTCGAAGAAGACGAGATTGGTTTGCACGCGTGACAGGTCGCAACGTACGCCTGGAAGCTCCGCCAAACCCTCGGCCAGAGTCCGCGCGTTGGCATGGTCCTCCGCAAGCCGATCGACCATCGTTCTCAGCGCGATCAGCCCCGTGACCGCGATGACCCCCGCCTGCCGCATCCCACCTCCCAGGCGCTTGCGCCAGCGTCGCGCCTGCTCCACGGACTCGGCGCTTCCGCAGAACACGCTTCCGGCCGGGCAGGCGAGGCCCTTGGAAAGGCAGAACGTCACCGTGTCTCCGCAGGCCGCGATGTCGGCGACGTCCGTCCCGGTGGCAATCGCCGCGTTGAAGATTCGCGCACCGTCGAGGTGCACTCGAAGACCGTGACCGCGAGCCGCATCCGACGCTGCGCGCAGGTCTTCCAGAGGCCATACGACGCCGCCGTGGCGGTTGTGAGTGTCCTCGAAGCTCACCGCGGCGGTGATGGGTTGATGGAAGTCGTTACGCGGCCTGACGGCGGCTTCGATCTGGGACGGCGTCATCACGCCTGCCGTGGTCGGCACCGGCCGGATCTGGACTCCCGAGATGACGGCGGCGCCGGCCGTCTCATATAAGAAGACGTGAGCGTCGGCGTCGGCGATCATCTCCTCGCCGAGGCGCGTGTTGACCGCGACGCCGACCACGTTCCCCATCGTTCCGCTCGGCAGGAAGACGGCCGCCTCCTTGCCAAGCCGCGCGGCCGCCACCCGCTCGAGCTCGTTGACCATTGGGTCGTCGCCGAAAACGTCATCGCCCAGGGGCGCTGTCGCCATCGCCTGGCGCATCTCTGGCGTCGGCATGGTCACGGTGTCTGAGCGCAGGTCGATTGGCGGCACGCGCTTAATCTAGCGTTGCTTGAGTATTAAGACGGGGTCCCCGCGAACTCACGGCGCAGCCTCCGAGTTCGTGGGGTTAGCAAACCTCATCCTCGCTCGCGGACGAATCCGAACCCTGGGTCGCTCGGGCCTCAAGACTCACAGCCATCTCGCGGTCGCCGGTGGCCGAGTCATTGCCTGCGGCTCATCCGAGGTGATGGGCCTCCGCGGACCGCAGACGCGCGTGATCGACCTTGGCGGCGCAAGCGTGCTGCCCGGCTTCAACGACGCCCACGCGCACGTCGTCTACTACGGGCTGACGCGATTCGGCGCCGACCTGGGAGGCGCGCGAAGCGCCGGCGAGATCGCCGAGCGCTTGAAGGCCCACGGGCGGACTTTGAAGCCGGGTGTCTGGCAGCAGGGCATGGGTTACCGGGCTGATGAGCTTGCCGAGCGCCGTCAGCCGCACCGCCGCGAGCTGGATCGGGGCACAGGCCGGCGGCCTGCGTACATCGACGAGCGCGGCGGGCACTCGCGCGTGGCAAACACCGCGGCCCTCGAGGCGGCGGGCATCACCTCGGAGACGAAAAACCCACATGGGGGACGGATCGACCGCGATCCCGACGGCACGCCCAACGGGCTTCTGCTCGAGGCGGCGATGCGACTGGTTGCGGACGTGCAGCCTCCGCCCGGCCTGGAGCTCCGCAAAGCTGGAATTCTTCTGGCACAGAAGCTCCTTCTTTCGCGCGGGATAACGTCAGTCGGCGCCGCCGTCAACCGCGGCTTCGCCGATGACCTGGGGGCATATCAGCAGCTCGCTGCGGCCGGCCGGCTTCGTATGCGGGTCAATGAGTTCCTCTCGTGGGAGCTGCTCGAGGCCGCTGCCGGTCTTGGGGTCCACGCGGGTTTCGGCGGTTCACTTGTGCGCGCCGGTCCCATCAAAGTCTTCGTCGACGGTGGCGCCGAGCGCGTCGCAACACGTGCGGGTGGTGGAACCTGGCGGACGACCCCGGCCGAGCTTCGCGAGCTTGTGATCCGTGCGACGAATGCCGGCCTCCAGGTCGCCGCGCACGCGATCGGCGATGCCGCCATCGAAGCGATGTGCAATGCGGTGGAAGCGGCCGCAGGCGAACACATGCGTCACCGAGTCGAGCACTGCACCATCTGCCCACCCGACCTGCAGGCTCGGCTGGCAACGCTGGGCATGGTGGCGGTGATGCAGCCGATGGCGGCACGCTTCGGACGGGTTGCTTCATCGCTGTTCTTCCCGGTACGCGACCGGTCCGACCTGGCGCCGCACGCTCGGTTGATGCGCGCCGGAGTGCCCGTCGCTTTCAGCTCTGACCTGCCGGTCTCGCCCGATCCCAACCCATGGCCCGGCATCCAGGTCGCCGTGGACGACCAGGTCAACGGAATCAGCCAGCTCGCCGCGCTGAGGGCGTATACGGCAGGCGGCGCCTACGCGAGCTTCGAGGAGTCGGTCAAGGGAACCCTCGAACCGGGCATGCTGGCGGACCTACAGGTCTACGACCGCGACCCGATCGCCGAACCGACGTCGAGCCGGCCCGCACTTCGCCCCCGAGCCGTCCTGGTAGGAGGAGTCCCTGTCCTAGGAAGGCTCTAGCTTTCGGAATCCACCCGTTCGGGCATCGGCCCGGGTTCCGGAGCCGGCGGAACGTGGCGGACTTCCGGTGCCGCAGGTGAGCTCCGCCTGGCCGGCGCGCGCCGGGGTGCGGGGCGGGCGGCCGCGCGGGCGGCCGGCTTGCGCGCGGGCGGCGTCCGCTTTGCCGGCGCAGCTCTCCTGGCCGTGGTCTTGGCAGTGCTCTTGGCGCGCTTGGCCGTCGTCGCGGCCTTGCGCGTGGTCCGCTTGGCGGTGGTCTTGGCGCGACGCGTGGTGCCGGCGGCACGCCGACCCGATGTTGTGCTCCGTGCCGCCGCATCGCGCGCCATCTGCTGAACCTGCTTGCTGAGGCCCTCGAGGCGCTTCAATGCCTTCTCCACGTCAGCCTGCTTGGCCGTGCGGCGAACCTGAATCTGCAGCTGGTCGATCGCCGTCTTCAAGGTCTTCTGGCCGTCCTTGATCGAGCGTTCGAGCTGACGCCGGACGTCGCTTGGCACGCGACTCTCAGCTTCGCGTAGAGCTTTTCTGCCGGCCGTGACAGCGCGGTCAACCAGGCCGGACGGCCTGGACCGAGACGAGGTCCGTTTCTTTGTTGCCATGCTTCAACCTCCGTCCAAAAAATTCAGCGAAGTCCCAACCTCATGCGTTCGACGCCACGCCGAGACGGAGCATGCGACGCCCCGCCTTAGAATGGGCCCGGCCGTGACGACAGCCCCTGATCGACACCTTATCAAGAAGTACGCAAACCGCAAGCTCTACGACACGCGCACGAGCCGCTACATCACGCTCGAAGGAATCGCGGAGCTGGTCCGTGACGGGCACGAGATCAAGGTTGTCGATCGGGACAACGGACACGACCTGACCCAGGTGACCCTCTCGCAGGTGGTCCTCTCGCAGGAGAAGCACGGCCCGGCCCGCCTGGTCGATGCAGGCGGGGAGGCCATCCACGAACGCGGTCAAGCGCTGCTCGATTACGTGCGCAGGACCCTCAACGTGCCGTCCGATTTGAGGAATGAGATGGAGCGCCGGCGCGAGGGCCTCGAGGAGCGCGCGGATGAGGCGTTCGAAGGCACGCTGCGGCGCCTGCGCATACCCAGCCACACGGACATCGATCGCATCAACGCGCGGCTGGATCGAATCTCGGCGCAGCTCAAGAAGCTCGGCGCGGGGGAGCCCGCTAAGACCCGATCGCGTAAACGAAAGGCCTCGCGCTGACCACCGACTGGATCACGACGTCCGATTCGACGCTGTAGGTCGCTTGCCGGACCCGGCGGTCTGCAATGAGCGCCTTGGTCATCAGGTCCGCCACCTCCCCGATGCGATTGGCGTCGCCGATCGTCGCGATCGTCCACGGCGGGGCGACCACCACTCCGTCGATCGCGACGCCGGAACTTGTCTGTTCGATTGCGACGCCCGTCACCACGCGATGATCGTTGACCGCCATCGCTTCCGCGCCGCCGGCGGCCAGGTTGTTCAGCGCGTCCTGCAGGTCGAGCGACGTCAGGCCGGTCGCGTCGATCACGATCACGACGCCAGGGCCGTGCACAGGCACCAGACCCTCGATGGCGCGCAGGTGCGTTGCCTCGTCGGTCAGAACCTGGTCGGCCGCCCCGCTGGTCCCCGACCGCAGCGTGGTTTCGCGAGCCTGCAGGTCGGCGGCCTCGGACTGCAGCGAATCGTTGGCGCGGTGGAGGTCGTCGATCAAGAAGGCGAGCGAGGTGGTGTCGATTCCCACCAGGCTTCGCTCGACCTCGGCCTGGCTGCGAATCTGCACCGTGGCTACGAGAGCCACGAGCAGCGCGATCAACCAGATGCCGATTACACGGCCGGTCGACCGCCTCCGGTGCAGGGCTCTAGATCGAGCTGACATGCGGTAGCTGCAAGCTCGAGTCGTAAGCCGGCAGCGCGACGTCGGGGCTGCCGAAGAAAGTCAGGTGGAGCTGGAACTGGACCTGGCGCGCGCGGATGTCAGGGAGCGCTGACGCATCGTCGAGCGCGGCCACCATGCGGTTGCGGTCCCCGACCGCGAACACCTTGATCGGGGACGACTGGGGCGGGCCCTGGTCGATCACGACCTCTCCCTCCGAGCCCGAGTACGCGGTGAGCGGTGTGATCCGCCGCCCATTGACGGCGACGCCTTCGGCCCCCTGGGCGAAAAGCAGGTTGACGATGTCCTGGACATCCTGGAAGTTGACCAGGTAGCTCGCCTGCCCGCCGGCCGCCGGCCCGGGAATGCCATTGGCCAGGTCGACCTCGACTCCCGGGCCGTGCATCGCGGTCAGCCCGGCATGGGCGCGCAGGTCGGCGACCTGGTTCTGCAGGGCTTGCGTCGCCGCGGAGCGCCCGGCCGCGTCGGATTCCAGCGCGTCGATCTGGGCCCGGAGGGCCGCGATCTGGCGCCGAGAGTCGGCGTTGGTCGCCTCGAGCTCCTGCACGCTTCGCACGAGGGCCTGGTAGCGGGCGACCTGGTTGGAGGGGGTCAGCAGCTGCGCCTTGACCTGGCCCGCGACCAGGAAACCTACGGCCAGGGCGACGGCGGCCACCGCGACCATGCTGAACAGCTGCCGGCGAGACATACCGAGGCAATTGTGCGGCGAGTGGTGCGACTGGCGGAGTAGCATCGGATCCTGTATGGCGGTTGAAACTCGCGCCACCGCGTTTCAGTCGGCGCAGCGGCGGTTCGATGCGGCGGCCGACGTGATCGGACTCTCGGACGACGCCCGCCGCGGCCTGCGCGACGTCAAACGCGAGCTCACCGTCCATTTCCCGGTCCGCATGGACGACGGCTCGGTGAACGTCTACACCGGCTGGCGGGTGCAACACAACATCAGCCGCGGGCCGGCGAAGGGTGGAATCCGCTACCACCCCGCGATCAACCTCGACCTGGTCAAGGCCCTCGCGATGCTCATGACCTGGAAGTGCGCGGCGGTGGGCCTCCCGTACGGGGGAGCGAAGGGCGCGGTGGCCGTCGATCCCAGCAAACTTTCGCAGACCGAGCTCGAGCACCTGACCCGCCGGTACGCGACCGAGATCGCGATCCTGATCGGGCCGGAGAAGGACATCCCCGCCCCCGACATGGGCACCAACCCTCAGGTGATGGCCTGGATCATGGACACGATCTCGATGCACTCCGGCCACTCGGTGACGGCGTCTGTCACGGGCAAGCCGGTGGACGTTGGCGGGTCCGAAGGGCGAATCGACGCGCCGGGTCGCGGTGCGACCTACCTGACGCTGGAAGGTCTCAAATACCTACACGTCGAGGAGGAGACGCCAACCGTCGCCGTCCAGGGTTACGGCCAGGTCGGCCGGTCGACGGCTCGCCTGCTCGCCGAGGCGGGGTTGAAGGTCGTCGCGGTGAGCGACTCCCGCGGGGGCGTGTACAACGTCAACGGACTCGACCTCGCGGCCCTGGAAGAGCACCGCGCGGTGCGCGGCGGGGTCACCGGCTTCAAGAAGGCCGACAACGTCACGAACGACGAGATCATCGAGCTGCCGGTGACCGTCCTGGTCCCCGCCGCGGTACAGGACCAGATCACAGGTGACAACGCCGGCCGCATCCGTGCGCGGCTGATCACCGAGGGAGCCAATGCGGCCATCTCTCCGGAGGCAGACCCAATCCTGCATGACCGGAACATCTTCGTGGTCCCGGACATCATCGCCAACGCGGGCGGCGTGATCGTGTCGTACTTCGAATGGGTCCAGGATCTGCAGGCCTTCTTCTGGGAGGAGGAGGAGATCAACACCAAGCTTCACCACGTCATCACGAGGGCCTTCTACGAGATCCTCCACACCTCGGTCAACAAGCGCATCGACATGCGGCTGGCCGCATACGCGCTGGCCGTGCAGCGGGTGGCCAACGCAACCACGGTCCGAGGGATTTACCCATAATCGGTATGTGACGCCAACTCGACCTAATCGCGTTCTCGTCACGGGAGTGTCGAATCCCCTTGGCGCCGCGGTCGCGCGGCGGCTGGCTCCTCATGTGCCCCACCTGTTCGGATGCGACCTCAGGGATCCGATTGACGCGCTGGAGGAGATGGACTTCGTCCACGCGGACACCCGCCACGTGGCGATCGGCAAGCTCGTCCGCCGCCTGAGAGTCGACACGGTGGTGCACCTCGCGGTCATGGTCGACTCACCTCACGACGAGCGCTCCATCCATGAGACCGATGTGATCGGGACGATGAATATCCTTGCCGGCTGCTCCGCACCCTCCGGGCACGTCCGCAAGCTGATTGTGAAATCCAGCCAGGCGATCTATGGGGCCGCAGCGACCGATCCTTCCTTCTTCTCCGAGGAGATGACGAACAACGAAAAGCCGGCCCCCTCGGTCACGCGCGACCTGCTCGACATGGAGCAGCTGATCACCGAGTTCGCCGTGCGCAACCAGTCCTGCTCGGTCAGCGTGATGCGTCTCGGGTTCCGGGTCAGCGAGGACACGACTCTTGCGCGCTACCTCTCGCTTCCCATCGTTCCGACGTTCGCGGGCTTCGACCCGCGCCTCCAGCTTCTTCACGAAGAGGACGCGGCCGAGGCCATCGTCCGTGCCGTCCTGGGCCACCATCCTGGCGTCTTCAACGTCGCGGCCGGAGGCGTCGTCCTCCTGAGCCAGGCGATCGCGATCATGGGCGGGCGGCCGGCTCCACTCCTGCCGCCATACGGGCGCTGGATCGGGCGCTTGGCCTTGCGGGCGCTGGCCCGGGTCGAGATGCAGGCACACCTGGCGGACGTGATCGCGTTCGGTTCGGTGGCCGACTGCTCGAAGCTCGAGGCGGAGTTCGGCTGGAAACCCGCCTATAGCTCACGCGCGGTGATGGACGGTTTCGCCCGAGGCAAGACCCTCGAGGTGATCGAAGCTCCGTCACCGCCGCAGGAGTACGAGCTGCAGGTCTACCTTCAGCGCCGGAGGCGCGCCAACCGCAACGGGCAGGGAGCGGCGCCGGTCCTCGAGGCGCACAGGTGATCGAGGCGAAAACACCGAAACAGCGGCGCAAAGCCAGCAAGCCCGCCGAGATCGTCAAGCCCATGCCGGGCGCTGAGCTCGTGAAGTCCGTCAAACGTCTTCAGCGCCAGGCGCCGCTGCTGGCTTTCCAGGGGCTCAGCGAGCTCTCGGTTCGCCTGCGCCGGCTGACCGGCCGGGACCTCATCGACCTGAACCGGGTGATGGAGGTCGCCCAGTTCGTCTACAAGCAGCAGCAGCTGGCGCGCCGCGGCGCCGACTATGAGGTCGACGACTTCGGATTCGATCCGCAGTGGACCGAGTCGTTTCTGTCGGTCTTCACAGTCCTGTACCGCGACTACTGGCGCGTCGAGACCACGGGCATCGAGAACGTCCCGGCCACCGGCCGCGCCCTGCTTGTTTCGAACCACGCCGGCGTCCTGCCCTGGGACGGCACCATGATCAAGACCGCCGTGTTCGCCGAGCATCCGCACCCGCGACACGTGCGCGCGCTCGTGTCAAGCCAGTTCATGGGTATGCCGATGCTCAGCTGGTTCCTGCGTCGCACCGGGCAGACCGTCGGGCATCCCGACGACACGCGCCGGCTGCTCGAGCGCGACGAGCTGGTCCTGGTCTTCCCCGAAGGCGTGAGGGGGACGGGTAAGGGATTCAAGGATCGCTATCGACTCCGTCGTTTCGGGCGGGGTGGCTTTGTCGCCACGGCGATCAGGTCTGGCGCGCCCATCATCCCGGTGTCGGTCGTGGGCTCCGAAGAGATCTATCCAATGGTCGCGGACCTTGCGCCGGTGGCCAGGTTCCTCGGCCTGCCCTACTTCCCGATCACGCCCACCTGGCCATGGCTGGGCCCGCTGGGCATGATCCCGCTGCCCAGCAAGTGGCGCATCCAGTTCCATACCCCGATCCACGTCGAAGGAAATCCGCCTGAAGCGGCCGACGACAACAACCTGGTGATGGCGTTGTCCGACCAGGTTCGGGACACCATCCAGCAGGGCATCTACGACAACCTCAAACTGCGGCGAGGTGTCTTCCTCTAATCCTCCCCCAAAGCGACCAAACGTGCCCTTTTGGCCGTCGCCGTTCGCCGCGCTGCGCCCAAGTCATGCCCTTTTGGCCGCCGCCGTTCGCAGCGATCCGGCCAAGTGTGCCTTCTGGCAGAATCGCGGGGTCGCGAGCTACTTGACCACCGCCATCGTGGGTTTCGGTTCTGGCGCTTCGACGATGTCCAGCGCGGTCGCCTGGCTGATCCAGTACTGAACGTCCGAAAGGCTCGGCGCGCCGGCAAGGCCCACCGCATCGACCACCTTGGCGTGCAGTGCGTGAGCGTCCTGCGCGCGCAGGTCGCCCATCGACTCGATGCCGAGGCGGCGGATGATCGGCAGGAAGTGGTTCATTCCCGATACCTCGAGGAGGGTGCACTGGTTCACGAATTCGAACAGGCGGTCAGTGGTGATGCCCGTCTTCTTGGAGAGCCGGTTGCGATCGATGGCAAGCGACGTGCGATGCAGGAGCTGGTTGGTGTGCCGGATCCCGCGGGCCCGAAGCCTCGCGACGTCGTCGTCTGAGATTCCGCGCAGGTACTCGAGCGTCCGGTACACGACTAAAAGTCTATGCGGCCCACGTTGACGTCACCTTGCATTCCGTATAATTCAAAGAACCCCGCCACCATTGGAGTAAACACACCCTGCATCAGAGCCGGCTCGAAACCCGCGGAACGACTCCCGGGGAGCAGTCTGGCCTCGAGATCGGAATCGGCCGGCGGGCGCGCCGCGCGTATGGGTTCGACGAGGTAGCGCTCGTCCCCGGCGGCGTCACGCTGAATCCGGACGAGGTCGACATCTCCTTTGCGATGGGCGACCGTTTCAAGCTCCCCCTACCCATCTGGGGTTCGGCCATGGACGGCGTGGTGGACGTCGAATTCGCCATCGCGATGGGAAAGCTTGGCGGCGTTGCGGTCCTGAACCTGGACGGAGTGCACACGCGCTACCAGGATTCGGCGCCGATCATCAAGCGGATCGCGGAAGCTGACAAATCCCACATCAACGCGCTGCTCAAAGAGGTGTATCGCGAGCCGGTCAAGCCAAACCTCATCGCCGAGCGAATCAAGGCGATCAAGGCGGCAGGCGTGCTGTGCGCGGTTTCTACGATTCCCGCTCGCGCCGAGGAACGGGCCGAGGTCGTGCAGATGGCCGGCGCCGACGTCCTCGTCGTGCAGGGAACCGTGCTCACGGCGCGCCACTCGTCTCAGTCCTACCACCAGCTGTCGTTCGAGAAGCTGGTTCGCGCTTGTGACATCCCTGTCGTCGTCGGCAACTGCGTTCACTACGAAACCGCGCTCGAGCTGATGGAGACCGGCATCGCAGGCATCCTCGTGGGCGTCGGTCCCGGCGCCGCCTGCACCACGCGCGGCGTCCTGGGCGTTGGCGTTCCGCAGGTGACGGCCACCGCCGACGTCGCAGCCGCGCGCGACGAGCACATGCGTCGCGGCGGTATGCGCGTGGCTGTGATCACGGACGGCGGCATGCGCATCGGAGCCGACGTTTGCAAGGCGTTCGCGTCGGGCGCGGATGCCGTGATGATCGGCACTCCGCTTGCCGGCGCCGAGGAGTCGGCCTCCAAGGGATTCAACTGGGGCATGGCAACGCCCGACCCCAACCTTCCACGCGGCACGCGGATTCACGTGGGCACCAAGGCCACGCTGCACGAGATCCTCCTCGGCCCCGCGCGAGTCGACGACGGAAGCCAGAACTTCGCCGGGGCGCTTCGTTCGGCGCTCGGCGTATGCGGCGCCCGCGACATCCCTGAGTTCCAGCACGTGGAGATGGTCGTCGCCCCGTCGATCACCTCGGAGGGCAAGGTCTTCCAGCAGGCCCAGCATGTGGGCATGGGAAAGAGCTGACCTGAGCATCACCGCCGCGGCCGCCCAGGACCGCGAAGCGGTGAAGGGCGGCCGGGCGCGCGCAGGGCGCACAAAAGACCGGGCGCGCGCAGGGCGCACAAAAGAAAAGTCTCGCGGACAGACGATCCTCGTCCTCGACTTCGGATCTCAGTTCAGTCAGCTGATCGCGCGCCGCGTGCGCGAGGCAAACGTGTACTGCGAGCTGGTGCCCGGGACGACCCCCTGGACCGAGCTGAAAGAGCGCGCGCCGGCGGGCCTCATCCTCGGCGGTGGTCCCGCGAGCGTTTATGAGGCCGGCGCCCCGCAGGTCGACCCCGAGGCGCTGCGCGCCGGGATTCCAGTGCTCGGCATCTGCTACGGCATGCAGCTGATCGCCCACCACCTTGGAGGCAAGGTAGATCCTGGGCATGCCCGCGAGTACGGGCCGGCGCTCCTTGCGGTGCGCGAGCCCAACGCCCTCTTCCAGGGATTGAACGACGAGCTGCCGGTGTGGATGAGCCACGGCGACCACGTCAGCGAGATGCCGCCGGGATTTCGCTCGCTCGCTTCGAGCGGCAACTCGCCGGTGGCGGCATTCACGAATGGCCGGGGAATCTTCGGGATCCAGTTCCACCCCGAGGTCGTCCACACGCCGAGCGGACGAGAGGTGCTGCGCAACTTTCTCTTTGGGATCTGCCACTGCGAGCCATCGTGGACAGCGGGCTCATTCGTCGCCAATGCGGTCGAGAGCATCCGCGCGCAGGTGGGCGGTGGCCGCGTCATCTGTGCTTTGTCGGGCGGAGTCGACTCCGCGGTGGCTGCGGTGCTGGTACACCGCGCAATCGGCGATCAGCTCACGTGCGTGTTTGTCAACAACGGACTCCTGCGCAAGGAAGAACCAGAACGGGTGCTCGCGGTGATGCACGGCAACCTCGACATGAACATCCGCTACGTCGACGCAACCGATCGGTTCCTGGATGGACTTCGTGGCGTGATCGATCCCGAGCAGAAGCGGCGGATCGTCGGCCGCGAGTTCATCTCCGTCTTCGAGGCGGAGGCGACGAGCCTCGGACACATCGACTTCCTCGCGCAGGGCACGCTTTACCCGGACGTTATCGAGTCGACAGCGCCCGACGTTTCCTCCACCGCGGTGAAGATCAAGACCCATCACAACGTGGGCGGCCTGCCGCCCGGTCTCCGCTTCCAGCTCATCGAGCCTCTGCGCTACCTCTTCAAGGACGAGGTGCGAGCCGTCGGGCTGGAGCTCGGAATGCCCGAGGAGATGGTCTACCGCCAGCCCTTCCCTGGTCCCGGCCTTTCGATCCGGTGCCTGGGCGAGGTGACCGCCGAGCGTCTGGAGATCCTCCGCAACGCCGACTGGGTCGTGGTGGACGAGATCAAGCGCAACGGCCTCTACCGCCAGGTCTGGCAGTCGTTCGCGGTGCTCACGCCGCTCGAGACGGTGGGCGTGATGGGCGACCACCGGACTTACGCCAACGTGGTCGCGGTGCGTGTGGTGACCAGCGAGGACGCCATGACCGCGGACTGGGCCCGCGTGCCGTACGAGGTGCTCGCGCGCATCAGCAACCGGATCGTGAACGAGGTCAAGGGCGTCAACCGGGTGGTCTTCGACATCACGAGCAAGCCGCCCGGCACGATCGAGTGGGAATAGCACCGACCGGCCGGTGAAGGTTCTTGTCGTCGGTTCGGGGGCTCGGGAGCATGCGCTCGTGTGGAAGTGCGTGCAGTCGGAGCTCGTCGAGCGCGTCTACTGCGCTCCTGGCAACGGCGGCACCGGCGGCATGGCGCGCAACGTGGCGATCGGCGCCGCCGACGTCGTGCGCATCGTCGATTTCGCCAAACACGAGCGGCTCGGCCTCGTGATCCTTGGACCGGAATCTGCCGTGGACGCCGGCGTCGGCGACGCGCTGCGCAGCGCGGGCTTCAACGTTTTCGGTCCGAATCGCGGCGCCGGCCGAATCGAGTCGAGCAAGGCATTCGCGAAGGCGCTGATGAAGCGTGCGAACATCCCGACCGCGGACTTCGAGGTCTTCACCCAGCCGGCCCCGGCCAAGGCCTGGGCAGGTGAGCGCTCAGGTCGGGTCGCGGTCAAGGCCGACGGCCTGGCGCTCGGCAAGGGCGTGATCGTGTGCAAGAGCGTCAAGGAGTCAGACGCCGCGATCGATTCGATCCTCGTGGAGGGTCGCTTCGGGCGCAGCGGCGCCTCCATCGTGGTCGAAGACCTGCTTGAGGGACCGGAGCTTTCGGTCTTCGGCGTCACCGACGGCAAAGACGTCGTCGCGCTTGCGGCGGCGCGTGACTACAAGCGCGCGCATGACGGCGATGCCGGCCCGAACACCGGCGGCATGGGAGCCTACTCACCGCCGAAGTCGGTTGACGGCGCCCTTATCCAGGAGGTGGTGGATCGAGTCCTTCGCCCGGCGGTGCTAGAGCTTGCCGAAGGTGGGGACGAGTTTCGAGGGGTCCTCTATGCCGGGTTGATGCTGACGGCTGGCGGCATCCGGACCGTCGAGTTCAACGCCCGCTTCGGCGACCCGGAAGCGCAGGTCGTGCTTCCCCGCCTGCAGACAGATTTCGTCGCGATGGCCCTGGCGGCCGCGAAAGGCACCCTGGCGGACTTCCCTGACTTGCGCTGGAGCCCGCAGGCGTGCGTGGGAGTCGTGGTCGCGTCCGGCCACTACCCTGACGACGCGGCCATGAGAACCGGGTTCCAGATCCGCGGCCTGGCCGAGATGCCACCCGGCGTGCTCATCTTCCACGCCGGCACGCGCTTTGAGCCCGGCCAGGGACTGGTGACCAGCGGTGGACGGGTGGTGACGTCGGTCGCGCTCGGGGAAACCGTGACCCTGGCCCGCGACAAGGCGCTGGCCGGTGCCCGGCGGGTACGATTCGATGGGGCGTTTTTCCGGAGCGATATAGCAGGGGAGGCCGTTTAGTTGAGCCCAGTCGTCGGCGTCATCCTCGGCTCCAAGTCCGACCTGCCGCTAATGGAAGCGTGCGTCAAGGTTCTCGACGAGCTTGGGATCCAGCACGAGCTCAAGGTCTGCTCGGCGCATCGCAACCCGCGCGGCGTGATGGAGTGGGCTTCTTCGGCGCGCGAGCGCGGACTGAAGGTGGTCATCGCCGCGGCAGGCGGCGCCGCTCACCTCCCCGGGGTGGTCGCGGCCTGGACGGACCTGCCGGTGATCGGCGTGCCAGTGCCTACGCAGCACCTGGGCGGTCTCGACTCGCTTTACTCCATCGTGCAGATGCCGGCCGGCATCCCGGTCGCGACGGTGGCCATCGGGGAGGCCGGCGCCAAGAACGCGGCATGGCTCGCGGCTCGGATCCTCGGCCTGAGTGACCAGGCGACCGAGCGACTCCACGCGGAAAAGCGCGCGGCCCTAGCCAGGTAGATGGCGAAGAAGAAGGCGCGCGTCCGCCTCGTCGACACGACGTTCCGTGACGCACAGCAGTCGCTGCTCGGCGGCAATCTTCGTAGCGACGAGATCATTCCTATCGCCGCGAAGATGGACAAGATCGGGTTTGCCGCGATGGAGGCATTCGGCGGCGCAACTTTCGAGACGCAGCTGCGGGCCCGCGAAGACCCGTGGGAATTCCTGCGCAAGCTGCGCAAGGTCACGCCGAACACTCCCATCCAGGCTTTGATCCGCGGGCAGAACCTCGTCTCCAAGCGGAACTTCGCGGACGACGTCGTGCAGCTCTTCGTCAAGCACGCGGCCAAGTCCGGCGTCGACGTGTTTCGAGTCTTCGATCCACTGAACGACCTCCGGAACATGGAAGCGGCCATCGCAGCCGCTCTCAAGGCGAAGAAGAAGGTGCAGGGCGCGCTCAGCTATGCGGTCTCGCCCGCCCACAACATCGAGCTGTGGGGCTCGCTGGCCAAAGGCCTCGCCGACATGGGCTGCGAGGAGATCGTGATCAAGGACACCTCTGGGCTCCTCAGCCCGCAGGCTACCTGGGAGCTCGTTACCGCGCTCAAGAGCGTGGTCACGCTGCCGATCGACGTGCACTCGCACTGCTCGAGCGGTATGGCCCCGATGGCGTACATGGCCGCGGTCGAAGCCGGCGCCGAGATCCTGGACGTGGCGATCTCTCCTCTTGCATGGGGCACGTCGCAGCCCGCGGCCGAGAGCGTCATCGCCGCCCTGCACGGTGGCGAGTACGACACAGGCCTGGACCTCGACACGATGTGGGACGTCCAGCACGACGTCGAGGAGCTCAAACAGCGGCACATCGAGCACCTCAGCCCATTCGCCGACAGGGTCGACGCCAGCATCCTCCGATACCAGATGCCCGGCCAGATGCTGGAGGACATCTTCCACCAGCTCGCCGCCCACAACGCAGGTGGTCGCATCTCGGAGGTGATGGAGGAGGCCAATCGGGTGCGCCGCGAGCTTGGGTATCCACCGCTCGTCGCGCCCGTCCGCCAGGTCATCGCCACCCAGGCGGTCTACAACGTGATCGGTGGCGACCGCTACGCCACCGTGACGCAGGAGCTGAAGGACTACCTGCAGGGGTTGTACGGCCGGCCGCCGGTGCCCGCCGACCACGAATTGCGCCGGCTGGTGCTCGGCCGCGAAGAGCCAATCACGATCCGACCGGCTGACCTGCTGGAGCCGCAGGTGGAGAACTCTCGCAAGCAGGTCAGGAAGCTGGGGTACGACCCGAGCGACGACAACGTCCTGATCCACCTCATGTTCCCGAGCCTCGCGGCGCAATACCTGAGCGGCCCGCCGGCGAAAGACTCGAACGGTTCGAAGCCCCTACCGGCGGCTCCGGCGCCCGAACCGCAAATGGCCGCCCCCGAGGTCCCGGACCCGCCGCCTGCGGCGCCGGTTTCGACGGCCGAGTTCGAGGTCGAAGTCGAAGGTGAGGTCTTCAAGGTCCGTGTCACGGGCGCGGGTATGACCCTCTCAACCGATGCGGGCGCGCCCACAAATGCCGGCGCGGCGCCACCGCCCAGGGCGGTGGAGGGCACGGTGATCGCCCCCATGCAGGGGTTGATCGTGAAGATCCCCGTCAAAGCGGGAGACGACGTGAAGCTCGGCGACGTCGTGGCTGTGCTCGAGGCGATGAAGATGCAGAACGACATCGTGACGACGGTCGCCGGTCGGGTCAGCCAGGTCTACGTGAAAGAGGGCGAGGTCGTCAGCCCCAACCAGCCCCTCCTCGCCATCGGCTGATCGATGAAGCGAAAACTGTTTAACAAAGTCCTGGTCGCCAATCGCGGCGAGATCGCGATCCGCGTCATGCGCGCATGTCGCGAGCTGGGCATCGCCACCGCAGCGGTCTATTCCGACGCGGACCGCAACGCGATCCACGTCCGCTACGCGGATGAGGCCTACCACATCGGTGCCGCTCCTGCGACCGAGTCCTACCTGCAGCTCGAGCGAATCGTCAAGGTCGCGCACGAGTGCGGCGCGGATGCGATTCACCCGGGCTACGGGTTCCTTTCCGAAAAGCCGGCCTTCCCAGAGGCGTGCGAATCCACGGGCATCCGGTTCATCGGCCCACCCGCTTCGGCAATGCGCGCTCTCAGCTCCAAGGTCGCGGCGCGAAAGCTGGCCGTGGCGCACGGCGTGCCAGTCACCCCTGGCAGCGGCGCGGTCGACCCTTCGACCGCTCTGGCCGCGGCACGAACGATCGGCTTCCCGGTCATGGTCAAACCGTCGGGCGGTGGAGGCGGCATCGGGATGAAGGTGGTCGAGTCGGAGCAAGACCTGGTCGCGACCATCGAGAGCAGCGCACAGGCCGCGCGCTCGGCGTTCGGCGATCCGACGGTGTACCTCGAGCGGTACATCCGCAAGCCGCGTCACATCGAGATCCAGGTCATCTGCGACAGCCACGGCAACGCCGTCCACCTTGGCGAGCGCGAATGCTCGATCCAGCGCCGGCACCAGAAGATCATGGAAGAGACTCCATCGCCCGCCATCACTCCGGAGCTGCGCGCCGCCATGGGTGCCGCGGCGATCCGCGCCGCAACGGCCGCGGGTTATGTGAATGCAGGGACGGTCGAGTTCATCTTCAGCGACGGGGACTTCTACTTCCTCGAGGTCAACGCACGGCTCCAGGTCGAGCATCCGATCACCGAAGCTGTGACCGGCATCGACATCGTGAAGGAGCAGATCCGAATCGCCGCGGGCCTGGAGCTGAGCTTCACGCAGGGCGAGGTCGGCTGGAGGGGCCACGCGATCGAGATGCGCATCAACGCCGAGGACCCGGTGCGCAAGTTCATGCCCAATCCCAAGCGGATCAGCCGGTGGGTGGCGCCGGCCGGCCCTGGCGTGCGCGTCGACTCAGGTTTCGGACCGGGTTCGGAAGTGCCGCCCAACTACGACTCGCTCGTCGCCAAGCTCATCGTGCACGGGAGCGACCGCGCCGAGGCGATCGCGCGGGCGGGTCGCGCGCTGCGCGAATTCGTGGTGGTCGGCCCGGCGACAACGATCAGCTATCACCGTGCGATTCTGGACAGCCCGGATTTCCGGTCCGGCAACCTGAGCACTCGTTTCATCGACGACCATCCGGACCTCGTCGACCAGGCCAGA
>Ga0207929_1000141_pt1 | contig 20103 bp, 14 predicted proteins | sample NGESurdeep072012_FD_184466 | JGI IMG/M metagenome (GOLD analysis project Ga0207929, IMG submission 184466) | Arctic peat soil microbial communities from Barrow, Alaska - NGEE Surface sample 53-1 deep-072012 (SPAdes) | ecosystem: Environmental > Terrestrial > Soil > Wetlands > Peat ... | reverse complement strand
GACCCGGATCCGCCGGGGTGGCGGATCGAGTTGGTTCCAGCTGATCCCGGGACTGAACCAGTCCTGGCACCCGTGGCTGTTGGGCGGACGGGCCGCCGGCACAGCCACGATCGGCCGTGAAACGTGGCGGCTCAGCGACGCCCAGGTGTATGGCGAGAAGAACTGGGGATCCGACGGGTTCCCCACGATGTGGTGGTGGGGTCAGGTATGTCGACGTCCACGCCCTCGAGCCACCGCCCAGCCTCCTCCACGATCTCCGTGTCGGTCGGAGCACGCCTAGACCAAGCAGCAGAACGAACTCCGCCGCAGGCACACCAGCGGCGCCTACACCATCACCGACCTCGCCGAGATCTTCAACATCTCCCGACCCACCGTCTACCGAACCCTCACACGCGCCGCTTGGAACCCAGATTGCACTTCAGGACAGCTATAGGACTACTGGGCCGATCAGCAACGACAGCGGCCGACGCCTCGCACGACGCTGAACTACTCCCAGTCGCACTCCAGCCGGGCTGACTTGACGCCAGGTCGTGATCGGGAAGAACCGGGTGGGGCGTCGACCAGCGTTAACGCGCAGCAGCGTTCACCCGGTCCGGACTCCGCGCCAGGTGTGCGTCTGGTGTTACTTGATCGCCCAGTGGCACGGTGGGCACGAGGTGACCGTTGTGCTCGAGCCCCCTGACGTGCATCGGTGTGCACGGGGATTTCGCACCTATGCTGCCCGTATGGTGATCAGCCTGAACGCCAGCATCATCATCGGCCGCTGAACCGGTGGCGAGCCGTGGTACCCGATGAGGTTAGGGTCGAGGACGTGCCCTCAGACCCCGGCGACTGGCCCGGCGCCCGACTGCATGTGGTGACCGGCAAGGGAGGCACCGGCAAGACGACCTTGGCGGCGGCTGCCGCGATCGCGCTGGCTTCGGGGGGCCGGCGCACGCTGCTCATCGAGGTGGAGGGCCGCCAGGGCATCGCGCAGCTGTTCGGCTGCCCGCCGCTGCCCTACGCCGAGCGTCGCGTCGCGGTGGCCAGGGGCGGTGGTGAGGTCCATGCCCTGGCCGTTGACGTCGAGGATGCGCTGCTGGAGTACCTGCAGACCGTCTACCACCTCGGTCGGGCGAGGTGGGCCCTGGGCAGACTGGGGGTCCTGGACTTCGTCACCACCATCGCCCCAGGACTTCGCGACGTGTTCCTGACCGGCAGGATCTGCCAAGCCCTGCAAGCGTCCCAGTCGGACGGCGCCCGATACGACGCCGTCGTGGTGGACGCCCCGCCAACTGGGCGCGTCGCGCGCTTCCTCAACGTCAACCAGCAGGTCGCCGGCCTGGCTCGGGTCGGGCCCGTGCGCGACCAGGCCGAATCGATCATGGCGGTGCTGCGCTCGGGGCAGACCACGGTGCACGTCGTGACCCTGCTCGAGGAGATGCCCACGCAGGAGACCGTGGACGTGGTGGCGGAGCTGCGCGGGATCGGCCTGCCGGTCGGTGGGGTGCTGATCAACATGGTGGGAAAGCCCGTTCTCAGCGCCGGGGACCTCATCCAGGCCCAGAGCCGGCAGTTGCCTCGGGCCGAGATCGCCACCGGGTTGGCGGCCGCGGGTCTGCCCACCTCAGCCGCGGTCGTCGACGCGCTGATCGGTGAGGCCGTCGACGCCGCGGACCGGGTCGCCCTGGAGGCAGCCGAGCGTGCCGCCCTGGCATCGTTGGGTCGGCCCACCTACGAATTGCCCTGGCTGGCTGAGGGCATCGACCTCGGCGGGCTGTACGAGCTTGCCGCCGCTCTCACTGACCAGGGCTTGGGGGTGAGTGGGTCGTGACCTCGACAAGCACCGAAACGCCTGGAACTGCAGCCCCCCGCCTGGATATGGATGCGCTGCTGGCCAACCGGGGCACCGGGATCATCGTGTGCTGCGGTTCGGGCGGGGTCGGCAAGACCACAACAGCGGCAGCGCTGGCCCTGCGGGCCGCCGAGCAGGGACGACGGGTGTGCGTGCTGACCATCGACCCCGCGCGCCGGCTCGCCCAGTCGATGGGCCTTGAGCACCTGGACAACGTCCCACGCGTGGTACCCGACGTGGACCTCACGGCCGGCGGCCTCCTCGAGGCGATGATGCTGGACATGAAGCGCACCTTCGACGAGACCGTGGAGACCCACGCAGCCCCCGACCAGGCCCGGGCGATCTTCGCCAACCCTTTCTACCAATCCATGTCTTCCTCCTTCACCGGCACCCAGGAGTACATGGCCATGGAGAAACTGGGCCAACTGCGTGCCCAGGCCGATGTGGATGGGCGCTGGGACCTGATCATCGTGGACACGCCACCCTCGCGTTCCGCCCTCGACTTCCTCGACGCCCCCCAGCGGCTGGGTTCCTTCCTTGACGGCCGGACGATCAAGCTCTTCCTGGCACCGGCCCGGCTGGGTGGCCGGACCTACCTCAGAGTGTTCAACGCCGGGGTCTGGGCCATGTCCGGGATCATGAACAGGGTCTTCGGGGCGCAGATCCTCACCAATGTCCAGAGCCTGATTGTCGCCCTGGACACCATCTTCGGCGGATTCCGCGAACGCGCCGAACTGACCTACGCACACCTCCAAGCACCCGGGACCCAATTCCTGGTCGTGGCTACCCCAGAACCCGACGCGTTGCGCGAAGCGGCCTACTTCACCCAGAGACTGGAACAGGACCGGATGACACTGGCAGGGCTCGTGCTCAACCGGGTCCACACCACCGACGCCCCGAACCTCACCGTCGAGCGCAGCCTGATGGGGGCCCAGAACTTGGCCGACCTCCCCGAACACGGACTGACCGAACGGATCCTGCGGGTGCACGCGCAACGCATGCAGCGCATCGGCCAGGAGACTCACCTGACGCAACACTTCAAAGCCGGCTTCCCACACGTCCCCATTGCCCGAGCCGCAGCCCAGGCGACCGACGTCCACGACCTCAACGGACTGCGCTCTCTCGGCACCAGCCTGGCTGCAGGCTGACACCACCTCCCGGGCCCGGCAGAGAATCCCCCGCTCGGATCCGCCAGCTGCTCACCTCGTGACGGCGGCCGGGGGACCACATGGGCACCGGGTGCCACCGAGGGATGCCTATGCGTCAATCACGCCCGGATCCTCCGAGCGAGGAGGCGACATGGACTGGGGCACGCCGGCACAGCAGCGACGGGGAATCGTGCTCCATCGCCCGGCACGCCACGAACTCCTCCAACTCCTTGGCCGCCGCCCCGGCAGCGGGCGCAGACTTCCAGCCCAGGAAATCAGTGACGGCGAGCAAATGGTCGGTACGAGTCTGCTCACGTGCCCCGTAGCAGGCCAGCACACCGGGATCCACCTTCAACCGCGCCCCCAGCCGGGCCACCGCCACCGGCGGTGCAGCCCTCACCTCGTCCGGCACGAACCCCAGCCACGGCAACGTGCACAGTTGGACAGCCAAGCCCAAGCCCTGCGCAGGGCCTCTTGCGCGGCGCGAAGCAACGAACTCGACATCCGCGGGCGTCAACGTGAAGAACCTGATCAGCTCGTCCTGCCCGATGTCGGGAAACCCCCGCAACTGATCGCGAGGAATGCCCTTCACCGCCACCTGCTCGCGCGTCATTCTGGGCGGAATGAGCGCACGCTCATCGGCATGTCCGGTCGTATTTTGTCGACCGTCCACCGTCCCCATAACCGCAAGAAGAGGCGCGCCAGGCCAGTCCATGATGGTGCTGCTCGCAATCCTTGTTGCTTCTGGTGAGCCACCGCCCAGACGAAGGCGGAGAACGTCGGCGAGGGAACAAAAAAGGAACAAACCCAGGCCCACCGGACCGCACTAGACGAACCAGACGCACCGCTATCGTGCTCAGAACGCCCCCGCGCGTGCTCAGCAGTACGGCAGCGAACTGTGGTCCCCCGTTCGGGACGAAGAGGCCGCAGGTTCAAATCCTGTCACCCCGACCAGTGTTTCCGCAGGTGAGAGGCCCACACCAGAATTGGTGAGGGCCTCGTTTGCTGCAAGTACAGCAGCATAATACGGCAAGTGCAGCAACAAATCCGAGAATTCACATGGCGACGGCCACGCTGAGGGCGACAGTTGGGCCTGACTGAGCGGTCTCGCATTCACCTCGGAGCGTGGAGGTGATCAGCACGAGCGTTACCGTCAGGAGATTCCCGGCGTCGGGGTAGCGCTCACCCCAGCCAATCGGGCAGGTGCCGTTGTCCCGCGCGGTGTCAGCCGGGCAGTTGGTGACCAGCGCTCTTTGACAGGGACCCCGTCCAGGACCTCGAAGACTGACCGTGCCACTCGCACGCCGTACTCGTGTACGTCCACGCTCATCGTCGTCAGGGCGGGCGACGCCAGCCGGCACAGGGTCGAGTCATCCCACGCCACGAGGCTGAGCTGATCGGGCACGATGAAGCCGAGACCCTTCGCTGCGCGGAGCCCTGCGACGGCCATCACGTCGTTGTCGTAGAGGATGGCGGTCGGCGGGTCCGAGAGGGCAAGGAGTTGGCGCGTCAGTGCGGCGCCGGCCTCGTCTGAGTAGTCCCCCTCGAGGAGCATGGGCTCCACCCCGACCGAATGGCAGTCCTCGATGAGGGCCGCTGTCCTCGCCTGAGTGTGCAGTAACCGCGCCGGGCCGCTCACGCGCGCGATCCGTCGATGACCGAGCGCGCGCAGATACACCAGCGCCGCACGCTCAGCACGCGCGTGATCCGTGCGGACTGCGGGGGGTCCCGGCTCGTCCCCCGCGCCCACGAGCAGGCATGGCAGGCCGAGCTGCTGCAGCACACCTGGCCGCCGGTCGCCCTCGACGAGGTTGACGACGATCACGGCGTCTACCGACCGCCGCTCGGCCCATCGCCGGTAGGTCTCCACCTCCGAATCCTGCTCAGGGACGACCTGTAGCAGGATCGACAGGTCGCGCTCCGCCATGGTTTCCTCAAGACCGGCGATGAACTCCATGAAGAACGGCTCGAGGCCCAGAAGCCGGACGGGCCGTGCGAGCACGAGACCAACCGTACTGGGCGCGTCGACCCGACTTCGGGACTCAGACATGGGTCATAACCGCCATCCATCGGTCACTGTCTGACGGTGGGTCACCGAGTGCTCCTGATCTGCGCTGGACTCTTCGCTGACGCGGTCGTCGGTGAAGACTACCGAGCACGCTACGGGCTATCGGAACTAGTCGTGGGTTTTGGTCGCGTTCCCACCAAGTAGTAACATTCTTCTGTTCTCGAACAAAGTTCGGCAAACCATGACTTACGCCCCACATGCCGTGTGACATCGTTCATCAGAATAATGAAGTCAGCAAATCGCGCCTGCTCTGTAGGGCGCCCGGCAGGGAGGGACACCCGTGAGCAGCAGCAATACAGGGCGGGGCCTGGGCCCGATGAGCGGACAGGTGGGCGGCATGTCCCACCCGAACAGCAGATCGATCGTGCTGGACGCCATCCGGTCGGCGGGCACCATCAGCCGGGTCGGCCTCACGGAGACCACAGGCCTGACAGGCGCGACCATCTCGACCGTGGTGCGGCGTCTGATCAACGACGGCCTGGTCGTCGAGATCGGTCGGGCCGAGTCCACCGGGGGCAAACCGCGGGTACTGCTGCAACTGAACCAAGCCTCTCGATTCGCCGTGGGCGTGCACCTGGACCACTCCGGCATCACCTATGTGTTGACCGACCTCGGCGGGGCTGTTGTCGGCCGCATGTCGCGCAGCGGCGCGGGCATAGACGACCCTCCCATTGTCGTCGCCAGGATGGCACGCGAAGTCCATGCACTCATTGACGGGGTCGGCGTCGAGCACTCCCGCGTGCTGGGTCTCGGACTTGTCTCCCCCGGCCCCTTCACCCCCCAGAGCGGTATGCGTCTGACGCCACCGTCGATGCGGCACTGGAAGGACTTCCCGCTCGACCGCGAACTCGAGGCGGCGGTCGGCGTGCGGGTGATGCTCGACAACGATGCCACGGCGGCAGCCCTCGGCGAGTACTGGTCAGGCGGTGTGGGGACAGCCACAACCTTCGCGTCGGTGTTCATGGGTACCGGTATCGGCGCAGGCCTGCTCGTGAACGGGAGCGCGTACCGCGGTTCCAGCGGCAACGCAGGCGAGATCGGGCACATCTGCCTCGACCGCGACGGCCCCGAGTGCTGGTGCGGTGCCCGGGGTTGCACGGAGGCGCTGGCCGGGCCCGCCACCGTCGCGGCCGCGGCACGCGCCGATCACGCCATCGCGCTTGCGTCGGGCCTCGACATAGATCGCCCGCCGCTGTCTGTGGCCGCCGATTTCGCCGCAGTCGCCCGCGCCGCCCGTCGCGGCGATCCGGGAGCGCGCGCTCTGCTCGAACAGTCCGCGCGCTATCTCGCCGTGGCCACCCGCACGCTCGCGAACATCCTGGATCTTGAGCTCATCGTCCTGACCGGACCGAGCATGGCGGTCGCCGGCTCGATCTACCTGCCGGTGGTCCAGGCAGAGCTCGATCGGTCGTTCTTCGCCAGGGATACACACCCGGTATCGGTTCAGCTGTCCCGCTCCGCGGCGACGGCGCCCGCGATCGGGGCGGCGGCCCTCGTGCTGCAGGCCGAGCTGGTGCCATTGCGCCAGGGTCTGCGCATCCCCAGTTTCGTGAACTCCGAATACGTCGCCAGCCGGGGAGCTCCAACTGATCCGACTGCCGGGCACCCCTCAGGCGCGCAAGCCTGGCACCTACCCCTCATTCCCTGAAGGACTCCCCCATGCCCCTGTATGACCTCGACCGCGCAGCACTCGAGACCTACCTCCCCGACCTTGACGAGCCCGCGGACTTCGACGCCTTCTGGGCCGAGACGCTCGCGGAGACTCGCTCCTTCGACCTGGGTCTCACGGTCACGCCGGTCGACATCGGTCTGACGCTGGTCGACGTGTTCGATGTCGAGTTTGCCGGCTTCGGCGGGCACCCGATCAAGGCATGGCTCACCAGGCCGGCGGGTGGCGCAGCGGGCTGCCTGCTGCCCGCCGTAGTCGAGTACAACGGCTACGGCGGCGGGCGGGGACTTCCCCACGAGCGCCTCGGCTGGGCAGCCGCCGGGTACGTGAGCCTGTTCATGGACACGCGCGGCCAGGGCAGCCGCTGGGGCAGCGGTGGGGACACGCCCGACCCGGTGGGCTCGGGGCCAGCGACGCCCGGGTTCATGACACGCGGGATCCTCGACCCGGCGGACCATTACTACCGCCGGGTGTTCGCCGACGCGGTACGCGCAGTCGAGGCTGTCCGCGCGGTCGAGGGCGTCGACACGGCCCGCGTGGCGGTGACCGGCGGCAGCCAGGGTGGCGGGATTGCGCTGGCGACGGCCGGGCTGGTCCCTGGCCTGTTGGGGGTACTGCCAGACGTCCCGTTCGGATGCCACTTCCGCCGGTCGGTCGACCTGTCCGACCGGGAGCCGTACACCGAGATCACCACCTACCTGTCCGTGCACCGCGCGCATGCCGCCGCGGCGTTCCGCACGCTGTCCTACCTCGACGGCGTCAGCTTCGCGCGACGCGCGACCGCGCCCGCACTCTTCTCGGTCGGCCTGATGGATCCCATCTGCCCACCCTCCACGGTGTATGCGGCGTACAACCACTACGGGGCTATCGCCGGCGGAGTCGACAAGGAGATCGAGGTGTACCCGTTCAATGAGCACGAGGGCGGTGGCGGTCACCAGTTCGCTCGCCAGCTGCCCTGGCTCGCCGCGCGTACGCGGGACGCCGCGGCTTCCAGCCATCTTGCTGCAGCCTCGCGATGATCACCTGGGTCAACCGGCCCAGCCACCGGCACTGGCTCCACACTGAGACGCTTCGCCTTCTCGACTTCGGGCGCGACGCGGTGCCGACCGATCGGGGAGCCGGCTGGCTCGACGACGACGGAGTGGTCGACACGGCCCGGCCCATCTTCACCTGGGTCACCGCTCGAACGGCGCACGTGTATGCGCTGGGGCACCTGCTCGGCGTTCCCGGGAGCCGCGCGGTCGCCACCAGGGCATTTGCCGCCCTTCAGACGTCACTGCACGACCGGGAGTGTGGCGGCTGGTACGCCTCGCTTGCACCGGACGGCACGCCCGACACCACCAAGAGCGCTTATGCCCACGCCTTCGTCGTGCTGGCCGCGTCGACCGGAACGGTGGCCGGGATCGACGGTGCCCGCGACCTGCTGGTCGAAGCCCTCGCGGTGCTCGACGAGCGCTTCTGGGAGACCGGTGCCGGCCTGCACGCCGACGAGTGGGACCGCACCTGGAACACGCTTGACCCCTACCGCGGCGTGAACTCCAACATGCATGCGGTCGAAGCACTTCTGGCCGCCGGGGACGCCACCGGCGATGAGCGCTGGCACGAACGGGCCGCCACGATCGCCGATCACCTTGTCACCTGGGCTGCCGCCAGCCACTGGCGCATCACCGAGCACTTCAACGAGGCCTGGGTCCCGCAGCCCGAGCTGAACGTCGACCGACCGGACGACCCCTTCAAGCCATACGGCGCCACCGCCGGGCACGGGCTGGAGTGGGCCCGTCTGCTGCTGCAGGTCGATGCCGCCCTGCCCGGGCGCGCCCCGGAGACTTACGTACCGGCGGCCCGGGCGCTCTACGACCGCGCGGTGCGCGACGGCTGGTCGGCCGACGGCGCTGCAGGGTTCGTCTACACCACCGACTGGTCGGGGGCTCCCGTAGTGCACACCCGCATGCACTGGGTCGTCGCCGAGGCGATCGGCGCAGCGGCGGCGCTGCATGGGGTGACCGGCGACCCGCGATACGCCCACGACTACACCCGCTGGTGGGACTACGCCGCGGAGTTCCTGATCGACCGCGAGCGGGGGTCGTGGCACCACGAGCTCAACGTCGCCAACGTTCCGAGCCGAGAGGTCTGGCCGGGCAAGCCGGACCTGTACCACGCGTTCCAGGCAACGCTGCTCCCCCTGCTGCCGCTGGCTCCGGGGCTCGCGGTCGCAGTCCGCGACGGGCTGGCGATCCCTGTCCGCGGCGCTCTGGCGGAGCCGCCCGGGGCCTAGCTGTCCGGAGGGACAGGCGCCTCAAGCCAAACCTCTGACCAGGCCGCGATCGTGCGCACCGGGTGGTGAGTCCCGAGGCTCAGAGAGGCGCAGCGACGAAGCCGCCACCACGTCGATCGAGGATGTTCAGGCGCGAATAGGCCCCGCCCGCCGCCAGGAGCTGCTCGTGGCCGCCGGACTCCACGATCCGGCCGTGCCGCATGACCACGATGCGGTCCGCAGACCGGACGGTCGACAGGCGGTGGGCGACCACGAAGGTGGTTCTTCCGCGCATGAGCCTGGCGAGGGCGTCCTGGACCAGCACCTCGGACGCGGGGTCAAGGGCTGATGTCGCCTCATCAAGGACCAGGACTCGCGGGTCCCTGATCAGCGCGCGAGCGATCGCGAGACGCTGACGCTGGCCCCCGGACAAGCTCGAGCCTCGCTGACCGATGATGGCGTCCAGCCCGCCCATGTCCGCGACGAAGCTGGCCGCGTTCGCGGCCTGGAGAGAGTCTCGTACCTGGTCGTCCGTGAGCTCGCGCTGGCCGTAGGTCACATTGTCGCGCACGCTTCCCTCGAAGAGCACCGACTCCTGCGGGACGACGGCCAGGAACTGCCGGTAGCTGCGGCGGTCAATGTCCCGCAGGTCCACGCCGTCCAGCAGAACTCGTCCCGCGGTCGGGGACATGAACCCGATGACGAGGTTGAGCAGGCTCGACTTCCCGGACCCGGACTGCCCGACGAAGGCGACGGTCTCACCGATCTGGACGTCAAGCGACACATCGATGATGGCCGGCTCGACCGCGTCCGGATAGGTGTGCGAGACGTGTTCCAGGGTGATCCGGCCCTCGACCTGGGTGACCTCTCGCTTCCCCTCGTTGTCCTCGAGGTCGGGCTCCGTCAGGACCTCCCCCATCGACTTGATCGACTCGAGCCCCTTGGAGACCATGGGCGCCAGGCCCATGAGCATCGTGACTGAGCCCGTCAGCGCGACGAAGTAGCTGGACAGCAGCACGACGTCACCGGCAGTCAGGTTCAGGACGCCGGTGCGTGCGGCCCAGGCCGCGGTGATGAGGCAGGCGGCGCTGAGCAGCTGGAACAACACCCAGGCCACCGCCCCGAAACGGCCGTTGAGCACATCCAGACGAACCCCCTCATGGCGCACGTGGTCCAGCGTGAGGTCCATCCGGGCCAGTTCGTCGTTCTCGACCCCGTGCGCGCGGGTGATCGGGATGAGGTTCGTCATCTCACTCACCCGCGCAGACATGTGTTCCACCTCATGCCGGAATGCCTGGTTCCTGACGCTCATGTGCCGGCGCGTCACGTGAATGAGCAGGGCCGACGCGGGCACCGCAATCAGGAACACAGGAAGAAACGCCGGCACCCGGATCGCGGTCAGGACGACCGCACCGACCAGGGTGGTGAGCGCCGCCATACCGGAGTCAAAGGTCTGCCGCGACGTCTCGACCACATTCTCGACGTCGCGGATCACCTTCGCCTGGAGCACCCCCGCGCTCATCCTGCGGTGGTAGCCAACCGACAGCTGCTGCAACCGTTCACAGAGCGCGACCCGCAGCTCGGTCTCGACCGTGCGAACGGCCAGGCTCAGCCGGCCCACGTACACCAGGGTCAGCGGGATGTTCTGCAGCACGAGCAGCGCCATGACGGCGGCGTTGAGCCAGATCACCGACAATGGCTTTGCCTGGACGACGGCATCGATCACGTTGGCCGTGAGCAACGGCATGACCCAGACCGGCGAGTGCTTGAAGGCGAACGCGATGGCCGCCACCGTGAGCCGCCCGCGCTGACCGGAGTACAACCGGATCGCCGTCTTTGCGGGGTGCTCCCCGTCGAACCCGTCAACCACGCTTCGTGTCGTCACGTCGGCAATACTCCTCGGGTCATAGATGTGGCCTTGGCCACGCAGGGTGGCTCACGCCCGGGGCAGTAGTCACGATGTCCTGCACCACAGCGCGGGGGCGTTCTCGGCGTCGACCATCCCGGCTGACGGGGCACCGCCCTCCAGCCGCGCGGCGTAGTCCGCGGGATCGCCGCCGCCCGCGAGCACGGGTCCTGCGGCTGCCGGTTGACTTACTTTGCTAGACGAACTAAGACTGTAGCAGGAGGAGGGCCGATCACGGCCCGCGGCGAGGTAGCCCTCCAACGCCGACACGAAGAGGTGCCGGCCCGTCGAGAGGATCACAATGTTCCCAGTACGACGCAGGCGGCTAGTGGCCGCCACAGCAACAGCCGCGGTGCTCGCGCTGACGGCGGGGTGCTCGAGCTCTACGAGCCCCGCAGCCTCGAGCGCAGGCAGCGCGGGCGTGCCCTCGGGTGCCATCACGGTCCTGACCAACCGCACCGACCTGGTCGACACCACCTTCAAGGCCTACAAGAAGACCTTCGAGGCGAAGTACCCGAAGGTCAAGGTCACCTTCCAGGCGATCACGGACTACGAGGGCGAAGTCAAGACCCGGATGAACACCAAGAACTACGGTGACGTCCTGCTGATCCCCAACAGCGTGGCATCGTCCAACCTGAAGGACTTCTTCGAGCCGCTCGGCACGGTCGCAAAGCTCGGCGAGAAGTATCGGTTCGTCAGCGAGGCGGCGTTGAACGGCACGGTCTATGGCCTGGCCACGTTCGGCAACGCGCAGGGAATCGTGTACAACAAGAAGGTCTTTGCTGATGCCGGCATCACGGCGCTCCCGAAGACCACAGAGGAGTTCATCACCGACCTGCAGGCGATCAAGGCCAAGACCAAGGCCGTCCCTCTGTACACCAACTACAAGGACGGCTGGCCACTGTCCTGGCCGCAAGGTCTCATGGGTGCCTTCACCGGTGACCCCAACGCGCTCGTGGCGATGAGCAAGAGCGACGCGCCATGGACCGCTGGCCAGGAGAAGTACACCGCCGATTCCCTGCTGTACGACATCGCGGCCAAGGGACTCATCGAGAAGGACCCGACGACGACTAACTGGGAGAACTCGAAGAACCTGATTGCGACCGGCAAGATCGCCACCATGGTGCTGGGGTCCTGGGCGATCCAGCAGATGAAGGACGCGGCCAAGACGGCCAAGACCAACCCGGCCGATATCGCCTTCATGCCCGCGCCGGTTCAGGTCAACGGGGCGTTCCAGTCCCCGGTGGCCGGCGACTACAAGATGGGCATCAACATCAACTCGACCCACAAGGCGGCTGCTCGGGCCTGGATCGACTGGATGCTCAACGACTCCGGCTTCTACCAGGTTGCCGGTGCGCTGCCGACGCTGAAGGCCACTCCCCTCAGTCTGAAGAACTTCGAGGCCACCGATGTGAAGTACGTCGAGATGGTCCCCGCACCCACCCTGTCGGTTATCGACAAGGGGGCCGAGGTCGGAGTCGGCCAGCCGGACTACTACCGCCGACTGGTCGACTCCGCACGAGGCGCCCTGGGGCAGACCAAGAAGCAGATCTTCGACGACCTGAACTCCAAGTGGGCTGCGGCCCGCGCCCAGGTCGGCTGACCGCCGAGATCTCGGTGCGGTGCGGCTACGATCTCGTGGCCGCACCAGGTCGCACCATCCGCCGTTCCACCAGCGCGGGCAGATTCACCGCTCCGGCTTGGCTGCACGCCGGGCGAACCCGCTCACCGAGGAGTTATCCATGACCGGACTCACCCAGATGGTCGAGTCACGCACGAACGGCAGCAGGCTGCGACGATCCCGCCGCACCGCGGTGATGCCCCAGAAGCGACGCAGGGGTTGGGCCGTCACGCCATGGTTGTTCCTCATACTCCCGCTCGGGTTCCTCCTGGTGTTCACCTACATCCCGGTGATGAACATGCTCTGGTACTCGGTCACGGACTGGGACGGGCTTAGCAAGACCAAAGAGTTCGTCGGTCTGTCCAACTATGGGACGTTCTTCAGCCGTCCCGCACTGTTCCGCGTCTTCTTCGTCAGCCTCTACTACATTGGCGCGTCCGTCGTCCAGATGGCCCTGGCACTCTACTTCGCCACCATCCTCACCTTCAGCACCAAGTTCAAGAACCTGTTCAAGGGGATCCTGTTCTTCCCCTACCTGATCAACGGCGTGGCCATTGCCTTCGTCTTCCTGTACTTCTTCCAGCCGGGCGGGACGCTCGACTCGCTGCTCGGCATGATTGGGATGGATGGCGCGAAGCCCCAGTGGCTCGGCAACCCCGACATCGTCAACTTCTCGCTCGCCGGCACCTCGATCTGGCGGTACATGGGCCTGAATTTCGTGCTGTTCCTCGGCGCGATCCAGTCCATCCCAGGCGGGATCTACGAGGCCGCCGAGCTCGACGGCGCCACGCGGTGGCAGCAGTTCCGGTACATCATCGCGCCGAGCATCAAGCCCATCATCAGCCTGTCGTTCATCCTGGCGATCTCCGGCAGCCTCGCCGTCTTCGAGATCCCGTTCATCATGTTGCAGGGCGCCAACGGTTCCGCGACCTTCGTCATCCAGACGGTCAACGAGGCCTTCAAGTTCAACAAGGTCGGGCTCGCCTCGGCGATGGCCGTCATCCTGCTTCTCATCATCCTGATCATCACCTGGGTCCAACGACGCCTGATCCCCGACGAAGAGGTGAACCTCACATGAGAGCGCGGATTGCCGCGACCGGCAAGTACACGACCCTGATCCTCGGGTGCCTCGCCGCGCTGGTTCCGCTGGTCGTCATGGTCCTGACGGCCTTGAAGACCAAGCAGGACTTCGCCACCAGCGGCCCGCTCGACCTGCCCACCTCGTTCACGCTGGCCAACTTCGCCGACGCCTTCAACAAGGCCGATATGGCGAGCGCGTTCGTCAACACCACGATCATCCTGGTTGTCTCGATCAGCGGCACCATCCTGATCGGAACCATGGCAGCTTATGCCATTGACCGGTTGACCTTCCGGTTCAAGAAGCTGATCGTCGGACTCTTCCTGCTCGCCGCTCTCGTTCCCGGGGTGACCACCCAGGTCGCCACCTTCCAGGTGGTCAACACGCTCGGCCTGTACGACAGCCGTCTCGCGCCGATCGCGCTGTTCATGGGCACCGACATCGTGTCGATCTACATCTTCGTCCAGTTCATGCGCTCTATCCCGGTCTCGCTCGACGAGGCCGCAACGCTGGACGGGGCGAACCACTTCACCATCTTTCGCCGGATCATCTTCCCGCTGCTCAAGCCCGCGATCGCCACCGTGGTGATCATTAAGGGCGTCGCGATCTACAACGAGTTCTACATCCCGTTCCTGTATATGCCGGATGCAGATCTCGGCGTCATGTCCACCTCCCTGTTCCGGTTCAAGGGACCGCTCGGCACCCAGTGGGAGGTTCTCTCTGCCGGCGCGATCATCGTGATCGTCCCGACTCTGATCATCTTCCTGTTGCTGCAGCGGTTCATCTACAACGGGCTGTCTGCCGGGGCGACAAAGTAGCACGAGGCCGGAGCGAGCTGACCAACGCGCGCGAGGCCGAGCCAGTCCCCGCTCCGGAGCCAACACCATGACCACCGAACTCCGACACCTCAACCGCACGATCGTGGCGACCGCCACCTCGACCGCTGGCCCCGGGCCGGTGATCGAGAGGGTGATCAGCCACTGTCCACTCGAAGGGAAGACCGCCCCATGGCGACACACATCATCGGTAGCGCCCTGCCCAAGATGCCTTGGCAGGACAAGCCCGCGAACTACGTCGGCGTCGTGTGGCGTGACGACCGCAACCCGATCATCGGCTGGAACCCTACGCCCAAGATGGCGCGCGTCTTCAACAGTGCTGTCGTGCCGTGGGGAGACGAGTACATCGGCGTCTTCCGTGCGGATCACAGGGACGGCAAGCCGCAGCTGCACGTCGGTCGTTCGCAGGACGCCCTGGACTGGGAGTTCGAGAACGAGGAGATCCACTTCGTCGACGAGTCCGGCGCGCCGTACCAGCCGAACTACGCCTACGACCCCCGGGTGGTCAAGTTCGAGGACACGTACTACGTGACCTGGTGCACCGACTTCGGTGGCCCGGCCATCGGCCTCGCGCGCACCACGGACTTCACGACCTTCGTGCGGATGGAGAACATCTGCACCCCGTACAACCGCAACGGCGTCCTTTTCCCGCGCAAGATCAACGGCAAGTACGTGCTGCTCACGCGCCCGTCCGACGCCGGTCACACGTCCTTCGGCGACATCTTCATCTCGCAGAGCCCGGACCTGGTGCACTGGGGTCACCACCGCCGCGTGATGAGCACAGGTGACACCTGGTGGCAGGCGCTCAAGATCGGCGCGGGAGCTCCCCCCATCGAGACGAGCGAGGGCTGGCTGCTCTTCTACCACGGTGTCGCGAACACCTGCAACGGCTACGTGTACAGCTTCGGCGCCGCGCTGCTCGACCTTGAACAACCAGACCGCGTCCTGTACCGCACGTTCAACTACCTGCTGACCCCGGAGAAAGACTACGAGTCGAACGGCTTCGTGCCGAACGTCGCGTTCCCGTGCACCGCACTGTATGACGCGCCCACCGGTCGCATCGCTATCTACTACGGCGCCGCTGACACGTACACCGCAGTGGCCTACGCCGAGGTCGACGAGCTTGTCGCGCATATCAAGGCCGACTCCAGGCTCGTTCCCGGGGACGCCACTGAGGTTCGCTGAGCCGGCGTCCCGCCAGCCACAGCGGCGGTCAGTCCCTGGTGGCCTCGCCGAGGCCGAGCGCGGCGGCATAGTGCCGGGCCACGACGTCGGCGCCGGCCTTGGCGTACATGCAGTAGTCGTCATTATCCGCCGCGTCGCCCGGGTCGTACAGGCGCGCCGGCCAGTCCCAGAGCATGAAGCCGCCAACCCAGTCCCGGGCGGCGCAGGCCGACATCATCTCGTCGAGATAGCCGGCCTGTACCTCCTCGTCCGCCATACCCAAGAGCTTCCAGTCGTTCGGGCGTGCGGCAGACCCGTGCCTGCTCGGGCATCCCGCCTCGATGAAGCAGAACGGCTTGCCCTCGCGGCGGACCACGGCCTCGATGCGATCCAGCTGGGTCTCCCACTGCCCGCTCGGGTAGTAGCCGCTCGCCGAAATCACGTCAACGGCATCCCACCAGGTGATGTGGTCCTCCTGGTACTTGTCGCAGTTGTAGGTGACGAGCCCGTCGTAGACGCCGCGGACCTCCGCCACCAGCGCGCGCCAGCGCGCCTCCTGTGAATCCGCGCGCACCATCTCGCACCCGATGCAGAACATCTCCACGCCGAGCTCGGCCGCGAGCCGGGCATGGTGCACCACATACTCCCGGTACGACGCGAACCACTCGCCCCACGTCGGTTCGCCCGGTACGTCCCAGTCGAAAAACCCGATATAGGCACGCCAGGTACCGTCCGAAACGTTGACGACCGGCTTGAGGCAGACCTTCAGCCCCAACGAGCGGGCCCGCGCAACCGCGCCGCGGATCTCGTCATCGGTGAGGGTCGGCTCGTCACGGAAGAGGACCCGGGTCGACTGCGCGGTGTCCTGCAGTGCTGCGTAGGCGAGGGTCACCCAGTTCGTGTTCAACTTCGTCATCTCGACCATGGAGTGCTCGGCCTCGGCGCTCAGCCAGTGGCCACGCTCACCGGTAAACCCCCAGGTCATGCCGCAGACCGGAGCCCCCCACCCATGGACCTCTCGCTGCGTCTGGCTCTGTATCACTGTGACCTCCACGCCGATGTCGGATGTGGCTCAGACTGGCCGCGCCGACCGACGGCAAAGCGCGACCGTTACTCGTTTCAGGTGGCTCAGCCTCAGAGCCGGTGGCTCAGGATGGCTTGCAGTTGCAGTTCAGACCTCACCGCGCATCACCACCTCGACCATGGGTTCGGGACAATGGGGTGCTCCGTCCGGGGACGGAGCACCTCTCGATCTCATGCGTCGTTACCGATCGGTCACCCGCTGCATGATGCGTTCGTCAGGGCGCCGGGTAGGCGGTGATCGAGTCGACCCGCAGAGTCCCGCTCCCCGTGCTGCCACCGAGGTAGAAGGAGATCTGCGACACCGACGTCAGGTCGAGCGTTGCGTCCTGCGGCGCCCAGGACGGTGGCTTGAACTGGCTGAAAGGAATGGTGATGAACTGCGCACTGGTGCCCGTCGGGCTGATGCTCGTCTCCCAGTACCCGGTGCTCGTCACGAACTGCACGGTGACGTTGTGTGCGCTGCCGTCGGGCTGCAGCCACATCCGCAGACCTCCGGACGATCTCCAGTTCTGCGCGATGGTGTGGGTGACCCCGGCGTAACCGTTCGTGCCCAGCGCATAGGTCAGCAACATGCTCGAGCCGAACCCGTCCGCGACGCCGCTGAGCGTCGGGGTGATCGGGTCGCCGCCAGGATTGCGGGAGTATGCCGTCTGCAGCGCCGCATCGGAGGCGTAGCCGTCGAAGTCGTCGACCAGCACGCCGTTCACCGGCGGCCGGGTGGTGAACGACGCCGGCGAACCGGTAGCGGTGGTGGTCCCGTCAGCGTTGACCGCCTGAACCTGCACGTAGTACGTCGTCGAAGCGTCGAGGGGGGCCGACGGGCGATACGACGTGGTGCGCAGGCTGGCGGCCTGGACCACCGGTGAGCTGAGGTCGGCGTTCTTCGACACGAGGATCGAGTAATACGCCGCGTATGCAGAGGCAGACCAGGAGATGGACGTCGCGGTGCTGACGCCGGTCGCCCCAGCCGGAGGAGCCGTCACAGCGAACGGGCCAGGGATGGCAGTCGCGAGTGAGCGAGCTTCCGTCGTGAGCGATACGCGGGTCACCGCCGCGCGGCTGCGGGGCGGCCACACCACGCGAACCCCGCCGACGTTGGACAGCCCCGACAGGCTCAGGGTGACCGTGTCTTGGCCGGCGCTGATGACGCGAGGGCTGACGGTCTTCCACTGGGTGGCGCCGTCGGCCGAGACCTGGAGACGGATGTCGCCTGGGCCGCGCGGGGGCACGACCGTGACCGCCACCGAGGTGATCCCGGCGCGTACATACGTCAGCGTGGCCTGCTGGCGCCCGGTGGGACTCACCTGCACACCCTGGGCTGTCGGGATCCGCTGCAGCGTCGAGCTGTGCTGCGAGGCGACGAACCAGTCCTCAAGGGGATCCGTGACGGCGTCCTCGGTCGCCCCGACACTCAACGGCGCGGAGACATCAAGCACGGCCCCGGAGGCGTTCAGTGCGACCACTCGGTAGGCCGCAGCGCGCGTGGGCGTGCCCAGGTCGAGCCACGGCGTGTCATTGTCGGTGACCTTGGTCCCGACAACCACCCAGGAACGGCCGGTGGCACGCTCAACTCGGTAGGACCAGGCGCCCGCGGTGCCGCGCCAGGTCAGCAGGTTGATGCCCTGGGTCTTGACGATGCTTGTGAGCAGCGGGGCGTCGCCCACTGCCTTCACGCAGCCGGTGCAGGTGCCCATGAGGCCGGCGAATCGGGTGATCGCGGCAACAGCCGTGCGCATCGCCGGTGTGTCACCCGGGTAGTGGACCGTGAATCCGTCGGAGTGCTGCACGAAACCGTAGTGATCTGCGTGCGGGAACAGCGACCAGAAGAGCGCGCCGTCGACGTCTTGGTTGGCGGCCACCGCGTCCAGCAGCGTGTCGCTCGCCGCCGTGCTGCCGTACTCGCCGGCGATGTATGCCTTGCCTGCCGCCTTCGCCGCAGTGGCGTCCGTCGCGATCTTGGCTGCGGTCGGTGGGTAGTAGTGGGCGTCGACGATGTCGACGTTCGGCGAAGTGAGCACACCCGTGTCCGTGCCGGACTGGGCGCCCGCGGCGACGAGCTGCTTCGGAGCGAGCTGTGAGATGTACGACGAGATGTCGTTGACCCACTCGGGCGTCATGCCGTTCAACTCGTTGCCGAGCTCCCAGGCCATCACCGTCGGGTCGTCGACGTACCGCTTGCCGGTGAACGGGTTGACGTGCGTGAGGACCTCAGAGATGTACTGCTTGAACGCGACGCGCACCGTCGGGTCGGTGAAGAACGCTGCCCCATTGTTGGCCGTGCTCACGCCGAGCCAGCGCAGGAACGTGTACTTGCCGCCGTGGTAGTAGTCCCAGTTGTCCGTGAGGGGCACGAGGAGCTTGAGGCCGAGGCGGCCCGACTCGGCGACCGCGTAGTCGATGGACGCGAACGCGTTGTTGTTGAAGTGGCCGAGGGTCGGCTCGAGGCTGTTCGGGCTTCCGAGGTTGATGCCAAGCGTGTGCGCGCGCACGACGCGCGAACCCATGACCCGCGCGGTGGTAAGGCCGTCGCGGATGCGGAAATACGTGGGGAGGTCGACAGTGGCCGGGTCATCGGGGTTGACTCCACCGACGTTCTCATCGAGTCCCAGCCAGTATTCGTTGCCGCCGCCGAAGCGGAACCGCTTGCCGCCGAGCATCAGTTGGTTGCCGCTCTTGGTCACGAACGTGCTCGCCTGCCGCGCAGGTCCGCTCGCGGGGGCCGCTGACGCAGGCACCGAAAGCAGCGTCGGCAAGGCGACAGCAACCACCGCACTCGCGGCTAGCAAATGCAAGTGCCTCATACGGACGCCTCTCGAATCAGTTGAGCCGCGGGTGTTCGGTCGGAGCGACGAGGCGCAATGTCGACGGGGCTGGTGGGCGACTGCCGCTGGGAGCATCCGAACCGCTTCTGTGGAAGTCCGGCATGAAGGAACATCGTTGGTCCTCTCTAGGTCCCGATGCACCTGCGTACCGGGATGTCGAACCCCGAGAACGGGGGGCGCTTGGTCGTTCTTACATTCTTAGTCAGATTACTGAAATAAGTCAAATGACCTGTGACAGTCACCTATCCGGGCCGTCGATCTTGCAGGACAGGCCCCCAGCGGGCTCGATACCGTGACCTCGTGCCGCGCAGTATCGGCGTGGCCCGGTGTGACAAGTAGTGCTTTCGATTCGAAAGCTTGCGCTGTTTTGGCCCACCTCGCCGCGGTCAGGTCGAAAGGGCTAGGACCGCCGCTCGGACATCTTGAGAGGCCCTCCTCGCCACCTCACAACCCCGCATCACCGCGTCGTCAGCGCTTGAGGGTGTCGTGGTGGAAGACCAAGCGCGCGCGGCAGCGATCATCGCGGGCAAGGTGACAACACTTCGGACCCGCAGTGAGCAGGAACTCGCCGGCTACCGCGCAGCCTTGGACTACCTATTCGGCGAAGACTGGCGGCCGCT
>Ga0207929_1000139_pt1 | contig 20171 bp, 20 predicted proteins | sample NGESurdeep072012_FD_184466 | JGI IMG/M metagenome (GOLD analysis project Ga0207929, IMG submission 184466) | Arctic peat soil microbial communities from Barrow, Alaska - NGEE Surface sample 53-1 deep-072012 (SPAdes) | ecosystem: Environmental > Terrestrial > Soil > Wetlands > Peat ... | reverse complement strand
CACGGGGAATATTATATACGCAGTCGATGAACGCGATATACGCAGTCGATGAACGCGATATACGCAGTCGATGAACGCGATATACGCAGTCGATGAACGCGGCCCGCGAATCCTCAACCCTTTCCCGGCAACGGTTGTCAGAAGGTCGACAATGGAGCGGGTTGCACGACAAGCGATGCCGATCCTGCAAAAGGTTCTGGCGCGTCGCGATGCTTGCTCGGTGGCGCTGCGTCGGAAGGCGGTGTTCCTGGTCTCGCAGAAGCGATTGGCCAGACTGCGAACATCATCATGAGTGTCGCGCGCAACACCCGGACACAGTCGGTGTTCTGGCTCGGTCAGGCGGCGGACAATCCCATGACCAGCGCGCGCTCGATCTGTTCGAGGAGCTGCAGACGAAGAAGTAGCTCGATCAGCGCGGAATGATTGCAAAGGGGGGTGCTCCGAAATAGCATCCCTCTTCTGCATCCGGGACAATCGTGGATTTCACTCACATATCTACACAGCTCTCATCCAGTCCGCTCACCGCGCTGCCGATCCTGTTCATCGCGGGCGTGCTGACGAGCCTCGCTCCGTGCATCTATCCGATGATTCCGATCACCGCGGCGATCGTCGGAGGCAGCGCCGTCGGGGAAGCGCCGCGTGCGCGCTCCCGGACTGTGTTTCTGACTTTCGCTTACGTGCTCGGGCTCTCCCTCGCGTACGCGTCGGTCGGCCTGTTCGCGGGACTCACTGGCACTCTGTTCGGTTCGGTGAGCACCAATCCGTGGCTGTACTTCACGATGGCGAACCTTCTGATCATCGCCGCACTGGCAATGCTCGAGGTGATTCCGGTGCGAGTGCCGGCGTGGCTCCTCGCGCGCGCGGCAACCGCGGGTAAAGGAGGGAGCCTTTACGGCGTGTTCGTCATGGGCGCCGCTTCCGGACTGGTAGCCGCACCGTGCTCGGCGCCCGTCATGGCGGCGGTCCTGACCTGGGTCACCGCGACAAAGAGTGGCGTGCTCGGATTCATCTACCTGTTCGTATTCTCGCTCGGGATGTGCACGCTGCTCGTGCTGGTGGGACTCTTTAGTGGCGCCCTGGCGCGCCTGCCGAAGGCAGGCACGTGGATGGTCTGGATCAAGCGGCTCTTCGCGCTGATCATGTTGGGCGTCGCGGAGTATTACCTTGTGCAGATGGGGCTGCTCCTCATCTGAACGACCCCCGACATCGAACTCACAATCCGAACCAGATGATCATTCGAAAGCTGTTCCAATCGTCGAAAATATCTCTCACGGTATTTCTGTCCGCGGCGGCATTGGCATCCACACCCGCGTTGGCGCAGGATCTCGGCATCGAGGTCGGCGCGCAGGCGCCGGCGGTGACAGTACAGTCTCTCGATGGCAAGCAGGTCGATCTCGGTAGCTACGTCGGCAAGACGCCGATGCTGATCGAGTTCTGGGCTACGTGGTGCCCGAACTGCAAGGAGCTGATGCCGGCGCTGCTCGACGCCGAGAAGAAGTTCGGGAAGAAGGTGAAGTTCGTGGGGATCGCGGTGGCGATCAATCAGTCGCCTGAGAGAGTGCGGAGGTGGCTCGCGGCGAATCCGTTGCCGCACGACACCTACTACGATACGCAAGGCAAAGCGGCGAGCGCGTTCGACGCTCCTGCCACTTCGTATGTTGTCGTGCTCGACAAAACGGGTCGCGTGGTTTACACGGGCCTCGGCGGAAAACAGGACCTCGAGGCGGCGCTAAAGAAGGCGCTATAGCCTTGGCATTTTCCGTTCAGCAGGTGTTGCAGACGAACAAAGAGCCGCGGACAAGTCCGCGGCTCTTTGTTATTTGGTCGAATCCGGCTTCGGTGGAGGAGCAAGACTGTCAACGACCGCCGCGAGATCGGTGTACGCCGAAGGAGTGAGAACCTTGAACGGCTTGGTCACGTAGGCGATACGTCCGTCGGGACGCACAACAAACAGAGACCGGTTGTCCAGTTTGTTCTTGGCATCGTACGCGACGTAGAGCTGTCCGACTTTTCCGCCGGGGTCGCTGGCGAAGAGAACGGGGAAGTCCTCGTCGCGCGCCCACGACGCGAGCGCGGTGTCGGGATCTACGCTGATGCCGATGACGACGACGTTCCGTCCGTTGTTGAAGAGCGTGGCGTACTGATCACGGTACGCCTCCATTTGGATGGTTCAGCCTTTGGTTCGCGCCTGATAGAAGAAGGCGAGGACGACGGTGCGCCCGCGATAGTCGGAGAGTCTGACGGGCGCTTTAAGGAGGCCGTACTTGTCGGCGCCGTCGAGGGTGAAATCAGGCGCGACGTTGTTGACCAAGGGGCCCGCGGGAACCGCCGTTGCGGGTGGAGCAGTCTGCTGTGCGCGTGCGGCCTGACCGGCGGTCACAAGCGACGCCGCGGCGACAATCGTTAGAGTCGCGAATTTTGCTCGAACGAGCATGCTTAAATCCCCAATGTGATATTGAGAAAGAACTACAACTGAACGGGATGCGAGTTGTCAGTGGCGCAGATGCCAGTTAACAGTTCACGATGCCCGGACGTCACGGAGTCTACATCGCGGATCATTCCACGGCTAGCCATCGCAGTTGAAAACCATCGCGTTCATTAAACCCAACTACGGCGCCGGGAGAATCCGGCGCTCGCTGGCAGCGGTTCAGATGCTCTTGGCGCCGCTCGCGCTCGTGGAATTCCCTGCCCTGACTGCCAGCGCGCAGGGCGGTCAACATGCTTCCGGCGTCTTCGAGATAGGCGCGCAAGCAATCGGGGTCGCGACCCGCGAATCGCCCGCGATTGACGGTCGTACACTCGCGGAGGGTTACCTGACCCAGCCGATGATCATGGCTCAGCTCGATCCATGGAGCGGTTTGCTCTCGCTGAAAGGGACGCTCGATTTCGAGGGAGCCACCATCAAGCGCGGGGAGCTGAACGCCGGCATCTACGGCGAGGGATACATCGATCGCCGTCATCCGCACACCTATCTACACGAGATGCTGCTCACATCGGAGCGAAGATTTGGCAGGGACGGCACGAGTGGCGTGTCCATTACAGTTGGGAAGGGCTTTGCGGCCTTCGGTACCGATGACCCGATGGCGCGGCCGTTCGAGAAGTATCCGATCAACCACCACCTGGCCCAGATCCTGGAGCGCGCCGTCGCGATCGGCGCGCTGCGCGCAGGCCGCTGGATCTTCGAAGGAGGGGCGTTCAATGGAGATGAGCCAACCAGTCCTGGAGACACTCCCAACCGGAACCGATACTGGGATTCGTGGTCCGGTCGGATCACGTTTGTTCCCTGGCCGCAGGGAGAATTCCAGACCAGCTACGCGCGAGTGAAATCGCCAGAGAACCCGGACGGGGGCGGCGCCGATCAGCGCAAGCAAAGCGCATCGATCCGCCTCGAAGATGTCCAGCATTCCGGCTACGCCCTGTTCGAGTGGGCGCGTACCGGGGACTACGTCGGATCGACGCGCAGCTTCGCCTATACATCACTTCTGGCGGAAACGTGGGCACGCTACGATCGCTTGAACGGGGCGCTCAGAATCGAGCGCACCGAGCGGCCAGACGAGCAACGTCTCGTCGACCCGTTCAGAACTCCGGTTCCCGCTACCGATCTCGGCATTGCGGGCCGCTCGCGCTGGACGATCATCACCGCGCGCGCCGCCGCCTCCCTCGTGAATGCCAGAGCTTTCTCCCTTGAGCCGTTTGCCGAATTGGCGCGAGCTCGTGTCAGCCCGACGCTGCGGCCGTCGGGATTCGATCCGCGCCAGTTCTATGGATCCGATCACCTATGGAGCGTATCGGTCGGGGCCAAGCTGGCGTTCGGGATGTCTCACATGCGAATGGGCCGGTACGGTGTCGCGATTGCGAGGAACCCGGATGTAAGAATGGGCGGTATGAAGATGGAGACCATGTAGAATGCGGTTCGCGATCCTGACGTGTGCGATTCTCACGCTGGCATGCGGATCCGATAATCCTGTGACGCCGCCGACGGGCTCCCGTGCCCTCACCGTATTCGGAGCCGGGCGGGTCTCGGACCGCTACACCGGAGAGATCTGGGTGCGGGGGAGCGTCGCCTACACGACCACTTGGGGAAATCGCGGCGCGCCGGGGAACGCGGTCAAGATCTGGGATGTCTCCGGCGACGTCCCGACGCTCGTCGACTCTTTGATCGTACCAAACGCCAGCACGCTCGGCGACGTTCAGGCGAGCGACGACGGACAACTGCTCGTTGTCGCGACCGAGTTCTCGCCCGGCTCGATCATGATTTACAGTCTCGCCAATCCGGTGAAGCCGCAGCTGATCACGCGCTACACAACCGCGCTCACCGACCCCGGAGTGCACACAGCGGAAGTGCAGCGCGTGAACGGTAAACTCTACGCGTTTCTGTGCATCGACCCACGCAGTGGGTCGCCCGCACGTCTCGTGATCGTGGATCTGTCCGATCCGGCCGCGCCAACGCAGGTCTTCACCGCGGCAATGGGAAGTCCTTTCGTGCATGACGTCTTTGTGCGCGATGGAATTCTCATCACGGCTCTCTGGAATCAGGGAATCACGATCTGGGACATTGGTGGCGCGGGGAGTGGCACCGTCGCAACCCCGATCGCGCTCGGCAACATCGTAACTGTCGGAGGCGAAGCTCACAACGTCTGGTGGTTTCACAACGCCTCCACAGGAGAGAAGCGGTACGTCTTCGTCGGCGAGGAAGGGCCCGGAGCCATCGGCGTCTCGTCGAGCGGGGATATCCACGTCGTCGACGTCAGCAACTTCGCGTCACCGCGCGAGGTTGCGTTCTTCCACGTCGATGGCGCGGGCACGCACAACTTCTCGGTCGATGAGAATGGCGGTATTCTCTATGCCGCTTACTACAACGGGGGCGTGAGGGCGATCGATATTACCGGCGACCTGTCGAGCTGTGGCGCCGCCGACAAGAATCCTGACGGAAGATGCGACCTCGCAAAAATGGGCCGGGAGCTCGGGCACGGGCCGAGCGGGATGGGACCCGTCTTTATATGGGGTGTGCAGCTGGTCGGATTGCGCGTCTATGCTTCGGACATGCTCAACGGAATCTGGAACCTCGGCCCGGTTTCGTTCCCGCCGGGCTGAAACCGGGCCCCATTCAAACCGTAAGGGGGGCAGGGGTTGTCTAACCCTGTCACACCCGAACGGAGTCCTAAATGAAGCGGCAGTTTCGCGGTGCAGCCTTCGCGGCGGCACCTTTTCTAATCGGCTCGACAGCGCGCGCGCAGTGGTCCAGCCAATATACGGCGCCGAGGAATGCTGTGGTTGACGCAGCAGGCGCCAAATCCGTCGAGGTCGAGGCGGGTGCGGGAACGCTCCGCGTCGAAGGCAAAGCCGGCCTGCGGCAGGTGCAGGTAACCGGCACCGCCCGGTCATCTTCGCAGCAATTCCTCACCAGGATCAAGCTGATCGCCGAGCGGCGAGGAGATGTCGTGTTCATCAAAGCGGACATTCCCGACGGCGAGCGGGGCTACAACGACGACGACTGTTCCGCCGCGCTCAATCTCGTGATCGAGGTTCCGCAGGGCATCAACGCCGACGTCTCCGATGGCAGCGGCGATGCGAAGATTGTGAACATTGGCTCGCTGGACGCGACTGACGGGTCGGGATCGTTTTTCGTGATCGGGGCCGCGGGATCAGTTCGCGTTACGGACGGCTCGGGTGATCTCACGATCGAGAACGTCGATGGCGATGTGAAGGTGGACGATGGCTCGGGCGACATCAACGTCCGCAACGTGACCGGATCGTTCACGGTCGAGAGCGATGGGTCAGGGGGCATCTACGCCACTGACGTACGCGGCTCGGTGATCGTGCAGAACGATGGATCAGGCAGTATCGAAGTGAACAAAGTCGGCAAGGACTTCAAGGTCGAGTCAAAGGGGAGCGGCAGCATTGACTACGCCGACGTCTCCGGACAGATCGACATCCCGGAGCGCCATCGCGACCGGCACCGAAGGGGCGGCGAGCGGTAGTCTTTTCTTGACGGGGCGGTTGCTCCCTTCTATGGCGTGGCGCCTGCGAGATTGCAGCGCCACCATCCCGGCGAGGACCTGATCCGCGGTTCGAGTCGTGCGCGGCGTGAAGTCGTGCACGTTTATTGCCGACATTCCCTCCAACTGTGCGGGACGCGGATTACGCGATAGAGCGTCTTCCTCACGAACTTTTCTTCCCGACTTCAACGGAGAACTAAATGCGCTTTCTGGCAATCAGCTTCTGTGCTCTTGCTTTACTACCCGCTGCATCCGGTGCCCAGCAGTCGGCTCAAAACTCAGTGAAAGGCCCTACGCTGCAGGCGGCGTCAGTCGGATTTCGCCTGAACGAGGCCAAGGTTGACGCATCCACTAAGGTCACTGCGGCTCCCGTGATCCGCCGCCATGAGGGACAGGATGTGGCGTTCATGGTCGTGGGCGTGGGTGCGATGGTCGCGGGCGCGCTCATTGGCGACAAAGCTGGAACGATCATCATCATCGGCGGCGCGGCAATGGCACTGTTCGGGCTCTACCAATATCTCGAGTAGGGCCTAGGCTTCGCCTTCGACGTGCAGCGTTCCGGAGCTGACGAGCACCGAGGAGCCGCCCACTCTTATCGCGGCGAGCTGTCCCCGCTTCAGATCGACCTCCAGCTCGAGCCTGCTCGGCCTGCCCATCTCGACGCCCTGATCCACACTCCAGCGGAGCGTTCCCTCGCGCGTCTCCGACCGCAGTGCCAAAAACCCGGCGAGCGCCGCGCAGGCGCTGCCCGTTGCCGGGTCCTCCCCGATGCCAAGTCCGGGCGCGAACATTCGCGCCCGGATATGGCCGCCCTCGAAGATGTTGCTCCAGTCGTCCGCGCTGAACACGAACATTTCGGGCGCCCAGTAGTCGCGCAGCCCCTGTTCCCATTTCGCGATATCGACCTTCACCCACGAAAGCATCTCTGGTTTCTTGAGCGGGATGAAGAGATAGGGCAAGCCGCACGACACCGCTTCCGGCTCGATCATGTCGTCCGCCACTATGTGGCTCGGCTCGAGCGATAGGATCTCGCATAGCGTTTCCGGCGGAGGCGGCGGATCGTTGATTTCGGGGAGCTTCGCAGACGTGAGCTGCGCGAAGATGGGCTTTCCGTTCTTGGCGCGAATGAGGACAGGTACGGGTCCTACACCCTCCTCCAGCACGATTCGTGTTTCGTCGCCGTTGAGGGGAATCTCACCGATCGATGCGAGGACGAACGCGCAACCCACCGTTGGATGACCCGCGAACGGCAGCTCCGCTCCGGGGGTGAAGATGCGCACGCGGCGGGTATTGGTGCTCTGCTGCGGAGGAAAAACGAAGACGGTTTCCGAGTAGTTGAATTCGCGCGTGATGGCCTGCATCTGCGTTTCCGACAAGCCGCGCGCGTCCGGAATCACGGCGAGCGGATTCCCACCATGAAGGTGATCGGTGAAGACGTCGGCGGTGTGAAAGGTGTAGGGCATAACGCCCAAGAATGTGCGAAGAGCCGGCCTTTCCGGCTACCAGGCGAGCTTCCCGCCGAGCTACCCGCTACCCAGCACCCAGGCGGAGCCAATTCTCATTGACGGCAAGGCCTTGGCTGGTTAGGTTTAAAGCCTGAAGCGCAACGATTGCGCATTGGAGCCAGCGAACTGTAGAGGGACCTGGGATGTTGCCAGGTCTTTTTTTGGTTCTGGCGAACAAATGCGGCCATTTCGGCCGCGAACAAACAGTAGTCGGACAGGTACCGCAAAAACGGCACTCCGACACAATTGAATGAGGATGTACCGAACATGCGTACCACCGGCAAAGTGAAATGGTTCAACGACGCCAAGGGCTTTGGCTTCATCACCCCCGAGAACGGACAGAAGGATTGCTTCGTTCATCATTCCGCCATTCAGGGCAACGGCTTCAAGTCGTTGGCCGAAGGCGAGCGCGTTGAATTCGACGTCGTGCAGGGCCAAAAGGGCCCCGCAGCCGAAAACGTCACCAAGCTCGGCGCTTAAGTCGTAGCTTGCTGAGCGCAGGATAAGAAAGCGGGGCCGCTCTGGACAACTCCAGACCGGCCCCGTTTTCTTTAGCTCCTACCGCGGGAAGAGTTTGGAACTACCACTGCGAGAAGAATAAGGCAGGAGGTGCCCGGTCGTGGGTGTGAGGCGAGAGGTAAATGCAAATACATTGCGCTTCTACCTCTAACCTCATATCTAGCACCTCCTACCTAGCTTCCCTCGCATTTGGTTTTAGTCTTAGCATTCAACCCAAGGGGGTATATGGCAAAAGAAGAAGCAATCGAGCTGGAAGGAACCGTTACTGAAGTGCTGCCAGATGCGACGTTCCGCGTGCAGGTGAACAACGGCCACGACGTGCACGCCACGATCGCGGGAAAGATGCGGAGATTTCGTATCCGCGTTCTAGCAGGAGACCGCGTAACTCTCGAGGTGTCGCCTTACGACCTGACGAGAGGACGCATCACCTTCCGCCACAAGAGCTGACGCGCTAGCTCGTATTTCCAGCTACTGCGCGTAACGCAGTATGTCATAATAGAACCGCACGCCGTAACCGACGTTCTCAACCGTTAGACGCTCGTCGTTGCCGTGCATCCCGCGCTGGATTTCCGGTCGCGGGATCTTGAACGGACTGAACCCATAGGTCGTTATCCCCACCTTGCGATAGGTCGGCCTGTCCGTCGCCGCCGTCTCCATTGGAGTCGTGACGAATGCGCCCGGCTCGCGATCGTGAGCCGCTCTCTCGATGGCGCGGAAGAGATCGGTATCGACGGGGCTCTCGAGCGGTGCCTTGGTATTGGCCAGGTGGGTGAAGTGCACGGCCGTATCGCCGACAATCGCCTCCAGTGTCTTCAGGAACGCCGTCGTGTCCTGATCGGGCAGCAATCTCACATCAATGTCTGCTGTGGCGACTCCGGGAATGACGTTCGTCTTGTTCGAGCCGGCGAGACCGGTCAGCGAGATAGTGTTTCGGAGAACCGCGTTCCAGGACACATCGCTCAGTATCCAGTCCCGCGCGCGTGGAGTCTCGAGCGCGGCGGTCACGTTGGAGAGCCACGAACGCTGCGGCTCGGGATAAGTCCGCGCGATGTCGCGAAAGAATTTCTCGACCCCCGGAGTAACGTGGAGCGGAGTTTCGTACTGCGAGATCTTGTACAGCGCCGCGACGAGCCGTGGAACCGGATTCTGTTTCGTTGGACGCGATCCATGTGATGGAACTCCGTTCACGGTGAGGCGCTGCCAGAAGGTCCGCTTCTCGGAGACACCAACTCCGAAATAGACGACTCTCCCCTTCTCGTCCAGAACGTTGTCGGCACCTTCAGTGATCAGGTACTCGACGTCGCGTAGCAGATCCGGGTGCTGTTTCACGAACACCAATGCTCCGGTGGACCCAAGCTCCTCGTCGGCGTTTCCAATGAATACGATGTCACGCGTGAGGAGCACGCCAGAGCGCTTGAGGGCGATCATCGCCATGAGCTGGGCGACCCCGTTCCCCTTCATGTCTATCGCGCCGCGCCCCCAGATGTAGCCATCCCTGACCTCCCCCGAGAACGGATCGACCGACCACGAGGACGGTGTAGCTGGAACGACATCCATGTGGTGCACCAGGGCGATCGCCCGCTTGCTGCCGTTCCCGCGGAGTCGTGCGTAGAGATTGGCACGATTCGGCCCCACCTCCGTAGTGTCCAGTATCCGGGCTTCGATCCCCTCACGATCGAGAATGGCCTTTAGAAATCTCGCGCTGAGGATCTCGTTGCCGGGAGGATTGGTGGTGTTGACGCGGAGGTAGTCGGACAGGACTGCCTGCGACTCCCGCGCGAGAGCCGTCCAGTCCAGGGGCGTTGCTTGCGCCGGCAATTTCGAGGAGCCCAGCAAGCAGAAGGTGAGGCCGGTTGTCAGTGCGATGCGATTCATAAGGAAGGTGCTCGGGTTCGTGGCCAGGAAACGGTGGAAGCAATTAATTCTATTCGCGCAACGCTCGATCCGCTGCCCGGCGTAAGGGTGACTCGTGATTTTGTCTGGGCGGGAGGTGTGACTTGTGATTCGTTCATTCGCGGTTGATTGGCGCGCTGTGGCAGTGGTGGCCGTTTCGTTCGCCGCCGCGGTCTGCACGGGGCAGACTCGGGAGGCGACGAACCCACTGGTAGCTTCGCTGATTTTCGACAACGCTTCTCCGGACGCGCGCGAGGCGCTGACCAGCTCGATTGATTATCGGATCACCGAAGACAATTTCTCGCGGTGGCAGGAGGCGCAGGAAAATCTCGACCAACTCCCACGATCAGCGATACGGTCCACGCCCGGGTCGGGACGAAGCGCCATCGACCGCGCCATTGCGCGCCTGCAATCGAGTCCGCTCGCACGGGGAGCGATCGAAAGTGCCGGACTTTCGGTGAGGGATTTCGTTCTTGAGACGATCGCGCTGGCTCAGGCCACGGAGTCAGCCGAGACGGGCAAGTCGACGAGCCCGATACTGATTCTGGCCGACAATTATCAATTCGTTCGGCAATACCGGTCTGGCGGCCTGCGCGTGGAGAGTACGGCGCCGCCCGAACCGCCAGAGCCGCCTGAGCCGTCCGCCGAGAGCTTCAACATGCAGCTCGAAATGCAGGCCGACATTCGGGAACAGGAATCCGCTCAGGCGAGGCTGCAGTTCGATGCGATGGAGGCGGAGCGAGCCGCGCAAGTGGAGAGCGAGCGCGCACTCTACGCAACTCTTCGCGCGACGATCTTCCCGACTCTCTTCCGGACCATCGTTAGCTACTGCTGCTGATTGCGGGGGAGCTGCCTCGGCGGCGGTGGCACAGGAAGCTTGGACACGCGCGTCTTGGACGCCTGAAACTCCGGGGTATCGACAACCATCCTTTGCGATCGATCAAGCGGCAATTGCGCGATCAAAGCCTTTGCCCTCTGGATGCGCGCTTCCTCGAGGGGATGGGATGCGAACCATCCTTCGACCTTTGTCGGTTGATGTTCCCGCTCCCTCAGCAGCACCTGAAACAGGTCCGGGATCCCCTGCGGATCGTAACCCGCCCGCGTGACATTCACGACGCCCTCTGAATCCGGCTGAAGCTCGTCGAGCCGGCTGTACCTGGCGAAAAGCGCGGTTCCACCCACCTGCACGGCGGCCTGGATGTAGCCACTGATGGCGGGATCGGTGACGATGGGAAGCTGGGAATTGATCTCATCGGCGTCCTGGCGGCCAAGCGCAATCTCCTGATCCTCGGACACGGAGCAGGCGGCGAGAAGAAAAAGAAGCGCTGTGAGAGCGAAGCACCGAATCATTTCTTAGCGGGAATGGTACATTCATGGGGGCAAGACATGTTCCAGCCCCCACCAGCGTAATTCGTTGCACCAGTCGAGCGTCTCCTTGCAGATTCCTGCCGTGCCGGAAAAAAAGCATCGCGCCTTTGAACAGCGCCACCTCCAGGTCCCGAGGTTCGCGCGGTATTCGATAATGGGGTCCCTCGAGGGAGATCTGAGCGAAGTGTGGATAGTTTGCCATGGTCACGGGCAGCTGGCCAGGCGCTTCCTCTCCCGCTTCTTGCCGCTCGAGCGCCCCGACCGCCTTTTCATCGCTCCGGAAGCGCTGTCGCGCTACTACCTCTTGCCTCCGGTCGCTGGACCGCATGCGCCAGGCACGCCAGTCGGCGCCAGCTGGATGACCTCTGAGGATCGCGAGTTCGAGATACAGGACTATGTGAACTATCTCGATCTGCTCCATGACGAGATCTTTTCCGTCGTCGATCGCGCGAAGGTGCAGCTGTGGGTGCTCGGTTTTTCACAGGGTGTAGCGACCGTTGCGCGTTGGGCGGCTCGTGGAAATGTCGATCCCGACCGCGTCGTATTGTATGCGGGTGTTTTGCCCCCTGAGCTCGATGTGGAGAGCGCAGCTCGTCTCGCGCGACGGTCGCCGCTGACGATCGCGCTCGGCACGACCGATGACTTCGCCAGCCCGGAGCTGATTGCCGCTCAGGAAGCGCGGCTGCGGGAGCTGGGCGTCCCGCACACGACCATAAGATTCGATGGCGGGCACGAAGTCATCCCGGAAGTGCTGAAGCGCCTCACCGAAGTGGCGACGAGCTGACCCGTGCGAATTTCCACAGCGCGGTTACCTGAGCTCTCGTGGCGCACCGCTGTCATCGCGTTGCTGCTCGCATCGCTCGCGGTTCCGCTGATCGTCGCGTCGGATTTTTTCTTTCCGTATGTGGTGCCGCGGAACATCTTCTTCCGCGTCGTCGTCGAAGTCGGAGCTGCCGCGCTCGTCCTGGCGCTCTGCTTCGGGCGGAATACGCTCGACCTTCGTAGCGAGCCGATTTTCTGGTCCCTGGTGGCGTTTCTCGCTGCCGCATCTCTCTCCGCGCTCTTCTCGCCGGCGCCCACGCACAGCTTCTTCGGGGACTTCGAGCGGATGGGTGGAGTGTGGGCCTGGCTCCATCTCGTCCTCTTCTTTCTGCTGCTGAGAACTCTTCGCGACGGGGATTGGAGCTGGGTCCTCAACGCCGCGCTTGCGGTGGGTCTTGTAGTCAGTCTGAGCGCGATCGCGCAGCACTCCGGTCTCGCGCCCGCGACCCATTTCGCCGATACGGTCGTTGCGGCCAGCTCTTCGACGCTGGGCAATTCAGGACTTCTCGCGGCCTATCTCCTGATGAGCGTCGCGCTGGCGGGATATCTCGCCGCGACGAATGTGCGATTCCGCCTACTCTATCTCGCCGCCGGCGGATTGAATCTGCTCGCACTTTTTCTTGCCGAGAACAGAAGCACGGTAATCGGCCTGGTGCTGGGGGCGATCGTGGCCGGACTCATCTTCGCCGCACTTGGCGCGGCATCGAGGAATAAATGGATTGCTCTCGCCATGGCTGTGACATTCGCGGTCGTCGTCGCTGGAATCTCCGCCGGCGTCAGAGCATTTCCAACGAGCCCGCTGACGCGTCACGTTCCGACGGTGCTGAAGCGTCTGGCCCTGACCAATCCCGCGGGCTCGGACAAGTCGCGCTCGATGCAATGGCGCGCCGCCATCGATGGATTCAAGGATCGTCCGCTTCTCGGCTACGGATTGGAGAACCACAATCTCGTCTGGAGCGCGCACCTTGATCCTGGGATCTACAGGCTCGACACCGACATATTTGATCGCACGCACAACCAGTTTCTGGAGACTCTCGCCACCACGGGGCTGATCGGCGCGGTTGCATTTCTCGGCATTTGGTTCGCGATCGGGTTGACGCTCGTCAGGGCGTTCCGGGCCGGCAGACTCTCCGCGTCCGCGGTCGCGGTCCTTGCGGGACTCCAGGTCGCCTATGCGACTTACCTGTTCTTCTGGTTCGTCGATCTCAACTCGACGATGCTCTGGATCCTGATCGCCGCGTTGATCGCGTCGCGAGGTACCGTGGGCTCGGTAGTACTGGAGGCAAGCGGTCAGGATACCGAGAGAGCGGCGCCTCGGCCAGTGCTGGGTCTCGCGTCAATTGTCGTTCTCGTCGCGGCGCTCTACGGCGAAGGCTACACGCCGCTGCGCGCGAATCGGGCTCTCGCAAGGATTGATTCGCCAAGGGGGTCGTTCGTCCAGACATTCTCCGAGCTTGATGTCCTCTCGAATTCCCATGCCCGACAGACCACGCATACGCCGATCCTGATGGCCCAGTTCATCGGCTCGCTTCGCCCTCGCCTGCAGGAGATACGGGCCAACCCGCGCCAGCGACGAATGCTCGACCGCGCGTTCGCGGAATCTTTCACCGCGTTCGCGCGCGAGATCCACCGCGACACTTTGAACGACAGACTCTACATGCACGAAGGCGGCTTGCTGGTGGAGGCCGCGCAGTTCTACGGGTCGCCATCGTATGAACAGCAGGCGATCGACGCGTTTCACAAGGCGATCGAGCTCAGTCCGCACCGTATCGAGCAGCGCCTCGCGCTCGCCAGCGTGTACACCGGCAATCGGGACTATGAGCGTGCGCTCGTGGTGTTGAGCGACGCCGTGAAAAGCGATCCGCTGCTTGGCGAGCCTCGCTATCGACTGGCGGAGGCTTACATCGGGGCAGGGCAGGGCGACTCCGCCCTCGCAATGCTCCAGAGCTCCCTCAGGCTCGGATACGTAGGCGCCCCGGAGACGTATCTGTCGATGGGGAAACGTCTCGAGTTCTCGGGCAGAAACACCGTTGCCGCGAAACTCTACTCCGACTATCTCGAGGCCAAGTACACCGAAGCCGTGTGGGACCGCTCCGAGGCGATCGACAGGCCCATCCCAACCGCAGACATCGCGGTCGCCGCGCATCTACCGCTGCTCTACATGCGCGCGCGTGAGAGTGAGCTCGCGATCAAGACGGCGGCTGCTCTCTCTGCGTTCGATCCGTCGCGGGACACCATCGTCGACCGGTTCGTGTCCGACGTCGGTTCGCGGCGACGGGCGAACTGGGTGGCGAGAAGCTCACTCCTGCCGTGCAGCACAGCACGCAACGCGCGGTCGAGGGACGCGATTGCGTTCGGCGCGTGCGGAGTGTTCCGCCGAAAGCTCTAGGCGGGCTGAGCGACCGCAGGCTGTCTGATGCCGGCGCGGTGTATTCTGAGAGCGGCGATGCGGCGCCCATCCATCGCCACAACCTCCATTTCTCCTCCCGGGATCGGGATCCGATCCCCCATGCGGGGGAGGCGTCCCAGCTTCGCGAAGGCGTATCCGCCAAGCGTCGTCCAGTCTCCGTCGGGGATCTGGATGCGGTAGTCGGAACGAACATCGATCAGCGACAAAGATCCGGCGAGCTCCAGTACTCCATCCGTCACGATGGATTCTCGCGATGCGAAGTCGTATTCGTCGGCGATGTCTCCAACGACCTCCTCGACCAGATCCTCCATCGTGACGATGCCGGCGGTGCCGCCGTACTCGTCGAGCACGACGGCCATGTGCGCGCGGGTCTTTCTCAGGTCGTCGAGCACCCGCTCCGCCGGACGGCTGTCGGGCACGTACATCGGCTCGCGCACGAAATCGGCGAGGTTGAACGGAGCATCGCCCGAGTGCAGCCACAGATCCTTGGCCAGGAACACGCCAGTCACGTCGTCGAGCGATTCGCGGTAGACCGGATAGCGGGAGTACCGTTCGCGCCGCAGGATTTCCCAGACTTCTTCCTCCGTCGCTTCGATGTCCAGGGCCACTACCTCCGTTCGCGGGCGCATGACATCGCGCGCCTTCTTCTCGTGGAAGTCGAGAACTCCGGCGAGCATCGCACGGTCGGACTCGTCCAGCGTTCCACGGGCGTGCGCCTGCATCACCAGAAAACGGATCTCGTCGGGGCTGTGTCCCTCCGGATCATTTACGGGCTCGACGCCGAATATCCGGAGCAGAGAATTCGCCGCGCCATTGAAGATCCAGATAAATGGAGACATAACGCGCGAGAAGACCAGAAGGGGGCGCACGATAGCGCGCGCGGTCTTTTCCGGACTCGTCAGCGCGATTGATTTGGGCGCGAGCTCCCCGAGCACGATATGGAAGAACGTCAGGATGAAGAACGCCACCGGGACGGCAGCGACGTGCACTGCCGTCGGCGATGGATTTAGTCCAATCGCCCGAAAGAGCCCGTCGAACATCTGGGCCAGCATGGGCTCGCCAATCCATCCCAGAGCAAGGGAAGCGATGGTTATGCCGAGCTGGGTGGCCGCGATGTACCGGTCGAGATGCTGGAGCGCCGTTTGAACCGTGCGCGCGCCGCGATCGCCTTGGACGATCATCTTATCGAGCTTGCTGCGCCGGACGGCGACGAGGGAGAACTCCGCGGCGACGAAAAACCCGTTCAGCGCGACCAGTCCAAGTAGGGCAATCATGCTGCTCGCCGCCACGGCCATCGACGGAGGATCGGCGGCCTCCGCAGCAACAAGTCCAAGGACCATATCCCTGTAATCTATTCTATTCTATATAGTAGTAGAGACTTAGGTGCCCGCCGAAGCGTCTAATTGACGGCAGTGCCAAACCCCCCGCATAAGGAACCCTTGCTACCGGCCGTCCCAATAACACCCGCGGCTCCGCGGGCCGCCCTGGCGCTCTCCGCCCCCACTGGCGACGGGCGGGAAAGGGTCCTCCGGGCCCTATATCTCGGCCGCCTCTCCGTGGCGACGGCGATCTTCATCGCGGCAGTAGTCGTCTGGCGCGCAGCCGACAGCACCGCGACACTGCTCGCGACGCTGGCCTTTGTTTCGACGCTTCTGTTCACCGGCGCGTCGATGTTCTACAGCGAGCAGAGAGTGCGCCCGCCCGGCGACACGTTCTTTTATGTGCAGATGATGTTCGATCTGCTGCTCGTCACCGCGGTCGTTCACCTGACCCAGGCGGGCACGCCGTCGCAGCTCGCTCCGCTCTACATCCTCGTCATCGCGGTGAGCGCGCTGGTGCTGCCGCCGGGCGGAGTGCTGCTCATCGCGACGCTGGGTGACGTGCTGTACTTCGCGGTGACGATCATCGATACGGCCAACGCGTTCGATCTGCCGGTCCTGGTGCAGCTCGGGATCTTCGGCGCGGTGGCGCTAGGCTGCGGCTACATCGGTGCCCGGTTGCGAAGGGCCAACTCCGGGCGAGAGGAGATGGCCGCCGAGCTGGCCGCGTTCAGGCTGCGCGAAACCGACATCGAGCGCCTCCACACACGCGCGGAAAGACTCGAGGCGGTCGCCGAGATGAGCGCATCGCTCGCGCACGAGATCAAGAACCCGCTGGCATCGATCCGAAGCGCCGCTGAGCTGCTGGCAAAGGTGCCCGGAGCGGATGATGACACACGCACGCTCACGAAGCTCGTTCAGCGAGAATCGGACAGGCTGTCGCGGCTGTTGTCGGAGTTCCTCGACTTCGCCCGAACAGGGGTGACGAGCGTGCGACGGATCGACTTGGTCGATGTCGCGCACCACGCCGCCGCTCTTGTTGCCGCGCACCCCGACAAGCCCGAAAACGTGACGATCCGCGAGCTGTTTCCTTCGATACCCCTGGTCGTCGTTGGCGATGATGACCTGCTACATCGTGCGATCTTCAATCTCCTCCTCAATGCGGTGCAGGCGTCTCCTCCTGGCGGGGAAGTTCGGCTCGAAGCGTGCGAGCTCGCGTCTCACCAGCTCCCGGCGCAGGCCGGACATTTCGTGCGCGGCGGGATAATGCTCCAGGTAACCGATCAGGGGAAAGGCATAGCCGCCTCGATCAAGGACAGGATGTTCGAGCCATTCGTTACCACCAAGACCGGCGGAAGCGGTCTCGGTCTCTCCATCGTGCACCGCGCGGTCGAGGCGCACCACGGTTTCATACTCGTCGACAGCGCCGGCCCCGCCGGGGGTACGAAGTTCACGGTGATCCTGCCCAAGCTCGGCGCCGACGGATCGAAGAAGACTCCGAGAGTGACGGCGAGGGGCGAGGCATGACCGCGATCGCGACGGCTGCTCCGACGGTTCTCATCATTGATGATGAGATGGGCATCCTCGACACGATCCGCATTCTGCTCAAGAACGAGGGATTCATCCCCTACACGGCGCTCGGCGGCAAGAAGGGTCTCGAGCAAATCGCGGCGCTGAAGCCCGAGCTGATAATCACCGACGTCAGAATGCCGGACGTGACCGGACTGGACATCCTCGCCTCGGTTCGTGCACACGATCCGGAAGCAGTAGTGATTCTGATGACAGCACAAGCCACCTTGCAGTCGGCCATCGGCGCGGTGAACAACGGCGCCTTCTACTACATACAGAAGCCGTTCAAGAACGAAGAGCTGGTGACGATCGTGCGTCGCGCGGCCGAACACCGCAACCTGCGACGCGAGAACCGGACTCTCAAAGGGGAAGGTAGGAAGAAGGATTCCTCTACCAAACCCATTGGATCGAGCAAGCCCTGGCTGGATGTCTTGCACGTCGCTGAATCGGTTGCCGGCACTGATTCGACGGTTCTGTTGCAGGGTGAGTCGGGAACGGGTAAGGAAGTCGTGGCCCGCTACATTCACCGTCTCTCGCCGCGGGCCGCGAAGCCCTTCCTTTCGATCAACTGCGGCGCGTTGCCGGAGAGCCTGCTCGAGAGCGAGCTCTTCGGACACGTTAAAGGATCCTTCACCGGCGCTTCGCGCGACAAGGACGGCCTCTTTTGCGCGGCTGGGGACGGCACCTTCTTCCTCGACGAGATCGGCGAGACCACGCCGGCTACGCAGGTAAAATTGCTCCGCGTGCTTCAGCAGCGTGAAGTGATACCGGTAGGAGCCACCGAGGCAAAGCCCGTTCATGCCCGCGTCATCGCCGCGACCAACCGTGATCTGGAAGAGGAGATAAAGCGGGGATCCTTCAGGAGCGATCTGTATTACAGGTTGAACGTGATCTCGATCGTTCTCCCACCACTCAGAAACCGACCCGAGGACATCCCTCTTTTGGCCGAAGCATTTCTGAAGCGGACTGCGGACCTAGCGGGAGAGGCTCCAATGGCGCTCGAGCCCGAGGCGCGCGACGCGTTGTTGCGCTACTCCTGGCCCGGAAACGTGCGCGAGCTGGAGAATGCCCTGGAGCGAGCAGCCATTCTCGCGAAAGATCACAGCATCGGAGTATCGGCGCTCCCTGAACGAGTTACCGAGGTAAAACCCGATCCGCTCGTCAGTGATGCGACGCAAATGAATCCCACGCTCGACACGATCGAGCGAGCCTACATCCTCTGGGTGCTCGAGAACGAAGGCGGAAGCAAGCCTCGCACTGCTGAAGTTCTCGGAATCGATGCCTCAACTCTGTACAGAAAACTCTCACGCTACGGCCTGGAAAAATAGTAAGAAGTGATTACGCCAGTAACTCCGCTGAGGAAGACGGAGATGCTTGTCTCCGTTCTCATACCCGTATACAACGAGGCGGATACGATCGCCGAAATGGTCGAGCGCATCCGCGCGGCGCCGTTTCGCTCCTCACCACCACCCTCACTTCAACTGCGCTCGGAGCGATTCGGTTTTGAGCCGGAGATCACAGCACGTCTGGCGCACTTCAACGCGCGCATCTTCGAGGTGCCCGTGAGTTACTCGGGCAGAACCTATCTGGAGGGTAAGAAGATCACGTGGAGGGACGGATTCGCGGCCATGCTCCACATCATGAGGTACAACTTATTCCCATGACGCCGCGATGGATCCGCATAGCCATGTGGGCATCCGTAATTTCTCTCGCGCTGGCTGCGTCGCTTTCAGGAATCGTTAATGGTTTTGCCTTCGACGACCTTCACATCATCGTAGAGGACAATCGGACGCATTCGCTCGCGCATTGGTGGCAACTGTTCGCGCAGAGCTACTGGCCCTTGGAAAAAGGCGGCGATCTTTACCGACCCGTCACTATGCTTGGCTTCGCCGTCCAGTGGGCACTCGGAGGCGGCGTGCCGCTCGTGTTTCATATCGTCAGCATCGCGCTGTATGCTCTCGTTTGTGCTGTATTCCTCGGCATACTTCTGGAGCTTCTACCCATGGGGGCGGCGTGGCTCGGCGCTGCGCTGTTCGCCGTGCATCCACTGCACGTTGAAGCTGTGGGAAACGTGGTGGGCCAGGCGGAGCTGCTCGCGGCGCTGTTCATGTTCCTCGCCCTGCTGGTATTTCTCAGGTCGCGGCGCCGAGGCAACGTATCCCTCCGCGACACATGCGTCATCCTATTGCTGTACGTGCTAGGCTGCCTTTCCAAGGAGCACGCGATCGTATTGCCGTTGCTCCTCATCGCGGCCGAGGCGACCGTGCTTGTCACAGAAACTCCCCTCCGTGCGCGCCTCGCTGCCATTCGACCGCTCGTTCTGGCTTTAGGCGTAACCGGTCTCACCATTGTCTGGCTCAGAATTCACGTACTCGGCTCCACAGCAGCTGCGTCAGACGAATCCAATGCGCTGTTTCTCGGGCAGCCGTTCAGCATTCGCGCTATGACGATGTTGAGGGTACTGCTGGAGTGGATACGTCTCTTCTTCTGGCCGGCACACCTGTCGGCGGACTATTCCCCGCGAGCAATAGACGTCGTCACCGGCCCGAACGCCGAGATGCTCGCGAGCGCCGCGATCCTCGTCGGGTTCAGCGGACTCGCGTGGATCGCGCGGCGCGCCGCCCCGGTAGCGACATTTGCGTTCCTATGGACGGCAATTGCGCTTCTCATCCCCAGTAATCTTCTCGTTCCCACCGGCTTCGTTCTGGCTGAGCGGACGCTTTTCGTGGCGAGCGGTGGTGCGATGCTCGGGGTCGCCGCGGTTGTC
>Ga0207929_1000138_pt1 | contig 20206 bp, 16 predicted proteins | sample NGESurdeep072012_FD_184466 | JGI IMG/M metagenome (GOLD analysis project Ga0207929, IMG submission 184466) | Arctic peat soil microbial communities from Barrow, Alaska - NGEE Surface sample 53-1 deep-072012 (SPAdes) | ecosystem: Environmental > Terrestrial > Soil > Wetlands > Peat ... | reverse complement strand
GTGCGCCAACTCATCGAGGGCCGCCTCGTCGAATACCTGTCGAGGCTGCTTCGGATTCGGCCGGATATCCCGCACGGCAATCTCGGCATAGCGCGCGCCAGGTACGGCCACCATGCGATGGTCGCCAGTGTCCTGCGCACCGGCGGTGTTGGCGATCGCCGTGTGCGCTGGATCGTGCAGGACAGTGAGGTCCGCCCGCGCCGGCGCGGTCGGGATGAGCGCACCGAGGCCCCGGCCCAAGCCACCGCGTCGGGTGTTCATTCCTGACTCCTGTCTGCAGCGGGATCTTCCGCTCCGCGATCAGCGATTTCTCGAGCGGCGTCGAGATAACACAGCGCACCAGGCGATGTGGGGTCATAGGTCATGACGGTCTGGCCGTAGCTCGGGGCTTCGGAGACGCGCACACTGCGCGGAATGACCGTGCGCAGCACTGTCGAACCGAAGTGCTCGCGCACGTCATCGGCCACCTGCGAGGCAAGCCGGGTCCGCCCGTCGTACATCGTTAGCAAGATCGTCGAGACGTGCAGCTTCGGATTCAAGTGCGACTTCACCAGGTCAATGTTGCGTAGCAGCTGGTTGAGCCCTTCCAGCGCGTAGTACTCGCATTGAATCGGAATCAGCACTTCCTGGGCGGCCACCAAGGCGTTCACGGTGAGCAGGCCAAGCGACGGCGGGCAATCGATCAGCACGTAGTCGAAGTCAGCCGTCGACTCGGCCAGCGCGCGGTGCAGTCTGGCCTCCCGCGCCACCAGCGAGACAAGTTCGATCTCCGCGCCGGCGAGGTCGATCGTAGCCGGGACGCAGGCCAAACCGGGCAGCTCGGGCACTTCGACGACGACATCGTGCAGGCTCTTGCCTTCGATCAGCAGGTCATAGACCGACGGAATGTCCGCGTGGTGGTCGATCCCGAGAGCGGTCGAAGCGTTGCCTTGTGGGTCGAGGTCGATCACCAGCACCCGCAAGCCATGCAGCGTCATCGCCGCGGCGATGTTCACGGTGGACGTGGTCTTTCCGACGCCGCCCTTTTGGTTCGCGACCGTGACGACTCGTCGAGAGCGCGGTTTGGGAAAGTCCTCGCCGGTGCGGCCCAGAACCCGCAACGCGGTGGCCACCGCCGTCGCGATCGGGGTGTCGTCTGCTGAAGGGGATGTTTCACGTGAAACATGGCGAGCGATAAGCGGATCGGTTCGGGCACGTGTTGTTTCACGTGAAACCGGAATGGACGACGGGTGCTGGCTGCCCGCAGCGGTTGAACCATTCATGCGGGTACCTCCGATCACACGCGATTCGGATCCTCGGGACAAGACCTTCGGGACAAGCGGGCCCACCGACGTAGCTCACCCGTCGGTCGCCGGGAGTGCGTCAGCCTAGACCAGACGACCGACGCTGCGAGAGGCCTGGTGCACCCCGATTTAGCCGGACGGCGATGGCGAGCGCCTCCGTGGTCTCGCCAGCCTCATGGTGCTCAACCAGCACATCATCGGCCGCCACCATCGTGGCCTCAGGGCCGGAATCCGCCCGCCAATGAGCCTGCTCGACCACCCGAACCGCCGGCAACCACTCTGCTCCTGACCCCTCGGTGGCAACCGAAATGACGAACAACGTCGCTCCCGCCGCCATCCGGGCCTCCCGAATCTCCGGCCACCCGGTCGCTATCTCAGCGACGGCTCCGGCGCCCTTGAGCGCGAGGAGTTGTCCGCCAGGGCGCAGGAGCGGCGCCGCCCAGCCCGCCAGCCGCCCTATCGGGGCCACCGCTCGGCAGGTGACCACATCAGCGTTTATCCGCGCCGACGCAAGCTCCTCTGCCCGCGAACGCTGCACACGCACGTTCGCCAGCCCAAGATCGGCGACGACCTCGTCCAGGAACACGGTTCTGCGCGCCATCGACTCGACCAGCACCATCGAAAGATCCGGCCTAGCAAGCGCGAGCGCGATGCCGGGCAACCCCGCTCCTGAGCCGATGTCGACCACGGTGCTGGCCGGTGGAATCAGTGCGCCCACTACCGCGCAATTCAGCAGGTGGCGGTCCCACAGCCGGTCAGCCTCGTTCGGGCCGACGAGGCCGCGTTCGACTCCCGGCCCGCTCAACCACTCAACGAAGCGCGACGCCGTCGCTAGCTGCGCCCCAAATACAGCAGCCGCGAGTGACATATCTCTACGGGGCTCAGGTGTGCGGCGGGGCTCAGTCGTTATCGGCCGGCTCGGACGGGTCAGGTACTTCGGCGTCCGTGGTGGTCGGTAGTTCACTCATGCCGGGCGGCAGCACCACGACGAATCGAGCCGGCTCGACGCCTTCGGACTCACTTCGAAGACCCGCGGCCGCGATCGCATCGTGCACAACTTTGCGCTCGAATGCCGACATCGGCGACATCCGCACCGGCTCGCCGGTTTCGGTTGCCTCCTCGGCCGCCTTCGTCCCCAGCACGGTGAGATCCGCCCGGCGCCGGGCGCGATGCCCGCCAACGTCGAGCATCAACCGGCTGCGCACGCCAGTTTCACGTGCGACTGCGAGGCGCGTCAGCTCTTGCAGCGCGTCGAGCACCTGGCCGTCGGGCCCCACCAGGTGACGCAATCGGTCGCCGATGATCGAGACCACTGCCCGATCGCCCTCGACGTCCATGTCGATGTCGCCGTCCGCGTCGATGATGTCGAGGAGTCCCTCGAGATAGTCGGCCGCGACTTCGCCCTCGCGCTCAAGCAGGTCGGCAAGCGAGAGTTTCGCCGTACCCGGCTCGTCATCGTGGGCGGGCTGATCCGCTTCATCTGTGTGGTCGGGGGCGGTCGGCTCGTCGAGTGAGTCAGTCGCGCTAGTCACTGCCTCGTCCTCCTGGCTCATCGGGGGCTACCTGGGCGCTGCGAACCCCCGCCACCACGCTTGCGCTTAGGTGGCCGAGACGGTTGCTGGCGGCGAATTTGCACCGTTGCGGCCGGTGGCGCCGGCGGCAACTGGCCGCGCTTCTTTCGAGCGGTAAGCCCGGACGCCGCGCTGGCTCCGCCGCCGTTCGTCGTCCCGCCCGGCGGTGGTGCCCCGGGCCGCGTTCCACCCGGCGGTGGTGCGCCGGGCAGCGGTCCGCCCGGGGCGATCTGGGGCATGGCTTTGATCACGAAGTGCTGCTGGCCCAGCGACCATGAGTTGGTGGTCACCCAGTAGATGAGAACGCCCATCTGGAAGTTCAGCCCGAACAGCGCGAAGATCGGCGGCAATACGTAGAGCATGATCTTCTGCTGCGACGGCATTGCGGTGCCGCTGGCAGCGTTGCGGGCCACCAACTGGCGCTGGGTCAAGAATGTCGTGGTCGCCATGATGATGATGGCGATGACGGTCACGGTCTTCACTGTCGACGGCGTCGCGCCGAATGCCAGCGCCTTCGACGCGGTCTTGAATCCGAGCGCCAGCGGAACCCCGAAGACCTTCGCGTGGCCGGCCGTACACAACGAACTCGCCGACCAGCCGTATTGCGGGTGGAAGCCGGCCTGAGCGGATTGCAGCCACTGGGTACAGGCGGCGGTTGCCGACGATCCGGGCAGCGGGGTGAAGTTGGCCCGCGCCGAGCCGCCGTGCTCCGCGATGTAGCGCAGCACATGAAACAGCGCGTAGAAGACGGGCATCTGAAGCAGCAGTGGCAAGCAGCCCATCAACGGGTTGGCGTTGTGCTCCTTGTAGAGCGCCATGACCTCGGTGTTCATGCGCTCGCGGTCCTTCTTGTACTTGACCTGCAATTCCTTCACCTTGGGCGCGAGGACCGACATCGCCCGTTGGGTCTTGATCTGCTTGACGAAGATCGGGAACAGCAGGATTCGCACCAGAACGGTGAGGAAGAACAGCGAGAGGCCCCAGGTCACGCCGCTGCTGGCATTGAAGAGCGGCTTCAGCACGGCGTGGATGCCGAGAATGACTTCGGTGACAAGCACGTACAAAGGGTTCAGGATGTGCACCGGGGTACTCCTGTGGTCAGGCCGGACGAGACCGGTGCACGGGGCGGTATCGGGTCGGAGCCGCCGGGATTCCACGGGTGGCAGCGGGCGACCCGACGAACGGCCAGCCAGAGGCCGCGGGCGGCACCGTGCACGCGCAATGCGTCGACCGCGTAGGCGCTGCACGACGGGGTGAAGCGGCAGCGCTGACCGAGAAACGGGCTAATCAGCCTGCGGTACCCCTCGATCGGCAGCACCAGCAGTCGCGCGAGCAGCGTGGGCCGGGCCGCCGGAGCGGTCGCCGCCGGGGTCATCGGGGCAATCTGGTTCATCGGGGTCATGGTCGCCCGCCGATCGACGCAGCCGGCGCGCAACGCGCGAGAGCAGCGTCCAGGTCGGCCGCGAGGACCGCCCTTGTGACGGTCGCGGCGGCGGGAAGTACTCGCACCACAACGGCGGCACCGTCGGGCAGTCCCGCCAGTCGCGGCCGAACCAAGTGCCGCAACTGCCGGCGAATCCGGTTACGTACGACCGCGCCGCCAACTGTCCGCGGCACAACAAATCCGACTCGTGCACCGGCCGTGACCGAGTCGGATGTTACGGGTGTTACGGGTGTGACCGTTACCGGCATGAGATGGACGACGAGTGACGTCCGACCGGCGCGACGGCCCTGCCGCACCGTCGCATGGAAGTCGGAGCGGTGTCGGAGTCGCGACGCGGCCGGTAACACAGGAATCCGGGTGCGGTCGTCAGGCCGAAAGGCCCTGACGACCCTTCCGGCGGCGAGCAGCGAGAATTGCGCGGCCAGCACGCGTTCGCATGCGGAGCCGAAAGCCGTGGGTTTTCGCACGGCGACGATTGTTCGGCTGGAACGTGCGCTTGCTCACTCGGGGGCTCCAGAGGCGCGGAAGGTGCAACGGCGGTGCAGCGGCGGGTGCAGCGGCAGAAGTGCGAGGACGGCGGACAAAGTCACGCCTAACAGACAGCGTCACGCCTAGCAGGTCACATGAACTGCCTACGGTACGTGCGGCGCGAGGCACGGTCAAACTGCCAAGATTCTTTCAACTGCTTGTGGAGAACTGCTTGAAGCACGGGGCGGCGCGCTGTTAGCGTCCCACGGCCGGACGTTTTCTGATCGAGCCGTCGCTCGCCCTCGTTGGCCAGGTGGTTGCTCGGTCGGTTGCGATCGGTGGCCCTTTAGCCGCGCTGCGTACACAGGCTGTGGACGACGGTGTGGACGAACGACCCCTGACACCATTGTTTAGCAACCGTTTAGCGGCATTTCGGGCTTAACCACCCGTGTTTTCCCCGGCACTCTTGCGTTTCCCCACCGCGAGGGGCTCCATGGTGGCCGGCTTCGCCGGACGCTTTCATCGCGTGGTTGGGCAGAATTTGCCCGTGAGGGGGTGGGCATGTCCGCCCCGCAGGAGAGCGCCATGACTACTGGCATCACGAGTACTGGCATCAGCACCGACCCAAGCATGGGCAGCACAGCTGGCAACACCCCCGAACTTTCGGTGGGCGCCGACGAATCGCCAGATCCCCGACCTGATCTCGCCCATTTGTGGTCGCGCACACTCGAGCGGCTGACCGCCCAGGATGAACTGACTCCCCAGTTCCAGGCATGGCTGTCGTTGACCCGACCGATCGCCTTCGTCGAAGACACGGTGCTGCTCGCAGCGCCCCATGACTTTGCCAAAGACATCCTTGAAACCCGCTTGCGGCCCGCGCTGACGGCGGCACTGGCCCTCGAGATCGGCCGCGACGTGCGGGTAGCGGTGACGGTCGAGCCGTCGACTGCGGTCGCGGGCTCGCCAGATGACAGCCGCGACTTCGCCAGTGACAACCGGGCATTCGCCACTGACGACGACCGGCAGCACGCGGGAGATGCGGGTCGCCGCTCCCGCGACGAGGCGACCGGCCTGCAGAGCTCTCGCCATCCCGATGAGACCCGCCACGTCGACGACACTCACCGCGGCAGCGACGACACCCGCCGCGAACCAGATCATCGGCCCACTGCCGGCGGCCGCGACGGCCAGCCCGCACGCGCGCATCTCGGCACCGGTCGCGAACCAGGCGCCCGCCGCGAAATCGAGCCAGCCCGGCTGAATCCGAAATACACGTTCGAAACCTTCGTGATCGGAGCCAGCAACCGCTTTGCGCACGCGGCCGCCGTCGCGGTGGCCGAAGCTCCAGCGAAGGCGTACAACCCGTTGTTCATCTACGGCGAGTCAGGCCTTGGCAAAACCCACCTGCTGCACGCCATCGGTCACTACGCCATGGGCCTGTTCCACGGCGCGCGAGTGCGTTACGTGAGCTCGGAGGAGTTCACCAACGACTTCATCAACTCGATTCGTGACGGCAAAGCCGAGGGCTTCCGGCGGCGCTACCGCGAAGTCGACGTGTTACTCGTCGACGACATCCAGTTCCTGGAGAACAAGGAACAAACGCAGGAGGAGTTCTTCCACACGTTCAACACCCTGCACAACGCGAACAAGCAGATCGTGATCTCGAGCGACCGCCCGCCCAAGCAACTCATCACCTTGGAGGATCGGCTTCGCAACCGATTCGAATGGGGCTTGCTGACCGACGTCCAACCGCCCGAGCTTGAGACCCGCATCGCCATTCTGCGGAAGAAGGCAGCGCAGGAGCGACTGAACGTACCCAACGACGTCATGGAGTACATCGCCAGCAAGATCGCCAGCAATATTCGCGAGCTCGAAGGTGCCTTGATCCGCGTCACCGCTTTCGCCAGCCTCAACCGGCAGGGCGTCGACCTCTCGCTCGCCGAGGTCGTGCTGAAAGACCTCATCCCTGACAGTCAGGGGCCCGAGATCACGGCGGCCACGATCATGGGCGCGACCGCGGCCTACTTCGGGATCTCGCTGGAAGACCTGTGCGGCTCGTCAAGAAGTCGGGTGCTCGTCACCGCTCGCCAGGTCGCCATGTACCTGTGCCGCGAGCTGACCGACCTCTCCCTGCCCAAGATCGGTCAATTGTTCGGCGGCCGCGATCACACCACGGTCATGCACGCGGACCGCAAGATCCGGTCGTTGATGGCTGAGCGACGCTCGATCTACAACCAGGTGACCGAACTCACCAACCGAATCAAGTCGCAGGCGAAATAAGTGCCGCCGGCACGCCACACTTCCGTGCCGCCGGCACGCTGTGCACAGCCTGGGGACAATGTTGTGGACCATAAGTCGATTTCGGTGGGCAGTCCGCTTCGACGTTGGGATGCGGTGTGCGTAGCCGGCCTGGCAACGTTGCCCATCCCCACTCGGTACACCGTCGACGCACAGTTTTCCACCGGCCACCAGCAGGCGGGCACCAGTCCTGACCTGCAGAGACGTCGGTTTTCCACACTATCCACCACACCGATGACGACGTCCTTGAGATAAGGATCAGATATGACACAAGACGTCAGGGGGTGGGCAGCATCGGGGTGGACCAACCACACCCCGCCAGCCCTTGCTCTTGCTGAATGTCCTCATGTGGCCCGCACAGCTGCGAACTGCGTGCGTGACTACGATGGCGTGACGACGACCGCCTGGGTGATCGGGGCCGCATGAAATTTCGGGTCGACCGTGACGTCTTCGCTGAGGCTGTGGCGTGGGCCGCTCGTAGTTTGCCGCCGCGGCCGCCGGTACCCGTATTGGCCGGTCTGCTGCTCGAGGTTACAGACACACTCGCGTTATCCAGCTTCGACTACGAGGTGTCGGCGAACGCGCGGATCGAGATCAATGCGGCCGAGCCTGGGCGAGCCCTTGTCTCCGGCCGGCTGCTTGCGGAGATCAGCCGTAGCTTGCCGCCGCACCACGTCGATGTCGCAGTCGAAGGCGCGCGCGTGGTCGTGTCATGCGGCAGTGCTCGTTTCACCTTGCCCACGCTGCCGGTCGACGACTATCCGGCGTTGCCCGAGATGCCGACAACTGCCGGTGTTATCGGCGCCGACGATTTTGCCGCGGCGGTACAGCAGGTCGCGATCGCGGCCGGCCGCGATGACACCCTGCCGGTGCTGACCGGCGTCCGCATCGAAATCGAAGACGATCGGGTCACCTTGGCCGCGACCGATCGGTATCGGTTGGCCGTCCGCGAACTGCGCTGGCAACCAGAGCGGTCGGGGCTTTCATTGGTGGCGCTGGTGCCGGCGCGCACGCTGGCCGACACAGCGAAGGCGTTGACCGGTGGCGCCCAAGTCACAGTGTCGTTGGCGACCGGCGGTACGAGTGACGGCCTGATCGGCTTTTCGGGCCGCGGCGCTGCGGGCCAAACCGGCGACCGCCGAACGACCGCCCGCCTCCTCGACGGCGAATACGTGAAGTACCGCTCGTTGCTGCCCAGCGAATCGTCGGCCAATGCGTTCGTTGAAACCGGTGGGTTCATCGAAGCGGTCAAGCGGGTGTCGCTGGTTGCGCCGCGCAATACGCCCGTGCGCCTGACCTTCAGTGGTGGTCAGGTCGCGCTTGAGGCCGGTACCTCCGATGAGGCGCAGGCGTCCGAATCGATCGACGCGAAGTTCGTCAGCCGTGACGGCAGCACCGACGAGTTCTCGATCGCCTTCAATCCGTCGTACCTCCTCGACGGGCTCGGTGCGGTCGGTACCGACACCACCCGGCTCGACTTCACCTCACCGACGAAGCCGGCGGTGCTGTGCGGGGGCAAAGAAGACGAGACCGGTGGGCACGACGACTACCGGTACCTCCTGATGCCGGTGCGGCTGTCCGGCTGACCACCTCAGCTTGTGGTCGCTTGTTTCTGTCCGCGGTCCGATGTCCCACAGTTCTGAAGTAGCAAGGGAGAGACCACATGGCCGCCGCCGGCTTTGAAATCGGCCTCATCGGGCTGGGCAAGATGGGCGGCAACATGCGCGAGCGGTTGCGCAAAGCCGGTCTCACCGTGGTTGGCTACGACCGCAACCAGGAGATCAGCGACGCCAGCTCGCTGGCGGATCTGGTCTCAAAACTCAGCGCACCGCGCAAGGTCTGGGTCATGGTTCCGGCAGGCGACCCGACGCGGCAGACCATCGACCAACTTGGCGAACTGCTTGCGGACGGTGACGTCGTCGTCGATGGCGGCAACTCCAAGTACACCGATGACCAAGTGCATGCTGCGAAGCTCAGCGAGAAGGGCATCGGATTTGTCGACGCCGGCGTATCTGGCGGCGTCTGGGGGCTGAAGAACGGCTACGCATTGATGGTCGGGGGTGCTGCCGACCATGTTTCTCTTGTGCAGCCGGCTTTTGACGCACTCAAACCCGAAGGCGAGTTCGGCTACGTGCACGCCGGCAACGTCGGCGCGGGGCACTTCGCCAAGATGGTTCACAACGGCATTGAGTACGGCATGATGCAGGCCTACGCCGAGGGCTATGAGCTACTCGCTGCCGTTGACGCGGTCGAGAACGTGCCCGCCATTTTCAAGAGTTGGCGCGAAGGCACGGTGATCAGATCGTGGCTGCTCGATCTTCTCGACAGCGCACTCACTGCCGACCCCACCCTCGAAAAGGTTCGCGGCTACGCCGACGATTCTGGTGAAGGTCGCTGGACCATCGAAGCTGCGATCGACCACGCCGTGCCGCTACCGGTGATCACTGCATCGTTGTTCGCACGGTTCGCGTCGCGTCAAGACGAGTCGCCGGCGATGAAGGTGGTCGCCTCGTTGCGCAACCAGTTCGGCGGCCACGCGATTCTGCCTGAGACGGCGGCCGGCAACACCGCCGGCTGATCTGCGTCGTGTACCTCGCGCATTTGTCGCTGGCCGACTTCCGGTCCTACGCCGTGGTCGAACTGCCGCTCGATCCTGGCGTCACCACGTTCGTCGGCCCGAATGGTCAAGGCAAAACAAATCTGGTCGAGGCGATCGGTTACCTCGCCACCTTGAGCAGTCACCGGGTTGCCGCTGACACACCGTTGGTTCGAAGCGGGGCGACCAGCGCCGTCGTCCGCGGAAATCTTGTTCGCGACGGCCGCACCCTGCTGCTCGAGGTCGAGATCAACCCCGGAAAGGCAAACCGCGCGCGCGTGAACAAGTCGCAGGTGCCTAAGCCGCGCGAGGTGCTTGGCCTGCTGCGAAGCGTGTTGTTCGCGCCGGAGGATCTGGCGATCGTGAAGGGCGACCCGTCGGAGCGTCGCCATTTCCTCGATGAGGTGCTGGTGGCTCGCACCCCTCGACTGGCCGGCGTGCGGGCCGACTACGACCGGGTGCTGAAGCAACGCAACGCGCTGCTGAAGAGTGCCGCGCTAGCGAGACGCTCGGGTGGCGCCGACCTACGCACCCTCGACGTTTGGGACATGCACCTGGCGCAGGCCGGCGCCGAGTTGCTGGCCGCCCGCATCAGTCTCATCGACCTGCTCCGGCCGCTGGTCGACAAGGCGTATTCATCGCTCGCGGTGGGCGACCGCCGCCCGGCCGCTGTCGGTATCGACTATCAGAGTTCGCTCGGGCCGCAGGTTGAGCTGGTGCCCGATCGAGACGTGCTGGCGGCCGCGCTCGGCGCCGCGCTGGCCGGCGTCCGCAACGATGAACTTGATCGTGGGATCACCCTCGTCGGTCCGCACCGCGACGAACTGTTGCTGACCCTGAACGAGCTGCCCGCGCGTGGGTACGCCAGCCACGGCGAGTCGTGGTCGCTGGCGCTCGCGCTCCGCCTCGCCTCGTACGACCTGCTTCGGGCGGACGGCGCCGAGCCGGTGTTGATTCTCGACGACGTGTTCGCCGAGCTCGATGCCGATCGGCGTGAGCGGCTGGCCGAGTTGGTCGCGCCGGCCGAGCAGGTGCTGATCACCGCCGCTGTCGTCGCCGACGTCCCCGAACTGCTGGTCGGTGCGCGCGTCGACGTGATGGGCGGGGAGGTGCGGCGTGTCCGGTGACGACCCGTTCGATCGTCAGCTCGACGATGAGCCTGACGTCGAATCAGGTGAGCAGCCCGTTCGACCGCTGTCAGGCGTCGATCTCGCCCGGGCCGCACTGGCCCGTGCCCGCGACGAAGCCCGGGCTCGAGGCACGGCGGCCCCGGCGCGAGGCCGTCGCTCGGGTCGATCGGCGGGTTCGGGCTCATCGCGGCGCGACGCCGGCGACCCGGAGCTGCTCGGCGAGACGCTTGCAAAGCTGCTGGTCGAGCGGGGCTGGGAGGTGCCAGCCGCGATCGCCGGGGTGACCGAGCGGTGGGGCGAAATCGTCGGCGCCGAACTTGCCGAACACTGCCGACCGGACAAATTCGAAGCCGGCGTCTTGCAGTTGGTGGCCGAATCGACGGCGTGGGCGACCCAGGTGCGATTGCTGGTGGCGCAGGTGCACGGCCGCATTGACGATGTGGTCGGCCGAGGGGTCGTGACGCGGATCGAGGTGCGGGGTCCGACCGGCCCCGATTGGCGCCGCGGAGCGCTTCGCGTCCGCGGCCCTGGGCCTCGCGATACCTACGGCTGAGGTACGGGGATCCACAGGCGACCGAACTGGCTCAGCACAGCCACATCTAGGTGACGCCAAGGCCCTTTCCTGGTCGGGAACGACTACACTGAAAGGCAATCCCCCAGCCGTAGCGGCTCTGTACGCGATCAGGAACGACGATCACCGCCGGAGCCCGTTCTGAAAGACATGTGCCTCCAGTGGTGCGTGGCGACCGGAAGGAAAGACGTCCGCCCGTGACTCAAGAGGCAGTCATTCCCCCCGACGACACTGAGTTGCAGAACGCCGAGTTGATCGATAGCGCCGAGTTGATCGAAGGCGCGACCTACAACGCCGATTCCATCACCGTGCTCGAAGGCCTCGAGGCCGTTCGCAAACGGCCCGGCATGTACATCGGCTCGACCGGCGAGCGCGGCCTGCACCACCTGGTCTACGAAGTGGTCGACAACGCGGTCGACGAAGCGCTGGCTGGCTACTGCGACACCATCACTGTCGTCCTTCAAGCCGACGGCGGCGTGCGAGTGACCGACAACGGCCGCGGTATCCCGGTCGATGAGCACCCGATCGAGAAGAAGCCCGCGGTCGAGATCGTGCTGACCATGCTGCACGCCGGCGGCAAGTTCGGCGGGGGCGGCTACAAAGTCTCCGGCGGTCTGCACGGTGTTGGCGTCTCCGTCGTCAACGCGCTTTCATCCCGCCTTGACGTTGAGGTCAAGCGCGACGAGCACGTGTGGCGGCAGACGTACGAGATTGGCGTCCCCACCGGCCCGCTCGTACGGGGCGAAGCCAGCACCGAGACGGGCACGACGATCACCTTCTGGGCTAACGCCGACATCTTCGAAACCACCAACTACAGCTTCGAGACGCTCTCGAACCGGTTCCGTGAAATGGCGTTCCTGAACAAAGGCCTGACGATCAGCCTGCGCGACGAGCGGCCCGGCCAGCACACCGCCGGCGATGCCGACGATGTCGCGACTGTGGTTGGCGAGGTTGACCCGGCCGACGTTACCTATCGCTACGACGGCGGGCTGGTCGACTATGTCGAGCACCTGAACGCGTCGAAAGACCCCGCGCACCGAACGATCATCGCGTTTGAGTCGAGCGAGGCCAATGCGATGACGCTCGAGCTGGCGATGCAGTGGAACACCAGTTACACCGAGTCGGTACACACCTTCGCCAACACCATCAACACGCACGAAGGCGGTACGCACGAAGAAGGCTTTCGCGCCGCGCTGACCACGTTGGTGAACAAGTTCGGCAAAGAGTGGGGCCTGATCAAGAAGGAAGAAGACCGACTCTCGGGCGAAGACGTGCGCGAGGGCTTGACCTGCATCGTGTCGGTGAAGTTGACCGACCCGCAGTTTGAAGGCCAGACCAAGACCAAGCTCGGTAACACTGAAGTCAAAGGCTTTGTGCAGACGACCTGCAACGACCATCTTGGTGAGTGGTTCGAAAAGAACCCGACCGAAGGCAAAGAGATCGTGCGCAAGGGCATTCAGGCCGCGAGCGCACGCGTCGCGGCCCGGAAGGCTCGCGACCTCGCCCGCAACCGCAAGGGTTTGCTGGGCGGCGGCGGTCTGCCTGGCAAGTTGATCGACTGTCAGTCGTCACACCCCGAAGAGTGCGAAGTCTTCATCGTCGAGGGTGACTCGGCCGGTGGCTCCGCTCGCCAGGGTCGCGACCCGCGCACGCAAGCGATCCTGCCCATTCGCGGCAAGATCTTGAACGTCGAACGTGCACGCATCGACCGAGTGTTGCAAAACACCGAGGTGCAGGCCGTCATCTCCGCACTCGGCACCGGCGTGCATGACGAGTTCGACATCGCCAAGCTTCGCTACCACAAGATTGTGGTGATGGCCGACGCCGACGTCGACGGTCAGCACATCCGCACCCTGTTGCTGACCTTGCTGTTCCGCTACATGAAGCCCCTGGTCGAAGCCGGCCACATCTACCTCGCGCAGCCGCCGTTGTACCGGTTGAAATGGTCGAGCGGCACACCCGAATATGCGTACACCGAACGTGAACGCGAAGGCTTGGTCGCAGCCGGTCTCGCCGCGAATCGCAAGCTCCCGAAAGATGGTATCCAGCGGTACAAGGGTCTCGGTGAGATGAATGCCGAAGAACTCTGGAGCACGACCATGGATCCCAACCAACGGGTGCTGCTGCAGGTGAGCATCGACGATGCGCTGCGCGCCGACGAGATCTTCTCGATCCTCATGGGCGAAGACGTCGAGCAGCGGCGGTCGTTCATTCAACGCAACGCCAAAGACGTTCGCTTCCTCGATATCTAGCTGTTGCCGACCGACCATTGCTCGCGTTTGCGTGAGCTCGTGAGGACACGATGACCGACACCACGTTGCCGCCGAACCACGGCCGCATCGAGCCCGTCGACCTCCAGGGCGAGATGCAGCGCAGTTACCTCGACTACGCGATGAGCGTGATCGTCGGCCGCGCGCTACCCGACGTCCGCGATGGGTTGAAGCCCGTGCACCGTCGGGTGCTGTACGCGATGTACGACGGCGGCTATCGGCCCGACCGCGGCTTCAACAAATGTTCCCGGGTCGTCGGCGACGTCATGGGGCAGTACCACCCGCACGGTGACTCGTCGATCTACGACGCGCTCGTGCGCCTCGCGCAACCGTGGTCGTTGCGGTATCCCCTTGTTGACGGGCAGGGCAACTTCGGCTCGCCGGGCAACGACCCGCCGGCCGCGATGCGGTACACCGAGTGCCGCATGGCACAACTGGCCATGCGCATGGTCGACGACATCGACGAAGAAACCGTCGAGTTCACCGCCAACTACGACGGCAAGACGATGGAGCCGTTGCTGCTTCCGTCGCGATTCCCGAACCTGTTGGTCAACGGTTCGGCCGGTATCGCCGTGGGCATGGCGACCAACATCCCGCCGCACAACCTGCGGGAGGTCGCGGCTGGCGCACTGTGGGCGCTGCAACACCCAGACGCGAGCCGCGAAGAACTTCTCGAGGCACTGATCGAGCGAATCTCTGGGCCCGACTTCCCGACCGGTGCGTTGATTGTCGGCCGCCGCGGCATTGACGACGCATACCGCACCGGCCGCGGTTCGGTCACCATGCGCGCGGTGATCGACGTCGAAGAAGACAGCCGCAGCCGGCAGATGCTGGTCATCACCCAGCTGCCGTACCAAGTGAACCCCGACAACCTGGCACTGCGCATCGCCGAGTTGGTGAACGAGGGCAAACTCGCTGGCATTGCTGACATTCGCGACGACTCGTCTTCGCGCACCGGCCAACGCCTGGTCATCGTGCTGAAGCGTGACGCCGTCGCCAAGGTCGTGCTGAACAATCTCTACAAGCAGACGCAGCTGCAAGACACGTTCGGCTGCAACATGGTCGCCCTCGTCGACGGCGTGCCTCGCACCTTGAGTCTCGACGGATTCATCCGGCACTGGGTCACTCACCAAATCGAAGTCATCGTTCGACGCACCAAGTTCAGGCTGCGTAAGGCCGAAGAACGCGCGCACATCTTGCGCGGGTTGGCGAAAGCGCTCGATCAACTCGATGCCGTGATTGCGCTGATCCGCAGTTCGTCGTCGGCCGACGAAGCCCGCACCGCCCTCATGCAGCTACTCGAGGTCGACGAGGTTCAGGCGACAGCTATTCTCGATATGCAGTTGCGGAAGCTGGCGGCTCTTGAGCGGCAGAGCATCATCGATGATCTGGCCAAGTACGAAACCGAGATCGCTGAGCTCAACGCGATTCTCGAAAGCGATGCGCGGCAGCGCACGATCGTCAGCGACGAGCTGGGCGCCATCGTCGAGAAGCATGGCGACGAGCGACGCTCGCGCATCATCGCCGCTGAAGGCGAGGTCTCGATGGAAGACCTCATCGCCGAAGAAGACGTCGTCGTCACGATCAGCAACGGCGGCTACGCGAAGCGCACGAAGACCGATCTCTATCGAGCGCAACGTCGCGGCGGCAAAGGCATCATCGGCGCACAGCTTCGTCAAGACGACGTGGTCGAACACTTCTTCGTGACCACGACCCACCATTGGTTGTTGTTCTTTACCGACAAGGGTCGCGTCTACCGCGCGAAGGCCTATGAGCTGCCCGAGGCGGCCCGCAGTGCACGCGGCCAGCATGTCGCGAACCTGTTGGCGTTCCAGCCCGACGAAACGATCGCGCAGGTGCTCGCCCTGCGCGACTACGACGTCGCTCCCTACCTGGTCTTGGCTACCCGTGATGGGTTGGTGAAAAAGACGGCGCTTCGCGAATTCGATTCCAATCGATCGGGTGGTGTCATCGCCATCAACCTGCGTGACGACGACGCGGTGATCTCGGCACGGTTGGTGTCGGCCGACGACGATCTGCTGCTGGTCAGCCGCAAGGGTCAGTCGATTCGTTTTCATGCGGACGACGAAGCGCTGCGGCCGATGGGCCGCGCGACCAGTGGTGTCATCGGCATGCGCTTTCGTGCCGGCGACGAATTGCTGGCGATGATGGTGGCCAGGCTGGGTGCCTTCGTCTTTACCGCAACGGACGGCGGGTTCGCGAAGCGGACGCCGGTCGAGGAATACCCCGTGCAAGGCCGCGGCGGTCAAGGTGTGTTGACTGCCAAGCTCACCGACGACCGGGGCGGCTTGGTCGGCGCATTGATGGTCGAGGGCGGCGACGAAGTGTTCGCCATCACGTCGGGCGGCGGTGTGATCCGCACCCGATCCGACGAGGTGCGCCCGACCTCACGGGCGACGATGGGGGTGCGCCTCATGAATCTCGGTGACGGCGACGCCGTGGTTGGGGTCACCCGAAACGCGGAGGCGGCCTCCGAGATCGCCGATGACGGCGAGCCCGATGACAGCGAACTTGAGGCAGATGCCCCGAATGCCGCGATCGATGGGCAGAATGAGATCGAAGACCTGACTGACGGCGAACCGGCTGACGGCAGCCCCACTGACGGTGACCAGGGAGACTCGTGAGCGATTCAGACCTGGGCAACGGCCCCGCTCGCAATCCGTATGCCAGGCCAGGGACGGCGGCCCCACATGGGCCGCCACCTCCGACTGGGCCGCTACCTCCGGCGGGAATGCCGGCTCCCCAGGACGCCCCGGCTGCCGCGGCGCCGCCCGCCCCGGCTGCGACCCCGGCTAAGCCAGGCGGCGCAGGCTTTTTGGTAGAGCCGCCAACCGAGCCCCCGGTCCTGTCGTCGCCCCCCACCCCTTCACCTAAAGGGCCGGCCGGTCCGGCGTCCGACAGTTCGTTGGCTCGTGCGCCGGTGGTGACTCCGCCCGCCGGCACCAGCGGCGGGCCCAAGACCGGTGAGAAAATCCCCGATCGCCTCGACGACAAGCCGAAGGCCGTGCAGGTCGCGACCGCGCACCGCCCGCCGCGTCGCGCTCGGCTTGTCATCAAGCACATCGATCCGTGGACGGTGATGAAGGTCAGCTTCGTCGTTTCGCTGGTCATGTTGGTGGTGTGCGTCGTCGCGGTAGCGGTGATCTACGGCGTGCTCGGGCGCATGGGCGTGTGGGATCAGATCAACACCCTCGTCAACGAAGTCGCCCCGACGACGACGAGTACCGCTCTGCGCAATCCGCTCACCGCGAGCCGGGTGATTACGGTCGCAGCGGTCGTCGGCGGCATCAACGTCGTGTTGATCACCGCGTTGTCGACGCTTGGAGCGGCGATCTACAACCTGATATCCGACCTCGTCGGCGGCATCGAGGTCACCCTCGTCGACCCGTGATCCGCAGTATGCGACTTCGGTGCGCCCACCACCGTGGGGTACCCTCGGCACGGCACGCAGCCGGGGGCCTGTAGCTCAGTTGGTTAGAGCGCATCCCTGATAAGGATGAGGCCGGAGGTTCAAGTCCTCCCAGGCCCACTCCCCGCCCCTCATGCCGAGGTGACAATGACGGAGCCGAGGTGAAAATGATAAAGAAGATTGTGTTGCTGCTCGTCGGCGCTACCGGTGGCTTCGTGGTGTACCGCAGGTTCCGGGCCGCGCAGGCCGAGGAAGATCTGTGGATCGAGGCAACGGCCGCCGAACCGGCGCCTGCCGTCTAAAGGCGCGATCCAAGGCGCCGACCGCGTCAAGGGGACGTAGCTCAATTGGTAGAGCACCGCCTTTGCAAGGCGGGGGTCAGGGGTTCGATTCCCCTCGTCTCCACCGTTCCGCGATCTTGTCGGGTGCTCCGAGCGGTACCAGGCTGCACGCGTGACAACAGCGGAGACTTCGCGACCGGCGGCACTCGACGGCTCGGACGTCGACCCGAGCCGGGATCGGCGCCGCTGGGCAACGCTTGCGGTCTTGGCAACAGGACAGTTCATGGCGCTGGTCGACGTCACCATCGTCAACGTGGCGATCCCCACAATGCAGTTGAAGCTGCACGCGAGCGGTGCGGCGCTGCAACTCGTGGTCTCCGGCTACACGATCGCGTACGCGATGCTGCTCGTCACTGGAGCTCGCCTGGGCCAACTGCGCGGCCCGCGGCTGCTCTTCATGTCAGGCCTGCTCACGTTCACCTTCGCGTCACTGGCCTGCGGATTCGCGCCCAACGCGACAGCACTGATATGCGCGCGGTTCGTCCAGGGGGCGGGCGCCGCGGCTATGGTCCCGCAGTTGATCAGCGTCATTCAGTTGCGGTTCACCGGCGGCGCGCGGGTTCGGGCGCTGAGCGTGTATTCGGCGACGCTTGCGAGTGGAGCGGTCGTCGGTCAGATCCTGGGTGGCGTGCTCGTGAGTGCGAACATATTCGGTGCTTCCTGGCGGGTCGTCTTCCTCGTCAACGTCCCGGTTGGGCTCGTGCTCGCCTGCCTGGTCCCTCGGTTCGTACCGGCCGACCGTGTCCCGACCGGTCAGCGGCTCGACCTCCGTGGCCTTTTCGTCCTGGCAACCGCGGTGCTGCTCGTCGTCGTCCCGCTGGTTCTTGGGCGTGAAGAGGGCTGGCCAGCGTGGGCCTGGGCAAGCATGGTCGCCGGTCTGGTCGGGGTCGCAGCCTTCCTGGCGATCGAGCGGACGGTCGTGCGTCGAGGCGGCAACCCGTTGTTGAACCTTCGGGTCTTCGAGGCCAAGGGGATCAGGCCTGCCGTCGCGGTGTTGGCCATCGGCATGATCGGTTATGGCGGGTTTCTCTTCAGCCTCGCCCTGCATCTGCAGCGCGGCCTGGGCGACAGCCCATTGAAGGCGGGCCTCACCTTCGCTCCCGCCGCGGCGATGTTCGGACTGGTCAGCTTTCTGTGGCGGCGCGTGCCAGCTGCGATGTTTGCGTGGTTGCCGCTGGCTGGCCTCGCCGTTGCGGGCGCGGGTTATGTGGCGCTGGCCGCTTCGTTGCAGGCCGGTGGATGGTGGCTGCTGCTGCCATTGATCGTTGTTGGCGGCGGGTTGGCGATGGCGTTCGCGCCCGCGATGTCTTTGGCTCTTCTGCATGTGCCCGGTCACGAAGCACCCGACGCCAGCGGGCTCCTGACGACGGTGATCCAGCTCGCTCAGGTCGTGGGCGTCGCCATCTTCGGCAGCATCTTCCTGTCACTCGCGGCACACCACCATGCCGGTGCGTCGACCGATGCCGCCACAACGCTCTTCTACGCGCTTGCGGCGTTCACGCTAGTCGGCGTGCCGGCCGCCGTCCGGCTGGCGAAAGCTGTCCGCCCCGCTCGCTGATGAAAGGCGCTGCGAGCGCCTGTCGACGATCTCCACTCTCATCCGGTCGTGGTCAGCGCTAGTGAGGCACGACCAAGCCAGTCGCCGACAAGGCCCGACAGGACTTCGGGTTGCTCGTGCATCAGGGCGTGGCCCGCGCCGTCGATCACGGCCAGGGTGGCGTGCGGGTATTGCTGCATTAGCCGCGTCGCGTCGCTGTACCCGACGACGGAGTCGCATCGGCCGGCCACGATCAGCGCCGGCGCTGAGCAGGTGCCCGACCCGATATCGACCGTCCATCCGGCGAAGATGCGCCCCAACGTCTCCTCGTCCGCCAGGGTGATGCCTGGCCAGATGTGGTCGCGAAAGCGGCGCGCGTTGGCCGCTGTACGCGCGACGAAGTAGTCATCAAACCGTTTCCGCTGTGCCGGGTCGAGTTCGTCGTACGCGTCGTCGTCTTGGCGCACCACTTGCTGCTCAGGCACGTCGTTTGACTGCTCCGCGACCGGACACACCAACGCCAGACCGAGCGCGAGGTCTGGTCGGCGCGCGGCCACGCCTCGGGCCAGGTAAGCGCCGTAGGAATGCCCGATGAGCAACACCCGCCCGGCGCCGACGTGGTCGATGAAGTCGATCAGCACCGCTACCACGTCGTTGTTGCAGGTCAGACCGTCGGCTGTCGAGCGGCCCATCCCCGGCAGATCCAGGTATATCCGCCGGTAGCCCGCTTTTGGAACGAGGCGTTCGATCGCAACTTCGATTTCGCGATGATCAACGCCGGCGCCGTGCAGCGCGACGACCGGCACACCCTCGCCGTGCTCGACGTAGTGGACCCGGACGCCGTTGACCTGGTGCTCCACATCTGCTGCCTACCCAGGGCCGTCCTTCACGAACCTTTCGCTCGTCACAGGTACATCGGTGTCACAGGTACATCAGCGAACCGGGTGTGGTCAGAAGCTGGCCGGTCTCGAGCCAGGTCTTGAGGCCGGACAGAATCATCGGCCAACCGCCGTACAGCTGATCGTTCGCACCTTCGCGTAGTTGGTCGTGTGTGACGGTCAAACAACACGAGTCGTTGATCTGCTGAATTTCCCAGGTAACTCGGGAAAAACCTTCCTGCGCGACATCGTCGCTCCAGAGTGCTCGCATGCTGTGTACGAGTCGGCGCGGTGGGTCGGCCTCGATGACCTCGCCGTCCCCCAACACTGCGCCGGTGTTGCGCGAGGCCATCTCGAGGTGCGCCCCCGGCGTCCATTCTGAGGCGACCGTC
>Ga0207929_1000137_pt1 | contig 20283 bp, 15 predicted proteins | sample NGESurdeep072012_FD_184466 | JGI IMG/M metagenome (GOLD analysis project Ga0207929, IMG submission 184466) | Arctic peat soil microbial communities from Barrow, Alaska - NGEE Surface sample 53-1 deep-072012 (SPAdes) | ecosystem: Environmental > Terrestrial > Soil > Wetlands > Peat ... | reverse complement strand
CGCGGCCGTGATCGGTACCGTCGAGCAGCCCCTCGTTGAGCCCCGTTCGGAAGACACCTGGCAGGATCGCGTTCACGCACACGCCGTGCGGCGCCCACTCGACCGCGAGCGATTTCGTGAGCGCGGCCACGCCCGCTTTGCTCGCCCCGTACGCGGCGACGCCCAGTAGGGCCTCCAACGTTCCGCACTGGGGTTGCCTAAGAACATCAGGGTGGCGTATGGTTGAGACCGGTCAAATCCGTTGGTTAGCACTGATTCGTAGCTCCACTCGTTCGAAGCGTCCCGATCGCCCACTTTCACCGCCTGAGAACATGCGTCTACGACTCGGCACCCTTCTTCTGCTCGTCGCCCAACCGCTTGCCGCTCAGCGTCCGGCCGCCGAGCCGACCGACGCGCGCGAGTACGAGGTTCAGATCGGCGGGCGCGCCACGCGTTTCACGATCACGCAGTGATGTCACGATTGCGGCGGGTGCTGGCGTTGGTGGTTATCACCGCGCTCGTGCCCGCGTTCGCTTCGCACGCCCAGCAGGCGCGGGCAAACCCGGCACCAGCCCCGCCCGGCTTCGCGCTCACCTCGGGCGGCTACTTCCGTCGCCAGGGCGCCGACATCATGGCCTTTCAGGACATCTACCCGGAAGGACACCAGGGCGGCGTCAGCATCGTTCAGCACGGCGTTCGTGTCGCGAGCAACGGAGACCTCAGGCTGGAGCCGACCCCTGGTCAATGGCAGGCCGTTCCCGTTCAGACCGGACGAATCGTGGATCGCGAGCACAACGAGATCGTGACCTCGCTCGCGTATCCCGACACGAGCAAGGACCGCCACGGGTTCAATCCGATCGTTTATCCGGCCCTCAGGCTCTCGTACCGTGTCCGCGTGCGTGGCGACGGCGACGCTGTCCGGATAATCGTCGATCTCGACAAGCCGATTCCCGCCGATTGGGTAGGCCGCGTGACCTTCAACATTGAGCTCTATCCGACCGACCTCTTTGGCAAGAGCTGGTACCTGGGCAATCGCGGCGGAATCTTCCCCCGCCAGCCCAGTGGCCCGCAGCGCCGCAATGCTGACGGAGAGGTAGAGCCACTACCATTCGCGAAAGGCTCGCGGCTCACGATTGCCGCTGAGACGGAAACACAGCGCCTCACAATCGAGAGCCTCACCGGTGACCTCGAGCTGTTCGACGGCCGGATCAAGCACAATAACGGTTGGTTCATTGTGCGGGCTCTCGTCCCGGGCGGAGTAACGAAGTCGGCGATCGAGTGGATAGTGAGGCCTCATGTCGTTCCCGGATGGCGCGAGGCACCGGTAGTACAGGTGTCGCAACTCGGCTACCATCCGCGGCAACAGAAGATTGCCGTGATCGAGCTGGACGCGAGTGACCCCGGTGTGGATCTCGCTAGCCTCGAACGGATCGAGGAGACTGGCGGCCTGCGCTCTGTAGTCACGAAGGCGCCACGTGCGTGGGGTAACTTTCTTCGCTACCGCTACCTGCAGTTCGACTTCAGCGATGTCACGCAGCCGGGCATGTACGTCGTGCGCTACCGAGACTATCGCACGAACCCGTTCAGAATTGGAGACGACGTTTTCGCCGTCCGCGCCTGGCAACCGACGATCGACTATTTCCTGCCGGTCCAGATGTGTCACATGCGGGTCGAGGAACAGTACCGGGTGTGGCACGGGGTGGATCACCTCGACGACGCGCGCATGGCGCGTCCCGACTCGAACCACTTCGATGGCTATGTGCAGGGCCCCAGCACACTGACCCGATTCAAGGCGGGTGAGATCGTTCCGGGACTCAACGTCGGGGGCTGGCACGACGCGGGGGACGATGATCTTCGCATCGAGTCGCAGGCGGACGAGGTATGGATCCTGGCCTCGATGTACGAGCAGTTTGGTCTGGAGTACGACAACACGAGCGTTGACGAGACCGCGCGTCTGGTGCGGATTCACCAGCCCGATGGCAAGCCCGACCTCCTCCAGCAGGCGAAGCACGGGATCCTTTCGATACTGGGCGGCTATCGGAGCATGGGGCGGCTATACCGCGGGATCATCGTCCCGACGATGGCGCAGTACGTGTTGCTCGGCGACATCACCAACAGCACCGACAACCTCTTCTACGATTCTTCGCTGCCGCGCGGCGGGCGAACGGCAACGACGTCGGGAATTCCCGATGACCGGCTCGTCTTTACGGAGCAGAACGCCGGTCACGAGTACAAGGGAATCGCCGCGCTCGCGATCGTGGGCCGCGTGCTGCGCAAATCAGACCCCGCGCTCGCCGGCCAGAGTACGGATGCGGCCGAGGCACTCTGGAAGATGGATCGCGATCCGGGCGCGGGGTTCGACGACCGGGTGAATGCGGCGGTCGAACTTCTGTTCACGACTCGAAAGCCCGAGTACGCTACCGCGCTGAAGGCGATGCAGCCACAGATTCTTGCGCGCATCGGCAGGGTGGGATGGATGATCGGCCGCGCGCTGCCCTTGATCAACGACGCTGCGTTCACCGCCGCCGTTCGCCAGGCAGTTGCGGCGAATTTCTCCACGGTGCGCGAGGCGCAGAAGCGCAATCCATACGGCGTGCCGTACGAGCCGGTGATCTGGGGAGCGGGGTGGGGAATCCAGCGCTTCGGAGTGGAGCAGTATTTTCTCCACGAGGCATTTCCGGATATCGTTAGCACGGAGTACATGCTCAACGCGCTCAACTTCGTGCTCGGTGTTCATCCTGGCCGGAACACTTCCTCGTTCGTGTCCGGTGTCGGCGCAAGGTCGATGACGACAGCGTACGGCTTCAATCGGGCCGACTGGTCGTACATACCCGGCGGAGTCGTCTCAGGAACGGCGCTCATTCGGCCGGATCTTCCGGAGCTCAAAGATTTCCCCTTTCTCTGGCAGCAGGCGGAGTACGTGATGGGCGGTGGAGCCACGCACTACATGTTCCTTGCACTCGCCGCGGACCATTTGCTGAACGCCTCACACTGAGCCAGTCGCTCGCCGCGATGCCAACGCAACCCACTACGCCAATGTCCAGAGCTCTCTTCGCCTTTTTTCTTCGCGTAACAGTGCCGGCGATGTTGCTTCTGTCGGCCTGCCATTCGCATCAAACCTCTTCCGGCATCGGTGACGAGCGCTCCCGCGAGGCCCGAGCCACCCTGGCGGTTAACATTCGCCGCTCGTTGCACGACGATGTGCTACGGGTGTGGTATCCGCGCGCAGTGGACGTCGATTCCGGCGGCTTCCTCACGCAGTTCGACTGGCGCTTCGCTCCGACCGGCGACCAGGAGAAGATGATCGTGACGCAGGCGCGTCACGTGTGGACCACGGCGCGCGCCGCGCAATTCTTTCCCGGCGATACGGTGTTCCTTCCCGCCGCCGCCCATGGCTTTCTCTTTCTGCGCGACAAGATGTGGGACAGGGAGAAAGGGGGATTTTACTGGCTCGTCACGCGCGGAGGAACGGCGAAGGAGGATGCGCCGGGGCGCATCGTCAAACAGGCATACGGCACGGCGTTCGGCATCTACGCGCTGGCCGGCTATTACGACGTCTCCCACGACGAGCGCGCCTTGCGTCTTGCGCAGGACGCGTTTCGCTGGCTCGACCAGCATGCACACGATCCGGTCAATCGCGGCTACTTCAACTACATGGAACGCGACGGCACACCACTTCGCTCTGGCTATAGGAACGATCCGCCGAAGGATCAGAACTCGAGCATCCATCTGCTCGAGGCGTTTACGGAGCTGTACCGGGTGTGGCCCGATTCCGTTCTGCACGACCGGCTGCGCGAGATGCTGACTCTGATTCGCGACACCATGCGCACCGACCCGGGCTACCTGAGACTCTTCTTCACGGCGAGCTGGACGCCCATCTCGTACCGCGATTCTACGGATTCGGTTCGTCAGAGGAATCACTTCTACGACCACGTCTCGTTCGGGCACGACATCGAGACGGCCTATCTGATGCTCGAGGCGTCGGAAGCGCTGGGGATCAGGAACGACGCGATCACCGAGCGCTACGCGAAGCAGATGCTCGACCACGCGCTGCGCAACGGCTTTGACTCGGCGGCCGGTGGATTTTACGACGAGGGCTATTACTTCAAGAACAAACCGGGAATCACGATCACGTACGACACGAAGAACTGGTGGGCGCAGGCTGAGGGTCTCAATACTCTCCTGATGATGGCCGACACCTACCCCAACGACCCACTGCACTACGAAGAGCGATTCTTCAAACAGTGGTCCTACATCGATCACTTCCTCATCGATCACGAGTACGGCGGCTGGTACCCGGGAGGGCTCGACAAGGAGCCGGATAAGCGCAAGGAGCTCAAGGGACAGATATGGAAGGCATGCTACCATGAGAGCCGTGCCATGATGAACGTCGTGCGGCGTCTGGAGGCAAGCCGGTAACTTGAGTCGTGTCGCCGCTGACGTTTACTCGATGGAGATGCCTGACGCAGATTGTTTTTGTGTATACAATGCGATACGTTAGGTCGGCCAATCTATCGCCCGGCCACGACTGAACGAGCCCTTAGGTGCAAGGAGAATTCTCTTGCATAGCGTGCGCGGTTTCGTAATAACGCTTCTCGGTCTATGCCTGTCGGCGGCGCGCCTTGGAGCGCAGAGCGCGATCACCGGCGCCGTGAGGGACAGCCTATCGGCCGGACCCGTCGCCGGCTCGACTGTTCAGTTGGTGTCAGCCAACAACCCGGCCGCGCGCCTTCGTGAGACTACCACAGACTTTGCGGGAATATTCCGCTTCGATGCGGTGCCCGCTGATCGCTACCTGATCGGATTCCTCAATAGTCGGCTGGATGTGTTGGGTATCGAGCCGTTTTGGAGGCTCGACGTGAGGAGCGGCGACTCGCTCGTGCGTACCGACCTCGCACTCCCGAGTGGCGCTGGACTCGAGCGAGCGTTCTGCGGCGCGCGCCGGGATTCCTCCGGCCTGCTTCTTGGTCGCGTCCTTGACGCGGACAGTGGGATTCCGGTAGTTGGAGCGGCCGTGACCGTGCGCTGGCGTGACCTCAAGGTAGACGCGCACCGCGTTGATGTGCACGATCAGTCGCTACGGGTCACGACGGACGTTGACGCACATTTCTCGATCTGCGGTGTGCCGACGGGGGATGCCGTGCTCGTTGAGGTCATGTCTGACTCGAGGCGCACGGGCGGACTGGAAGTCCGGATCCCGCCGGGCGGCGCGCTCGCGCGCGATCTGTTCCTTCCCGGCGTTTCTTCACTCGACGGGGCGACAGCGCCGCAGCGTCTTTCGAGTGCGCAACCACGGGCACGCACTGCACGCGTCAGGGGTCACGTCCTCACGCTCGCTGGTCGCGCACCTGCGACCGCGCATGTGTCGATCTGGGGGGACGATAGGATCGAAGGCTCCGGTACCGCCGATTCCACGGGCGTGTTCGCCATCGACGGGCTCACTCCGGGCACAGCCACGCTGGAGGCGCGGGCCCTCGGCTTTCAGCCGGCGCGCGTCCTGGTCGATCTCTCCAGCGCGCATACTGCCGTGGCCGATGTGACGCTCGGCGATCGTACGACCCAGCTCGACACGCTCCGGGTGTTCGCTCGACGGCGATCCCCGGATCTCTCCGGGTTCGAGGAGCGGTTGCAGCGAAATTGGTTCGGACGTTTCCTGACTGCAAAGCAAATCGAGGCGATGCATGTGCCCACGATCGCGATGGTGCTGACAACGGTCCCGGGACTGCAGGTCCTTGGCACAGAGTTCGGCTCGCGCGTGGCGTCATCAAGGCGCTGCATTCCTTCGGTCTATCTGGACGGGTTCGAGCTGTACAACGGCGACACGGCGCTCGCCGACATGGTGACACCGGACGACGTGCGCGGCATCGAGGTGTATCTGCAGCCGGGCACGGCACCATTGCAATACGGGCACAATCAGTGTGGCAGCATCCTCGTGTGGACTAAACGATACCAGCACGAGTAATCGGGAATCGAGCCGGCGAGCTCGGTTACATGAAAGCGAGCCGACGGCTCCGTGCTATGGCGTTGGGGGGATGCGTACCTGTTCGTGCGTCAGGGCGCGCGGGTTACCGTAGATCTCCTTGACGCGCTCTGGAGTGTTGTGAGTCTCCAGCCAGTTCGACCACACCATGAACCACGTCCACCTGGGCTGCGCGTCCAGGATCTCGGCCTTCGGTAATTCTCCGACCTCGCCGAGCGCGATCGGCTTTCCCCTGGCGAGGCGAAGCAGCTCCTCATAGTCCTTTTGCTCGTAGTCGAAATTGTAGATGTCCGTGGCGAGCACATCCACATAGCGCGAACCCGGGTAGTAGAGGGCGTACGCGTAAGCCTGATCTTTGGGAATGTCTCTCGGCCCGTTCGCGTCCCACACCCACAAGAGATTATCGAGGTGGTGCACGTTCACGAACCGGTCGAACATCATCTTCCACAGCTTCTGGTAGCCGGCGGGGCCGCGCTTGTCTCCCCACCAGAACCAGACGCCGTTCATCTCATGATAGGGACGCCACAGCACGGGCACGCCAGCGTCGCGCAGCTGCGCCAGATAGCCGGCGACCCGGTCCACCTGGACCTGCCAGCGCTTGTTGAGCGCCGTGCCGTCGGTGACGAGCGCCTTCCACTCTGCGTCGGTGAGCTCTGCCTGAATGCTCTCCTTCCACCCGAAGGGCGGATCGTCCGTCGGGCGGCCAGCGTGCCACATCAGCGTCACGATGTAGCCGTCGTGGTATTTGCTGATCGCCTCGGCGACTATTCGCGGCCCCGGATCGTCCGGTCCGTTGAAGATGAAGTCCGTCCCCCACACGGCGGGGTATTTGCCGCTCAGCTCGTGCGCCTTCTCGAGATAGCGGCTCATTTCATGATTGTAGTTGTGTTGCCCGGTAAGGATGCGATGCCCACTCTGCGAATACAGATACGCAAGCAGCTGCTTCGCTTCGGGCGAGGCGTGCGCGTTTACCGGATGCGTGGGTTGCGCCATACCGGCGCTCGCACGCATGAGCAGCGCTCCGGCGAGAACGAAGCTCGCGCCAATGGTGCGCGCGGCGCGGCGCACACGTATCGCCGCGTCAATTACGGCAGGCGAGATCGGCTCGGAAGGGGTACCCACGAATCGAGAATAGGCGCCAGCCGGACGATATTGTCAAATGACTTGACGAAATCGGGAAAAGATGGCCATATAACAAAGGCACCCGTGGATCTCCAAACGTGATCAAAGTCTTCCATCGCTGCGGCGTCTTCCTCCGAACACACGCGATCCCGCTCGTCCTCACGGCCTGCGGATCGGGGATCACGGCTGCCGCCAGGAAACCTCCCATCGACACGGTTCCACCGCTCATCAGACCCGCGCCTTCGGTGCATGTGTCAGGCAATCATCTCGTGGATGCATCGGGCGCGACAATCCGGTTGCGCGGGGTGAATCGCTCCGGCATGGAGTTCATGTGCGCGCAGGGACGAGGAATCTTCGATGGGCCATCGGATTCGAGCTCGGTGCGTGCCATCGCCCAGTGGCGAGTGAACGTGGTTCGCGTCCCTCTCAACGAGGCATGCTGGCTCGCGATTAATGGCGTCAACCCGAGCTACGCGGGCGCTGCGTATCAGCAGGCGGTTACAGACTTTGTCGCCACACTAAATCACTATGGCATCGTCGCGATCGTCGAGCTGCACTGGAGCGCGGCGGGGACAGCGATCCCACTCAACCAGCAGCCGATGCCGGATCGGGATCATTCGGTGGAGTTCTGGCGACAGCTCGCGACCGCGTTCAAGGGAAACAACGCGGTCATCTTCGATCTGTTCAACGAGCCCTTTCCCGACAGCAATCGGGACACGCCGGAGGCCTGGCGCTGTTGGCGTGATGGCGGCACGTGCAGCGGGATGACGTACCAGGCGGCGGGGATGCAGGAGCTCGTCACCGCGGTCCGCACGACGGGCGCGACGAATGTGATCATGCTGGGAGGCGTCCAATATTCCGCGGGGCTGTCGCAGTGGTTGGCCAACAAGCCGACCGATCCGCTCAACAACCTCGCGGCGTCGTGGCACGTGTACAACTTCAGCTGGTGCAACGCGCGCTCCTGTTGGGATGGCCAGGCGCTGCCTGTCTCGCAGCAGGTACCACTCGTCCTCGGCGAGCTTGGCCAGGACGACCACGGCAGTGCGTTCATCACCTCGCTGATGGATTGGATGGACGCGGTGCAGGGGAGCTACCTCGCCTGGACATGGGATGTGTGGGGCACCCCGCTCGATCTCATCACCAACTATGATGGGACACCGACGACCTACGGGACCACATTCAAGACGAGATTCGGAGGTTGATATGATGCGACAGCTTACTCGATCTCTCGTTGTGCTGGGTCTGTTTCTTGTCTCGGCCTGCGCAGGCTCTCGCCCGGGCCCGCCGGTCGAGCGGGCATCGGCGCGTCGGACCGACCTGATATCGCTCGAGGAAATCGAGCGGCAGCACTGGGCGAATGCGTACGAGCTGGTAGCCGCACTGCGCCCCGCGTGGCTCAACGAGCGCGGCCCGGACACTATTACCGGCACGCCGGTGCGGCTCCAGGTGCACGTCAACGGCATGCGAGTCGGCGACGTCAGCGCACTCCGCGAGATAAACGTGGAACAACTGGCCTACCTGGAGTTCATCGATCCCATTGCCGCCACGGCGCGATGGGGATTGGGATACGGTCACGGGGCGATAGATCTGTCCACGAAGGGGAAGTGAAGACTCCGGGTCGTCACGCGGTAGTGGTGAGGTCCGCGGTGGTGGTGATGTCTGCGGTGCTGGTGATGTCCGTGCTGGCCTGTTCGAGCTCCACCGCTGATCCAAGCCAGCCGAACGGTGGATCGCAGACGACACAGCCCGCGGCGACGATAACGGTTCAAGTGGATCAGGGGCGTACGCCGATCAGCCCCTACATCTATGGATCAAACCAGGACGACGGGACAGACGTCTGGACGGTTCGGCGCGAGGGGGGCAACCGAACCACTGGCTACAACTGGGAGAACAACTTCTCCAATGCAGGCAACGACTACATCCACTCGAGTGATCTGTACATGATCACGAGTGAAGGTTTACCGGCGTCGGATGCAGCGATTCCCGCGCGCGCGGTCACGTTCTTTCACGATCAGTCCATCGCCATGGGCGCCAAGTCGATCGTGACCCTGCAGATGGCCGGCTACGTCGCGGCGGACGGCAAAGGCACGGTCCAGCCATCCGAAGTCGCACCATCGGCGCGCTGGGACCAGGAAAGTCCGAAGAAGCCGACGGCGTTCGCGCAAACGCCCGACCTCACCGACGGCGTGGTTTACATGGACGAATTCGTCAACGCGCTTGTCCAGCGCTATGGTGGAGCAGCATCGCCGCAGGGGGTACGCTGGTATAGCCTCGATAACGAGCCCGCACTCTGGAGCTCGACGCATCCGCGCATCCACCCGCAGGCGGTCGGCGCCGCGGAGCTGTTGGACCGGTCGGTCGCTTTGGCGTCGGCGACCAAGGCCGTGGATCCGGGCGCCGAGATCATTGGACCGGCGGCGTACGGCATGGCGGAGTTCGTATCGCTCCAGGACGCTCCCGACTGGAGTGCGGTGAAGCAGGGATACGAATGGTTCATAGACTATTATCTCGACGGAATGCACAAGGCAGAGCAGGCGAAGGGGATGCGTCTGTTGGACGTGCTGGACGTTCACTGGTATCCAGAAGCACGTGGCGACAACCGAATTACCGACGCAAACGCGACGACGTCGAATGACGAAGCGGCTCGCTTGCAGGCTCCGCGGAGTCTCTGGGACAGCAGCTACCGCGAGGTGAGCTGGATCGCGCAGAGTCTGCCGGCGTTCCTTCCACTTTTGCCCAAGCTCCAGCACTCTATCGACCAGTACTACCCCGCGACGAAGCTCGGTGTCAGCGAGTACTACTACGGCGGCGGCAAGACGGTCTCGGGTGGTATCGCTCAAGCCGACGTGCTGGGCGTGTTCGGCGAGCGTGGCGTTTACCTGGCAACGATCTGGGGTATGGACGCGACGCAGACCTACATCTCCGCGGGCTTCAAGCTCTATCGCGATTACGACGGCAATCGGTCCACTTACGGCAGCACCGCCGTGCGCGCGCAGACGTCGGACGTGGCGCGCACGTCTGTGCACGCGGCGATCAACGGACAGGACCCCTCGACAGTGCATCTCATCCTGCTGAGCAAGGAACAACGCGACACCGTGGCTGTGCGCGTGGAACTGAGGGGAGGAGCCAGCTACTCCTCGGCGCAGGTGTGGGGGTTTGACGCAGCGAGCGCGAAGATTACCGCCCGTCGTGCCGTCACTGCAATCGTGGGGAACAGCTTCGACTATGCGGTACCACCCCTCACCGCTCTGCACTTTGTCGTGAAGTGACGCGGAGTGTTACACGCCGCTTGTCGTCCGGGTAGCTAGGTCTTCGCCGGACTCAATGCTGGGCGGACCAGCACCGCGTCTAGAAGATGACGACGCTGATGTGTGCGAGGTGCGCACCCCGACTCTCGCCGAACCGGAACTTGATCCACTCCGCACCCGTCATGACCCCTGAGCGCCTGAGCCAGACGGAAAGGAAGACCATGAGGAAAACCTGGTTGAACACGGGCCAGAGCCACGGAATCCAGATGCTCTTGAGTCCGTAGACGAACAGCAGATAGACCAGCCACATCGTCCCACTGATGTCGAACATCCCCGACGCGTTCGATACGCCGAGGAGATACCAGGGAATCTCGTTCCCGCCGAGGAAGTAGCTGCGCAGGCTCGTCGAGGCGCGGCTGGCGATCCAGAAGCCGAGCACCAGCGTGGCGACGATGTATCCGCCGATGATGGCGAGATCGATTGCTTGAAGGTTCATGGCGGCGTGCGCGTCAGAACGAGCGAATGGACCTTTCGGGCCGGCGCACGACGGATCGTGCGCCGGTAACCGAAGGCCGGACCAACCGTATTAATATCCCGCGTTCTGCGTCATGAGGGGGTTCGCGGCAAGCTCCCCCGTGGGAATGGGCTGCAGCACCTGATACGCCTGACGCGGCCGGCACACGGCATTGCTATACAGAGGGCCGCTGGCAGGCTTGTTCATCTCCGTCAGATACGTCCCGTAACGACGGAGATCGAAGGGTCGCTGGAACTCGGCGTACAGCTCGTGACGACGCTCCATCCGCACCGAATCCCGGAATTGCGCCGCGCTCAGAGCCGCGAAGGGTGCGAGACCGGCGCGAGCACGCACCATGTTGGCTGCCTGCATCGCGAGCGCGCTCGGGCCGTTCTTCTCGTTCTCAGCTTCGGCGAGCACGAGCAGCACGTCGGCGTAGCGGAGGATTATGAAGTTGTTCTTGTTGCCGTATTGCGATCCGTTGTTGCCGCGATCGATATACTTGAGCGTGTAGTACGCGAATGGCAACGCGATCGTGTCGAGAACGACCGGCGAGGCGGGGGTTGGTTTGTAGTGGATCGCGTAGAAACCCGGGAAGAGGCGATTAACCTCGCACCCCTGCGTCCAACCGTCGCCGGCCACGAATGTCGTGTCCACCACCAATCCCGCCGCGAACAACACCGCCAGGGAATCGCGGTGGATCACCAGGCGATCCTTGCCGTGATACGAGGACTGCGACGCGGGCTGGGAAAGCCAGGACCGCGGCGTCGCGACGCCCGGCTCCATTCGCTTGTCTGTCGCCGAAAAGGTCTTCACGAAGTCGTTGCGAATGGTCAGGAACCCGGGGCCGGCCGGACCGCAACCGCCAACCAGCGTACAATCACCGGCGGGAGACATGAACGTCACGACATTCGATCCGTTGGAGCGACTGCCCTGGACTGCGAAGAGTATCTCGCGGCTGGCCCCCTGCTTGTCCACGTCGAAGAGGTCCATGTACTTCGATTCGAGAGCGACGGAACCGTCCTGCATGACCTTTTGCGCGGCGATGACGGCCGAGTCGAGGAAGGTGGACTTCCTTGCGGCGAGCGGTGTGCCAGCTACCTCGGCGCCCGCCATGTGGAGATAGACCTTGGCGAGGAGACCCCACGCCGAGGCAGCGCGCGGAAGTCCCTGGCCGGTCGAGGGATCGAATGAAGTCGGGAGCGCTGCGGCGGCCTCCGCGAGATCCTTCGTGATCTGTCCGTACACGGAGTCGATCGGGCTGCGCGCTTTTGCGCCAAGAGTCGCCTCCGGCTGATACAGCTTCGTGCGGAGTGGCACCGGGCCGAAGCGGCGCACCAAATCGAAATACGCGTACGCCCTGCCAAACTTCGCCTGGGCAATTGCTTTCTGCTTCGCGGCGGCCGAGACGCCGCTGGAGTTGCCGACGTATTGCAGCACTTCGTTCGCGCGCTCGATGATCTGATAGTCGCCGAACCAAACCGAGTTGCCGTCGGCATACCACTGGCCCTGAATCTGGCCGTTCTCGCCGCCCCCCAACCAACTCTCGCAATTCATTTCGTCATCGTCGCACATGATGCTGTGTTGGGCAGGCTGCTTCCAGCCATTCCAATCCATCAACGGCGCGTAGACCGCATTCACCGCGATCTGGGCCTGCGCGTCGGTCTGATAGAACTGATCCGGGGAGATGAAATTCGTAGCCGTCTCTTGGAGGTCGTGGTTGCACGCGGTCAGCGTCACGGCAGAAATCAGAACGCCGCACATCCGACGGTGCATCGCTCGACCAAGTGTGGAAAGAGTCATGTTCGTGTTCCTGGTGTTGAGGTATCGATGAAGAGCGCCACGCGTGAAGGCGCGCCGTCGCCGGCGCGCCTTCACGCGCATCACTCAGAAAGTCGTGCTGACACCAAACGTGATGAGACGCGAGCCGGGGTAGCTCCCCTGATCCACGCCTGGACGATCGGTGCCTCCGAATGCGCTGACCTCCGGATCGAACCCGCTATAGTTGGTCGAGGTGAAGAGGTTGATCGCGTTGATGTAGATTCGCGCCGACTGCGCACGAGGCATTGAGACGCGGTAGCCGAGCTGCAGGTTCTTCAGGCGCACGTAGGAGCCGTCCTCCACGAACACGTCGAGGAATTTGTTGCCGAATCCGCCGCGAGTATTGCGAACCATCTGGTTGGTGCCGTTCGGATTGGTCGCGGGGTCGTACGCGTTGGCGAGGATCTCCCTCGGCACGTTGCCCGACTGTCCGTTCAACACGAGGAAGGTCATCCGCTCCGTGTTGATGATGCTGCCGCCGCGCACCGCCGTTACGAAAGCGCTGAGATCGAACTTCCCGAACGTGAAGGTGTTGTTGAACCCGTAGATCCACTTGGGATTCGCATCGCCGACGATCGTCTGATCCTGCGCCGTGATCTTGCCGTCGCCATTGATGTCCTTCAGCATGTAGTCGCCGATGAAGGAGGCGCTGCCCGTCTCGGCTGCATAGGCGATTGAGTCAGCGGCGGTCTTGATGATACCCTGCACTACGTAACCCCACATGCTGCCGATCGAGTATCCCGGCTTCTGAATGAAGGGTGTGACTTCGAGATTGCCGCCGGCGCCCAGTCGTCCGGCGAACTGTTGCGGGATCGTGCCGAGGCTTTCCAGACGGTTGATGTTGCGCGACGCGTTGGCGCTCATGTTCCAGTGCAAGCCGTTCGTCGTGGCGGGAAGCACATCGAAGTTCAGCTGCATCTCGATGCCGCGGTTCGTCACGTTGCCGGAGTTGAGCCACGCGTTGGCGAAGCCGGTGCTCGTCGGCAGTTGGATCTGCTGTAGCAGGTCCTTCGTGTTCTTGCGATAGACATCGACCGTACCGCTCAACCGGTTGCGCAGCAGGCCGAAATCGACGCCGGCATCAAACTGCGTGGTGGTCTCCCAGCGCAGATCAGGGTTGCCCAGCTGGGTGACACGGTAGCATGGAACAGTCGAACCGTTGAGCGCCATCAGGCAACCGGCGCCAGAGACGGCGGCGAGCGACTGGTACGAACCGATCGCCTGGTTACCCGACTCGCCGAAGCTCGTGCGGATCTTGAAGTCCGAGAAGAGCGACTGGCGCGCGAGGAAAGGTTCGTCGATCACCCGCCACGCGACTGCCAGAGCGGGGAAGGTGGCCCACTTGTTATTCGTCGCGAATTTGGACGATCCATCGCGCCGCACCGTGCCGGTGAAGAGATAGCGGTCCAGCAACGAGTAGTTGGCGCGTCCGAGCCAGGACTCGAGCCTGTCGATGTAAAGACCCGACTGCGGCGGGGACACGAGGCTCCCGTTCGCCAGGACGTTCGGGCCAAGAATGTCGTCGGGAAAGCCGCGAACTTCCTGCGATTGATACTGCGAGCGGTCGAACTGGTTGGTGTATCCGCCGAGAAGGTCGACGTGCTGGCTGTGTCCGAGATCCCGGGTGAAGTGCAGGAGGTTTTCGTTGATGATGTTTCCGAAGTCGGTGCGAGCCTGATTCGCATCGCCGTTGTTGCCGGATCCTTCTCCGACCGTTCGGGGAAAGTAGTTCGAGTAATTGCGGCCCTCGTAATTGCCTCCGACGCTGAGATCGAGCGTCAGCCCGGTGGCGAGGGTCACAACCCCCTTGAGGCCGCCGAGCGCGCGAGTGATCTGATCGCGCTCCTTCACCTCGTCGGTGTAGCGCAGCGGATTCGCGCCAAACACGGATAGCGACAGCGGATCTTCCTGGCGTGGGTCCTTGCGCGTGGTGTCTGGCAGCTGGAACGGCGTGTAGGTGAGCGCCTGCCGAACAATTCCGACTGCCTGGTATCCGTTGATCGTCGAGCTGCGGACCATGTTGTTGATCGACTGGGTGAGCCCGACATTGCTGGAGATCTGCAGCCGATCAGAGAACAGGCTGCGGTTCAGATTGCTGCGCAGACCGCCCCGCCGGAACTGGGAGCCGACGATGACGCCCTGCTGGTCGTGCAGGCTCGCCGAGATCAGGTAGCCGTTGCCGGACGCATCACCATTGGAGAAATTGAGCTGCGCGTCGCGCTCGAGCGACGTCCGGAAGATCGCGTCCTGCCAGTCGGTGCCCGAGCCTACGAGCTTCTGAATGCTGTCCGGCGTAATGCTTCCCGGACGGTTGATGCCGCCGTAAATCCGCGAGTCGCCCTGCCCGATGTTGATGTACGACTGATTCACATAGTTTGCGTAGTCGAATGCGTTCAGCAGGTCGTACCTCTTCGCGACGCTCGACATGCCCTGCGAATAGTTCAGCGTCGTCGTGCCCGCGCCGTCCCGGCCGCGCCGGGTCGTGATGAGCACGACGCCGTTGGAACCCCGACTGCCGTAGATGGCCGTGGCCGACGCGTCCTTCAGGATGTCGATCGACTCGATCTCATTCGGCGAGATCGATGACAACGGATTTGTCTCGGTCAGCGAGCTCAGGTTCTCTTCGCTCGTCGCGCCGATCTGGCGCTTGGAAATCCCCGATTGCTCGAAGGGAATGCCATCGATGACGTAGAGGGGCTGCGAACTGCCCGAGTTCATGGAGTTGACGCCGCGGATCTGGACGCGCATTCCGCCACCCGGCGCTGCGTCGCCCTGCGTGACCTGCACGCCTGGCACTCTGCCCTGCAGGCCCTGCTCCACGGTGGAGATGATGGTCTTCTGAAGATCTCCGGAGCTCACGGAGCTCACGGAGCCGGTGAGATCAACGCGCCGTTGCGAGCCATAGCCGATGGAGACGACGTCGGTGAGCTGCACCGCCGCGCGCGACAGGGCAAGGTTGGCCGTCGCCGCCTCGCCGGTATTGACAGTGACGAAGATCTCACGTGCGCCATAACCGAGCCGGCGCAGACGCACGCGCGCCGACCCCGCGGGCACACCGGTGAGCACGAAACGACCGTCGTCGTTCGTGGTGGCGGCGCTATTTGTACCGACGACCGTCACCCGTACGTTGGGGATTGGTGCATTGCTGGCTGAATCGACCACACGCCCGGCGATAGTGCCGGTGGTGGCTTGAGCTGTCGCTCTACTCGGGATGGCGAGCAGCGAGAGTAGCGTGAACACGAGTGCACAGCGATTTCTCATGAGGTGAGCCCTCCAGTGGAGCGAGAATGAAAAAGCAGTGGAACGACGTGAATGCGGTGGTGCTGGTCGGGCAGCTGAACGCCGTTCGGCGGAGATCGAATTGGGCCAGTACCTACAGCGACCGGACGCGGAGTCACCATGTGTCCGTCCGGAACGGCGCTGCGGGGAGACCAGCAGCGTTGACAAGATTGACGTGTTGCGGGTTGTCCTCCCATGCGTATCGAACCGCTACAGGCCGCGACACGCTATCGCTCCAGGTGACGACCTTTCCGCCGACGAGTTGCGCCCTGGCCCACACGAAGTGGCGATCGGCGCCTGCAATCGCGAAACCCTCGACCGGCGTCCCGGGCGCGACGGTCGTCAGTCCGTCGGCGTGATCGAACTCGATCGTTACCTGGTTGCCCCGCACCGCGGAACGACGGAACACCGGCCCCGAATGCGTTACATGCTGTCCGTACGCGACTGCGCGAGCGACCGCGGCGAGCCTCACGCCGACGTCGCGCTTGTTCTTCGGATGGATGTTGTCTGCCTCGCCGAGATCGATCACCACCGCCTGGCCAGTGTTCGAAAGACGCAACGTGGCGTTTTGGGATTCGCGCATTGTGGCCCAATTGCTCGTGGCCGAGGGCGCCGTGACGGCGTGGTTGTAGTTCGGAAGTTGCACCCAGAGGAAGGGGAACTCGCCAACCTTCCACGCGTCGCGCCACGAACGGATCATGTCGGCGAAGAGGGCGCGGTATGCTTCGGCATCCTCGAGATGATCTGCATTCGATTCGCCCTGGTACCAGATCACGCCTTTGATCGGGTACGGGAGCAGCGGGTGCACCATTTTGTTGTAGACCACCGTTGGCATTTTGTTTATGCGTTGGCCATCGGGGTTCACCGCCGCGGCACCGACCCGAAACTTCCACGGCTCACCGAGTGACCGCCTGCTCGCGCCGCTCTCGACGAACAGCAGCGACGGATCTCCGTAGATACCACCGCCACCAGTGAAGTCTTCGACGCGCACTGCGATCACGTTGCGCCCGACACGAAGCGCGGAGGGTTGTACTTCGTAAACGCGCGCGCGATTGTATGCGCGGTCGGTCCGCCCCACCTCGATACCGTTCACCCAGCTGATGTCAGAGTCGTCGATGGTGCCAAGTCCAAGACGCAATCCCTTCGCGGCCTGGTCGGCGGTCAAGGTGAACGTGGTACGGTACCAGGCAATGCCATCCATGCCCGGGTAGCCAGCTTGCTCCCAGAGCTTGGGCACCTCGATCGAGCTCCAGGCCGAATCGTCGAGCGCTGGGTCGGCCCAAAGCGCACGACCATCTACCAGTCCTGCATCGGTCGTGGGAAGTACTCCGATTCGGGCGCGGAGAGAGTCCAGCGCATCGCGTTGGTACGTGAGCTCTCGATCCCAGATTCCCTGCCACTGCGGCTCGCTGAGTCGCAGGGCCGATCGACTCATCCAGGTCTCGATCCGACTCCCACCCCAGGATGTATTGATGATGCCTATCGGGACGTCGACTGATTTGCGGAGCTCTCGCGCGAAAAAATAGGCTACCGCGCTGAAGCTCGGAATGTGTTCGCGGTCCGCGACTGTCCAACTGCCGCCAGCCAGCTCGGAGGATGGCTGGTCAGAATAAGACTGCGGCACCTTGAATTGCCGGATACGACTATCGTTCGCGGCCGCGATCTCCTGTTCGGCATTTCGCGACTCGGCGACGGTGAACTCCATGTTGGACTGTCCCGATGCAACCCACACGTCGCCCACCAGGATGTCGCGCACGTCGATGTGTTCATTGCCGGCGTGCACGCGCATCGCGTGCGGTCCGCCCGGCGGCATCGACGGAAGCAATACCGTCCAGGCACCGGTTGCGGTTGCGGTTGCAGCGTGGTCCTGCCCATCGAACGAGACCGTGACAGTGCTACCAGGAGGGGCAGATCCCCAGATCGGAACTCGGACCCCCCGTTGCAGCACCATTCCATCGCTGACGAGCCGCGAAACCTGGAGGCTGGGCAATGCCTGCTCGGGGGCGCTGGCGCCGACCTCTGCCACACGAGGCAGGGCGATACCGAGCACACTCATCAAACCAAACGATAGGGACGTGCGCGACAGAGCCATTTACACCAGGTAAGTGGACTAATCTGTTAAGCCCACCATCGCCGAGCGGGCTTTCGTCAAATCGTTTTATTAAATAAAGTTGACGTAAATGTTCTGTGGCACCTACGTGAACTTTGGTAACCAAAAGGCTCAGCTCTCGGGGAGCGTCCCCGCGACACCGGGACGAGCCGTTTTTCTCAATCCGCAAAGGATCGGTCAGGATATATGTGGCCGTGACCAGCCGCCGTCAAGACGCTACTCGAGTGGATGGAAAACGCCTCTGACCACCTGACGGGATTGGTGTTGGCCGTAGAATATGTAATCGACCCGGAAGCGATCTGTTTCGGTGGTCGTCTTTCAGACCGGATCCTCAGCGGCCTGATGGAGCGCGTTGCCAAGCAACTGCCAAGCCGCCGGGCGGGAGGCGGCTCCGAGAATGTGTGGCGTGAGCCCAGATCTCATATGACAGGGGACGGTGGTTGCCGGTGGACGATCGTGACCTTAGCGTTCGGGTATGATGCGGATCACCGTAGTCCTGTCAATCTTCACGGTTCTCGCGTGCTCAGCCGCGACCTCGACGCCCATCACCGAAGTTGTCGGGACATGGGGCGGTGACAATGCCGGGTTGATTGTGAGTGACACCGATGTACACGTCCATATCGGATGCACACTCGGCGATGCCCTCGGCCCAATTCGCCCCGACGCGAATGGCCGATTCGAAGCCAACGGGACCTACAACGTCGACGCGTATCCAGTCGATCGCGGGATCGTCCATCCGGCCCAGTTTACGGGACAGATCATCGGACTGACGATGACGCTGACCGTCTCGCTCACCGATACCGCGCGGGTGTTAGGCCCGGTTACCCTGATTTATGGGAAGGAGCCGAAGATGGGGGTGTGTCCCATATGCAGGGTGCCCAAGGGAATGCGAAATCGCACGGCCACGGGTTCGGGCAAGGGGTGAGTTCGAGGGGGCCCTCAAGCGTCGAACATGCTCGCGATCTCGCTCGAGCTGATCGGCTCGTCCACGAATCCGAACGTGCCGTGCTCGCGCATCTCGCGCGCCGCGCGGAGGAACGCGGCGAGCGCGACGCGTGACAACGCGCCGCCGACACTCACGCGCTTGACGCCGATCGCCGATAGCTCGGCGAGGTCGAAGTGCGCACCTTGAAGTCCGGCGAGGAACGCGGCGGCATGGGCCATCATCTCATCGCGCGACATGCGGTGGTCCCGTCGGCCGATGGAGAATGCGTAGTCGACGCTGGTGGTCGCCAGCGCCTCGAATCCCATGCGCGCCAGGAGGCGCGCCGAGCCGACGTCCCAGGGGTTCGGAATGATGAAGGCTCCATCGCGCTGGTGAAGCGCGCGAAACGCGACGGCCTTGTCGGATTGTGCTTTCGGCTTCTTGTATAGAGAGCGAATCACGTTTTGGGTGCGGGGTAGATGAGCTGTCCTTTCCTTACTTTCAAGAATGGAGTCAAGCGATGCTTCGCGGGAGACGTGCGGCTAATGATATCCCGTACGAGCCATCCCTTCTTGGCAAGTGCATCAGCAATGAGTGAACGATGGCAGCGCCATGGCACGGCTTCAGCGCACATGATGGCAGTTTCTCTCAAACTGGCAATCTTTGTAAGCGCTTCCAGGCCCTCGGAGAATTCCGGAGTCGCCATGTAATCCGCGAATCCCCTGAATGAGGCATTGCGCCAACCAAGGTTCATAGAATCCTTTTTTGAATGACGCAGGCCGCCAAGTTTTTTCAAATGCTTATACCGAATACTGTTCTGTTTTAAGGATTGTTTTAGGGAATCCCCGTTGAATTGTGGATTATGGCGGGACATGGGTATTGATCTAACATCAATCACTTCCTTGACACCATTCATTTGTAGCAGCTCGACGAATTCATCAATTCGTCTCGTAGAATGGCCGATAGTAAAAATGGAAGATTGTTTCATAGTGTTTATGGTTCTCGAGGATATTAGTTGGCTTCCTCCGGCGTCGCCTCCACGTCGCGCCGCGCCGCGCAGTTCACGGACGAGCCGGCGCGGCTGAGCGCCGGGCCGGTTCACAGGTTAGCGTTCAACAGGTTAGCGTTCAATAGAACGCGATAGACTATATCGGCTCGTCCAGCGAGCCGCGGATGCGTGATGATGCACAAACGTCAAGCGAGAGAAATCATGACGGATGCAAAGCGTCCCGAGCTGATGGAGTGGGCCGAATACTACTGACCGTGGTGCTATATCGCGGCCGTGCGCCTGCATCGGATCGGAAA